>Ga0102590_1000588_pt1 | contig 76173 bp, 77 predicted proteins | sample AraplaMF_Col_mMF_FD_76859 | JGI IMG/M metagenome (GOLD analysis project Ga0102590, IMG submission 76859) | Arabidopsis root microbial communities from the University of North Carolina, USA - plate scrape MF_Col_mMF | ecosystem: Host-associated > Plants > Roots > Endosphere | place: USA... | reverse complement strand
TGTCACCGCGGCTGGGGCCAGTCGATCGTGATCGGCGTGGCGCCGGCGGGCGCCGAGATTTCGACGCGGCCGTTCCAGCTCGTCACCGGCCGGGTCTGGAAGGGCACTGCCTTCGGCGGCGCGCGGGGCCGCACCGACGTGCCGAAAATCGTCGACTGGTACATGCAGGGCAAGATCCAGATCGATCCGATGATCACGCATGTGATGCCGCTTGCCGAGATCAACAACGCCTTCGAGCTGATGAAACGCGGCGAATCCATCCGCGGCGTGGTGACGTTCTAGAGCGCAGCGAGCCGGCACTACCGGCGCGGCGGTGCCGGTTCAGCCAATATTAAACATCGCAGGCAATCCGCGGCACATCCTTAACGAGCCCTTAGTCCCGATCACTTTGACTGCCGGGCATGACCGCCTCGTCACCGGGTGCCCGACCTCCTGAACCTGACCTTGCCGCCGGCCCAGCGCCGCGCGGCACGGCCGGCGCGTGGGCCATGCGGTCGCAGGCGCGATGGCTGGTCGGTATTCTCCTCATCAATCTGGCTTCCAGCGGGTTCGACGCCGCCTTCCAGGGCGACGCGCTCGCCTTTGCGCTCGAGCTCCGGCTGCTGTTCGTGACGCCGTTGATGCTGGCGGCGCTTGTCCTCAATCTCATGCGCGTCAACACCGCGCTCCAGAACGCGGCAAGCGCGCTGGCGAGCTTCTCCTTCATCATCGCGGTCGCGGTGATCGGCCAATATGCGCCCGAGCCGTTCGCCAGCCGCTATCTGATGTCGGCGCTATTCCTGCTCGGCGGCGTGGCGTTGTTCGGCGCGCTGCCGTGGCGGGCGACCAAGGCCGTTACGGTGGCTTCGCTGGCCGGATTTGCCCTCGTCACCATCACCGGCCTGCAGATGCCTCCCGCATGGGCCAATCTCGATCTGGTCATCCTCGCCATTCCGCTGTGCTATCTCGCGCTCAAGATGCGGCTGCAGCGCGACACGCGGCTGGCCGAATTGCGCCGCATGCGCCTGATCGACGCCGAGCGCGCGATCGAGCTTCGCAAGGCGAACATCCGGCTGTCGGAGCTGTCGAACACCGATTCCCTGACCGGCGCGTTCAACCGCCGCTACCTCGACCAGTTCGTGCAGCAATCGTCCACGACGATCGCTCCCGCGCCCTGGCGCAGCGTGCTGATGATCGACGTCGATCATTTCAAGCTGTTCAACGATCATGGCGGCCACGCCGAGGGCGATCGCTGCCTGAAGCGGATTGCCGATGCGCTGCGACAAGGCATGCGCTCGGCGGACGACCTGGTGATCCGCTATGGCGGCGAGGAGTTCGCCGTTATCCTGCAGGATGCCGACCTGACCGAGGCGCGACGGGCCGCCGAGCGCCTGCGCAACGCCGTGCACGACCTGAGAATTCCGCACCCGGGCCTCGGACCGGGCCGCACGGTTTCGATCAGCATCGGCGCCTGCGCGCTTGCACCGGAGGAGAGCATCAGCGATGCCCTCACCCGCGCCGATAAGCTGCTCTACAAGGCAAAACAGGCCGGCCGCGATCGCGTCGCCGCCTGAGCGTCGCCGATCACCACTCTTCCGGACAGGGATCGACGATCTTCCAGAGCTCGGTGCCGTTCTTGATCTTCTTCATCTCGGTGGTGAGCCCGCCATTCCTGCGGATCCAGGCCTTCACCGTATCGGGATAATAGGACATCAGATCCGACGTCCCCTCCAGGCTCGTGACCTTGATGCCGAAAGTGAAGGCCTTGTCGTAATAGGCCTGGTGAAAGCCGAGGCTTGCTTTCGGCGTGACGCAAATCTTGTTCATCGGCACGATGCCGAACACCAGCGTGCAGGCCGAATTGCAGATGCCGTCGATGATCACCCGCTCCTTGCGCTCGCGGATACGCTTGTACTTGGCCTTATACTCCTCGACATAGCCGCCGTGATCGCGCGTGATGTGCAGATCGGCGCGCGCCGGGCTCGCCACCACGAGCGAGAGAAACAGCAAGGCAAGGAGCGTGATGCGCATGGGTCGATCGGGAACCAAATAGCCTTGTCAAATTCGGGATAGGTTCGGCCCGCAAGGTCTGGACCGGACAGCAAAAGTTTGGCCGGACTGTGTTGGGAATTCGTTAAGCATCCCTTGAGGCCAAAAATGGGCACGTCAGGGTGGTTTTCCGCAGCTTTTCCCTTTGCCTCTTCTGGCAATGGAGGACCGGAACGGTCAGAATATCCGTGGAGGCAGGCTTCGATCGAATCAGAGAATAGGCCTCTATCCCATTGTTTTGACACGTTTTATTCATACGAACGGCCATCCGCGCGAACCGAAATTGCGACAGTTCCTGTGGGACTTCCGGAGAATCGAAATGACCAAAGCGAAGTTTTTCGTTGCCACGGCCCTCCTCTCCATCGCGGTGCTGGCCCCCGGCCTGGCGGAGGCCCGCCATAATCGGCACCACCTCCACAATTGGGGCCTGCCCTACCCGATCAGCTTCCTCCACAATTACGGTCCCGGCCAGCAACCCGGCACCTTCGCCTATTACGACGGCCCCGCGACCGTCCTGTGCCGCCAGGGTGCCGCCGCCTATCTCGGCCAGGACCGCCGCCGGCATCCCTGCTACTAGGATCGAACTGCTGGCTCTGTCGGGCCAAGTCTGATACGAGCCGGCGCAGGCGCTCGTAGCTCAGCTGGATAGAGCATCGGATTTCGATTCCGAGGGTCGGGAGTTCGAATCTCTCCGAGCGCGCCATTTCCCGCAAACGCAGCTTGCAGACGATCGCTCCCTCTCATTCCAATTTAGACCCGAAACAGCGCGCACCTTGCACGCCGATGATGTTGCTCGGTCCGAATTGAGGATCGGTATGGATATGCCTGTACAAGCTGGTGGGGACGTAATGAAGAACGCGGAAGGATGGGCGATTGAGCTCAAAGGGGAAACGGTCGATATCGGCGATGCCCGCGAAGTTCTTCAACCGCCATTTGACCCCTGGGTCGAAGACTATCTGGCCGGCGACGGCGCTATTGTCCCACTGCTTCGGACCAAGACATGGGCATCGATCATCAAGGCGGCAGACGTTGCGCGAGATGCCAGGCGGATCGTTGAGCGTTTGAACGGGGCAGCTATTCTCATTCACAGGGACGCCAAGCCGCTCGGCATTGGTCTCGTCTTGAAATTCGACGCGGCGGGGAAGCGCATACCTATTCTTTCGGCGGCTTCGGCCAATCTCACCTTGAACCTGGAAAGAATACGAGATCGAACACCGGCGGTTACGTCGGCCACTCCAACCTCATCCGAGTCATCCGTGCAGCGCTGGTTGAGGGAAGCCGACACTGACGACAAGCGTGCCGCGCTGTTCTCGCATCTGACGCGGGCGGATAATTGGTACGATATTTTCAAGTCCGCGGAACTGGTCCGGAAGCTGGCCGGAGGAGAAAGCGCGCTAAAGGCCGCCCTGGGGCCGGATTGGACGTATTGGCGGCTGATGTATCGTACCGCAAACTGCTACCGGCACGCGCCCGATCCGGAAAAGTATCCGCCCCCGGTTCCACCCGCTGAATTGGAAGAAGCCCGCGCGTTTCTGTTTGGAGTGGCGCCGCGCTTTCTTTAGCTGCGGGCAAACTTCAAGCCCAGCACGTCCTGCATGTCGTACTCGCCGGGCGCACGCCCGATCAGCCAGCGTGCGGCGAGCAGCGCGCCGTGCGCGAACATGCTGCGATCCATCGCCAGATGTGAAAGGGTCACCACCTCTTCGGCTGCGGCGAACGTAACGCTGTGCTCGCCGACAATGCCGCCGCCCCGCATGACCGAGAAGCCGATCTCACCCACCGGGCGCGCGCCGCCGACGCCATCCCGGCCTCGCCGCTCCACCGACGCAAGCGAAACGCCGCGGCCCTGGGCGGCGGCTTCGCCCAGCATCAAAGCGGTTCCTGACGGCGCATCGACCTTGCGGCGATGGTGGGCTTCGAAAATTTCGATGTCCCACGTCTCACGCGGGAAAACCTGCGCCGCCTGGGCGACCAGGCCGACCAGCATGTTGACGCCGAGCGAGAAGTTGCCCGAACGCACCATCGCTATGCGGCGCGCCGCGTTCCCGATCCGGCCAAGCTCCGCCGGCGTAAAGCCGGTGGCGCCTATCACCAGCGCGGGCCCGCCTCTTGCCGCGCATGCCTCCGAGAGCGCGGTTGCGGCCTCACTTGTCGTAAAATCGATGATCACATCCGCTGCACCAAGCGCGGTGGCGAGATCGATGACCCCATCGCCGGTGCTTCCGGGCCGCCCCAGACTGCCCACGTGACGAAAGGCCGGGTCATCATTCAGGGCGGAAACGACGGCCTGGCCCATATGCCCCCGGCCGCCGGCGACCACGATGTTGCAAGGCGCGGTCAATTTCGCCCCCACGGAAGATGGCGCACGGTCTTCGCTCCATCGTCGAGAGTTGCCCGTCCGATCTCGTAAAACCCTCGCGTGGCGATGCGCGCGGCGCCGATCATTCGATCGAACCGCTCCGCCATCAGCAACGATGTCTTGCGGGCACTCGCATTGTTCACGCGAAGCAGTACGCTACGCGGCAAATGGCGACCATGAAGGTCGAAAACCTCTGAAAGCAATTCGGCGCCCCTGTTGACCGGTTCCCGGACGGTAACATCGCAGGCACGGGGTGGCCAGCCGCCAGCATTGCGCCACCAGCTTCATCCATGCTGCTGCGAATACGACCCATCAGCCTCAGGGCCGCTCTTCCTTGCGCGCTGCAATCCTTGCCCGCGCAAGCCGGCCGAGAATGTAGGATGGTGTCACGCCGAAGGTTTCGCGATGCAGCCGGGAGAAATGCGCGGAGTCGCTGAAGCCCGCGCTGATCGCGGCATCGGTCAGGTTGGCGCCCCGCAGCGCCATGCCGCTCGCGGCGCGCAACCGGTTCCAGATTCGGAAGCGCCGGAAAGGCACGCCAATCTCATCGCTGAACAGATGAAGAAAATGGGATACGGAAAGACCGTCCGGCCGCACCAACGCGTCCAGCGGCGTGAGGTCGGCTGGATGGCGGCCCAGCCATTCGACAACGCGCGCGACGCGCGGATCCAGCACGGGCGGTCCGTTTCCCGCACGCGCGAAGCTCACCAGATCTTCGAGCAATTCGCCGGCAAAACCGAGCGAGGTCCGGTCCTCGTAAAGCGCGCGGAATGGTGCGAGTGCCGCCGTCTGCGCCACCAGGATCCGTCCGGTCGCATCCCACGAAGCTCCAAACCGCAGAAGATCGCTGAAGGTAGCGACGTTGGGTTCCGGATAGAACGCGGCAAGCGGATCGCCGCCGACGTCCAGTGCGTGCCGGACGCCGGCCGGGATGACCGCCGCGCGGCAACTCAACCACCGGCCGTCCTCGGTCCCGAGCCGGAAATTGCCTGCCAGTCCGGCGATGATGACCGGCGCGCCATGGCGATGCCAATCGACCCGGTCCAGACGTCCCACATAGGCGGTCTTGCCCGCACCGACGCAGAGAATACCGTCGGGCGCAGCAGCTTTGTTCAAGCCATGCGAAGGGTTCGTCTCTATCGTCATGCGCTGACAGGCCCCGTCCTGGCGTCGCCTGGACGTTGTAGGTCATTCGCGTGTCACTTTCCACGCCTGACAAGAGAAAGGACAACAGCAATGACAAAAGTATCGGCACCGCGCACGCTCGGTTTCCCCGATGCGAGAACCCGTATTGCGAGGCGCATCCGGCTGGTGATCGCGTCCGCAGCGCTGGTCGCGATCGGCAGCCTGTCCACCCTGATCATGCAAGGGCTCCGGCCTGCCAGCGCCGCCGGTGAAAGCGCGCGTCCCGGCATCGTTCGCATTCCGCTCGATACGGCGCTGACGGAACGGGCCGTCTACCCGCCGGGCATCGCCGTCGGCAATTTCGACGGCGCCTACGTCATGGCGACCATGTACAAGTCAGGCGTCTTTGCCGGCAACAAGGTCGCCTTCTGGGGAAGCGAAGCCGGCGTCCTGAAGGCGGGAAACTATCCGCTGGACGAATTCGTGTATGTCCTGGAGGGCGACGTCGCCACCGTGGATGCCGACGGCACGCGGCATGAATTTCATCCAGGCGATGCCTTCGTCATTCCGAAGGGCTGGGTGGGAACCTGGGACATGAAAACCCGGTTCAAGAAGATCATCGTCAATTTTTGACGCCGCGACATCAGCGCGACGCCGCGGCGCAGCGACCATACGGAAGCCCGACCCTCGGCATGAAGCCGGGCTCTCAAGCCGAAGCGCGGCGTGTGCGCGGTCGCCCGCAGCGCCACGCCCCGCACAGAGCCGCCCGTCAGAAGACAGGCGGTATGCCGATCACGAACAAATCCAAATAATCGCAAATGCAATCGGGACACCCAAAGCGAGTGCGCCGAATATCGCCGGGACGAATTCCGAAAGCAGGCTTATGTGGTCTCGTACGCCAGATGATGACATGACGTTACTCCTTGGAGCCCCACGGGCTTTCGCCCGCCCCCAAGATGAACGATCAATTCGCGCCTTAGGACCGTGGTCCGCGGCGACTCTCTATGGAGGGTAATGCTGGGGCGTTATGGTTAACAAGAGGTTAATGCCGGGAGATTCGTCGGCGGCGTCCTTGAGGACGCACGCCTCATCGTGGATCGTGCGCGTATGCGCTGGAGATGCCGTTTGATCGGCGGCCCGGAAGCCGGCCTTGCCGCCGCTGCCGGCCCTGTCTTCCCTTGCGTTCACCGCCGGGCAAGAGCGCCACGCGGGCGCCCTTCCCTTCAGCGGCGCAGGCGCCGGTCAGAACGAGCAGCCATATGCCGTGAGCGAGGCCTTCGTCGCATCCATCGTCTGCTTGCAGGTCGCTTCCATGGTCGTCTTCGTCGAGGGGTTCTTGGCCATGTCGATCCACGCCTTGCGCGTCTGATCGATCTGCGTCTTGAACGTCGCGCGCTGCGCCTCGGGGATCTTGGAGCCCACGCAGGCGTCATACTTGGTCAGGAACTCGTCGCAGGCGGCGATGCCGGTGCTCTGTGCATTGGCCGCGGTGACGCCCGCGAGCAGCGCGAGACCTGCGATGCCCGCCGCGAGTGCCCCGATCTTCGATGTAGCTTGACGCATGTTTCTATGACTCCCCTGTAACAACCGAATAATTGGATCGCCGGCAGGCGTCCATTTCACCCCGGTCGAACGCGCACAGCACCGCGCGCCGACGACCGGTCGGCGTTGTGGACGTTGTGTCGTTCGAGCATTGAACAGTTCGAGGCGAGACTGGGCACCATCGTGCCGGCGACGAACAAATGTTCTTTCAATTTGGCGAGATTAAGGGTGACGGCGCGGTGACATTGTGACGGCCGCTCGATGGCAACAGCCTGTCGCGATCATGTTGTCGATCGCCTGCGTTGCGCCATAGAACGGCGCGGCCGCCGGAATGCAATCGTTCACCCGGCCGCCGCTTCCATTCGCCGGCCATGGGAGACGCGAAAGCCGGCGATGAAGTTCGCAACTTCATCCTGCGACATCGGCTTTGCGAAGAAATAGCCCTGCATCGTCGAGCAGCCGAGCTGCCGGATGATCTCGACCTGCTCCGCCGTTTCCACGCCTTCGACCACGCAATCGAATTTCAGGTTGCGGCAGAGATCGATCACCGTCTTGACGATGTTGCGGGCATTCTCCTGCGTCGCAATGTTGCGAATGAAGCCGCGGTCGATCTTGATCTTGTCGAGCGACAATTGATGGACATAGGAAAGGCTCGACTGTCCGGAGCCGAAATCGTCCAGCGCCACTTTCAATCCCATCGATCGCAGAATCCTGAGCGACTCCTGCACCTGCTCGTAGTCCTGCATCAGCGCGGTCTCGGTCACCTCGATGATGATGCGGCGAGGATCGATGCCGCTGCTTTCGATGAGAGACACCGTCTGCAGGATCGTGACCTGGGAGATCAGGTCGCGCATCGACAGATTGAAGGACAGGAACAGGTCGTTCGGCCAGGTTGCGGCGGCGGCGAGCGCCTTGCGCAACAGCACCTGCGTGATCGTCCCGATCAGCTCGGTGCGCTCCGCCACGGAGATGAATATATCGGGTGTGATGTCGCCGAGCTCGGGATTATGCCATCGCGCGAGCGCTTCGAAACCGGCCAGCCGCCCTGTGCCGACATTGACGATCGGCTGAAAGTGCAGCGACAGCTCGGTATCGAGATCGATCCGGCGCAAGGCGTGTTCGATGGTGCTGAGCCTGCGGATTTCGACTTCGTGCTCCCTGGAGAAGATCACCGGCCGGCCGCGGTGTCTGGCCTTGGCGTGGTAGAGCGCATAATCGGCACGCTCGTAGAGCAATTCGGCCGTGGTTCCCGCATCCGGCGCCAAAGCGAAACCCACCGAGCCACCGATCTTGGCGACGATGCCGGCGACGGCAAACGGCGCGTCGAAGGCGGCACAGAGCCTGGCGCCGACCGCAAGGACGGCATCGGGATCGAGGCCCGCATCGACGATGATGCCGAATTCGTCGCCGCCGAGCCGTGCGATGAACTGCGTATCGTCGGAAAGCCCCTGGAGACGTTGGCCGGTTTCCTTCAGCACCCGGTCGCCGACGCCGTGTCCGTAGAGGTCGTTGACCGCCTTGAATCCGTCGAGGTCGAGCACGCCGACGACGAAGTGATGATTTGCCGTTTTCGCCTGCTCTGCGAGCAGCGACAGGCGATGAAAGAACTGGCGACGGTTCGGCAGGTCGGTGAGGCTGTCGACGTTGGCGAGGCGGAAATTCTCGTTGCTGAGGCGCCTCGTCTCGATCTGGCCATTGACCATCGCAGCGAACTGCCCGGAGCAGATGATCAGAATGTAAATCATCGCAACCGTGACGAGGAACAGGTTCAATCCGATGGCGATATGAACCACATCTCCGCTCGCGAGCAGGAAGAGCACGAAGGGCGCGATCACCGTGCCGGTCAGGCCCAGCGCCGCGGGGCGCACATGCATCAGGCAGAAGATGCAGCTCACGACCGTGATGCCGACGAAAAACAGGATGTGGCCGTGGCGGGCGGTGTCGCCATACGGAAACAGGCTCAGCGCCCATACCAGGAACGCGAAACCCAGCGCCCCGCCCAGCAAGACCGTCGCCTGCAAGGTTTGGGCGGCGGCTTTCGGCTCGACCGCGCGGCCACGGCGCCGCAGCCAGGTCAGGCACCGGATCGCGCACGCCCCGACAAGTGCGCCGGGAAACACAATAGTCAGAACGGTCGGCGCATGGCCCAGATGCGTGAATGCCAACGCAATCGAGTTCACGCTCAGGATGAAATAGAGCAGCGGGATCTGGCGCGAAAACGCCGCGAGCTGCGCTTCCATCAATTCGTGATTATCGGCATCAATCCGAAACAGCTTCAAAATATTGTTCATGAGGCAGCCAGCGAGGACCCAAACTCGCTGATCGTGCCGCAAATACCTTAAGATCGGTGCCGCGCCGGTTCCACGGCGGTGCGCGACTGGTTAACGGCGGGCTAACGGGCCGAAATTCGCCGTCAGAAGATCCGATTCATGTCGTGGACGTATCAATCGAGCGGCGTATCACCCGCCGCACCTCGGCGTTGGACAGGAACAGATCGTGGTTGATGACGCCCCAGCCGGAGTCGGACGCATCGATGACGCGTACCCCGAGCCGCTCGATCGTGGCCTTCTCGGCCGCGCCGACCCGCGTCATCCCGCCAGCCAGCCGCCCCGACAGCGCCAGCGCGCGGTCGTTCGTCGCAGCGACGACGGTGATCTTGCGACCGAGCGGACCCATGCGGGTAACCGACGAAGAGAATACGTCCATGTCGATATCGGGCGAGGCAAACACCACGGCTCCGATCTTGTCCGAAGCGGCGTCACCTCGTGCATAGAGCTGGCGCAGGCCTTCGAGCGTGAGCATGGTGCCCATGCTGTGCGCGACGATGTGAACACGTCCGGCGTTCGGGCTCGTGACGATTGAATTGAGCACGCGCTCGAAATCGTCGCGGGACCACATCGCGCTGTCGCGATCATAGGCATAGTCGAACAGCCCCGCCTTTGACGGCCAGGAAAACACCATGGTCTGGCCGCGGAATTTGATGCCGTCGGCGAGATGCGCGGCGTCCAGCGCCGCCGTCTCGAATGTCTGCTTGAAACCGTGCACGTAGATCAGGACGTCGCCGCCGGTCAGCAGATCGCTGACCTCGCCGGCCGGCTCGATCGCATCGAGGCGCCAGTCGCCGAGGCCGGCTGCGGCGAGCGAGAAACGGCTGTCGTCAGGCGGCACCAGTTTCGCCCGGGCGATCGTCATCCTTGTCGCGCGCTCCGGCCCGAACCACGGCTTCGTGCGCCCGCCGTTCACCGGCTTGCGCGTGGTCGCGACGAGCAATGTCGGCTCCGCCGAAAGCGACGCCGCGTCGTAGCGCGCCCCCGTCGCGGCCATGCTGGTGCATCCGCCGAGCGCAAGCACGCTGGCTGAAGAGACAATCCCGCGCAGGAACGTGCGGCGGGATGCTAGGCTCTCGTGTTGCTGCAAATGTCGGAGGATCACGTAGGACCTTTGGGAACCTGCCCTGAGTACCGGCCCCGCACGTCTCCTGAATTAGCATGGCGAGAAAAGGGCGGGTTACGGCCAGATTTTCGCGGGAATCGACCAGTTCCGGTTCCGTCGCGTTTCTGTGATCGCGCACAGGCACGACGAAACCATTCTGCCCCTCCGCGAAACGCTCCGGAAACAGAGAACCGCTACGGTCACCCCATCAAACAACGGGGTTAGATCATGTTGGTATCGGTCCTCAACCTCATCTACCGCGAATTCCTCAAGCGTGCCCTTGTCGGCATGACAATGCAGGGAGGAAGGCTATGACTGAAGTCGTAACGGCAGTCCTCATTTTCGTGAGCATAGGTGTATTCCTGGCCCACGCATTTGACGCCTATCGGCTGCGCTAAATCCGCGATGGCGCTGCGTTGATGCGTTCAACGCAAAGCCGATGCATGCATTCGGAAACGCCTGGCGCGTTTTCCCTACCTGCCCCCATCCTTCGCCGCGATGAACACGTCGCGGTCCGGGAATTTCCCGAACACTTCCGCCGGCTGGCTGAAATTCGTCGCGAGCACATCCCTGGGATTTGCCGCGATCCATTGCGACAGGTCGATGGTCTCGTAGATCCCGGCGTTGAAGCCGATCAAAATCCGCGCGGTATGGCTGCCGACATTCTCGATCGAATGACCATAGCCCTGCGGGATGTAGCCGACATCACCCTTCTCCAACCGCTCGGTCCGGAAACGGCCGTGTGAGCCGAACAGGGTGACGCTCACCTCGCCGTCGATCACGTATTGCCATTCGTCGGCATTCGGATGCCAGTGCAGCGTTCTCAGCGCACCGGGATCGAGATCGAGGATGACGCCCGTGATCGTCTTCGCAATCGGAAAACGGCTGGAATCGACGCGCCACTCGCGGCCGCCCGGATAGGTTGCGTGCGGCGGCTGCGCCAGCAGCCGGTATTTGTGGGTCTCGGGCGGCAGCTTCCAGCCTTGCAACGGCGCAGACGGCTCTGCCGGCGGCGGCTTGCCGCGTGCGAAATACACCTCCTCCTTCGGGAAACTGGCGAACGTCGCCTCCGGCAGGCCGAAATTCTTGGCCAGCAGCGCCGGTGGCGTATGTCCGACCCAGTCGGTGATGCTGAAGGTGCCGAACTCGGAGAAATAGCCGTTGTCGAAGATCAGGATGAAGTGACAGGGCCTCTCGCCCAGGCATTGCAGCATGTGGCCGTGGCCGCGCGGAAAATACCAGACGTCGCCGGGGTCGAAATCGTTGGTCTCGGCAAGGCCGTTCGGATCGACGACGGTGGTGCGGACCCGCCCCTCGAGGACGAATGCCCATTCGGCCGCGGTGGCGTGCCAGTGCAGTTCGCGCATCGCGCCGGGCTCGAGCCGCATCGAGACCCCGGCGATCCCCTTGGAGATCGGCAGTTGCGTAACCGTCGCCTCCTTGCCGTAGCTGTTGCCGATCACCTTGCCGTCCGACTTCTCCAGCGCGAATTTGAAGGCCGGCAGGTCCTTGCCCGCCAGCGTCGGGTCCGGGACATTGTTCATGAAGCTCGGATCGCCCGCGGCGGCCGGCTGGGCCGCCCCCAGCGCCGCCAGCGAGGCGATGCCTGCGGCGGCGAGAAACGCGCGGCGTTGCGGATCGGACATGATGCACTCCCTGGGACCAGAACCCCTCCGGCGGCCTTTCAGGCGCACGCCGAGGCCCGTCCAATAGAGCACAAGTTTGGTGCCGGCGGATGCCTCCCCGCCCCGGGGGCAGCCCGTCAGACCCCACGACCGGAGTCGCACGATGCCCCCGCCGACAGCCTCCGATCCGTCGCCGGTGGATTCGAAAAGCCGTTAAATCAACGGGTTAGACAGACGCGCGGGGATGATGCTAGAGATCGCTGGCGCCGAGCGGGATTTCGAGGTCGGGAGTTATGGTCTCTCCAGGCGCGCTCGTCGCTAACGGCTATTCGGACATTTCAAATGAAAAAGATCATACTGGCGCTGGCGGTGCTGTATCCGGCTGCAGCCTTTGCGCAAACTTCGGCCCCCGCTCCCACGGTCGGCGGCAAGCCCCTGGTTCAGGTCGGATCAAAAAAGGGCGCGGCGGGCAAAAAGGAAGCCCCGGCAAAACCGCTTTCGCCCGCCCAGAAATTGCAGGCCTGCCAGGATATCGACGATGGCACCAAGGAGCGCCTGAATTGCTATGACGCCGTCTACACGCCGCAGCCCAAAGCGAAGGCGGCAGCAGCAAAAACCGTCAGCGACTGCCGCCACGTCAAGGAAGAGGACGAGCGGCTGACCTGCTTCAATGGTTTTGCGGATAAGATTCCGAACCTGCCGCGCTAAACAGCGCGGCGCGCCTTACCAGGTGGAATTCCAGCTCGGACCGCCAAAGAAGCCGTAATGCGACTGCTGCGCGACCCGCATTTGCGGCGGTTGCGCGAGTTGCATGGGCGCTTGCCGGACCTTGGCCACCTTGCGCTTGCGCTGGACCTGCGGCTCCGGCTTCTTTGCTTCCGGGACGAATTGCGCAAATGTCTCCCTCACCCGGGCCTGGGCCGGGATGTCGGCCACGACAGGGGTAACGGCCGGCGCGGGCGGTGTGGCGGCGTTCGCCGTCACCACCGGCGGAACAATGGTCGGAAGGCTGGTGTCATAGACCACGCGCTCCGGGGGCTTCTGGTCCGAGCGGATACGCACGACGGTCTTGTCGATGGAAGGGGCGGCCTGGCTGACGACCACCGCCTGCTGCGGGAAGAGTGCGTCGATCGCCACCAACAAGGCGAGCAGCACGCCGCCAACGAACAGGAAATAACGGGCAATGGGCATCGGTCTCGCTCCCCCCGCGCGAGCCACGCGCGGTTCAACCGCCCCAACGGGCGATATAGAGATTAGTTCCTCACCAACCGGCAAGGTTCAAAGGCGCAGGCCAGATTTTCTGAAATGCACTGCGAAGTTCTGGCGCGCAGGGTTAAATACGGCTGGCCGTCACCAGTGAACATTTCGCCTTATTTGCGTTGACGTTGACGAACCCGACCAGCACGCCGGCATAGCGCTTCCGGCTCTTCATGTTCACGGTATCGGGAATGATGCGCCGGCGGTCGGTCAGGTGGCGGCCATCGCGCCGGGTGAAGGCGCAGGCAATCTCGACGTCCTTCACGGCATATTCGTTGGCATTGCGAAGCGTGAAGGTCACCAGCGCTCTGGAGCCGAGCCCACCCCTGCGCCATGACTGCGAGACGATTTTCAGACCGTCGAGCGGCGATCCGGGAGGCGCCATCGTTTCCGGCGGGGCGATATCCGCAGGTGCGGCGGCGGTGGCCGGATTGGCATCGGCGGGGGCAGCCGATGATGGCGACGTGCCTGACGGCGTCGCCTGGGTCGCAGCCGTGTCATCCGCGCGGGATGCGTCTTGCGAGAGGAGGCTCACTTCAGGCGGCGTCGCCGCGGTGTGGCTCTCGGCATCGCTGGCCTGCGGAAGCATCAGCCATAGGGTGCATCCGGCGATGGCGATGGCCGGCAGCATGGCGAGCCGCACCTCGGGCTTCCCGAACGACCACCCGGCGATTCTCATAGCCGTGTCCTCACCCGGCAGCACCGGCGATTGCCGCGCCGCGCATGAAAAAAGCCCTACGGGCGTTTCCCGTACGGCTTTTTGTTACGACCGCCGCTTACGGATCCCGCCGCCTGTCAACAATCATCCCAGATAGAAATGGTTTCATGCCACCTCGACAATATTGCGGCTACGGTTCAAGGCTTGCAGAATGAATTGAGGATGCCCGGCGGCCGGATCGGCTGGCCGCCACCGGCCTTCAGCGCCGCAACAACAACAATGGGGAGACCACGATGCCAACCGTCACCTGGGACCATGTCCATTTGCGCAGTCCCGACCCCGAGGCGACCGCCACATGGCTGCAAGACGTTCTTGGAGGCGAGATTATCCGCGCCCCGGGGCGGATCGACGTCAAGCTCGGCGGCGCCAATGTCTTCATCGCACCCGTCACCGCCGGCGATGGCGTCAACACCCCGCCGGTGACTCCCTATCAGGGGCTCGATCATTTCGGACTGGCGGTAAAGGACATCGACGCGCTCGCCGCCGAGATCAAGGCCAAGGGTGTCGAGTTCACGAAGGAGCCAACCACCATCCGGCCCGGCGTCCGCATCTGCTTCATCCGCGGGCCGCAGGGCATTTCGATCGAGTTGCTCGAGCGCGACAAGAAATACGCGTGACTCCGTTCGCTCCTCATGGTGAGGCGCACGGTACGCGCGTCTCGAACCATGAGGCCACAGACGGGCCTGCATCCCTCGAGACGCCGCTCACGCGGCTTCTCAAGATGAGGGGTGATAGTTTCTCAGGTCATGCTGCCCGGCATGAAGCAGCGGATGGTTACTCCCTGATAGCCACGCATCGGCCAGACCATGGTTCGCCCGACGCGATTCGGCTCAGTGATGACGGCGTCATCAGGCACATCATACCATTCGCCATCGATGCGAACGCGGTAGTGTCCGCTTTTGGATTCCCAATCCACGTCGCTGACGGCGCTGCCGTCCGCGTCGGAGCAGCATGGCCCCTTCCCGCTTCTCAAGCTGTCGAACCACTGCTTGAGCGGTGAATTGGCGTAACGGCCGTCGGGATCGCGCGCCTCGCCGGGAGCGACGGTCAGCAGCGAGATCAACACCGCCCCGCCGATGATCAGCAGCTTCTTCCAGCGGCCCGCGCGATGCCGGCCCATGGTTTGATAGTTACGATTCGCATCGCATGAAGACGGCACGTGGCCGCCGGAACTCATCCAGTTGGTCACCTGTTTCTCTTGCTCCAGCACCCACCGGCCGGTGCCATGACGAGCTATGCATTTCGCGGGCCAAGCTGATTCGTGTCGTCCCGGCATTACACCGGAGCGGTACGTTCCCGTTTTGCTTCCTGTACCGGAACAGGCAGTCAACCTGACGCGTTGACGGTGCAGGCCACGCTTTGGCATAACTCCTTGACCGGCCTCGGTGGGCGCTGCGGCCGGCACCTGGGACGTCATGAAGAACGGGCTCTATTCGATCCACGTCACCCTGCTGGATGGGCGCATCGGCAAGGGCAGCGGCGTTATTTTGTTCCGGGATGGCCAAATTCTCGGCGGCGATGCCTATCTGTTTTATACCGGCAGCTACACCGTGAAGGGCGAGACCTTCAAGGGCGAGGTGCTGGTGCAACGTCACACCACCCCGCGCGACAATGACAATCCGCTTTTCGGCGGACCCAATCCGGTCGGCATCGGCGTGTCCGGCACCTTCACCGACACCCGCGCCACCATGAATGGAACCGCGCTCGTCGGCAAAGCCAGCCAGATTTTCGGCGCCACGCTGCACAAGCTGGCGGATATCAACTAGCGACGGTCGGTCCAGGTGATGTGACGATGCCGCAAAGCGCGCCAGCCGTATCTCCCGACCAGCACTTTCTCGATCTCGTGCAAGCGGTCATCTCTGGCAACGCCGACAGGGCAGCCGATCTGCTGGATGCGTCACCGCCGCTCTTGCACAAGCAAGCCACGATCGGCGCAACCCGCGACGGCGCCGAGCCGTACTATTTTGGCGAGATCGCGCACTACATGTACGCGGGCGACACCGCCCTCCACATGGCGGCGGCAGGATTTCAGCACGAAATCGCGCGTACCCTCATCGAGCGGGGTGCCGACTGCGCTGCGAGAAATCGCCGCGGCGCCCAGCCCCTTCACTATGCGGCCGACGCGAATGTCAGCAACCCGCTCGCACAGGCCGCCACGATCAGCTGCCTGATCCAGGCGGGCGCCGATCCGAACGCAACAGACAAGAGCGGCGTATCGCCGCTGCATCGCGCCGTCCGAACCCGATGTGCGATCGCGGTTGAAACCCTGCTGGCCGGGGGTGCCGCGCCGCACGGCGGCAACAAGCGTGGCTCCACGCCGCTTCATCTTGCGGTTCAAAATACTGGCCGCGGCGGCAGCGGCACGCCGCATGCTCGCGAGCAGCAACGGCAGATCATCGAACTGCTGCTCAAGGCCGGCGCGAGGCCTGAAGACAAGGACGAGAAAGGCAAGTCGGCGCGCGATGCGGCGAAGGCCGGCTGGATCCAGGCGCTATTGCGGGGGTGATTGCGGCGCGGCCTACTCCGCCGCCAGTTCCAGCGGGGCGGTGCGCGGCAGGATCATCTGGATGCGGGTGCCGCCGCCCGGCTCGGAATCGAGGTCAAGCCGGCCGCCGAGCCGCGTCGTCACGATGCTGTAGACGATGTGCAGCCCGAGCCCGGTGCCGCCCTGATCGCGGCGCGTGGTGAAGAACGGATCGAAGGCACGGCGGCGGACGTCGAGGCTCATGCCGCATCCATTGTCGGAGAAGATGACCTCGACATTGTCCTTGCCGGACTCCCGCACCTGGATGTCGACCGTGCCCGGCTTGCCGTCCGGGAACGCATGCGCCACCGAATTGAGGAACAGGTTGGTGAGCACCTGTCCATAGGGGCCGGGATAGCTGTTCATCATCAGATTGGGCTGGCACTCGACATTGAGCGTCAGATTGTGTTTGCGCAGGCCCGGCCGCAGGCTCATCACCACCTGCTCGGTGAGATCGCCGAGGTCGAAGGTACGCTGGTCCGAGTAGTTGCGGTCAGCGGCGACCTGCTTGAACGACTGGATCAGTTCGGCGGCACGGTTGAGGTTGGCGACCAGTTGCGAGGAGGCGTTGCGGCTGGTGTCGAGGAAATCGTTCAGGCTGGAGCGCCGCAATTCGCCGCGGGCCACCTCGGCCGCGAAGTTCGACGTCTTGCGCTCCAGTGCGGAGGCGACCGTCAGGCTGATGCCGACGGGATTGTTGACCTCGTGGGCGACACCGGCCACCAGCCGTCCCAACGCCGCGAGCTTTTCCGCCTCGATCAGCGAATTCTGCGTCTCGCGCAGGTTACGCAGCGCCCCTTCCGCCGCGTCCTTGGCCTTGCGCATCTCGGATTCGACGCGCTTGCGCTCGCCGATGTCGAGCGCGACCGTCACGATATTCTCGATCTCGCCGGCCGCATCGAGGATCGGCAGCTTGTTGACCAGCCATTGCCGCATCTGGCCCAGGGAATCCCGGTATTCCTCCTCGTAGAAGCCGAGCTCCTTGCCGGCCGCCAGCACCCGCTTGTCGGGCTCGTCGGTCTTTTCCGCGCCATAGCGCGACATCAGATCGGCCGTGGTGCGGCCGATCGCGTCTCCCGGCTCGACCCCGAATATGCCGGCCATATAGCGGTTCATCAGGACGTAGCGGAGCTGCTTGTCCTTGACGTTGATGACGGCGGGCACCGTATCGATCACCATCTGCAGCAGGCGGCGGCCTTCGGCGATCGCATCCTCGGCGCGCTTCTGGTCGGTGATGTCGCGCACCGTTCCCTCGTAGCGGATGATGGCGCCGGCCTCGTTGTGCACGGCGCTCGCGCTGTCGGAGAGCCACAGCACCGAGCCGGTGCGCGTGCGAACCTGGTATTCGTATTCGCGCACCATGCCGTCGCGCTGCATCAGCCGCTCATATTCCACCCGCGCCTCGGCATCGACATAGACGCTGTCTGCGATGTCCCCGATGCCGGTGATCAGATCCTGCGGCGTGGCATAGCCCATCATCCGCGCCAGCGCCGGGTTGGCATTCAGCAGCGCTCCGCTTGGCGTCGTGACGTAAATTCCGTCGACCGAGGATTCGAACAGCTTGCGGTAGCTTTCTTCGGCCAGCCGCTGCTCGGCGAGCGCGCGCACCGCCGCCTCGCGCGCGGCATCGGCGTCGACCAGCGTCTGCCGGAATACTTCGGCGGCCCGGGCGATGTCGCCGATCTCGTTGTCGACGTCGGTCGCCGGGATCGAGGCGCTCTTCTCGCCGCCGGCGACCGCGCGGATCGAGCCGGCAATCGCGGCAAGCGGGCGGACGGTGCGGCGAACCACCAGCAGCGAGGCAAACAGCCCGATCAGGACACCGGCGGTGCCGAGAACGATGCTCTGCCACTTCGCTTCGGCCAGTGTCCGGGCAAAATCGCGGGAGAGAACGCGCCCCCGCCGCTCGCTGACATCGCGCAACAATTCCGTCACGCGCTGGATCAGGCGGCCCTCGGCACCCAGCACTTCCCTGTCGATGTCGGATATCTGCCGTTCGCGGATCGATATGTTGGCGATCGCCAGCGCATAATCGTCGACAATGCCGCGGAGCTTCGGATCCGCGATCGTCATCGAGCGCATGCTTTCCGCCGCCTGTTCGGCCGCGGAGGGGTTATGCGCGAGCAGCGCCGAGGCGATGCGGCTCTGGCTCTGGGACAGGGTTGCCGCGAGGCGGGGATCGGACGACTCGGAGATCGCCGCATCGAATTGCTCGCGCAATGGCGGCAACGCCACGATCATTTCGGCGCGGCGGTTGATCAGCGCGGAAATCCGCTCGATGCCGCTGCGGTAGGTCGACAGGCGCTCGGTGACGCCGTCGATCATGTCCTGCTGTTCGGGCGCGAGTTCGAGCCGCGTCTTCTTCAGGACTTCGCCGAGCGCGCTGGCCGCCTCGGCGACCTGGAGCGACTGGTTGCCGGGGTCAGTGACGAAATCCCGCGCCGCGAGCCGCAGTTCGTTCATGCGGCGGTCGATATCCTCGGCGAGATCGCCGACGGCCTGCAGCCGCTGCAGCTCGGCAAAGGTCGAATCGATGTGGCGGATGGCGATGACGCTGGCGGTCGAGGTGATGATGATCACCGCCAGCACCAGCATGAAGCTGCCGAATGTCAGTTGGCCGATCGAAAGCGAGAACGATCGCGGCGGCGTCGAATTCGGCGGCGTTTCGGCGGTCATGTTGGTTGGGCCGGGCTCCTATCGGGCGCAATATACGATGTATTTCGGGCTGTGGGGAACATGGCGGCCGTTGGTTAATGGCGGTATACAAGCCGGATTGCTTGGAGACGAGCGGATCGCGGCCCGGTCACACAGCCCCGTCACCCAGCCCCGTCACCCTTGGGCCGCCCCTGGCCTCAATGTCCTCGCCAAGTCCGACGGCATCATGCCGAACATGTCGCGAAATGCGCTGGAAAAATGCGCCGAGCTGGCAAAGCCGGCGGCATGGGCCGCTTCCGTCAGGGAGGCGCCCTCGCCGCTGGCGCGAACCGCCGCGCCCATCCGGTTCCAGATGCGGTAGCGCCGCAGCGGCACCCCCGTCTCCGTCTTGAACAGATGGAGAAACCGCGACGGCGACAGGCCAGCCCGCGCCGCCAAGGTGGTCAGCCGGTGGGCCCGCTGCGGCTCATCCCGCATTTGCCGTAGTGCTGCTGTGATCCGCGGGTTGGTCTTCCCGTGCGTCCCGATACCCAGCAGTTCGCCGAGCGATGCGCGTCCATCCTGCTCGGCGATTCGGCCTTCGGCCAAGCCGGTCAGGATTTCGATCACGCCGGACTCTTCCCTCACGTCGAAGGCAGCCCGCGGCGTTGTCTTGGTCATCCGGGCGATCAACGCCTTGAGGTCGCGCCCCAACGGATCGACATAGAGGAATGCCATCCGGCCCCGGTCGATCCGCAAATGGTGCAGGCTGTTGGGCAGGATCAGCACGCTGCGGGCTGCACGATAATCCGTCGCGCAATCCGCCGGATCGTCGGCGACTTCCAGCGGCGCATCAAGGCCGACGGCAAGGACGGCCGTCGCGTTCCGGTGCGGCGTCAGCCCGAAGGCCGGGCCGAGATACAGCACCCGCGCGCCCCACCCGATCAGTTTCGCTGCCGCTATTGCGCCCATAGCCAGTTCTTGAAAGCCCGGATTATCGATCGGATCTAACGTCAGGGATGGCAACGATCCGCGAGGGGACAACGATGGCAAATAACCGGCCTGAGATCGAGCGCCAAGCCGCTATTGAGCGCACACGACTAGCCGTCAGCCGTTACGCGAGCGCCTGGCTCGCCGGCGACCGTCCGGCGCTCGCCGCCTGTTATCATGACGACTTCACGCTGCATTATTTCGGCCGCAATCCGCTGGCCGGCAACCACAAAGGCAAGGCCGCCGCGCTCGGCATCCTGGCCGAGGTCACACGGCGGACCAATCGCAAGCTGCTCGCCATCGTCGATATCATGGCCGGATCCGAACGTGGTGCGCTGCTGGTCCGCGAGCGTTTCGAGCGCGACGGCAGGACGGCCGACGTCGAGCGCCTGCTGGTGTACACCGTGCGCGACGGACTGCTTTCCGAATGCTGGGTCTATGACCAGGACCAGACGCAGGTCGACGCCTTTCTGACGTGAAGCCGTTCAGGCCGCCTTCCCGATCGGTGTCGCCTTCCGCGCCGGGATCGTCATCGCGGCAACGCCGACGACGACACAGGCGAGCCCGATCCAGGCGGTCGAGCTCAACTGCTCGCCGAGAAACAAGACACCCGCCGCGACGCCGATCGGCACGCGCAGATAGGCCTGCGCCGTGGTGCCGACCGAACCCAGGGTCCGGATCAGGCGGAAATAGATCACGAAGGCGAGCGCGGTGGAGAACGCCGCGAGGGCCAGCAGCGCCAGCAGCGAAGCCATTGACGGCTGCAGCGTCCACGGCCGCTCGGCGGCCAGGCTGACGGGAATCAGGACCGCCGCGCCGCACAGCAGCGAGCCCGCCGCCGGCACCATCGGATCGAGATCCCTGAAGCCGCGGCCGAAGATGGCCGCGCCCGCGTAGCAGATCGCGGCCAGTATCATCACGATCTGCGCCGCCAGTTCCTTGCCGAAGCCGGCCAGCGCCTGGACCCCGACGATCAGGCAGATGCCGGCCATCCCGGCGATGACGCCGACCAGCTTTCGCGACGTCACGGCCTCGTGACGCGTGACCGCGAAGGTCAGGAAAAACGTGAATATCGGCGCGGTCGAATTGAGGATGGTCGACACCCCCGCGTCCAGCGTCTGCGCGCCCCAGGCCACCATGATCCAGGGGATGACGCTGTTGAGGCAGGCCTGAAACAGGAAGCGCCGCCAGGTGGCGGCATCAAGCGGCATTGTCACGCCGCGCCAGCGCATGATGACCAGCAGCAGCAATCCGGCGATCAGCGTGCGGCACGCAATCAGGGTGATCGGCGGGATGGTTGCGACGCCGACCCGGATGAAGGTGTAGGATGCTCCCCACAGCGTCGCCAGCGCCAGTAGCAGCGCCAGTTCGCTCGCCATGCCGGCTTGCCGGGGATGCGTATCGCCCATGTCCGTATTTCCCGATCTCAATGAATGCCGGGACGGACATTACAGCCGGACGCCCCTCAATACTTCGCTATGCATCGAAGCATCGATGCAGCGTTCGTCCGTGGGTTTTCGCGCACGGCCGGCATCAACCGACCGAGCCGACCTCGAACACGTCGCCGTCGTAGCCCGCCTCGATCGGGATACGCAGCTGCCGGCCGCCATTGTTCCTGGTCATGATTGGCGTCACCGTGACGATCGATTTGCCTCTGATGTCATCGAGCGCCGCCTGCACGCTCGCCTGCTTGCCGAGCTTGATCAAATTGCGCGTGGTCGGGAACGGCAGCTTGAAGCGCCCGGTCTCGCCGCCCTCGAGCGCCTCGCGCGGCGATACCCAGATCGAGTCGGTGGATTCCTTGCCGTCGTGGGCGCCGACCTGTTCGGGCGGCGCGGCGGCGAGGAAGAACCAGGTGTCGAACCTCTTCGGCATGCCCTCGGGCGTGATCCAGTGCGCATAGGGCACGAGTTCGTCGAGCGCCAGCACCATGCCGTTGTCGGTCAGCACCTTGAGGAAGCTGATCTTGCTGTCGCAGAGGTCGGCGCGGTGCGCGGCCTCGATCTCGCTGGCGCGTTTGGCATCGACCAGCGCGTTCGATCCCTTCGGCCGCGCCAGGAGGATGCCGCTTTCCTCAAAGGTTTCGCGGATCGCGGCGATGCGGAAGCTGAGCGTCGCCTCGTCGAGCCCCTCGCCGCCCGAATAGAGTTCAGGCGTCGCGATGATCTCCTTGTCGCCCTTGTCGACGCTGCCGCCGGGAAACACCAGCGCGCCGGAATTGAAATCGATCTCATAATGGCGAACCATCATGAAGACCTCGATCTCCCTGGCGTCCGCGCTGTCGCGCAGCAGCAGGATGGTGGACGCAGCACGCGGTGGCTTGACGGCCTCAGTCATGAACGTTCGCTCCCTCCCGCATCCCGAGCAGCGGCCTCCAGGCCGCGTCTCGAAGGATGATTGGCAATATCTCGGCCTCGTGGTTCGAGACGGCGCTTCGCGCCTCCTCACCATGAGGAATTGTTAGCCCGCCGCGCTCGATTGCGGTTGCAGATTGGCGCGGCGATCGACGCGCGCCACCCGCGACAGCAGGTAGTCAACCTCGGCCTTTGCGGTCGCCGTGATCGTCGCGCCGGGCTTGCGCTGTGCGCTCGACGAAATGATGCCGCGCTTCTGCAGCACGTATTTGCGCACGGAAAGCCCCGCGCCGGGCTGCTGCTCGTAGCGGATCAGCGGCAGATGCGCGTCGAACAGGTCATGCGCCGCATCGCGCTTGCCGGCCTTCGACAGCTTGACGACGTCGATCAGCAGTTCGGGGAAAGCATAGCCGGTCATGGCTCCGTCGGCGCCGCGCTCCATTTCGAAATCGAGGAACAGGCCGCCATTGCCGACCAGGATCGACAGCGGCCGCAGCGAGCCGTCCTTCTGGAAATTGCGCAGCGTCGTGATCTTTTCCAGGCCCGGCCAGTCCTCGTGCTTGAGCATCACGCAGGACGGCGAATCCATCACGATCTTGCGGATTACGGCGGGTGTGAAGATGACGTTGAGCGTCAGCGGATAATCCTGCAGCACCCATGGAATTTCGTCGCCGATCGCTTCCTGCGCCTGCTTGAAATAGCCTGATATCTGGTCGTCGGTGCGCAGGTTCGGCGGCGGGGCGATCATGACGCCGGCAGCGCCCGCATCCATCGAGGCCTTCGCCAGCGAGCGCATCGAGGCAAAGCCCGGCGCCGAGACGCCGACGATGATCTGCATGTTCTTGGCGCGCTTCACGAAGCGGACCGCGACCTGCTCGGCTTCCGCTGCATCGAGCTTCGGCGCCTCGCCCAGAATGCCGAGCACGGTGACGCCGTCGCAGCCGACTTCGGCGTAGAAATCGGTCAGGCGATCAATGGATTTCTCGTCGATGCGGCCGTCGTCGTGGAACGGGGTCGGCGCGATCGCAAAGGTGCCTGCGGCCTGGGCGGTGAGCTTCATGATTACCTTCTTTGGCGGGGGCTTACGGGACGGAATATTTTGATCATGGATAGCACCACCGATCCTCCCCTCAAAGCGGCAGATTGAGCCTTGGAATGAGCCTGTTCGGGACCGAACCCGATGGAACAAGGCCGTCGTCGACTGCCCCCATGCGGCGGTAAAATTCGGCCGCATCGGGATCGGCCTCGATCACCAGCGCCGTGGCGCCGGCCGCGCGGGCGGCAGCCTTGGCCCAATCGAGCAGCTTTCGGCCGGTGCCCGACCGGAGCATGTCCGGCTCGACGAACAGCTTTTCGAGCTGGGCCGTGCGGCCTGCGGATTTCACCTCGGCGATTCCTGCGAGGCGGCCGTCGAGTTCGGCCACCTGCACCTGCGACGCCAAAATGCTGGCCGGCGTCAGTGTCAGCTCCTTGCGGCAGGCCGCCATGAAGGCGTCGTCATAGCCCCACACCGCCTTGGAGCGCAGGCACAGCTCGGTGAGTTCTGCACCTTCCTCCGGGCGCGCGGGCCGCAACGCGAGCATGGCACCTCCATCAGCCGAAGATCAGAACCTTCGGGCGCCCATCTTGATCTGCTCTTCGGAGAAAAAGATCTCCTTGGCGTGGGTCACGATGTCCTCGGCCTTCCACCCCGTGAACGGCGGCTTCCAGCCTTCCATTTCCATCATCCGCATCTCGCGCACGCCGCGCGGGCCGGAGACGCCGAGCACCTTGCCGGTCTGGTCGCCGGAGAGATCGCTGACCATGTAGAGCACCGCCGGCGCGATGCCGTCGGGGCCGAGCGCCGCGCCGGGATTCTCCTTGTAGCGCGGCAGGTCGGCGGTCATGCGGGTCAGCGCGCCCGGCGCCAGCGTCCAGATCCGGATATTGTACTTGCGGCCTTCGATGGCCAGCACGTTCGACAGTCCCCAGATACCGCCCTTGGCGGCGCCGTAATTGGTCTGGCCGAAATTGCCGATCAGTCCCGACGTCGAGGACGTGTTGACGATGACGCCGCCGCCGTTTTCGCGCATCCATTTGAACACCGGCTGGGTGCAGCAGAAGGTGCCCTTCAGATGCACCCTGATCACCTTGTCCCAGTTGGCTTCCTTGGCTTTTGCAAACGTCTCGTCGAGCAGGATGCCGGCGTTGTTCACCAGGATGTCGGCGCGGCCGAAATTCTTGATGGCGTCGTCGAACACCGACTGCCCGCCCGCGATGGTCGAGATGTCGGCGCCGTTGGCGACGGCACGGCCGCCCTCCTCCTTGATGGCGTTGACGACCTTCTGCGCCATCGACACGTCGGCACCGGAGCCGTCGCGCGGACCGCCGAGATCGTTGACCACGACGGATGCGCCCTCGCGCGCGAACAGCTTTGCGTAGGCCTCACCGAGTCCGCCGCCTGCACCGGTGATGATGGCCACCTTGCCGTCGAGTAGTCCCATGGTGTTTTTCTCCCGTTGTTCTTTCTTCCTTACCTCTCCCCGCTTGCGGGGAGAGGTCGGATCGCCCTTGCGATCCGGGTGAGGGGGTACAGGTCTCACCAAATTCACGACTCGCGGTGAGAGCCCCTTACCCCAACCCCCTCCCGGCGAAGAGCGGGGCGAGGGAGCGCACCGTCCTAACCCAGCACCGTCTTGCCGCTCTTGATCACCGTCACGCCCCTCGCCTTCACCTTGGCTTCGAACGAGACGACGTTGCCGTCCTTCCACAATTCCATCGTCACGGTCTCGCCGGGGAAAACTGGCGATGAGAATCGCGCGACGTGCTGCCTGAAGGCGGACGGATCGTAATCGGCATAGGTCTGCAGCACGCCGCGGCAGGTAATGCCGTAGGTGCACATGCCGTGCAGGATCGGCCGCGGAAAGCCGGCCTTCTTGGCGAACTCGGGATCGGAGTGCAGCGGGTTGCGATCGCCGCACAGGCGATAGACCAGCGCCTGGTCCGGCCGCGTCGTGATGTCGACGATCTGGTCGGGCGCGCGCTCCGGCACCTTGTGCGGCTCGGGCTGGCCTTCGGACGGACCGCCAAAGCCGCCGTCGCCACGGGCGAAGCGCGAGGCTACCAGCGTCGCCAGCTTGTCGCCGTTCTCGTCCTTCAGCACGGTCTGGTGACGGATCACCGCGCCCTTGTCCTTGCCCTTGTCGAAGACGTCTAGCACGGTCGAGTCGGCGGTGATCTTCGCCGCGGCCGGCAGCGGCTTGTGGAAGGTGATGTCGCGCTCGCCGTCGACCACCATCACGCGGTTCAGATTCATCTCGCCGGGACCTGCGCCCCATGCCGCCACCGAGGCGAAGGTCGGCACCACCTTGAGGGGGCGCGGGGTGAAGGTGCCTTCGTTGACATAGGCGAGCTCTTTCTCGTCCATGGGGTCGGCACCCATGCCGATGCCGTAGGCGTAGAGCATCACCTCGCGGTCGGTGTAGGCGTATTTCTGGCCGAGATTTTTCAGGGCCATCAGTTGTTCGTAGTTGATCGGCATTGCCGTCGTCCTCTCCTGAATTCGTTCTCAGCTGTCATGCCCGCGCAGGCGGGCATCCAGTAATCGCCGGCGCTTACTGGATCCCCGCTTTCGCGGGGATGACGACCTCTTGTTTGGCGCGCAGCGCGGTCAATTCCGTCAGGCAGCCGTGAAGAACGGCAACGGCGCGCCGTCGGTCGGCTTCCACACCAGCTTCACCTTCTGGCCGATCTTCAGGCCCGTCAGATCGCAGTCGACGATGTTGGTCTGCAGCGACGGGCCTTCCTTCAGCGTGACGTAGGCGATCGCGTATGGACCGGTCGGCGATTTGCGCATCAGGCTGTAGGTGTAGATCGTCGCCTCGCCGGACGCCTCCTCCCACTCCGTCTTGTCGGAGCCGCAGAACGGACAGATCGAGCGCGGGAAGTAGTGCCGCTCGCCGCAGGCAGTGCAGTGCTTGATCATGAACTTGCCGGCCTTGGCCGCTTCCCAGAACGGCGCGGTTTCCGGATTGGTCACCGGTGCCGGATATTTCTTCGCTTCAGCCATTACACGCGCTCCAGAATGCAGGTTGAGGCGGCGTGACGCACGCCAAGGAGTCCGCCGGTGCCATGCGCGATCGCCAGATCGCAATTTTGCACCTGCACTTTCGGATGCGCTTCGCCGCGCAGCTGGCGAACCGCTTCGAGGATTTTTGTCATGCCGCCGCGATTGACCGGATGGTTGCTGCAGAGGCCGCCGCCATCGGTGTTGAACGGCAGCTTGCCGACGCCCGAGATCAGATTGCCGTCGGCGACGAACTTGCCGCCCTCGCCCTTCTTGCAGAAGCCGAGGTCTTCGAGCTGCATCAACACCGTGATCGTGAAGCTGTCATAGATCGAGGCGTATTTGATGTCCTTCGGCGTCACGCCCGCCTCCTCGAAGGCGCGCGGGCCGGACCAGACGCCGGCGGAGTAAGTGAGGTCGAGATCCTTGCCGCCGCGCGGGCCCTTCATCGCCTCGCCATGGCCGATCAGCCGCACCAGCGGCTTCTTCAGGCTCTTTGCGATTTCCGGCGTCGTCACGATCATCGCGCCGCCGCCGTCGGTGACGACGCAGCAGTCCATGCGGTGCAGTGGATCGGAGATCATCGGCGAGTTCAGCACGTCCTCAACCGTGACGACATCCTTCAGCATCGCATGCGGGTTGTACTGGGCGTGATGCGAGGCCGCGACCTTGATCCAGGCGAGTTGCTCGCTGGTGGTGCCGTAGTCGTGCATGTGGCGCATGGCACACATGCCGTAGGCGTTGTGGGTGGTCGCGCCATAGGCGACCTCGAAATCGGCCTCCGCGCCGGAGGCACGCGCCGGCATTGGGCCGGTGCGCGGCTTGCCGGCGAGCGTCACCAGCGCCACCGAGCATTTGCCGGCGGCGATCGCCTCCGCCGCATGGCCGAGATGGATCAAATAGGAACAGCCGCCGGTCTCGGTCGAATCGATGTGGCGCAGCTTTTTGGTGTTGAGGCCGAGATAATCGACCATCGGCCACAGCCCGCCCGGCGCGTCGCCGGCGAGGAAATAGCCGTCGATGTCGTCCTTGGTCAGGCCGGCATCCTCGATCGCGCCCTTGGCGACCTCGGCATGGAGCTGCGCGGTGGATTTATCGGGTGCGTGCCGGGTGGGATGCTCATAGATCCCGGCGATGTAGGCTTTGCCCTTGATAGTCAAATCGATCTCCGCTCACGTTTCTTTTTCATGCTTTTTTTCTGGCCTGTCGGACCGGCCTTGGCAAGCGCCATGATATTCCGCAGAGCGAGACGATAGCGACTGGACTCAAGTCGGGATAATTATTGGCAGAAATTGTAACACGTCGCGGCGCGCGTCCGGCGCCCATTTCATGGCGATACGTTCTCGCGACATGAATTGCCCGAGTTGTGCCCGAAACTTTCCCACCCTCCCAATCAGAGGGCGCAGGGAAGACCGGGTGCGCGCCGCACCCGCGGTCTCGCGTGCCATTATGCGCATAGCAAGAGGTGCACACGAGCATACAGGTTCGGCGGAAGCATCCCGGCCTTCCCTGCGCAATGGCTTTACGGCTTACTTCGTGCTCTTCCCGGAGAACGGCTCTTTTGCCTCCGTCGTCCGCGAGGCGCTTTCGCACCCTTCGGACTTGACGCCAGCACCACGGCGCCAGAACCACACGACTTCACCGTACGCGTCAGCCACACTCGTCCGTCATGGCCTCCGCGTCCACCGCATCTCACCGCGCGTCAGTGACGATGGCCAACGCCCCTCATCTCGCCGTGAGACGGCGATACTTATGCCGCTGATTTGGGGGATAACGGAAGCGGAATATTTCTGATTATCGGAAATTGTTGACTTGACGCGATTTCCGGAAATCCGAACTGATTTGCCCGTCGGCAGTCGTATCACCGCCGTCGCAGGGTGGGCAAAGCGAAGCGTGCCCACCATCGCTCGACGCGGTCGATGACAAATGGTGGGCACGTCGCTCGCGCTCCTTTGCCCACCCGACGTCTACGGTTTTCACATTCAGGCGGACACTTCCGGGTAATTCGTCAATCGCGCGGGAACGCCGACCGCGGTGCAGCCGGCGGGTACGTCTTGCTCGACGAGCGCCCCGGCGCCGATCTTGGCGAAATCGCCAATGCTGACACCGCCAATCATGGTCGAGCCGCCGCCGAGATAGACGCCGTGGCCGATCTTCGGCGCGCGATCCGGCTCGGAATGTTTGCGGCCGATGGTGACGTTCTGCAAAATTGTCACCCCGTCACCAATCACGACAAAGGCTCCGATGATGATGCCGGTGGCGTGATCGAGGAACACCGACGTCCCGATCGATGCCGTGGGGTGAATGCTGACCTGAAGCTGGTCCGACGACAGGCTTTGCAGCAGAAGCGCGAGATCGTGGCGCCCTTCGTGCCAGAGCCAGTTCGAGACACGCCAGGCCTGCAGCGCGATGTATCCCTTGAAGTTCAACAGCGGCGGCAGCAGCGTTGTCTTGGCGGGATCGTGAACCGCGATGCTCTGCAGGTCGAGGCCGGCGGCTTCGACGAGATCGGGTGATGCCGTGAACGCCTCGCGCGCGAAATGCGCGAAGTGCGCGCGATCCTCCACCGTCTTGCCGAGCCGCGCGCCGATCTGGTGCGCCAGCGCATGCGCGAAATCGGGATGATCGAGAATGGCCGAGGCGAGCGCGGCGCCGAATACAGGATCGCGCGTAATGGCGCTCTCGGCTTCCTGGCGGATCGAACGCCAGAGCAGATCGACAGACAGGCTTTCAATCATGACGTCCGCCCCTGGGTTAGCGCGTCACACCATATAAAACCGCCGAGAGGGCGCCGCCAGCGGACCGTGTTCGCTTAGCCGCAGATCCCCTGCTCCCGCTTGCCGTTGCGGTCGCGGTTCGGCCGTTTCCTCGATAGCCAAAAACAAACCGCCCACCTGCTGTCGCAAATGGGCGGCTGTATCCGCCGTCGGGCGTCATGGGGGCATCACACCCGCGGCTGAACTTCCTGGAGGTTTGCCGGACGATCAGCCCTGCGGCGGCTGGTCGTTCGGCGGGGTCGGACGCGTCTTGTGCTGCGCCATGAACGCGTCGAACTCTTCCTTGTCCTTGGCGTGACGCAGACGGTCGAGGAAATTCCTGAACTCGACCTGCTCTTCCTCGAGCCGGCGCAGGGTTTCCATGCGGTACTCGTCGAAGGCGCGGTTGCCGCTGGACGGCTGGCCGAAACCGAAGCCGCCAAAGCCGCGGCTCTCCATGCGGTTGCGCATCCGGTCCATCTTGTACTGCATCCGCTCCATCTTGTTCTGCCAGCGATCTCCGTGACTCCAGCAACCCATTTTTCTGCTCCCTAGTGTGAAAAAGAGAAGGGCAAGGCCGATCGGCCACCAGATGATGAAGCCGAGAATGGTCACCACGATCCAGCCGGGGTGCCACGGACTCTCAAGCATATGCGGACGATGGGTCTCTTCAGTCGGGCCGCGCCATCGATTGACATCTGCGGTGTAGGCCATTTCCCTCTCCATGACGGCGATCACGCCGTTGTGAATGTAAATAACATTTACATACCTAAACCATCCCGCGTTTTTGTCAAGCGGACGGCTTGCCGCGCCCCTGAAAAAATTATTTGGGGGTGCCCCAGGGACCCCCGGGCGGGACCGGCGGCGGGCTCGACGGCTTTGCGTCGGAAGGCCGGCGGTCGGTCGGAAAGCCGAGGCCGCGCAGATAGATCAGCACCTCGGCTTCCAGAAGATCTTCTGGCGACATCGGCAGCTTGCGACGCGCCGCATCGCCGCGGCCGAACAGCGAGGCCACGCCGTGCGCCATCGACCAGATATGCAGCGCCATCATCATCGCCGGCGGCCGCGGCATGCCGGGCGGTGCCATCGCCGCAAGCCGTTCGGCGGCGGCGCGGATAATGGCGAACGCGCGCTCGCTGGCGGCCATCAATGTGGGATTTAGATCGACCGGAATGCCGGATTCGAACATCGCCGAATAGAACGCGGGCTCATTGCGGGCGAACGCCAGATAGGCCTTCCCTACCCGCTCGAATGCCGAAACCGTATCCGGCCGGCCGTCGTCCCAGGCCTGTGTCAGCAGCGCTTCGAACTGCTCGAAGCCGCGCTGGGCGATCGATGACAGCAGTTCATCGCGGTCGCGGAAATGCCGGTAAGGCGCGGCCGGGCTGACGCCGGCCATGCGCGCGGCGTCGGCGAAGGTGAAGCCTGCCGGCCCCTTCTGCGAGATCAGATCAAGCGCCGCTTGCAGCAGCGCCTCTTTCAGATTGCCGTGATGATAGCCGCGTTCCGTACGGCCCTGATCCTTGCGCCAGCTCATGTGAAGGGCTTTTACATGAGCGGGGCGCAAAGGTCACTTATTTTGAGCCGTTCAGGAAGATTAACGATTGAAGAGGTGGAGATGGTTGACGGGGCACTTAAACCTCTCCCCGCCTGCGGTGAGAGGTCGACGCGCTCTTTGCGCGGCGGGTGAGGGGGTACAGGTCTATCGGTAGAGCTTGCTCGCGGAGAGAGCCCCTCACCCCAACCCTCTCCCCGTAAAGGACGGGGAGAAGGAGTGGAGCGAGAATGTGGAGAGGCTGTGGAGAGGCTTTCGTATCTCACCGCGCCTTGTGCGCACTTCCCTTCTGCAGTTCCTCGAAGCCTTTTGCGGCCTGCTGCACTTCCTCGGAGAAATCCGCCATCTCCTGGACCTGGCGAATCTCGATGATCTCGTTTTCGGAGGCCGGGCACTTCTTCGCCCAGGCGATCGCCTCCTCGCGCGACTTCACATTGATCATCCAGTAGCCGCCGAGCACCTCCTTGGCTTCGGTGAACGGGCCGTCGGTGACGACGGGCTTGCCGGTGGCGAAGGAGACCCGCGCCCCCATCGAGGGCGGATGCAGCCCGTCGAGCGCGATCAGGACGCCGGCGTCCTTCAGCGCCTCATTGTACGCCATCATCGCCTTGACCCGTTCAGGGTCGAGTTGAACCTCGGGCGGCGCGGTCTCATAGCCGAGGGGGATCATCAGCATCATGAATCGCATGGTGAGAATCCTTGTTCGTGTTTGCCGTCATTCCGGGGCATCGCGCCAGCGATGAACCCGGAATCTCGAGATTCCCAAGTGTGCAATTGCACACCTGAGGTCTGGTCCTTCGGACCATCCCGGAATCACAGCAGTGGGCTATTTCTTCGCCGCTTGCGCCCGCAGGCGTTCTTCCTGCTCGCGCAGTTCAGGCGTAAGGGCTTCGCCGAAATCTTCCGCCGAGAACACCTGGCGGATCTCGATCTCGTCGCCCTCGGCGAACGGCGCGCGCTTCATCCAGCCGATCGCCTCGTCCAGCGACTTGGTGTTGATCAGCCAGAAGCCGGCCACGAGATCATGGCTCAGCGCGAACGGACCGCGCGTGATCCCCTCGGCGCTGCCATACTTGATCCGCGCGCCCTTCGAGGTCGGATGCAGGCCCTCGCCCGCCTCCATCACGCCGGCCTTGACCAGTTCCTCGTTGAACTTGCCCATCGCGGCCAAAAGTTCCGTGCTCGGCATGACGCCGGCTTCCGAATCCTCGTTGGCCTTCACAATCACCATGAATCGCATCGTCATTCTCCGTTCCGGTCCTGCTGCTGCGACGACTGTCGCGCCGGCCTTCGTCAACAAGACGAGCGGGCTTTTACGCCGCCGACACGTCGGTGGAAATTATTTTTGGGGTAATTGTGCCGAGCACGTAGCGGCAGCCGGCGGCTCAGGTTGAGATATTCTCCACCTCGACCAACCGGCGGTTGTCGCAAGGCAAGCCATAAAAATCGCGTGAACGCGCCCGGCCTTGTCGAGCGCTTTTCTTTCGGCGGGCTGCTCCAAAGCTCTCGCTTTAAGGCTCCCGCTTTAAGGCTCCTTGGGCACCATCTGGAAATATGGCTCCGCCTCTTTCAGTACACGCGCAACCGAAGGCCGCGCCTTCAGCCGCTCCAGATAGGCGGCGACGTTCCTGTGACCGTCGCCGAACGGCTCCGCCATGTTGCCGTAGAACAGCGACGGCGCCGCGGCGCAATCGGCCAGCGTGAAGTCGGCGCCCATCGCCCAGCCGCCGCCGGCCATCTGCTGCTCGACCATCGCATAGGAGGTCTTGAGCTGCGCCCTCGCCTCCTCGACGCCATGCGGATCCCTTCTGCCATCCGGCCGCATCCGGTCGACCACGATCTTCTGCATCGGCAGATGCACATAGAAATCGAAGAAGCGGTCGCGCAGCCGGGTCTGCAGCGCCCGGTCGGGATCGGCGGGGATCAGCCGCGTGCGGCCGCCACAATGGCGGTCGAGATATTCGACGATGATGCTGGATTCCGGAACGATCTCGCCGCGCGCATCGTCCTGCAGCACCGGAAACTTGCCGATCCCCCACAGCTTCACCAGCGCGGCGCGCTCGGCCGGATTGCCGAGATCGACAAGGTTGGGCGTGAACGGCACGTCGCGCTCGTAGAGCGCAATCAGCGCCTTCCAGCAGTACGAGGCCAGCGGGTGAAAATGCAGCGTGAGCGACATGGAAAACTCCTTGGAAAACGCCTTGCAAAACTTCCGGACAGGACGGCGCGCCGCCGCGCGCGTCGTCCTTCGGCCATCGACTACTTCGCCGCCGCCGGCACGTAGCGCAGGATCACGATGCCGGTCGACAATGGCCGGCTGTCGATCAGTTTGAGCCTGACCTTCTCGCCCGGTTTGAACAGCGGCGTGCCGCCGCCGAGAATGATGGGGTTCACCGCGATGCGGAATTCGTCGATCAATCCATGCGGGATCAGCGTGGCGGCAAGATCGGCGCTGCCGAACAGAAAGAGATCCTTGGCGCTGTCGCGCTTCAGCCGGGCGACCGTTCCCGCCACGTCGCCGTCGAAAACTTCCGTGTTGTTCCAGCCGGACTTTTTCACCGTGCGCGAGAAGACATATTTGGGCGCCGCGTTCATGAAATCGGCAACCACGCCGGTCTCGCTTGGCCAGTGGTTCGCCATCAATTCATAGGTGACACGGCCGAACAGCAAGCCGCCGGCCTCGTTCAACTGCTCGATCGACAGCTGCTCCAGCTCCTCGCCCCAGACGTCCATGTGCCAGGAAATGTCGCGGTTCGGACCTTCGACGAAGCCGTCCAGCGTCATCAGGTTCCACATGATCAGCCTTGCCATCTCAACGCCTCCGTAACTGATTGCGAATTGCAACTGGTTGTACCTTGAGCTAACCGGTGCAATATTGCAAGCAGTTTTTTGCCGGCGCCGGCTGGCGCCTGGAGACCGCCCATGACCGACGCCCAGCGTTCCGGCTGCCCGATCAATCTCTCGCTGGAGGTGCTCGGCGACAAATGGAGCCTTCTGATCATCCGCGACATGATGTTCGGGAACCGGCGGCATTTTCGCGAGCTGCTGACGAAATCGGAGGAAGGCATCTCCTCCAATATTCTGGCCGACCGGCTGAAGACGCTGCTCGAGGCCGGCATCATCACCCGCGAGGACGATCCGACGCACAAGCAGAAGGGAATCTATTCGCTCACCGAACCGGGCATCGAGCTGTTGCCGGTTCTCGCGCAGATGGCGGCCTGGGGTTACCGCTATCTGCCGGTCAGCGAGGAGCTCGGCATCCGCGCGCGGCTGCTCAGCGAGGGCGGGCCGAAGATGTGGGCTGAATTCATGGATGAACTGCGCGAGAGCCACCTCGGCATCAAACGGCGCAAGCGGACCGGCCCGTCGGTCGGCGAGCGGTTGCAGGCGGCGTATGAGAGCGTCGTGAACCGGAAGTAGGTGTGCGCACTCACTGTGTTGTGCACGCCCGCGTGCACATGCCGGCCTCGGCGGAACTGTCGTGATGCGTCGCGACAGCGGTGTTGCGAGACCCCGCTCGCCCTACGGGTGGCGCTTCGCGAAGACCTCCCTAAGATCGCAGGTTCCACTAGCGATGTTATCCGTCATATTACGGAGAACAGCGTTAACGCATTCTTTTGCCTTCCGATTCAACGTGAGACGCTAGCAACGAGGCTTGGGCACACTGGCCGGCAGCCTTGATTTTTCCCGATATTTGGATGAGGCCTCCCGTGTTTCAGTTGCTCAAGAACTCCTCGGCGGACAAGGCTCTTGCAGACGCGCTCGGCCGCTCGCAGGCCGTGATCGAGTTCAACCTCGACGGCACCATCATTACCGCCAACGACAATTTCCTCAAAACCCTCGGCTACACGCTCGGCGAAATCCAGGGCAAGCATCACAGCATGTTCGTCGAGCCGTCCGAGCGCGACAGTGCGACCTATCGCGAGTTCTGGGCGGCGCTGAAGCGCGGCGAATACCAGGCGTCCGAATACAAGCGGATCGGCAAGGGCGGCAAGGAAGTCTGGATCCAGGCGACCTACAATCCCGTCCTCGACGGCAGCGGCAAGCCGGTCAAGGTGGTGAAGTTCGCCACCGACATCACCGAGCGCAAGATCAGGAGCATGGAAGACGCGAGCCAGATCGCCGCGATCAGCCGCGCCCAGGCGGTCATCGCCTTCGAGATGGACGGCACCATCGTCACCGCCAACGACAACTTCCTGAAAACGATGGGCTACACGCTCAGCGAAATCAAGGGCAAGCACCACAGCATGTTCGTCGAGCCGTCGGAGCGCGACGGCGCGGCCTATCGCGAATTCTGGGCGAAGCTGAACCGCGGCGAAAACCAGGCCGCCGAATACAAGCGGATCGGCAAGGGCGGCCGTGAGGTCTGGATCCTCGCCTCCTACAACCCGGTGCTCGACGAGAAGGGCAAGCCGTTCCGCGTGGTGAAGTTCGCCACCGACATCACCAGCCAGAAGCTTTCGACCGCCGACCTCGCCGGCCAGATCGCCGCCATCGGCAAGTCGCAAGCGGTGATCGAATTCAACATGGACGGCACCATCATCGGCGCCAACCAGAATTTCCTCAAGACCCTCGGCTATTCGCTCGGTGAGATCCAGGGCAAGCATCACAGCATGTTCGTCGATCCGTCGGAACGCGACGGCGCGGCCTATCGTGAATTCTGGGCGGCGCTGAACCGCGGCGAATACCAGGCCGCCGAATACAAGCGGATCGGCAAGAACGGCAGGGAGGTCTGGATCCAGGCGTCCTACAACCCGATCCTCGACCTCAACGGCAAGCCGTTCAAGGTCGTGAAATATGCCACCGACACCACGGCGCAGGTGCTGGTGCGGCTCGGCAACGAGCGCGTGCGCAACATGATGGAATCGGTCGCAGCCGGCGCCGAGGAGCTGAACGCCTCGGTGCGGGAAATCTCCGAAGCCATGACCAAGTCGCGCGAGACGGCGTCCACCGCGGTCTCGCGGGTGGAAGCGGCCGACGCCCAGGCGCAGCGCCTCAACGAAGCGGCGCAGGCGATGAGCGGCATCGTCGAGCTGATCGGCAACATCACCGGCCAGATCAACCTGCTCGCACTGAATGCGACGATCGAATCGGCGCGCGCCGGCGAAGCCGGCCGCGGCTTTGCCGTGGTGGCCTCCGAGGTCAAGAACCTCGCCACCCAGGCCAAGCAGGCGACCGACAAGATCGGCCAGGAGATCGGCAACCTCAACGGCATTTCCGGCGACGTCGTCGGCGCGCTCGACAGCATCAAGCAGGCGATCCAGGGCGTCAGCGAATACGTCACGGCGACCGCGGCGGCCGTCGAGGAACAGAGCACCGTCACCTCCGAGATGTCCTCCAGCATGCAGCGCGCCGCCGCCGAAGCCAAGGCGATCGCGCAGCGCTAGCGATAAGACCTCATCGATCGGCTTGATCCGGTACGGGATGACCGCCCGTACCGGATTTTGCATATCGCCCGCCCGGCAGCGCCGAATTCCGCATCGCTCGGTGCCGCGACACGCCTGGGGGCTTGGGTTATTAGAAGCGGGAAATCGTTCCTCTCGCCAACGGACTTAGCCGATGCCCCCCTCCCCGCAAAAGACTGCCCTCGTCACCGGCGCCGCGCGCGGCATCGGGCTTGCGACGGCCAAACGCTTTCTCGCCGAGGGCTGGAAGGTGGCGCTGCTCGACATCGAGGGCGACTTGCTGCGCGACGCGGTCGCCGGCCTTGCCGATCCCGACAATACGCTGGCGCTGCATTGCGACGTCTCCGACGCGGCCGCGGTGGCAAGCGCGATGGGGGCGCTGAACGCGCGCTTCGGCCGGCTCGACGCGCTGGTCAACAATGCCGGCATTGCGGTGTTCGCGCCGCTGCTCGATACGTCGGATCAGGACTGGAGCCGCATATTGGCGGTCAATCTCAGCGGGCCGTTCATCTGCACCAAGGCGGCGGCGCCGCTGCTGCGCGAACAGGGCGGCGCGATCGTCAACATCACGTCGATCTCGGCGGTGCGCGCCTCGACGCTGCGCTCGGCCTACGGCACCAGCAAAGCCGGGCTGGCGCATCTCACCAAGCAGCTCGCGGTCGAGCTGGCCTCGCTCGGCATCCGCGTCAACGCGGTAGCGCCCGGCCCGGTCGAGACCGCGATGGCCAAGCAGGTCCACACGCCGGAAATCCGCGCCGATTATCACGACGCCATCCCGCTCAACCGCTACGGCCTCGAGGAGGAGCTCGCGGAAGCGATCTTCTTCCTGTGCAGCGATCGGTCGAGCTACATCACCGGGCAGATCTTGGCCGTCGACGGCGGTTTCGACGCCGCCGGCATCGGCCTGCCGACGCTGCGCGGCCAGCGACGGAATGGATAGGGTGGACAAGGCGCGCTTCGCGCCGTGCCCATCGTCGCCTGCGCCTGGCCGATATCGACCGCATGGCGGCGTGTGACTTGCGGCACGGAGTGGCGGCTATCCTCACGCCATCGTTCACTCCGGCCGGCGTCCGTGGCACGGCACTTGACGAAACCTCGCCACATATCTCAGCGTAACTGGTCCATAGGGCAGTGCTGACGAAGGAGCCGCGCATGCGAATGGCGGTCATCAAGGTAGTCGTTGTCGCCGCCGCACTGGTTGCGGCAATCCTCCCGGTGCGGGCGGAGATCCGCATTCTGGCAAGCCCGGGCGGGCAGGTCGGACCGTTTCTCGAACTGTTCAGCCGCGTCGGCCAATCCGGCGAGCGGGTGGTGATCGACGGGCCCTGCCTGTCGGCCTGCACGCTGGTGCTGATGACGGTGCCGGCCGAGCGCATCTGCGTGACGCGCCGCGCGGTGCTGGGATTTCACGCCGCGCGCTCGATCGACCGCCGCGGCCGGATCTATGCCGAACCGGAAGCCTCGCGCGCCGTCGAGGCGGCCTATCCGGAGCCGGTGCGGGAATGGATCGGCCGCCGCGGCGGATTGACGTCGCGGCTGTTGCTGCTGCGCGGCCGCGAGCTCGCCGCGATCTATCCAAGGTGCCGGTGAGATTTCGTAGCGTCGCAGGGTGGGCAAAGGCGCACTTCGCGCCGTGCCCACCATCTTCGTTGCGGCACGCATGGTGGGCACGCCTCGCTTTGCACACCCTACGCAGCGCGAACTACATCCCTTCCTTCGGGCAGTTCACCATCCAGGGAATGCCGAACTTGTCGACGCACATGCCAAAACCGTTGGAGAAGAAGGTCGGGCTGAACGGCATCCGCACCGTGCCGCCTTCGGCGAGCGCGTTGAAGCGGCGTTCGGCCTCCGCGGGCTCCTCGACCGCCAGCGCGACGGAAAAGCCCTGCGGCGCCTTGTAATCGCCCGGCGTCGCGTCGGATGCCATCAGCACCTCGCCGTCGATGGTGATGCGGGCGTGCATGATCTTGGTCTTCCAGTCCGCCGGGATCGGCATGTCGGCCGGACCATCGCCATAGGGCATCTTGGCCTCGATCTGCGCGCCGAGCGCCTTCTGGTAATAGCTCAGCGCTTCCTCGCAATTGCCGTTGTAGAAGAGATAGGGATTGACCTGCATCGCTGGCTCCTTGGTTGCTGGGCGGTGTCTTTGGCGTTCGTGCTGTCCCGCGGCCGGGGCACGATGGTTACACTCATTTCTCGGTGATCGTCTTCAGCCTGGCGAGGCCGGCCTCGAAATCGCGGCCGATCATGTTATCCAGATTGATGAACACTCCGATCAGCCTGGACATGAAGTTCGCCGGACCATGCATCACCCATGTGACATGGGTGCCATCGCCCTGCGGCAGCATTGTGAACTCGGCGGTGTTGTGGCCTTCGAACGGCTTGAAGAAATCGAGCTTGATGACGATCTCGGACGGTACCGCCGCCTCGAGAATTTCCATGCGGCCGGAACCGACATTCCTGTCGCCGTTCCAGGCGTAGATCGCGCCCTTGCCGCTGCCAGCGCCATCATAGCTGCGCTTCATCGCCGGGTCCTTCTCCTCATAGGGCGACCAGTCGCGCCACTGATGAAAGTCAGCGATCAAGGGAAAGATCCTGTCGGCCGGCGCCTTGATGTCGATCGCACGCTGCACGCGCAGCGTATTCGGTTTGGTGGCGGCGTAAATCAGCACCGCAGCAATGGCAATCGCCAGTATGATGGCGACGACGACGATATCGAACATGTCGGTCTCCTGTTGCGATCGTTGTTGAAGCTGGGTCAGCGGCGAAACGGAATCAGGCGGCGCAAGTTCCTGTCGCGCAGCCACAGTCCGCCCCACAGCATCAGGCCGAGATAGAGCCCGAACAGCGTATGCGTGAACAGAGGGCTGTCGATCCGGACATGCGAAGCGATGGCGCCGCCGAGATAGCCCGTGAGCAGGATGGCGCCAAGGATCGAGGTCGGCGGGATCGCGTAGAGCACGGTGCAGACGATGGTGATGGCGCCAAGCCCGCGCATCAGCGTATCGCTCGAGCCATAGCCCATGCGGTCCATGGTTTCCGTGACGATCGGCCATGGCACCAGCTTGATGCCCCCGTCGAACAACAGAAATACGACGACCAAGCCAGAGAGAACGCGGCCAGCCCAGCGCGCGGGCGTGGAGGCCGGAAGGGCTTCTGCGATGACGGTCATGATGGATCCCCGTGGTCTTGTGGCTGTTCGGATTCAAGACGAGCGAGGGGTGCGGAAACCGACAGGTGATCAGGAAAATTTTTTCGACGGTTCTTCCTTCTCCCCTGCGGGACAATGAGGTTGGTTTCCTGCTCTCCGCAGGGCGAGAAAGAGATCGCGCGCCATCGTCTTGGATATCTGCCCGGGCGCGCCATTTGCCCCCGAAGCCGCAGCCGCCTTTCGAAATATTAATTTCTTCGCCAGCGTCTCGTAATGACGGATTTGGCAATCTCCTGGCCGACATCAAAGCGCGAGGTTTTATTGTGGGCCGTGCGTTGGAATACAACCTTACAACGCTGAGAATTTCCCGAGCATATGTCAGCCTGCTGTCCCGCCCCGAGGATGACGCGGCGGCGATTTCTCTGGCATGGATCGGAGATTGTGAAATTCGTATGCACGCGGCCCCGCCAACTGGTGCTGGGAAGCGGCCGCTTTTCATCGTCGATATCTTTGACCATGACGCGCAACTCTTTATCGACAGCCGCGCTTGTCACACCGTTGCGGAAGGCGCCATCGCTTTCGACGAATTCCTGCGTATGGCGGAGCCGGTGGTAGGCGGGCCGCACCACAAGCCCCCCATCTGATTGCTGCAGGAAGACAAGGCCGCCGATGAATGCGCTGCCTTCAGGTCGGCGGCCGTCGTTGTACGTACTCCTCTAACCCTGCGACCACACGCCGTAGAAATCGTCGAAGCGACCGAGCCGCGCGAACGACGGGTTGACTTCAAGGCCGTGGCTTGCGCCCCGCCACGCTGACACAACCCAGTTCGTCGTCTCCAGTTCGCTTGATATGATTCTCGCACACCCATCCCGATCCAAAGCGGACAGGACAGTCAGCGTGTTGGGGGAAGGTGAGGCCGGCCTTTTCAGGTTCCAGAAGCGGAACTCCCTATGGTTGTGCACACTCTATTTCACACCTTTTTTGGAGTTTGGCACAAATTGCACTGGCAAGCCCGTTATGGTTGTGATTCTATAAACATGCTCGCTGGCCGGTTCCTAGCCCCCTTCAGACACATCGGCGGAGCGGGCGGTCCCGGCGTAGCCCACATATCTGCGCCGGGGCCTCAATCTTCGGGGATAATGCCCCTGATGGACGCAATGTCCGATAGCGAAAATCCGGATATCGGCGTTCGCCTTCGCTCTCGATGCGATCACTTGATCCAAGTCATATCCTGAGATCGGTCCCGGCATCATCGGCCAGCGTCGTCACCAAGCTGCACGCTACTTCCCCGCCTTCTTCCCACGGGGCTGGCTGTCGCGCTGCAGGCGGTCGAGGTGCATGCGGATGTGGGCGGCCTCCGCCGAGGTGTTGGCGAGCGCGATGGCGCGGTCGAAGGCGGTGCGGGCTTCCTCGTTGCGGCCGAGTTGCATCAGGAAGGCGCCGCGTACGCCGAAGAAATGAAAATAATTCGACAGCCGCGCCGCCAAAGGCTCGATCATGTCGAGCGCGGCCTGCGGTCCCTTCACCTTGGACACCGCGACCGCGCGGTTCAGCGTCACCACGGGCGAGGGCTGCATGACCTCGAGCGCGCCGTAGAGCAGGTCGATCTGGGTCCAGTCGGTATCGTCGGGCTTTTCGGCGCGGGCATGCAGTGCCGATATCGCGGCCTGCACCTGATAGGGCCCGCTGCGGCGATGGCGCATCGCCTTGTCGATCAGCGCCAGCCCTTCGGCGATCAGCGCCTTGTTCCACTTCGAACGGTCCTGATCGTCGAGCAGGATCACCGCGCCATCGGCGTCGAACCGCGCATCGGCCCGCGCATGCTGCAGCAAGAGCAACGCGGTCAGGCCCATGATCTCGGGCTCGCCCTGGAACAGCCGCAGCAACAGCCGGGCCAGCCGAATGGCTTCCTCGCACAGGGTGCTGCGGATCGCGGCGGTATCGCCGCTGGCCGAATAGCCCTCGTTGAAGATCAGGTAGATCATGGCGGCGACGGAGGTGAGGCGTTCGGAGCGCTCCACCGCGCCCGGCGTCTCGAACGGCACGTCGGCGTCGGCGACGCGCGCCTTCGCCCGCGTGATGCGCTGCTCCATCGCGGCTTCCGAGACCAGGAAGGCGCGCGCGATCTGTTTCACCGTCAGGCCGGAGACGATGCGCAGCGCCATGGCGATCTGCTGCGTCGCCGGCAGGTCCGGATGGCAGCAGATGAACAGCAGGCGCAGGATGTCGTCGCGGTAGTGCGAGCCGTCGAGCCGCTCGGCCAACTGCTCCTCGGCATCGTCGAGGTCGGAGATCGCCTCGTCGTCGGGCAGCGCCTCCTGCTTCCGGCTCCGCCTGATGTCGTCGATCGCGACGTTACGCCCGACCATGATCAGCCACGCCGCGGGATCGCGCGGCGGGCCGTTCTGCGGCCAGCTCTTCAGCGCGCGCAGGCACGCGTTCTGAAACGCTTCCTCGGCGGTATCCAGATCACGGAAGTAACGGAGTAAGGCGCCGACCGCCTGGGGGCGAGCCGAGGTCAGCGCGGCATCGATCCAGGCGGTGTCGGTCATGGCTTTGCGCTCCCCGGTACGAACTGGCCGACGGGACGGATCTCATAGGCGCCGCCGGGATTGGCCGCACCGAGATCGCGCGCCACATCGAGCGCCTCGTCGAGATCCTTGCAGTCGATGAGATAGAAGCCCAGCAACTGCTCCTTGGTCTCGGCATAGGGCCCGTCCAGCACCAGCGGCGGGTCGTCCTTGCGCAGCGTGGTCGCCGCGGTCGTCGGCAACAGCCGGGCGACCGGGCCGAGCCGGCCCTGTTTGGCGAGCTTGTCCTGCACGACGGCAAGCTTCTTCATGACCGCCGCGTCCTGTTCCTTGGTCCAGGAGCCGACGAGGTCCTCGTCGTGATAGCAAAGAATGGCGTAGAGCATACGATCAGGTTCCCGTTTGATTGCAAGACGAATGCGGAGGGGTTGGTCCGACAAGGTACCGGAAAAAAACTCCGAGGGCCAAAGTCTGGCCCGACGATGTCGTGGCCGGCCCGGCCGCCCGCTACTTGAACGTGCATGACAATCGAGGCAACATGGTTCGAGGGGGAACCGATGGCCATCGACCTCGACCTGCTGAAACAAGCCAGAAACATCGTATTTGACGCGACGGAGCAGATTAGCGGCCGCTCCCGCAACCAGATTGGCCGGGGCACATCGTTCGACGATCTCGGTCTTGCGGCAGAAGACATCATCCGTCTGTTCTTGGCCATTCGCGGCTCCCTGCCGCCCGGCCTGATCAAGTTTACCCAGCGGGCATTCCTGGGCACGAAAACCGTCGGCGACGTTCTCGACCTGCTCGTGCTCAAGCCGCGCCGAACGGCGATCGAGGATCGCGCCAGCGAGGGCGCCCCCGACGATCCGATCCGGCGCAAGATCGAGGAGGTCCGCACCGCGATTGAGGCGGCCTCTCCGCCGAAAAAAGCCAAACCGAAACCTGCCAGAGGCGGCATAAGGGTCGGTGAGGCTGACCTGGATGTTGAGATTGAAATCAGCCGCCCCCCGCAGGTGAAGCGAAAGGGTCTCGCGACGGCCAGCGACCCGCCGCCGGCCGCGCCGGCATGGCAACCACAAAAAGAACGGCAGATCAGCATCTGGATCGGCGAAGAAAACAGCCCGGCGGAGCGCGCGCTCGCGATCGGCCAGACCTATCTGCTCAGCTTCAAGGTCGGCGCGGCCGTCAAGGCAAGCTTCGTCGGCGGACCGGAGGCGGAGGTGCCCGCGGCCGACATTCCGGCGGGTGGCCTGCCCACGACATGGCGGGTGATAGCGCACAGCGCCGAACTCACGGCGGGAACGTCGGATACCAAGGTGGACGTTACGACCGTCGACGGACTGCCGTGCTGGAGCGGCCAATTCGATCTCCATATTCCCGAGAGCGGCGACAGCGCCATTCCGCAATTGAACGTCAAACCGCTGAAGGACGACCCGCGTATCGACGTCATCGTCACCGCACGCGGCGAGAACTATCGACGATTCCAGATCCTGCTGAAGGCCTCCGCAAAGCCGGACAGCAAGCCTGCCGGACCGCCCCGTATCGAGGGCGAGCAGGTTTTCGCGCGCGCGATGGAGATCGGCCTCAAGCCCCCGCACGAATGGACCACGCCTTGGGACAGGCTCTCCATCTCGGTCATCGAAGGACCAAAAGCGTTGGCGCAGGGCCATATTCGCGACAACGAGGTTTACGTGCCCCCGGAATCCTGGGGCCAGCAGACGCAGGTGGACGGCCCCCACAAGAACGTGCGCCTCGCCGCCGAGGCGCTCCGCGTCGCCTTTGAAGCCCACCTCGACAATATCGATGTGGCTGACCTGGCTGACCGCTTGCGCAAATGGAACAACGACGGGCAAGGATGGGGTGTGCCGTACTGGCCAAGTCTCTCATTCTTTGCCGACGCGGCGCACGAAAAGGCCTGGCGCGACATGGCCGTCAGCCCCCAGCTGCGTGCACTGGCCTTTTACGGAGGAACGCTGTTCGACGCTTTCTTCCCCAAGGGCGGCAGGCTGCGTGCCGCCCTGGAAGATATGCGGCCCGGCGCACGCCTTAACATCTCATGGCTGCCACTGACCGGCGCCGGCTTCATTTCGCATGTGCCGTGGGGGCTGATGTATCTCGGCGATGTCCCGCAGGAAGGTCAGCCGGTCGATCCACTTGGTTTTCTGGGGATGCGCTTCCGCCTTGCCTATGATTGCCATCAGGATCTCTCCCGGTCACGCTCGCTTGGTGCGTTCCAGAGTACCTATCGCACCCACTTCCTGTATTGGGCCGGCGGCGACGAGGACATGACGCTGCGCGAAGCGCAGTGGCAGCAGGGTCTGTTCAAGGGTTGGGACAACCAGATATTCGTTCCGAATCCGGTGCCAGGTACAATCGAGCCCGCGCGCAGCAGGGCGGCCAGAACCGAACTGCTGCGGCTGCTCGCCACGCCCGCACCCGCCCCAACCTCGGTGCTCTACCTGTTCTGCCAGAGCGATACCGAGGCTGGCAACACGCCGATATTGCGCTTCGGCGACACCAACGACGCCGTCAACCTCGTCAAGCAGATGGATCTCGGTACATCGGCCCTCGCCGGCCGCCCGCTGATCTTTGCAAACGCGTGCGGCACCGCAGGCGCAGAGACCTATCAGGCCAATTTGCTCGAAGGCACGTTTTTCAAACGCGAGTGTCGCGCCTATCTCGGCACCGAGATCAGGGTGCCCATCGCACTCGCCAGCCGCTTCGCCGCGATCTTCTTCCACTTCCTGTACAGGAAGCTCGATCCGGCGCCGATGGCGGCAGGCGAGGCGGTGGCGCAGACCCGGCTGTTTCTATGGACGCATTACCGCAATCTTGGCGGGCTGTTCTACTGCTACATCAATCAATACGACCTCTACGTCGCTGATAAATCAGAGATCGAATCAATGCGAGCGTAGCCATGACGATTTCCGAAGACTTCCTCACGGCCGATACAAGCAAACGTTTGGCCATGGCGCTGGACGACACCAAGCGGGACGAGCTGGCGCGCCTGCTGGGCGAAAAAGCCTATGAGGAGTTGCGGACGCTCGCGACCAGGCGTGGCGGCACGCATCTGGGGGGCGGACCGAAGAACATGATCTTCGTGCCGGGCATCATGGGCACGCTGCTGATGAACAAATCGCTCGCGGGCATCTGGTGGATCGACGTCCGTACCCGGAACTACATCGATCAACTTGGCCTTTCCCCTGACGGCACCAAGGACGTCGGCGACCTCGAAAACATCACGCCGGTGACGGCGGACACGACCTACACGCCGTTTCTCTCCGCCGCCCTGGCCGAACCCAAGATCAACCACGAGATATTTCCCTACGACTGGCGCAAGTCCCTGCTGCAGAGCACCACGGCATTCCGCGACCTCGTGGTCAAACTCCACAATGGCAACGGCAACACGCCGATCCACATCGTCGCCCACAGCATGGGCGGACTGATGGTCCGGGCCGCCCTGATGGAGCATGGCGACGAGCTGTGGCCCAGGATCGACAAGATCGTCTTCATCGGAACGCCGCATTACGGCGCGCCGGCGATTGCCGGCTATCTCAAGAATCACCTCTGGGGATTCGAATTGATGGCGGTGCTCGGCACCTATCTCTCGCGGGCCACGCTGCGCTCGCTATGGGGCGTGATCAACCTCTTGCCGGCGCCGCGCGGAATCTATCCGGACACGAGGCCGGGCGCCGCCACCTGGAATTCGGGCGAGCCCGATGATCCCTATGTCCACCCATGCGCCAATTTCGACCTCTATCAGGCCGACGCCTGGAAGCTGGACCTCGACGCCACCGAGACTGCGAACCTGCAGCGCATCCTGGACGCCACGGCCGATTTTCACCGGCGCATGTATCAGGCGCACCGCGACCTCAAGCAGGAGCAGCGCAACAGGATGCGGGTGATCGCCGGCGTCGGCGTCAAGACCCTGTTCCGCCTTGCCTTTGAGCCGGGCTTTCTCGGAATCTGGGAGAAGACGACCAAGGTGTACGACTATGTGCTCGACAACCCGCATCGCGACGGCGACGCCCGCGTGCCGCTGGCGTCCGCGTTACTCGAGAACATCGGGGGCTACCGTTACGTCCGGGGGACGCACGGCGGATTGACGAACATACCGGCCGTCTACAAGGACGTGTTCCGCTACCTCAAAGGCGAGACGATGCAGCTTCCCGAGACGGCCGCCGGCGCCTTGAGCGGACATCTCGCCGGACCGACGGTGAGCGAGGCGCCGCATCTGGACGGCAGTGCCGCCACCGGCGATCTGTGGGCGACCGATGGAATCTCGGCAGAGCGTGCGGCCGAGCTGGAAAAGATGCTCGAGGCCGACGCGCTGCCAAACTTCGCGCGCCTACATTTGTTGTGAATTCGCGGCACCACGCCGGGTATGACGGCGGCGGCCGTAATCCCTCAAGGCCCGATCACCGGGGCAGCCGGCGGATTGAAGTGCCGGTAGGTGTGGACGACCGCCTTGGCGCAAAGGCTGCATAGCGCGAGAGCCAGGAAGATGATCCTCATCCTTGCCCTGAAGGCCTCCATCCGGGTGATGGCGCCGTCGCCGTGACAATTCCGCCAGGCAAGCACCAGCGCGCCCGCCGCCACCACGATAATCACGGCCGGAATCACGGATAGACGCCATGCTTGATGACGAACCGGCGCGCTTTCCGCCTTTCAGCCTCTAATTTGCGCATGGCAAATCTCCCTTCTTCGACAAAAGGAGGCTAGAGAAACGGCTCGATCGACGATGTGAGGCGGGTCACGCCATCTTTGGCGCCAAGACAAGGAATAGAAATGACGAAAGGTGCGCTCGCGCTGCTGGTGCATGGCGGAACTGAAAACTGGTCGCCGCAGCGCTGGAAGAACCGGTTCGACGAGGTCTGCGAGGGCCGGCCCGTGCTGCCGCTCGCCGATGCCAAGTCCGATCCGGCGGCCGTGCATTACGCGGCGGTGTGGAAGCCGCAGCCGGGCGAGCTGGCCGGCTTCCCGAACTTGCGTGTGATCTTCAACCTCGGCGCCGGGGTCGATGCGCTGATGGCCGACCGCACCCTGCCCGACGTGCCGCTGGTGCGCGTCGCGGTCGGCGACCTCACCGCGCGGATGACCGAATATGTCGTGCTGCACGTGCTGATGCACCACCGGCAGGAGCTTTATTTGCGGCAGTCGCAGCGCGACAAGCGCTGGGCGCCGAAATCGCAATGGGCGGCGGGCGCCGTCAGCGTCGGCGTCATGGGGCTCGGTACCCTCGGCGCCGACGCCGCCGATGCGCTGAGGCGCCTCGGCTTTCGCGTCGCCGGCTGGAGCCGGAGCCCGAAGGCGGTTCCCGGCATCGAATGCTTTCACGGCGCGGCAGGGATCGATGCGTTCCTGCGGCGGACCGACATCCTGGTCTGCCTGCTGCCGCTGACGCCGGAGACCCGGCACGTGCTGAACCGGCCGCTGTTCGAGAAACTGAACCGCACCGGCAAACTCGGCGCGCCGGTCCTGATCAATGCGGGGCGCGGCGGCCTGCAGAACGAGGCCGACATTCTGCAATGCCTCGACGACGGCACGCTCGGCGGCGCCTCGCTCGACGTCTACGCCACCGAGCCGCTGCCCGAGGACAGCCGGTTCTGGACCCACCCGAAGGTGGTGCTGACCCCGCACAACGCGGCCGATACCGATCCCGACGAGATATCGAAATATGTCGCCGAGCAGATCAGGCGCTTCGAGGCCGGCGGCGCGCTGGAAAATGTCGTGGACCGCAACCGGGGGTATTAGGGTCACTGTCGGCACTTCGTAGCCTCGCCGTCATTGCGAGCGAAGCGAAGCAATCCATCCCTCTACTTGCTGAGACATGGATTGCTTCGTCGCTTCGCTCCTCGCAATGACGGGGAGAGACCCCCCAGAACAGGCCCACCCCCGTGAGGTTGCACCACGCCCGCCATTCATCCAAAATTAGTAACGTTCCGGTATTTATACGGAATGGCCAGCACCCGAAACGCATTCTCCCAACGCTTCCATCTGGGCCTGCGGACGCGGATCACCGCGGCCCTCGCCCTCGCCTCGGCCAGCACGGCGGTGTTCGTGCTGCTGGGGGCGATGTGGATCATCTCCGGCATCATCGATCGCGCCGACGAGCGCGAATTGCGCAGCCATTACGATGCGCTGCAATCGCGGCTGGGCCAGGAATCGCGCCGCGCCGCCGCGATGAGCGCCGTCGTCGCCACCATCCCCGCGGTGCAGGAGGCGATGGCGCGCGGCGACCGCGATGCGCTGATGGGCCTGTTCGGCGCCGGCTTTGCCGCACTCAAATCCGATTACGGCGTCGACCAGTTCCAGTTTCACACGCCGCCGGCGATCTCCTATCTGCGCGTCCACCAACCGCAGAAATTCGGCGACGACCTCTCAAGCTTCCGCAAGACGGTGGTCGCGGCCAATCAGCAGCGCAAGCCGATCCTCGGGCTCGAGGGCGGCGTTGCCGGGCTCGGCATCCGCGGCGTCGTTCCGGTCGCGCAGGCCGGCAAACATCTGGGCTCGGTGGAGTTCGGCCTGACCTTCGGCCAGCCCTTCCTCGACGAATTCAAGCGCACCCGCGGCGTCGATGTCGCGTTCCATCTGTCGGCGAACAGCGACTTCAAGCTGTTCGGCGGCACGCTCGGCGGCCAGAGCTTCTTCGATGCGGCCGGCTATCGCGGCGCCCGCGACGGCGGCTTCATCACCCGCCAGGGCAAGCTCGGCAACATGCCGGTTGCCGCCCTGCTCGGCCCGATCAAGGATTTTTCCGGCAATCCCATCGGCGCCGTTGAAATCGTGATGAACAACAGCGACTCCGTGGCCTCGCTCGACCGCGCCCGGCAGCTCGCCATCAGCATGGCGCTGTTCGGCATCTCGATCGCCGCGGCCGCCGGACTATTGATCGCGCGCGGCATTTCACGCCCGATCCTTTCGATCACGGCGGCGATGCGCGATCTCGCCCATGGCAAGCTGGAAATCGAATTGCCTGCCCATCAGCGCCAGGACGAGGTCGGCGAAATGGTGCAGGCGGTTGCCGTGTTCAAGGACAATGCCATCAGCATGCAGCGGATGCAGACGGAGCAGGCAGAGGCCAAGGCGCAATCCGAGCAGGAGAAGCGCCGCACCTTCGCCGCGCTGGCCGACAGCTTTGAGGCCAGCGTGCGCGGCGTGGTCGAGCGCGTCTCGGCGGCGGCAACCGAAATGCAGGCCACCGCGCAGTCGATGTCCGCGATCGTCGAGCAATCGCGGCAGCAGACGCTGACGGTTTCGACCGCCTCCGCGCAGGCCTCCGACAATGTGGGGACCGTCGCCGCGGCCGCCGAAGAATTGTCGTCATCGATGGGCGAGATCGGCCGGCGGCTGACGCATGCCTCCACCGTCGTCGGCAAGGCCGCCAGCGACGGCCAGCAGTCGAACAATCGCGTGCAGAGCCTTGCCGCCGCCGCCCAGAAGATCGGCGAGGTGGTATCGCTGATCAACCAGATCGCCAGCCAGACCAACCTGCTCGCGCTCAACGCCACCATCGAGGCGGCGCGCGCCGGCGAATCCGGCCGCGGCTTTGCGGTCGTCGCCAGCGAGGTGAAGACGCTGGCGACGCAGACGGCCAAGGCCACCGAGGAAATCCGCTCCCAGATCACGGCGGTGCAGAGCGAGACCTCCGCGGCCGTCGAGGGCATCCAGTCGATCTGCGTCACGATCAGGGAAGTCGACGAGATTTCGGCGGCGATCGCCGCCGCCGTCGGGCAACAAGGCTCGGCGACCGAGGAAATCGCCCGCAACGTGCAGCAGGCCGCGGCGCGGACCGGCGAGGTCTCGCGCAACATTTCCGGCGTGACCAGCGGCATCGGCTCGACCGGCGATGCGGCCAAGGAAGTGCTCTCATCGGCCGCCGAGCTCGCCGAGCAGTCGCGCACGCTGCGCAGCGAGGTCGACCGCTTCCTCGCCCATATCCGGGCGGCGTGAGCCATCGAGCTTGGCTGTCGCCAATCAGCGGATGGAGCCCGGCTTCATTCCGGCTTGATGTTGCCCGCCGTGACGACGTGACGCCATTTCTCGATCGCGGCATCGATATGGGCAACGTATTGCTGCGGTGTGGAGCCGATCGGCTCATAGCCGATCTCATCGAGGCGCCGGCGCAGGTCGTCGGATTTCAGCGCGGCCTGCGCGACCGTGCCGAGCTGGGTGAGGATGGCTTCCGGCAGATTGGCAGGCGCAATGATTCCAAAGTCGGGCGCGGCGTCGATCATCGGCAGACCGGCCTCCGCCATGCTGGGCACGTCGGGCAGTTTGGCAATCCGTCCTGTCGTGCTTGCCAACGCCCGCAACTTGCCGTCGCGCACATGCTCGAGAACGGTAGGGATCGTGCTGAAAGTGAAATCAACCTTCCCGCCGAGCAGATCGATGATGGATGGTCCTCCACCGCGATAAGGCACCGGCACAACGTCGATGCCGGTCTCCTGCCGGAATTGCTCGCAGCCGAGATGGACGGCCGTGCCGAGCCCGGCGGTCGCCATGCTCAGCGTGCCCGGCTTCGACTTGGCGAGTTCGATCAGCTCCTTCACGTTGCTGACCGGAAGAGATTCCGAGACGACCAGCAGCAAAGAGGTTCGGGCCAGCAGCGATACCGGCGTGAAGCCCTTTTTCGTGTCGTAGGGCAATTTGGCCCCGAACAGGCTGGGATTGATGGTGAACGCGCTGTCGACGACGCCGATCGTGTAACCATCGGGCGCGGCGGTCGCGATCGCCTGGGTGCCGGTGATGCTCGCGCCGCCGCCCCGGTTGTCGATAAAAAGCGATTGGCCGAGCTTCTCGCCCATCGCTCCGGCGACGAGGCGCGCGACGATATCCGATGCGCCGCCGGCGGCGTAAGGGACGACGACACGGATGGGACGCTGCGGATATTGCTGTGCTTGTGCGCGTCGTCCGGCCAGCGATGTGGCCGCGACGGATGCCAGGCCGGTCAAAACGGAGCGCCGATCTATGCCGATCATGATTTTCGTGTCCCGGTTTCTGGTTAGCCGTCAGGCGCGGTATCGATCGATGAGGTCCATATCCGGATCGCCGCCGAGACCCGGCCCATCGGGAACATCGATGAAGCCTTGCGTAATCGGCGCGAAGCCGCCGCAGGGATCGAAGGCAAGATCGCAGTAAAACCGTTCCAGGGCGCTCGCCCGTTCCTTGGCTGCCAGCACCTGGATCGTCGCGAGATAGCCCGGGCCGAAGAACGGCGAGTGCGGCACGCAGGTCGTTCCAGCCGCCTCCGACTCGGTGCAGATTCGCCAAAGCGGCGTCAGGCCGCCGATCTTGATCACGCTGGGCTGAACATAGTCGACGCAATCATCCGCGCGCATTTTTCTGAAATCGAGCGCATTGCTGGCGTTCTCTCCGATGGCGGTCGCAACGCCGGTCGTCCGCCTCAGCGCGGCAAGCGATGCGAAATCCTCCGGCGGCCAGATCGGTTCTTCGATCCACAGCAGATCGGATGGCGCCATTTCGGCGACCGCATTGACGGCATCCGCGGGCAACCACGCACAATTGGTATCGACCATCAACGGTACGTCGGGGCCGGCCACGTCGCGGGCCGCCGCGACCGCTTCGGCGGTGCGCTCATGCAATTTGACCTGCCGAAAGCCGTCACCGAGTGCGCGGTCGACGATGCGCCGGACCCTTTCGAGGTCGCCATTGTACTGCAGCAGGGACGCATAGACCGCGATGCGATCGCGCCTGCGGCCGCCAAGCAAGGTCGAAACCGGCACGCCGGCAAGTTTGCCTCGGATGTCCCATAGGGCGATGTCGAGACCGCTGATGGCGTGAATGGTGGCGCCTGCGCGACCGAGATTGTGCAGGGTTCGCTCGATCCGCGCCGGCAGCTCGACGTCATCGACCCGCTCGCCAATCGCCAGTGGCGCAACCCATTGGTCGATCGCCGGAACGACCGCCGACCAGAAGCCGCCATAGGCTTCACCCCAGCCCACCGTGCCGCGATCGGTCGTGACCCGGACCAGAACGGTATCGAGCGTGGTGCGTGGCCGGCCTGCGAACGCCGGAGCGGGCCCCCAATGGTCGAATGGAATTCGCAGCGCGAACGCCGTGATTGCCGCGATCCTTGGTGCGCTCATGGACAGGGACCTTCGACGATTGGCCTTTTGGCGATCGGGGCCGGCGAATACGGCCTGTTTGGCCATCCGGCGCCATTGTCGTCCCAAGGTGCATGTGTTCAAAATACCAAAAGCTGCACCAATCATGTCCTGGGATTATGATGTTGAGCGTTCGGGAGCTGGAGGTCTTTCGCCGCGTCATGGAGCTCGGCACCGTGACCGCGGCCGCCGAGGCCCTTCATATTTCCCAGCCGGCCGTCAGCCGAACGCTCCAACAGGCCGAACGACGGCTTGGATTCCCGCTGTTTTTGCGCCGGAAGAAGCGGCTGCTGGCAACGTCGGAGGCCCAGTCGTTGTTTTCGGAGACAGTCCGGGCGTTCGCAGCCTTCGATGTGGTCCAGAAGCGCGCCGCCGACCTCGGAGCGGGGCGCGCGGGCGGGCTCAATATCGCGGCGATTTCGGCCTTCGCAAACGCATTGCTTCCGCAGGCCGTCGCCACATTCTGCAAATCACGACCGGATGTCGTTGTCACGCTTCAGTCGATGAGTGCGCTGCAGGTCGCCACGCACGTCGCCAACCACCAGGCAGATCTGGGGTTCGTCATCGATTCCATCGCGGTGCCGGGCGTGTCTGTGAGCGATATCTGGGCCACCGACTTCGGATGTGTCATGCCGCGCACCCATCCGCTGGCGTCGAAGCTTCATGTCGTGCCCGCTGATCTGGAGCATGAAAGGTTGATATGCCTGAGCCGGCAGCTCCCGTTGGGGAATCTCGCCGTACGCGTTTTTGCCGATGCGGATGTTCCGTTGAAGACGGCAATCGAGGTATCGCAATCCACCGTCGCATGCGCGCTGGTTCTTGCCGGTGCCGGTCTGGCGCTATTGGACGGGCTTGGAACGATGGCGATACCGGCAGCCGATCTGGTCGTGCGGCCGTTCCATCCTTCCGTCAAGGTGATGGGCAGGCTCGTCCGTCCGCGCCATCTGTTGCCGTCTCGGTTGACCCGCGATTTTATCGACACTCTGAGTGATGTCATCAAAACCCGGGATAGTTGCGCCGGCAGGGTCACGATGTCCCGGGCCGCCAGCGAGACCAATTCGTAACGGCCGCGCGATGAGTTATTTGCGCTATTTCGCCGCCCCCAGCATCACATCGAGCGCGCCGTTGACGATCGCCTCCAGCTCCTTGCGCGGGACCTGGGCACGGGCGCGGATTGCGATGGTGTGAACGGTGGCGGAAGCCATTTGCGCCAGCACGGTCACATCCGCGCTGTCAGGTAATTCGCCCTTCTCTTTCGCCCGCCGGAAACAGGCGGCGAAAGCCTTGTCGAGTTCGGCAAAACCTTCCAGCACCATGGCGCGGATATCGGGGTCGTGCACCGCTTCGGAGGCCGCGGTCATCACCGTGAAACAGCCGCGCGGGCCGGATTCGCCGGAGAGATAGATGTCGAGCGCCACCGCATAGATGCGCTCCAGGCGTTTTCGGATCGGCAGCTCGTTCCGGAAGATATCGCCCATCGCGGTGCGGGCATCGTCGCGGTAGCGGCGGTAGCTCTTGATGAACAACTCGCGCTTGTCGCCGAACGCGCCATAGAGGCTCGGCCGGTTCATGCCGGTCGCCGCCGAGAGATCGTCGAGCGAGGTCGCGGCAAATCCGTCCTTGCGGAACAGATCGAGCGCCTTTCCGAGCGCCACGTCCGGCTCATAGGCGCGCGGCCGGCCGCGGCGCTTGGGCGGAACCGGATCATCGATCCTCGTGACCGGGATTCTTGGGACGGGCGGCTTCTTACTTTTTTGTACCATTTCGCAAAAAATTCCTTGACCAAGCTTATATTATGCGAGACGGTATAAAAATCAACCGCGCCCGCCCCCGCGCGCCGGCCCGGTCGATCAACCGCCAAGGAGGCAACCCATGGATCTTTATTTCTCGCCGCTCGCCTGCTCGCTCGCGACACGGATCGCGCTGTACGAAGCCGGTGCGGAAGCCAATTATTTCGAGGTCGATCCCAAGACCAAGGTCGTGCAGAAGGACGGCTCGGACTTCCGCGCCGTCAATCCCCTCGGGCTGGTGCCGACGCTGCGCACCGACGAGGGCACGGTGCTGACCGAAAACGCGGCGATCCTGCAATATGTCGCCGACCGTTTTCCGAAGGCCGGCATCTCGGCCAATTCCGCCGAGGAACGCAGCCGCCTGCATCAATGGCTCTGTTTCATCGGCACCGAGCTGCACAAGGCGCTGTTCGTGCCGCTGCTCGACAAGACCGCGCCGCCGGACGCCAAGACCTATGCGCTGACCAAGAACATCTCGCGGCTCGACTATCTCGAGAACTACCTCAAGGGCCGCGAGTTCCTGCTCGACCATTTCAGCGTGGCCGATGCCTATCTCGTCACCATCATCAACTGGACGATGGCGACGCCGCCGATCGAGCTGGCGAAATGGCCGACGGTGAAGGCCTATCACGAACGCCTGCGCACCCGTCCGAGCATCGCGAAGGCGGTCGCCGAGGAGTTCGAGATGTACAAGGCCGAGCTCGCACGGCACAAGGCGGCGGCGTAAGGCGAGGCATCTCAACACGTCGTCCCGGATCGCGCTTCGCTTGTCCGGGACGACAGTGGACAGAGTGCCGTCATTCCGCAGCTGCCAGCAGCCGCTTCGTCAAATCGCTCAACGCCCGGCGAAAGATCCCGGTATCATTGCGCGCCCGCGCCAGCACCAGCGCGCCCTGAATGGTGAGCAGCGCATCTTCCGCGCGGCGCTGTGCCTGGCCCTTGCTCAATCCGGACCGCCGCAAGAGCTGCGCCAGCGCGGCATGCCAGCGCGCAAAATAGCTGTCGACGGCTTCGGAAAACGTGTCGCGCGCCGCGCCGAGCGCGACCAGCCCGACCAGGCAGATGCGGTTGCCGGAATGAAAATACTGCTCGACGCCGGCGATCATCGCCGCGATCCCGCGCGCGGGATCGTCCGCATCGCGCAGGGGCGCATAGATGTTGAGCTCGAACCAGCCGTCGATCTCGGCCAGCACCTCACTGGCCATCTGCTCCTTGCCGCCGGGAAACAGGTGATAGAGGCTGCCCTTGCCGAGCCCGGTCGCCTCCGTGATCAGGGTCAGCGAAGCGCCTTCATAGCCGTGCGCGCGAAATACTTCGCTGAGCGCGCGCAGCACCTCCTTGCGCTCGACGCCCTTCTTCAGCATCGCATCACTTTGGATTCTCACCGAGGCCCGGAACGTCGGCCGGACGCGGGCCCGGCGCGGGCCAGTGGAAGCGCCGTTCGCTCTCCTTGATGGCGACATCGTTGATGCTGGCCTCGCGCCGGCGCATCAACCCGTGCTCGTCGAACTCCCACTGCTCGTTGCCGTAGGAGCGGTGCCACTGCCCGGCATCGTCGTGCCACTCATACTGGAAGCGCACGGCGATGCGATTCTGATCGAACGCCCAGAGATCCTTGATCAGGCGGTAGTCGTGCTCCTTGGCCCATTTGCGGGTGAGGAATTCGACAATCGCCGCGCGGCCCTGGAAGAATTCCGAGCGGTTACGCCAGCGGCTGTCCTCGGTATAGGCCAGCGACACTTTCACCGGGTCGCGCGAATTCCAGGCATCTTCGGCCATGCGCGCCTTCTGCGCGGCGGTTTCGCGGGTAAAGGGCGGCAGCGGCGGACGCGACATGGCATTTCTCCGGGTGGATGATCCCCGAAGATTGTACCGATCGGTACAGAGAGTCAATCCGTTATTTACTCCGGCGCCAGATCGGCCTTCATCAGCAGCCGCAGCGATTTCGGGATCGGCTGCGCCCTGCCGCCACAGATGAAGGCGACGCGCACCGCGGCCTTGACCAGCACCTCCTCGCCGCGCCGCACCTCCTGCGCCAGCGTGATCGACGCGCCCTTTACGGCGATCGGCCATGTCACGACGTCGAGCACATCGTCCATCCGCGCCGGCCTCATAAAGTCGAGCTGCATCGAGCGCACCACGAAGGCAAAGCCCGGCGTCTCCTCCTGCGCCTGCTCGAACAGCGCGTGCTGCGAGGCGCCCATCAGCCGCAGGTGATTGGTGCGCCCGCGCTCCATGAAGCGCAGATAATTGGCATGATAGACGATGCCGGAGAAATCGGTGTCTTCGTAGTAGACGCGGACCTGCATGTGATGGCGGCCGTCGCGGATCTCGCCGTCGAGGGAGAGGGTCATTTCGATCGCTTTAATTGCTCGCGAGCGCGCTGGAGAAATTCTTCGAAGTCCCAAGGCACAACGCGGCCCGCTCTCTCGTCAGCCAGCCCCTCCTCAACAAACCTCTTGGGTTCAGCGAGCTTCTTCGCTTGTTCGGCAGATAAATCCATGAAGATGAGAGTAACAGCTTTGGCGCGGAATGCACAACCGCGGCATGGAGCAACAGTCTACGCCACCGCCGGCCGCGGCGCGCCGAGCGTCACCAGCACGATTTCCGGGGGGACGCCGAGGCGGAACGGCACGATGCTGCAGCCGAGGCCGCCGGAGACGACGACGTCGCAGTTCATCTTGATGTGGCCATAGGCGAGCTGCTGGCCGGACGGCGAGATCGGCGACCAGCCGAGCATCCGCACCTGGCCGCCATGGGTATGGCCGGAGAGCTGCAGCGCGACGCGCGAGGGCACGCGCCTGGCGATATCGGGCTCATGCGCCATCAGCACCACCGGTGCATCGTCGGTGATCTTCGAAAGCGTCGCGCCGAGATCGTCGACGCCGATCCGCTTGAGCGGCCGGAAGCGGCGCGCCGGGATGTAGGCCAGTTGATCGCCGAGACCCGCCAGCCAGAACGAATGGCCGTTCTTGCTGAGCTTTCGCGCGTCGTTCTCGTAAACGGGAATGCCGACCTTCTCCAGTGCGCGGCCGGCGGACGGCAGTCCCTGCCCCTCCCGCTGCACGGTCTTGTCTTCCCACCAGTCGTGATTGCCGAGCACCGCATGCACGCCAAGCGGCGCCTTGAGGCCGGCCAGCACGCCGGCCCATTCGGCATCGGGAATGATGCGCGTCACCTTGCGATGGCCGGTCACGTAATCGCCGAGCATGACGACGATGTCGGGCTTCAGCGCATTGGTGCGCGCGACGATCTCCTGGATGTGATCGAGGGTCATCCAGGGATCGCAGGCGTGCAGGTCGGCGATGGCGGCGATTCGAAGCCTCAGGCCATCCGGCCATTGCGGCGGCGAGATGTTGTACCGCGTAACGCGCAGCCGGACGATCGGCGCGCTGAATCCGTAAGCGGTGGTGGAGACGCCGAGCGCCCCGAGACCAGCCACGGATTTCAGAAAATGACGGCGTGTTAACATTGGGACTCAATCGTGATGCATTGCAAGGATGGGGACGGATTGGGCCCGAAATGCGGTAGGTTTGTGCAGATCGTCAGCAGAGCTCAAGCAGCTTTTCACCAGCGATTCTGGCCTATCAGCGCATCGAGGCGCGCCTTCAGTTCAGCGGGCGCGCGGTAATACCAGACACCGCCGAGCAGATCGTGGAAGCGTTTGTTGCTAGAAGCTTCCTGTTCGATGCGGTCGATCGTTTCCATGCTGATGACGTCTTCCAGCGGACCCGCAGCGAGCAGCGACAGCAACACCGGATTGGTCTCGATCTCAAGGATTTCGACGATGAGGTCGATCGCTCTGTCGGGATCCTCCTCGCGCAGATCGCGCTCGTAATCCATCATGGTGAAGAAATTGTCGTCGCGGTCGCGCTCGGATTTCGAATATTGCTCGACCCATGCGCGGGCCAGATCGCCCACCGACATCGCCCCGCACTCGAGCGGCCGCTTCGGCGTCCGGTGCGCGAGATCGTCGGCCCGCCAGCCGTGGCTGTCGGCAATCGCCTCGATGCGGCGCTTGAAGGGCTCGTCGGGCCCGAAGTAGATCCCGCCGAGCAGCCAGCGCAGGGCGGCATTCTGTTTCGCTTCGGCTTCGATGCGGTCGATCACGGCGGCCCCATGCGCATAGAGCAGCGACATCATGAACTTGTCGTTGAGCTGCATCACGGTCGGCTTGTCGGCCTCGGAGCGCAGCACTTCCAGCGCAAGATCGAGCGCGCGGTCCGGCCGCTTGTGCGGCAGATGGTCGAAATAGAGGAACGCCGACCAGGCCGCGCCCGTCTTGTCGCGCCGGCTGAGGCGTTGCAGCGTTCCCCACATCGAGGCGAGTTCGGCCATCGGCATGGCATCGAGGAAGGCCTCGGTGTCATCAGGCGTCGCCAGTTCCGGCGCCGCCGCAATGAGGGCCAGCATCTCCTTGTCTTCGGTCGATCCCATCGGCAGTGCACTCCGCGGCGAGGCAGCCCGGTGCGTCGCGCGCCCGGCTGTTTCGCCCTTAGTGCATGTCGGCGCTGATCCGGTTCAGGCGTTGCCTGCAACGCCATGCCGCGACGCCAATGGCAACACATGGTCGCGGGTCAATGGCGCCAGGGGAATGTCGGCAGGCGCGGCCGGATCGATCCACACCATCGCCTCGATCTCGGCTTTCGGCGCGACCTCGCCGGTCACATCGACCTCGTATAGCGCGGCGCGGACCCGAAAACCGGGCTCGTTGGCCGAGACCGCATCAAACTCGCCGAGCGGCCGGATCGAATCCGGAACCAGGCGGCAACCCAGTTCCTCGTCGATCTCGCGCGCGAGCGCCGTAACATCGTCCTCTCCGGAATCGCGTTTGCCGCCCGGCTGCATGAACGCCGTCGTCCCGCGTTTTCGAACCAGCAGCACCCGACCCGCTTCATCGCGGATCAGCGCGGCGACGATCTCGATCGTATCAGTCGTCCTCACTCGTCCTCGCTTTGCCCGAACAGGCCGAATTGCGCGGGATCGCGCGTCGGCTCGGTGATGCCGAGATGGCGGAAGGCGTGCGAGGTCAGCAATCTGCCGCGCGGGGTGCGCTGCAGATAGCCGCACTGGATCAGGTACGGCTCGATGATGTCCTCGATGGCGTCGCGCGGCTCCGACAGCGCCGCCGCCATGGTCTCGACGCCGACCGGCCCGCCGCCATAGTTCAGCGCAATCGTCGTGAGGTAACGGCGGTCCATCGCGTCGAGACCGGCGGCATCGACCTCCAGCGCGCTCAGCGCGTGGTCGGCGATGGCGCGGTCGACCGAGCTGGCATCCGCGGCGGAGGCAAAGTCGCGGACGCGGCGCAGGAGCCGCCCGGCAATGCGCGGCGTGCCGCGGGCGCGGCGCGCGATCTCGTTGGCGCCGTCGGGCGTCATGCCGATGTTGAGCACGCGGGCGCCGCGGCTAACGATCTTCTCCAGCTCTTCGTCGGTGTAGAAATTCAGACGCACCGGAATGCCGAAACGGTCGCGCAGCGGATTGGTCAAGAGGCCCGCGCGGGTGGTCGCGCCGACGAGGGTGAATTTCGCAAGGTCGATCTTCACCGAGCGCGCCGCCGGGCCCTCGCCGATGATGAGGTCGAGCTGAAAATCCTCCATCGCGGGATAGAGCACTTCCTCGACCGCCGGACTGAGGCGATGGATTTCGTCGATGAAGAGCACGTCGCGCTCCTCCAGATTGGTGAGCAGCGCGGCGAGATCGCCCGCCTTCGCAATCACCGGCCCTGACGTGGCGCGAAAGCCGACGCCGAGCTCGCGCGCCACGATCTGCGCCAGCGTGGTCTTGCCGAGGCCGGGCGGGCCGACGAACAGCACGTGATCCAGCGCTTCGCCGCGCTTGCGCGCGGCCTCGATGAAGATCGAGAGGTTCTTGCGCGCCTGCGCCTGGCCGACGAATTCGGACAGCAGTTGCGGGCGCAGCGCGGTATCGCCGACATCGTCGCTGCGCCGCTCGGGGCTGACCATGCGGGGAGGCGTGTTCACTCGCTGCCCCGCTTGTACTTGTTCGGCAACAGCTCGCCGATGCTCACGACCTTCGGCTCACGGCCATTGTCGGGAACGATGACCTGCGCGCCTGCGTCATAGTCGTGGATCAGCTCGCGGCAGATGCCGCAGGGCGAGACCACCGCGACCTTGCCGGGCTCACCGGGCTTGGGATGGCGCACGGCGACGATGGTCTCGATGCCGTGATCGCCGGTTTCGGTGATGGCGCGGCCGATGGCGATCGCCTCCGCGCAGACGGCGATGCGGCCGATATAGGCGTCGATATTCACGCCGGTGACGATGCGGCCGTCGCGGGTGCGCATCGCCGCGCCGACCTCCTGCCAGTCGTTACGATAACGCCGGCTGATCGCATCAATCGCGGCGGCGATCAATTCTTTGTCTTTGTCGCTCAACATGGCGGAAACGCATTCCTTCGTCGTTCAGCATCGTAGGGTGGGCTAAGGCGCACTTGCGCCGTGCCCACCCTCTCTCCAATTACACCGCTGAATGGTGGGCACGCTTCGCTTTGCCCACCCTACGACTTCAGCGTTCACTTCGCCAATTCCTTCAAGCCCAGCCGGATCAGCTGCGCCGTCTCCGCTTTCTCACCGGCGCTGCGCGAGGCCGCGGCAATGGCCGCCGCCGCCTGCGGCTGGCCGTAGCCGAGATTGACCAGCGCGGAGATCGCGTCGGTCACCGGGCGAGGGGCGCGCTGATCGTCGACGGCGCCGGCAAGATGCACCACGGCCGGATCGACATTGGCGAAGGCAGGCGCCTTGTCCTTGAGTTCAGAGACGATGCGCTCGGCGACCTTCGGCCCGACGCCGGGCGTGCGCGACACCGCGGCCTTGTCGCGCAGCGCGATCGCGTTGGCGAGTTCGGCCGGCGGCAGTGTCGAGAGCACCGCGAGCGCAACTTTCGCGCCGACGCCCTGCACGGTCTGCAAGAGGCGAAACCATTCGCGCTCGGTATCGGTGCGGAAGCCGAACAGTTTGATCTGGTCCTCGCGGACATAGGTCTCGATGGAGAGCACCGCCGCCTCGCCGGGCGAGGGCAACGCCTGCAGCGTGCGCGAGGAGCAATGCACCTGATAGCCGACGCCACCGACGTCGAGGATCACGTAATCCTCGCCGTAGGAATCGATCAGGCCCTTGAGCTTGCCGATCATCTTGAAGACCCGAATTCGATGCGCGCACGATGTTCGTCATGGCCGGGCTTGTCCCGGCCATCCACGTTTGGGACGCTGGCGAGAAAAGGCGTGGATGCCCGGCACAAGGCCGGGCACGACGGCGTGGACAGATATCGGCCGATCATAGGTTCGCCACCTTCAGCCGCAACGCGGCGCCCTGGCGGTGATGGGCGTGGGTGATGGCAATCGCCAGCGCATCCGCCGCGTCGGCGGATTTCGGCTCGGCCTTCGGCAGCAGGATTTTCAGCATCACGGCGATCTGGTTCTTGTCGGCGTGTCCCGCGCCGACCACGGTCTTCTTCACCTGGTTGGGCGCATATTCGGCAACCGAAATACCGAACATCGCCGGCGACAGCATGGCGACGCCGCGAGCCTGGCCGAGTTTCAGGGTGGCAACGCCGTCCTTGTTCACAAAGGTCTGTTCCACCGCGGCCTCGACGGGACGGAAATCGCCGAGCACGGCGGCGAGCCCCTCATGGATCGCCAGCAGGCGGCTCGCCATCGGCAGGTCGTCCGGCGGCTCGACCGAGCCGCAGCCGATGAAGACGAGCCGGTTGCCCTCGGTCTCGATCACGCCCCAGCCGGTGCGGCGCAGGCCGGGGTCGATGCCGATAATCCGGACGGGGTGGCGAATCGGTGGGGATGTCATGGCGTAGTGATAACGCCAGAGCCGGGTGAACGAAACATAAAGAGAACGGAAATCCCCGGGATGCTTGCCGGGCCGCATCCGCCCAATCCGTACGTCATCCCCGCGAAAGCGGGGATCCAGTACGCCGAGACCCCCCTCGGTTTGACAATGCACGTCTCTGGAATACTTGGTCACCCGCCTTCGCGGGTGACGACAGCGAAGCATGAGGCTCCCTACCCGCCCATCTTGGCGACGAGGGCGTCCGAAATCTCGAAATTGGCGTAGACGTTCTGGACGTCGTCGTGCTCGTTGAGCAAATCCATCAGCTTCAGCAGCTTCTCGCCGGTCTCGTCGTCGACCGCCACCGTGTTCTGCGGCTTCCAGGTCAGCGCGGCCTTGCGGGCTTCGCCGAACTTGCCTTCCAGCGCCTTGGCGACCTCGCGAAAGGTTTCCTGCGAGGCGTAGATCTCGTGGCCGCTTTCGCTTGAGACCACATCGTCAGCGCCGGCCTCGATCGCGGCTTCCAGCATCGCATCGTCGGAGGCGACGCCAGCGTCATATTCGATGATGCCGGTGCGGTCGAACATGAAGGCGACCGAACCGGTTTCGCCGAGATTGCCGCCCGACTTGGTGAAGTAGGAGCGGATATCGGAGGCGGCGCGGTTGCGGTTGTCGGTCAGCGCCTCGACGATCACGGCGACCCCGCCAGGGCCGTAGCCCTCGTAGCGGATTTCGTCGTAGTTCTCGCTTTCGCCGCCGCTCGCCTTCTTGATGGCGCGCTCGATATTGTCCTTCGGCATGTTCTCCTGGCGCGCCGCGATCACGGCCGCGCGCAGCCGCGGGTTCATCGCCGGGTCCGGGGTTCCCAGCTTGGCGGCAACCGTGATTTCGCGGGCCAGCTTGCCGAACAGCTTGGATTTCTGGGCATCCTGCCGGCCCTTGCGGTGCATGATGTTCTTGAATTGGGAATGGCCGGCCATGCGGTGTCTCTTGGATTCGTCCAGGGGATGTAGGGATAGGGCGCGGCCTTATAGGCCGGCAACGGGCCGAAATCAAAGATTTGCCGTCGGTTTCGGTATGGCGATACTGCCGCCTGCCGGAAAATCAGGCAGTTGTTAACCACGACTTCATGCTCGGATGAGAGGATTTCGCACCAACCTTCAACTTTTAAGAGACCCTATGGCCTTCGGTTTGTTCAAAAAGCGGGTGCCCGAACCGGTTTTGCCCGCCTCCGAGTCCAAGGTGCAGGCGGCCGCCCCCGGGGCGGAGGCGGCGTCCGGCGATGGCGATTCGGCCAAGGCGATCCTCGAACTTCTGGAACTCGAACTCGGCGCGATGATCCGCCAGCTCGAGCGCGCGGCCAATTCGGTCGCCGGCGGCGCCGAGGCAACGGCCGCAACGCTTTCGACCATCCGCCAGCGCACCGACGCCCTGACGAACCGTTCCAGTGCCGCCCAGAGCACGGCGACGACGTTTTCGCAGGTCGCCGACAAGTTCACTCATTCGGCGCAGGGGATCGGCGCCCAGGTGCGTGACGCCGGCAAGCTCGCCGACCAGGCCAGCGAGGCCGCCCGCGAGGCCAGCGCCAATGTCGACCGCCTGCGGGAGTCCTCGGCGGCGATCGGCAATGTCGTCAATCTGATCGCGCAGATCGCGCGGCAGACCACGCTGCTGGCGCTCAACTCCACCATCGAGGCCGCACGCGCCGGCGAGGCAGGACGCGGCTTTGCCGTGGTCGCCACCGAGGTGAAGGCGCTCGCGGTGCAGACCCAGCACGCCACCGAGGAGATCACCAAGAAGATCGAGGCGTTGCAGCGCGACGCCGCCGGCTCGGTCGACGCCGTTCATCGCATCACGCAATCGATCGAAGCGATCCGCCCGGTGTTCGAGCATGTCAACGGCGCGGTCGCCGAGCAGAACGCGACGACGGGCGAAATGGCCGACAACGCGGCTTCCGCTTCCAGCTTCATCGTCTCGGTCGGCGACAGCGCCGGCGAGATCGACAGCGCCACCAAGGAAGCCGAGGCCCATGGCGAAAGCGTCGCCAGGGCCGGACGGGCCGTCACCGCCTTCGCGCAGAAGCTCAAGGCGCGCTGTGCCGTGCTGCTGCGGCAAGGTGAAAAGGATGGTGAGCGCACCGAGCGCCGCGAACAGCGGAAGCTGCCCTGCAGCCTCAAGATCGAGATCACGACGCCACGCGGCATGATTGCCGCGCCGGTCTACGAAATTTCGATGGACGGCATTCTGATCAGCGGACCGAACGCCGAAATGCTCGCGCAGGGCCAAAGCTTCGATGCGACGCTGCAGGATGTCGGCGTCTGCCGCATTCGCGTCAGCGACCGCTCCAAGGCCGGTACGCAGGCCCGGTTCGAGCGGCCGAGCGCCGCGCTGGTCGAGAAGATCGAAGACAAATTGTGGGCGATCCAGGACGACAACACCGAGGCGGTGACCCGCGCGATGGAAGCCGGCGCCGCGCTGAAGAAGATCTTCGAGGACGGCATCGACTCCGGCGCCATCTCGATGGAAGACATGTTCGACACCAACTATGTCGAGATATCGGACACCAATCCGGTGCAGTACCGCACCAAAATCCTCGACTGGGCCGATCGCGCGCTGCCGCCGTTCCAGGAAGCGTTCCTCGCCAGGGACAAGCGGATGGCGTTCTGCGCCATGATCGACACCAACGGCTACCTTCCGGTGCACAACAAGATCTATTCGTACCCGCAGCGGCCGGGCGATGTCACCTGGAATACCGCCAACAGCCGCAACCGCCGCATCTTCAACGATCCGGCCGGGCTCGCCGCCGGGCGCAACCAGCGCGCCTATCTGATCCAGAGCTACGCCCGCGACATGGGCAACGGCAACACGGTGATGATGCGCGAGATCGACGTGCCGATCCGCGTCAAGGGCCGCCACTGGGGCGGGTTCCGCACGGCTTACAAGCTCTAGACCGGTAAAACCGGATACCGGTTTTTTCCGCGACAAACGCGAACGCGTCTGCGCGGAGATCATGCTCAAATCAATGAGAACCAAGCCATCGTCGCTCGTCGCCGCTTCGCCTCGACGTGCGAGAGCGGTCACCGGCGCGGCTTCCTTCAAATCGTAATCACGGATTTTCGTCCTACTGCGCGTGGGCGCTTGGCGCGATTCGTCGCAGGCTGCCTGAAAAATGCGCTGCGACCTGTCCGATCTTTTCGTAACAGCACGATTATCGAAAAGGCGGCCAGGTGCCGGGATTGCCATATCGCTCCTTCTCCCTGAACCTTCGCCGCCCGAGCTGGTTGTAGCCAGACTCAAAATCCGGGCTTGGAGAAGAAGAATGACGCATTCTGGGACAGCAGCGCCCGCGGGGCGTGTCGCCGCAGTGCCCGAGAAAATTCCGGTAGCGCTCGATGTCAACGGCAAGAAGGTCAGACTTCTGGTCGCGCCATGGACGACGCTATTGGACGCGCTGCGCGACCATCTCGACCTGACCGGCACCAAGAAGGGGTGCGACCACGGACAATGCGGCGCGTGCACCGTGCTGATCGATGGGCGCCGGATCAATTCCTGCCTGACGCTCGCCGTGATGAAGGAAGGCGCCGCGATCACCACGATCGAAGGCCTGGCGCACGACGGCGAACTGCATCCGCTACAGCAGGCCTTCATTGATCACGATGCGTTTCAGTGCGGCTATTGCACGTCGGGACAGATCTGCTCGGCCGCCGGGCTGATCGCGGAAGGCAGGGCAAAAACCGCCGACGAAATCCGCGAGCTGATGAGCGGCAATATCTGCCGCTGCGGCGCCTATCCGAACATCGTGGCGGCGATCCAGCAGGTGATGGAGCGATCATGATCCCGTTTCAATATAGCCGCGCGCGCGACGTCGCCGACGCCATCAAGCAGATCGCCACAGACCCTTCCGCGAAATTCATCGCGGGCGGCACCAACCTGCTCGACCTGATCAAATATGACGTCGCGGCCCCCGCCCGGCTGATCGACATCTCGCGCCTGCCGCTTGCGAATGTCGAGGAGACCGCGAGCGGCGGCGTTATGATCGGGGCGCTGGTCGCAAATACCGACCTCGCCTACCATCCGCTGATCGAAAAGCGCTATCCGCTGCTGTCGCGATCGATCCTGGCCGGCGCCTCGCAGCAGCTCCGCAACATGGCCTCGACCGGCGGCAACCTGGTGCAGCGGACGCGCTGCTTCTATTTCTACGACGCGACGACGCCCTGCAACAAGCGCGAGCCCGGCAGCGGCTGCTCGGCGATCGACGGCCTCAACCGCATCAACGCCATCCTCGGCACCAGCGAGGCCTGCATCGCCACGCATCCATCCGACATGTGCGTGGCGCTCGCTGCGCTCGAAGCTGTCGTGCACGTCGCGGGGCCGGCCGGGACGCGCACCATCGCGATCGCCGATTTCCACCGGCTGCCCGGCAGCACGCCGCAGCGCGACACCAATCTGGAGCGGGACGAGATCATCACCGCGATCGAGCTTCCGGCCAGGGGCTTCGGCACGAACTATTCCTATCTGAAGATCCGCGATCGCCTGTCCTACGCGTTCGCGCTGGTATCGGTGGCGGCGGCGCTTGAACTCGACGGCGACACGATCAAGGAGGCGCGCCTGGCGCTGGGCGGCGTGGCGCACAAACCATGGCGCAGTTCGGCGGCTGAAACGGTGCTGCGCGGCCGGCGCGCCGACGCCGGCGCCTTTGCCTCGGCCGCGGATATCCTGCTGCGCGGCGCCAAGGGTTTTGGACACAACGACTTCAAGATCGGCCTGGCGCGCCGCGCCATCATGCGGACGCTCGGCCAGGCTGCGCGGGGAACGCCGCAATCGATCTCCGACAAGAAAATACGGTGAAGCCCATGGCATCCTATATCGGAACAGCGACATCGCGCGTCGACGGCCGGGCCAAGGTCACCGGCGAAGCCAGATATGCCGGCGAGTTCAACGTACCCGGCCTCGTCCACGGCTATATCGTCGAATCGATCATCCCGAAGGGGCGCATCACGCGCATCGACGCCAGAGCGGCACTCGGGCTCGCCGGCGTGATCGACGTGCTTACCTATCGCAACCGCCCGCCAATGGCTGACAAGGATGACGCCTACAAGGACGACATCGCGCCCGAGCAAGGCTCGCCGTATCGCCCGCTCTACGACGACAAAATCCTTTTCACCGGGCAGCCGGTCGCGCTGGTGCTGGCGGAAGATTGGGAAACCGCGCGCATCGCCGCCGCGATGGTGAAAATCGAATACCAGAAAGAGCCGCACGTCACCAACCTGCAGGCCGAGCGCGACCGCGCCTTTGCCATCGACGCGCCGGAGAAACCGCGCGGCGATGCCGAAAAGGCATTTGCATCCGCCGCCGTGCGCCACGCCGCCGAATATTCCATTCCGAGCGAGCACCACAATCCGATGGAATTGTTCGCCTCGACCGCGATCTGGGAAGACGGCCGCCTCACCGTCTATGACAAGACGCAGGGCGTGCAGAACGTGCAGAAATATCTCTGCAAGATATTCGGGATGCAGCCGGACGCGTTGCGCGTGATGTCGCCCTATATGGGCGGCGGCTTCGGCGCCGGCCTGCGCCCGCAATACCAGGTCGTGCTGGCGGTGCTGGGAGCGCAGGCGCTCAAGCGTCCCGTTCGCGTCATGCTGACGCGCGCGCAGATGTACGCGCTCGGCTACCGGCCCGCGAGCATCGAACGGCTCGCACTCGGCGCCAATGGCGGCGGCACGCTCGAGTCATTGCAACATGAAGCGATCGCGGTGACCTCGCAATTCGAGGAATTCGCGCGCAACGATACCGGCTGGGGCAATCTGCTGTACAAGAGCCCCAACGCGAAATTCGAGCACAGGCTCGTCAAGCTCGATTTGCCGACGTCCTGCGACATGCGGGCGCCGGGCGCCGCGACCGGCGTCTATGCGCTGGAATGCGCGATGGATGAACTCGCCATCGCACTCAAGACCGATCCGGTGCAGCTCCGCCTGCAATGCTATTCCGACCGCCACCAGGGCGACGACATCCCCTATACCAGCAAGCAGCTCCGCGAATGCTACCGGCAGGGCGCGGACGCGTTCGGCTGGGACAAGCGCAGCGCCGAGCCACGCTCGATGCGGGACGGCAGCGAGCTGGTCGGCTGGGGCATGGCGTCGGGCGTGTGGGAAGCGCTGCAGATGCCGGCGGCGGTCCGCATCGTGCTGACCGCCAACGGGCACGCGGAAGTCGCCACCGCAGCCTCCGATATCGGCACCGGCACCTACACGATCATGGCGCAGGTCGCCGCCGACATGCTCGGCCTTCCGATCGGCAATATCAGCGTCAAGCTCGGCGACTCGACGCTGCCGCAGTGCCCGGTGGAAGGCGGCTCGTGGATTGCGTCATCGGTGTGCAACGCCATCGCGAATACCGCGCGCGCGGTTCGCGGCGACCTGCTGAAGCTTGCGAAGGGCATGAAGGATTCCCCGCTGGCGGACGCCGGCGTGGACGACGTCGCGCTGATCGACGGCAGCATCGTCAGCAAGCGCGATGCGAACCGCGCGGTCCCGATCGCCGGCGCGATGCAATCGGGCAAGGCCGAGCGCATCACGCGCGAGGAAACCAACCAGGTGGCCGAAGACAGGTCCCACGCGCGCAATGTCCACTCCGCGATCTTCGCGGAGGTCAAGGTCGATGAGGAGATCGGCATCATCCGCGTCACCCGCGTGGTCAAGGCCGTCGCCGCCGGCCGCATCCTCAACCTGAAGACCGCCCATAGCCAGATCATGGGCGGCGTGGTCTGGGGCATCGGCATGGCGCTGCACGAGGAAACGCTCTACGACCATCGCTTCGGGCGAGTGATGAACGCCAACATCGCCGAATATCATGTGCCCGTGAATGCCGACATCCACGACATCGAGGTCATCTTCGTCGACGAGCCGGACGAGTTGGTCAACCCGCTCGGCATCAAGGGCCTCGGCGAGATCGGCATCGTCGGCGTGGCGGCAGCGATTGCCAACGCGGTCTACCATGCAACGGGAAAGCGCGTGCGCGACCTGCCGATCACGCTCGACAAGGTGATTCAGTTCAATTGAAGCGGCGGCGGCCGGCGCTGGACCGGGATGACTTTTCTTCGAATCGTCATCCCGCTCGATATCTTTAATTTGAGCATGATCTTTTCGGAAAACCGGTTCCCACTTTTCCGGATCATGCTCTAGCGCAAGCTTGCCGGCAGCTCGAAGCCCTGGTATTCGCGCTTCAGCAACGCCTTCAGCGCCGGCATGTTCGGCGCGGCATCCCTGGCCGGCATCGGATTGCCGTCCGCCTTGACGAAGTCCGGCGGCGTGCCCGGCAGCTTGTACAGATTAAAACCGTTACGACGTACGGCGAAGTCGGCCTGCAGATAGCCGTCGCTCATCATCAGGCCGGCGGGCGCGACGTAGAATCCGTCCTCGCGAAACGGGCCGAGGATCGAATGCGTGGTCGATCCCTTCTTCACATCGCTGCGCTGGCTCGAGAGCTTCACCAGTTCGGTCTGCTCGCCGTTGACGGTGACGTAGACGCGGCGCAGCGGCAATTCGGCCGCGTCCTGGGTGACCACGCTGACCAGCACCAGCACGTATTTGCCGATCGCCCGATATTCCTCGGCGCTCGACGGCCAGCAGAAATCGACCGACGAGCCGCGCGCCGCGCCCTTCGGCGCCTGTGCCTGGGTTCGCAGCGCGGACTTTTCCAGCCGCTCCGTCATATCGGCCGGCGTCACCGCGCCTTGCGAGACCGGCCGCTGGGTAAGCGTCTGGGCATTCGCCGCGGCGGCAAGAAAGAAGGATAGCGCAGCAACCAGCAACCTCGGCATCGACATTCTCCGGCGTGTGGACCGTCTCACGCCCAGAACGCAGGAACGGCCGGATCGAGCCGGCCGCCGGCCCGCACCGGCGCAACGCGCAGCGCGAGGCCGGTTGAATCATCGGTCTCGACCGCCACACCGCTGAGTGTCGCGATCCCGCCCGCCGGTTCGAAACGGGCCGAGGGAATGCCCGTCGTGAAGCGCCGCATCGGCTCTTCCTTCTGCATGCCGATCACGGAATCATAGTCGCCGGTCATGCCGGCGTCGGTCATGTAGGCGGTGCCGCCGGAAAGAATCTGGTGATCGGCGGTCGGCACATGAGTATGGGTGCCGACGACGAGGCTGGCGCGGCCGTCGCAGAAATAGCCGATGGCCTGCTTCTCGCTGGTCGCCTCGCCATGGAAGTCGACCACGATCGCATCTGCCGCCTCGTGCAGCGGACAAGCATCGAGCTCGCGATTGAGCACCGCGAAAGGATCGTCGAACGGCGTCATGAAGACGCGGCCGATGGCGTTGACGATGAGCGCGCGCTTGCCGTTCTTGGTGTCGACCAGCGCGGCGCCGCGGCCCGGCGTGCCCTTTGGAAAGTTCGCAGGCCGAACCAGCTTCGGCGCGCGCTCGATGAACACCAGCGCCTCGCGCTGATCCCAGGCGTGGTTGCCGAGCGTGATGGCATCGGCGCCGGCATCGAGCAGCTCCTGATAGATCGTCTCGGTGATGCCGAAACCACCGGCGGAATTCTCGCCATTGACGACGACGAGATCGAGTTGCCAGTCCCTGACCATGCCAGGCAGATGTTCTGAGATCGCGGTGCGGCCCGCCCGGCCGACCACGTCACCGACGAAGAGAATGCGCAAAGTTCAGCTCCGGAAATCGAACACTTTCTTTTCCGTTAGCACATAATCCAGCGCCACGTCGTGCGGCAGTGCTGGAACGGCTTTTATTTCCTGCACGGAAAACGCCGTGCCGACAGCCGTGATCGCTTTTGCCTTGCGCAAATGGGCGAGCGTGAAGTCGTAATGGCCCGCGCCATAGCCGATGCGATGGCCTTCGCGGTCGAACGCCGCCAGCGGCACCAGCATGATGTCGGGAATGAGTTCTTCCGCCGCCGGCGACGGCTCGGGAATGCCGAGCGGCCCCAGCATCAGGCGATCGTCGGGCGACCACGCGCGAAAGGCCAGCGATTTGCCGCGTGACAGTACTGCGGGCAGTGCGAGCCTTGCGCCCTGCCCGGCGAGCTTTCGCATCAGCGGCGCCGGATCGATCTCGCTGCGGATCGGCGAATAGCCCGACACGATGAGGCCCGGCTCGATCGCGAACGGCAGCCCGCGCTTCGCCATCGCCTCTGCGGCGGCGGCACGCTGCTCATCGCTCAAGGCGTCGCGCTTGGCCAGCGCGGCGGCGCGGAGGTCGGCTTTCGACAGGTTGACCGTCATGTCTTGTCCCGCTGTCATCACCCGCCTTGTGCGCAATTGCGCACTGGTGCGGGTGATCCAGTATTCCAGAGACTGCAGTGATTCAACCGAGACGCCGCGGCGTACTGGGTACCCCGCCTTCGCGGGGTACGACAGGACGCGGGTAGGAGAAAATCGCAAGCAACGAACCAAAGTGCGAGGCCGCGAACGCCGTTGAAGCACTCGATCCCGGAGTTCCCTACGAAAGTAGGTGGGCACCATATGTCCGGGTCCACGGACCCGGCCAGGGACAGTTCCCTAAAGGATCGATAAGGCCCCGGGGATATATGGCTCCTGACGCACGACGCAGCTTCGCAAGGACAATGTAAGCGTTACGGACGGAAACCGCCAGCGGTACCGCTTGCTCTCGCCTTTAGATTGCGTTTCACTTCACCCTCCCCTGGAGGGGGAGGGTCGATTGCGACGGCGATGCGCAGCATCGTCGACGCAAGCGGGGTGGGGTGATCTATCCGCGAGCGAGATGGACATGATTCAACGGCTATCCGCCGCGCTACAGCCAAGAAACTGCGCGCCAATACCACGCCGCATGAGCGTACCTTATGGCGTGCCCTGAAAGAGCTGCCCATCGAAGGCACACATTTCCGGCGTCAGGCGCCGATCGGTCCCTATGTCGTGGACTTCTTTTGTCCGGCGAAGCGTCTCATCATTGAGCTCGATGGCGGGCATCATAACGAGGACGCGACCGCCGAGCGTGATAGCGAACGGCAAGCCTGGCTGGAGCGGGAAGGATACCGCGTTGTCCGCTTCTGGAATTCGGATGTAGCGGCCGATCTCAACGCAGTGTTAGAGCGAATCTACATCGAAGTGCATGGTGCGTTGGACGCTGAAGCGCTTCCACTGAAGCACCTCCGACGACGATAGACTGTCACCCCGCCCCGCCGCTGCGCGGCGACCCTCCCCCTCCAGGGGAGGGTGAAGAGTGCGAGCGCTAACGCGAGCTCAACTCACCCGATCGCGACGCCGGTGCCGATGGTGCGGTTGAGGATCTGCGTGGTCTTTTCGATGCGTTCGGCGGCGGCGTTGAGTGCGTTGGCGACGGCGATCTGGGTGGCCTTGGTGCGGTCGGCGGCGGCGACGCGCACGTTGCGCAGGGTTTCGAGCTCGCCCTCCAGCGCGCGGATGCGTGCGTTGGCGTCGACCAGTTCGTCGCACACGGTGAGCGCGGCCATCACGGTGAGGCGCGCGTCGCCGATCTCGCCGAATTTGCCGCGCAGCTCACCGACCCGCGATTCCAGGCTCTCGGCGAGCTTGAGGAGCCGCACTTCCTGCCCTTCCTCGCAGGCCATGCGGTACTGCCGGCCGTTGATGGTGACGTTGATGTGGCTCATTCATCCTCTCCGGCATCGAGCACCGCGCGGATGGTGCCGATCGCGACATCCAGCCGTTCGGCGATCTCGCGGTTGGTGCGCTCCAGCCGCCGCGTCTTCACCAGCGAGCCGTCGAGTTCATCGGCCAGCCGCGAGCGATCGGCGCCAAGCGCCTGGATCCGGCTCGCCAATTCGTTCTCATCGCGGTCCGCGTCACGCCGCCGTTCGGCCGCCGCCTCGAGCGCGTCGAGCGCCAGCATCAGGCGCCGCGTGGCGGCGTCGATGTCGACCTGGACCGTCTCGGCTGTGCCGGTCCCGTTGATGTGACGATCGCTCATGGAAGACAGCGCGCACCTTCGCGGTAGGCCCGCCGCACAGCAGCAAAATCCGCGGTTCGGCAAGCGGTTAGAGGGCGAAATTTACGTGGCAAGCGAGCCAAGCGCAACGCCCGCGCGAAGCTATGCACTGCTAAGCAACCTTTCACATCAAAACGGCGTTTCCCCGCCTTGGACTCATCGGGATTGAGGTGCTATCCAGCCCCGACTTTCCCTTGATCCACCCCCGTATTGCGGCCATTCGCCCGGTACGTACCCACAACCAAGCACCTCATTTCAGGCGGATTTTCATCATGACGCAGGTCGATCATACCCGTATGGCCAATGCGATTCGCGGGCTTGCCATGGATGCCGTCGAAAAGGCGAAATCCGGCCATCCTGGCTTGCCGATGGGCGCGGCCGACATCGCGACCGTACTGTTCACGCAGTTCCTCAAATACGACGCCGCGGCGCCGAACTGGCCGGACCGCGATCGCTTCGTGCTGTCAGCCGGCCACGGCTCGATGCTGCTCTATGCGCTTCTCTACCTCACCGGCAACAAGGAGATGACGCTCGACCAGATCAGGAACTTCCGCCAGCTCGGCTCCAAGACGCCGGGCCATCCGGAGAACTTCGAGACCAGCGGCGTGGAGACCACGACCGGCCCGCTCGGCCAGGGCATCTCGACCGCGGTCGGCATGGCGCTGGCGGAAAAGATGCTGGCCGCCGAGTTTGGCAAGAAGGTGGTGGGACATCACACCTATGTGCTCGCTTCCGACGGCGACCTGATGGAAGGCGTGTCGCAGGAAGCGATAGCGATGGCCGGGCACTGGAAGCTGAACAAGATGATCGTGCTGTATGACGACAACGGCATCTCGATCGACGGGCCGACCTCGATCGCCGATTCGGTCGACCAGGTGAAGCGCTTCAAGTCCGCGGGCTGGGCGGCGGAACTGATCGACGGCCATGATCCGAAGGCGATCGCAGCCGCGATCACGCGCGCGCAAAAGTCCAACAAGCCGTCGCTGATCGCCTGCAAGACCACGATCGGCTATGGCGCGCCGACGCGCGCCGGCACCGCGAAGGCCCATGGCGAGGCGCTCGGCGCCGAGGAGCTCAAGGGCGCCAAGGAAAAGCTCGGCATTTCGCTTGAGCCATTCTCCGTACCCGACGACGTGCTGAAGGCATGGCGCGCCGCCGGCAGCCGCGGCGCGGCCGCGCGCGAGGAATGGGAAAGCGCGTTCGGCGAGCTCGGCCCGCGCAAGCGCGCCGAATTCGAGCGGCGGATGCGGCACGAGCGGCCGGCGACGCTGGCGAAGGCGCTGCGTGCGCACAAGAAGGCGCTGCTGGAATCGCCGCAGAATATCGCCACGCGGAAATCTTCTGAATCCGCGATCGAGGCGATTGCCGCTGCGATGCCGATGGAATTCCTCGCCGGCTCCGCCGACCTCACCGGCTCGAACAACAACAAGGCGAAATCCGCTGTCGCATTCTCGGCCAAGACGCCGAAGGGCCGCTTCATCCATTACGGCATCCGCGAGCACGGCATGGCGGCGGCGATGAACGGCATCTTCCTGCATGGCGGTTTCGCCCCGAACGGCGCGACCTTCCTGGTGTTCACCGATTACGCGCGCCCCGCGATGCGGCTCGCCGCGCTGATGGGCACCGGCGTCGTCTATGTGATGACCCATGATTCGATCGGGCTCGGTGAGGACGGCCCGACCCATCAGCCGGTCGAGCATCTCGCCGCGCTCCGCGCGATCCCCAACATGCGCGTGTTCCGGCCCTGCGACGCCATCGAGGTCACGGAATGCTGGGAACTGGCGCTGAACCGTATCGACGGCCCGACGGTGCTGGCGCTGACCCGTCAGAACCTGCCGCAGCTCCGCACCAATGCGCCGAACGATAATCCCTGCGCGCATGGCGCCTATGAACTGGTCGCAGCCCAGGGCGAGGCCAAGGTGTCGCTGTTCGCCTCGGGCTCCGAGGTCGAGATCGCCGTGGCGGCCCAGAAGCAGCTCACGGAGCGCGGCATCGCGTCACGGGTCGTGTCGGTGCCCTCGCTCGAACTGCTGCTGGCGCAGCCCGCAGACCGCCAGAAGGCCATTATCGGCAATGCGCCGGTCAAGGTCGCCATCGAGGCCGGCGTGCGCTGGGGCTGGGATGCCGTGATCGGCCAAGCTGGTGAATTCGTAGGCATGCACGGTTTCGGGGCCAGCGCGCCCGCCAAGGACCTTTTCAAGCACTTCGGAATTACCGCCGAGGCCGCCGTTAACGCTGCCCTGAAGCGCTTGGGCTGACGGTTGAGGTCTGGGGAAAAAAGGACTACCTAGACCCCATCTTGACCGTTCCCGCCCGGCCGAACCGGGCGTTCCGCCGTCAGCACCTCCGTGGACCGTCTCCGCGGGGCCGGCACCGGCTATTAGAGGAGAGATCAGCATGGCAATCCGCGTCGGGATTAACGGATTTGGCCGCATCGGCCGCAATGTTTTGCGCGCCATTGCGGAGTCCGGCCGCAAGGATATTGAGGTGGTCGGCATCAACGATCTCGGCCCGGTCGAGACCAACGCCCATCTGCTGCGCTTCGATTCCGTGCATGGCCGCTTCCCCGGCACCGTGACCGTCGACGGCGACTCGATCAGCCTCGGCAACGGCAAGATCAAGGTTTCCGCCGAGCGCGATCCCTCCAAGCTGCCGTGGAAGGCGCTCGGCGTCGACATCGCGCTGGAGTGCACCGGCATCTTCACGGCCAAGGACAAGGCCTCCGCGCACCTGACCGCCGGAGCCAAGCGCGTGCTGGTCTCGGCGCCCGCCGACGGCGCCGACGCCACCATCGTCTACGGCGTCAACCATGACACGCTGAACAAGGATCAGCTGGTCGTCTCCAACGGCTCCTGCACCACCAACTGCCTGGCGCCCGTCGCCAAGGTGCTGAACGAGACGGTCGGCATCGAGACCGGCTTCATGACCACGATCCACGCCTATACCGGCGACCAGCCGACCCTCGACACCCTGCACAAGGACCTCTATCGCGGCCGCGCGGCGGCGATGTCGATGATCCCGACCTCGACCGGCGCGGCCAAGGCGATCGGCCTGGTGCTGCCGGAACTGAAGGGCAAGCTCGACGGCGTCTCGATCCGCGTGCCGACCCCGAACGTCTCGGTGATCGATCTGAAGATCGTCGCCAAGCGTGCCACCGATGCCAAGGAAATCAACGAGGCGATGAAGCGCGCCTCCGAGCAGCAGCTCAAGGGCATTTTGGGCTTTACCACCGCGCCCAACGTTTCGATCGACTTCAATCACGATCCGCACTCGGCCACGTTCCACATGGATCAGACCAAGGTGCAGAACGGCACGCTGGTGCGCGTGATGGCCTGGTACGACAATGAATGGGGTTTTTCCAACCGCATGGCCGACACCGCCGTCGCGATGGGCAAGCTGCTGTAAGGTACGATCTCGTGATGCCCGGCCTCGTGCCGGGCATTTGTTTGCACCGTCATTCCGGGATGGTCTGA
>Ga0102590_1000587_pt1 | contig 76197 bp, 84 predicted proteins | sample AraplaMF_Col_mMF_FD_76859 | JGI IMG/M metagenome (GOLD analysis project Ga0102590, IMG submission 76859) | Arabidopsis root microbial communities from the University of North Carolina, USA - plate scrape MF_Col_mMF | ecosystem: Host-associated > Plants > Roots > Endosphere | place: USA... | reverse complement strand
GACGAGAAGGGCCGCCGCGTCGGCGCCGGCGTCGTCATCGTGCAGTGGCAGAATGGCGTGCCGGTTACCGTCTATCCGCCCGATCTGGCGCAGGCCACGCCGTTCTGGCCGAAAAAATCCTGACAAGAATAATTTTCACCATTGAGGGAGGAGGATCGTCATGACTGGGAATACCCCGATCAAAATGACCCGGCGAACATTGCTCGCCGGCACTTCCAGCGCGCTGATTGCATCCCGCGCCTGGGCGCAGCAGCCTACTGAAGTCAAGGTCGGCCTGCTGGTGCCAATATCAGGCATGTACGCGCGCCCGGGAACGGTGATGCGCCAGGGCGCCGAAATGGCAATCGAACACATCAACGCCCAGGGCGGCATCAAGGCGCTCGGCGGCGCCAAGCTGAAGCTCGTGGTGCTCGACTCCGGCGACAGCACGGAGAAGGCCAAGAATGCGGCGCAGCGCATGGTGGCGCAGGAGACCGATCTGGTGGCGGCGAGCGGCGCCTATCTCTCCTCCTTCACGCTGGCAGTCACCGAGGTCACGGAGCGGGCCAATCTGCCCGTCCTCACCCTCTCCTATTCCGACCTGATCACCGACCGTGGCTTCAAATACGTATTCCAGACCTCGGCGACCGCAGGCTCACAGGCGCGGCAGGCTTTGCCGCAAATCGTCAAGCTTGCCGAAACCGCCTCCGGCAAGCGGCCGAAGACGGTCGCGATCCTGACCGACAACACGGCGGCTTCGGTCGCCTCGGCCAAGTCGATGCGCGAAGGCCTTCTGGCGGAGAACCAGCTGCAACTCATCGTCGACGAAACCTTCACGCCGCCGCTCGCCGACGCCACATCGCTGGTACAGAAGATCCGCTCGGCCAAGCCGGACCTGCTGTTCTTCCTGCCGACCGTAATCTCCGACGCAAAACTGCTGCTGGAGAAGATGAACGAGTTCGGCCTCGGCCAGGGCAAGATTCCGACGATCTCGTTCGGGATCGCAATCGCCGAGCCGGACATGCTGCAGACCGTCAGCCCCGAGCTGCTGCAGGGCGTATTGACTTGCGTTGCAAGCTGGGGCGCCAAGGGACATGAAGCGCTGATCGCGGAGCTGAAGACCCGATACAAGGAGCCATGGATGACGCAGAACGCGATCTCCACCTATGGCGACATGTGGGTGATCAAGGATGCGCTCGAAAAGGCCGGCAAGGCCGACCGCGTCGCGGTTGCCGAAGCGCTGCGCTCCATGGATGCCGGCCCCTCGAAATATTACCCGCTCGGCGAGATCAAGTTCGACGAGAAGGGCCGCCGCGTCGGCGCCGGCATGACCATCGTGCAGTGGCAAAAGGGCATACCGGTCACGGTGTTCCCGCCGCAGCTCGCACTCGCGCAACCATTCTGGCCGAAGAGCTGACATTGCCGCAAGAAACGGAGAACAACATGGACAAGGCGACCTACGACCGCGGACTCGAAATCCGCAAGAGCGTGCTCGGCAGCGAGTTCGTCGACAAGGCATTGGCAACGGCGGACGACTTCAACCGCCCGATGCAGGATCTGACGACGGAATATTGCTGGGGCTATGTCTGGGGCCGCGAGGGTCTTGAGCGAAAGACCCGCAGCTTCCTCAATCTCGCAATGCTGTGCGCACTCAACCGCCCGCACGAACTCAAGACCCACGTCCGCGGCGCGCTCGCGAACGGCGCCACCCGCGAGGAAATCCGCGAGGTCTTCATGCAGGTGGCGATCTATTGCGGCGTGCCCGCCGGCGTCGATGCATTCCGCAACGCCAAGGAAGTGTTCGCCGAGCTCGACAAGAAATAGGAGCTGACACGTCATGAAGGACAAATGGGCCCTCGTAACCGGAGCAACCGCCGGCCTCGGCCTGGCGGTGGCGGAAAGCCTTGCCGGCGCGGGGGCCAATATTGTCCTGCACGATCTCGTCGGCCCCAAGGAGGCCGCCGATCGTCTCGCTGCCCGCTTCGGTGTCGCGGTCATCGCTGCCGAAGCGGATCTGTCGCAGCGTGCCGCCATCGAAACCATGATGGCGGAGCTGCTCCGCCGCTGCGGCACGATCGACATCCTCGTCAACAATGCCGTTGTCAGGCATTTTGCCGCCGTGGAGCAATTCCCGCCGGATGAATGGGACCGCGCGCTGGCGGTAAACCTTTCCGCGCCGTTTCACCTGATCCGGCTGACGCTCCCCGCCATGAAGCAGCGCGGCTGGGGCCGCATCATCAACATGGCCTCGATCTACTCGACCCGCGCCGTCGAGGATCGCATCGACTATGTGACCACCAAGACGGCGATCCTCGGCATCACCCGCGCTGTCGCGCTGGAAACCGCGCGCACCGGCATTACCTGCAACGCGGTCGCCCCCGGCACGCTGCCGACGCCCGCCATCCAGGGCAAAATCGCGGCCATCGCCGCGCAGGACGGCACAAGCTTGGAGGACGCCACTCAAGACTATCTCGCTGAACGTCAGCCCTCCCGCCGGTTCATCGCCATGGAGGGGGTCGGCGCTCTGGTGGCCTTCCTCTGCAGCGCCGCCGCGCAGGACATCACGGGGGCCACCCTGCCGATCGACGGAGGCTGGTCGGTCGCATGAGCAAAACCAGGCTTCCGGGGCAAACGGCCCCATCTTCAAATTGCGGAAATGCTGATTCTGCCGGTAAATCGCCGATGAACCCGGAATAGAACAAAGGCACCTCGCAAATGGACCGACGCGCTGAACTGCAGTCTACGCTTCGCATCGAGGACGTCCCGACCGTCCGGGCGATGGTTGCCCAGAAGCTGCGCGAAGCAATCATGTCCGGCAGGCTGAAGCCGGGCCAGCGGCTGGTCGAGCGCGAGCTCTGCGAAATGATGGGCGTCAGCCGCCCCTCGATCCGCGAAGCCCTGCGGCTATTGGAAGCCGACGGGCTCGTCAACACGGTCCCGCACCGCGGCCCGGTGGTGAGCACCATCAGCCTCGAGGAAGCCAAACAGCTCTACGACGCCCGGGCGGTCCTGGAAGGATTTGCCGGCCGCGAATGCGCGCGCCTGCGCGATCCCGACGTGGTGCACAGAATCGGCGATGCATTGACCCGGCTGAAGGCGGCGGCGGCGAGGCAGGATCTGGTCGGATGCCTGGAGGCAAAGACCGACTTCTACGGCGCGCTGATCGGCGGCTGCCGCAACAGCTTTGTCGAACGGATGCTCAAGCCGCTGCATGACCGGATCACGCTGCTGCGCATCACGTCGATGTCGCAGCCGAAGCGGATCAACAAGAGTTTGCGCGAAGTAACCGCGATCTGGCGCGCGATCCAGAGCGGTGACGAGGAACTCGCCGAGCGCTGTTGCGTCGATCACGTCAAGGCGGCGGCAGTGGCCGCGCTCGACATGATCGAGCGGACCTCGGCCAAGGAGAATTTGCTTCCCGGAAAATAGGCGAAGCGCATCGGAGGAGTATTTGTGATGTTTTTGGTACGAACGCTGGCTCTGCTTTTTCTCCTGTCGCTTCCTAACGTCCCGGCGTCCGCACAGGACTATCCCTCCCGTCCCATCACGATGATCGTCCCCTTCTCAGCCGGCGGCCCCGGCGACGTGATCGCGCGCATTCTTGGCACCGCCATGAGCGCAACGCTCAAGCAGTCGTTTGTCATCGAAAACGTGGTGGGCGCCGGCGGCACCCTCGGCACCAATCGCGTCGCGAAAGCGCCAGCCGATGGCTATACGCTGCTGTTGATGCATGTCGGCCAGGCGACGGCCCCGGCACTCTATGCCAAATTGCCATTCGATCCGGTCGGCGACTTTTCGATGATCGGGCTCGTCACGGATGTGCCGATGATCCTGGTGACGCGGCCGAACTTCCCGGCAAAGGACCTGAAGGAGCTGGTTGCCCGCATCCGCAGCGACGGCGACAAGATGACGTTCGGCAATGTCGGGCTCGGTTCCGCCTCGCAGCTCTGCGGACTGATGTTCATGAGCACGACCGACACCAAGCTCACGCCGGTCTATTACAAGGGCGGCGGACCGGCACTGAACGACGTCATCGCCGGCCATATCGACGTCTATTGCGATCCCGCCACCGGGCCGACGCCGCACATCCAGTCGGGCACGATCAAGGGCTATGCAATCACCAGCAAGAAGCGCATTTCGACCTTGCCCGATGTGCCGACAGCAGCCGAGGCCGGCTTCCCCGCATTCGACGTCACGACCTGGTATGGACTCTATGCGCCGCGCGGCACGCCGAAACCTGTCATCACCGCGCTGGTCGCCGCCCTGCAGACCGCCCTCAAGGACCCGGCGCTGGTCGGCCGCTTTGCCGAACTCAGCATGGCCCCCGTCGAGCAAGACCGCGCGACTCCGGAAGCGCTCGAGGCGTTCTTGAAGGCGGAAATCGAAAAGTGGGGACGCATTATCAAGGCCGCGGGAATCGAGCCGCAGTAGGACAGTTCGCGCTCTGAATCAAAAAACTGAAAAACAACCCCATGCAAAGTAGGCGGTCAGCCGCACGCATGACGCAAATGAGGGGTTGACACGTCGGGCAAATCAGCGGCACGATTCCATCATCGCGCAATTCTTGGGATGACCGTGGCCTGCCCGGCAATCGGTCCTTGATCGGGTCAGGATCGTGCTTGTCCGATCCCACGGCGCATATGCCAGCCGAAGCGACACCTTAACGCCGAGAAGGGTCCCGCGCACTCTCCAGTGCTCTTCTCGGTTCTACGTCGCAAGGCCAATTTTCTTGATTGCTCGAGCAGAAATGTCCGCAGGCTCTTTGATGCCAGTCTGGGCGACCTCGATGATTTTCCTGGCGAGCAGGTCAGCTAACGGGTCCCCTCGGTCAACGATGCCAATGCTGCGCAGTGCGTGCTCGTAGGCAGTCGTCAAGCGCGCGATATCCTCCGGTCCCATTGGCATATTTTGAAGTAGGCGGTAGATGGGCATCGGCGTCCCCTTTGCTTGACGTGAACCATAGGGGACTCGCGGCCGGCGCGCTATCGGTCTTCTGTTCACTACTGAACAGACATTGCCAGATTTTCCCGCTTTATTAAGGCGCCAGATAGTACCCACTACCTGTCTGGCTATTTGAAATATGAAATACTTCGATGGCCTCGGCGCACCGCTCGCGCCGGGGCCATTTTTATGCCTCGGCCTCCTACCAGCGAATTCCGCCCGGTGACGAAGAAAGCCAAGTTCGGCGTACCATTGAGTTGCGACGGCCGCCTTGCATTAACTTTTGTTGTAGCGGGAAAGGACTGTCTAGTGCTGTGATTCAACGTAGCCCTTTGTGGGTGAAGGGCTTGCCTCCAGGAGTCCTGGCTTCGCGCCCCGAAGCTGGGACTCTTGATGCTAGATGTGTCAGCCGAACGAAGCGCTTCAGCGCATCCCCCGAGCGGAAATTGCTGGATTGAAGACGAAGGGTCGGCTGTCAATGAATCGATAACTGCCCAACATGAGCACCGCAGTAAACAGCAGAGCGATCGAGGCCGTAGCGATCTGTGTCGGCATTTGTCCCTCTATGCAGAGCCCAACGCAGCAAGTAGCAAGCAAACATAGACGGCTGTTATGCCCAGCCCGACAATCCTAGCTTCCCGACGCCCGTCCATTCGAGTCCTCCAATTCGCTGCTCCTGGGTGAAAACCAGAAAGTCCATTCCATGTTCCAATCGGGAATATGTGGCAATCGCATTTGCTGCGAAGCATAGTCGCTGATCTGAACAAAGCTGACACCAAAGAACCGGGAACAAATGGCAATACCGGAACGTTCCTCCATATGGGCAATCATGAAGGAGGCGCGAATGCCAGTGCTCATCATGTGGGCCGTTCCTACCGTAATCGTGCTAGGCGGCGTCAGCTATTACTTAATTCGTGCGGTTCACTAACCGACGTGGAATACGGCCGCAGGCCGCCCTTATTGAGTGCTGCCGGCGGCCTCTTGTCCTTTGGCCGGGCGATTCGACATCTTGGCTTTGGATCGCGAGCAATGGTGCTGTGCGGTCAGACGCTGGCATCCACGTCCTTTAATAATTCACACCGTTGGCAAATTGATCAGCGCCGTTCTGCGTTAGCCTGACGCTCTCGTGTACGTCCGACCAGCCGCGCTCCCTCACCGGTTTGAGGCCGGTGCAGTATTCGGTCGGCGTGCCGCTGTCCCTGAAGAGGAAAGGGCCGCTTGTCTCCTCTCGAATTGTTACGCTTTCGACGTCATCACCTTCTGAACGATCTTCCAGGCACCATTGACCTTCAGGCATGACAGCATGTCGGTGAAATGCCGGGGCGGAATCTGTAACTTCAACTTCAACAGCGCCAGCTCTCTTTCAACGTCTATTGATACGATCCGGTCGTCGCGCTCGAAGCCCTGTTCTTTCGGGGCTTGCAGGGTGCGGACGGCTGCGAGCCACGCGGCAAGCGGCGTCACGGCCACGTTGCCGTCGTCACCGACCTTTGTGACGGAACACGAGGGATGGAATATGAATGCAAATTTCTCGGCATCCATTTCATAGGCCGCGTCGAAATAGGTCTGCGCCAGGGAGCGCAAGGCGTGAAGGTCCGTGTCCATCAATCATCCTCCAGAAACCGTTGTAAACGGACCGACTCGCGCGGCCCGCCCAGGGGTGCCGAGCGCCCAAGCCCCCGGAATGTGCCGAAAGGAGCCTCACGCTCGCTGTTAGCCCAACCTAGGGCCGGGCAGCTTATGAGGATAGACCTGTTGAATGGGATGGAGTCATGAGCGATATTCATAAATCATGGGAAACGAATTGAACGAACTGACCGCCTTTGCAGTCGTCGCGAGTGAACGAAGCTTTACGCGGGCTGCAGTAAAGCTCCGTGTGTCACAGTCTGCCCTCAGCCACACGATCCGAAGACTTGAACAAAGACTGGAGCTGCAGCTTCTCGCTCGAACCACCAAGAGTGTCGCGCCAACCGCTGCTGGCGCAGCGCTTTTGAACGACCTGTCTCCCGCTCTCGAGCAGATTGATCGTGCGCTGGACAAGGCCCGAAGCGTTCGTCACCGACCTGCCGGGCGCCTTCGAATTGTCATGTCCCGCTCAGCCGCGGTGATGGTATTGATGCCAAGGCTGAGGGCATTCGCCGAGGCCTATCCCGACATCGTTCTCGACGTTGTCACGGTCACCGGCCCCGTAGACCTCGTTGCGGGCGAGTTCGATGCCGGCATTCAGCTCGGCGAGTACATTCAAAAGGACATGATCGCCGTGCGCGTCACGCCGGAATTGCGGCTGGCGGTGGTGGGATCGCCGCGTTATTTCGCATCACGACCGATGCCGCAGAAGCCAAAGGATCTCAGTCATCATCGATGTATAACGCTGCGTCTTCCCAGCGGCCCATATCGGTGGGAGTTCGAGCAGGGACGAAAGTCGGTCACGATCAGCGTGAATGGCCCGCTCATCATCGACGATACGCATCTGGTGATCCAGGCCGCGCTCGCTGGAGCCGGCCTCGGACTGGCGTATGAAGATCAGGTCGCGAAGTACATTGCGAAACGCCGGCTTGTCCGCGTGCTGGAGGACTGGACGCCGCCTATTCCCGGCTTCTTCATGTATTATCCCAGTCGGCAGCACCAACCCGCCGCGCTATCCGCACTTGTGAACGCGCTGCGGCTCTCTCAGCAATAGTCTGCGCGCGACCGCCGCCGGCGAACTCAGCTGCCGCGGACGACCTCCCCCTCGCAGGCGCGAGAGGGAGCGCAGCCCTGCCGCTACAACTGCGTCAGCAGCTCCTCGATCCGGATCGGGAAACGGCGGACCCGCACGCCGGTCGCATGCCAGACGGCATTCGCGACCGCCCCGGCGCTGCCGGTGATGCCGATCTCGCCGACGCCCTTGATGCCGAGCGCATTGACGTGCGGATCGTGCTCCTCGACGGTCAGCACGTCGAGCTCCGGCACGTCGGCGTTCACCGGGACATGATATTCGGCAAGGTTGGCGTTCATGATCCGGCCGCTGCGGCGATCGGTGATCGCTTCCTCATGCAGCGCAAAGGACTGGCCCCAGATCATGCCGCCGAACAACTGACTCCTCACCAGATGCGGATTGATGATACGCCCCGCGGCGAACGCGCCGACCATGCGTGAAACACGGATCTGGCCCAGCTCGGGATCGACCTTGACCTCGGCAAACACGGCGCCATGCGCATGCATCGCATACTCCGCCTGCGCCGCCGGGTTGGCACCGCCCATGCCGCGCGCATCGATCTCGGCAAGGCCCGCGCGCGCGAGGATGTCGGGATAGGCCTCGCCACGGGTCTCGTCGTCGCGGCGGAACAGCTTCCCGTCACGCGCGATCACGCCGGCATTGCCGGCACCGAACAATGGCGAGCGTTCATCAGAAGTCGCGAGATCGGCGAGCCTGGCAATCACCGCCGCGCCGGCATTATGGATCGCGTTGCCTGCGGTCGCGGTATGCGCCGAGCCGCCGGCGATGCCGCCATCCGGCAAGTCCGACGTGCCGGACCTGAATTCGACACGATCGACATCGAGACCGAGACCATCGGCCGCGATCTGGGCGAGCGCCGTCCAGGCACCCTGCCCCATGTCATGCGCGCCGATTTCCATCACGCCGGAACCGTCGCGGCGGATCACGGCGCGGGCTTCAGCCTGGAACATCAACGCCGGAAATGTCGCGGTGCCGATGCCCCAGCCGACCAGCAAACCCGCCTCATCGCGCATCTGCCGTGGCGCGAGCGGGCGCTTCGCCCAGCCGAAGCGAGCGGCGCCCTGCTCGTAGCAGGCCCGCAGCGCCTTGGAGGAAAACGGCTTGCCGGTGATCGGCTCGACCTCGGCGTAGTTCTTCAGACGGAACGCGAGCGGATCCATGCCGCAAGCGGCGGCCATCTCGTCGATCGTGCTCTCCAGCGCGATCGATCCGGTCGCCTCCCCGGGCGCGCGCATGAACAAGGGCGTGCCGGTATCGACCCGCACCGCGTCATGCGCGGTTCGGATCGCGGGGCTGGCGTAGAGGGTGTGGGACGCGCCGGCCGCCGGCTCGTAGAAGTCGTCATAGCTGCTCGACACCGTCCTGGCGTGATGGTCGATCGCGGTGAGGCGCCCTTCGCCGTCGGCCCCCATCCGCAGCCGCTGTCTTGTCGGCGCGCGATGGCCCACCGGGCCATACATCTGCTCGCGGCGGAGCACGAGCTTGACCGGCCTGCCGACCAGCTTCGCCGCCATGACGCCAAGGATCTGCGGGCCGGTCAAAAATCCCTTCGAGCCGAAGCCACCGCCAAGGAACGGGCTACGGATCAGGATATTTTCCGGCGCGATGCCGAACAGTTCGGCGACGCGCGCCCGCGCCATCACCATCGCCTGGCTCGGCGTATCGATCGACAGCTTGCCGCCATCCCAGGCCGCGACGATCGCGTGCGGCTCCATCGCGTTGTGATATTGCGGCGGCGTCTCATAGGTTGCCTCGACCGTCTTCGACGCCGCGGCAAGCCCTGCTTCGATGTCGCCGTGCAGGTGGTCGGTCGGATTGCCGACGCCGACGACCGGCGGCACGTAGCTCTCGCCGGCGTCGAGGCCGACCCGGGCCGGCAGCGCCTCGTAGCGCGGCGCCAGCAAGGCGGCGCCTTCGGTGGCGGCTTCCAGCGTCTTTGCGATCACCACCGCGATCGGCTGGTTGGCATAGCGTACCTCGTCGCTCTGCAGCACCTCCATGCGGAACACGAACGGATTGGTCTTGATATCAGGGTCGATCGCCAGCGGCGGCTTGTGCGCCGTGGTCATGACGTCGACCACATCAGGATGGGCTTTCGCCGCCGCGACATCGAGCGAGGTCACGCGGCCGCGGGCGATGCTGGCAACGGCGATCACGGCATGGAGCATATCAGGCAGATGACGATCGGCGGCGTAGCCGGCCTGTCCCTTGACCTTCAGGATGCCGTCGCGGCGGGTCAGCGGCTGGCCGATGCTTGAGCCATGCCGCATGTGCGCGGGAGTCTGGGTCGGATTGATCTCAAGCATGCAATGCTCCGGAATTCGATGCGAAGACGGACGCCGGCAGCGCGGGTATGCGCTCGGGCGTCCCGGTTGCGGCAAGGCTCAGCGCGCGCACGATCACGCGGCGCGCCAGCTCGATCTTGAAGGCGTTGTCACCGGACGGCTTTGCCTCAGCGAGGGCTGCCTGCGCGGCCTCGCGGAAACTGGCCGCATCGGCGGCAACGCCCTTCAGCACCTGCTCCGCCGCACGGGCACGCCACGGCTTTGCCGCGACGCCGCCGAGCGCCAGCCGCGCCTCGGCGATCCGGCCGTTCTCGATCTGCAGCGCGGCAGCAGCCGATACCACGGCAAAGGCGTAGGAAGTGCGCTCGCGGATCTTGAGATAGCGGGCATGCGCGGCGAAGTTCCGCGACGCCGGCGGCAGCCGCACCGCGACGATCAAATCACCGGGCTCGAGCGCATGATCGCGCTCGGGCGTATCGCCCGGCAGGCGGTACACCTCGTCGAGCGGCAGTTCGCGGCGGCCGTTCTTGCCTTCGATCTCGACGATTGCTTCGAGCGCAACCAGCGGCACGCAAAAGTCGGAAGGGTGCGTGGCGATGCAGTTCGCGCTCCAGCCCAGCACGGCGTGCAGTCGGCTCTCGCCGCCCTGGGCATCGCAGCCACTGCCCGCCTCGCGCTTGTTGCAGCGGCTGGCGGTGTCGTAGAAATAGGCGCAGCGGGTCCGCTGCAGCAGGTTGCCGCCGACCGTCGCGGCATTGCGCAGCTGGGCGGAGGCACCCGACAGCAAGGCTTCCGCCACCGCCGGATAGGCTTTTGCAAAATCGGTGTCGTGCGCGAGGCCAGCATTGGAGACCAGCGCGCCGATGCGGACGCCGCCGTCGGGCAAATGCTCGATGCGGTCCAGCCCCGGAAGATGGGTGACATCGACCAGCCGATCCGGACGGCTGACGCCGCCCTTCATGAGATCGAGCAGATTGGTGCCGGCGGCGAGATAGGCGGCACCCGGATGGGCCGCAGCCGCAACGGCCTCAGCCAGCGTTGCGGGCTTCACATAATCGAACATTTTCATGCGGAGCGCCTCCGGTTGGCTTCGGTCTGGCTCGCCTGCGCTTCCAGCACGGCATCGACGATGCCGGCATAAGCGCCGCAGCGGCAGAGATTGCCGCTCATGCCTTCACGGATCCGCTCGGGATCGGCGCCGGCCTGGCCTTCGCACATCAGCCCGATCGCGCTCATGATCTGGCCCGGCGTGCAGAAGCCGCACTGAAAGCCGTCGCAGGCGATGAAGGCGGCCTGCACCGGATGCAGCTGATCCCCGCGGGCAATGCCTTCGATGGTGACGATCTCGGCGCCGTCATGGCTGATGGCGAGTGCGAGGCACGAATTGATCCGCTTGCCGTCGACGAGGATGGTGCAGGCGCCGCATTGGCCGCGGTCGCATCCCTTCTTGGTTCCGGTGAGTTGGAGGCGCTCACGCAGGAGATCGAGCAGCGTGACGCGCGGATCGTTCAATTCGATCTCGCGCCGCGCACCGTTCACGGTGAGGCTGATGGAGTGGGTCATGCAGGGCTCCGATCAGATATGGTCATGGGTGACCGCTAGCCGCGCCACCGCCGTGGCCGCCATCGATCTCACGCGGCTCGAAGATGGATCGAGCCGTTAGCGGAGCGGATATACGGAGGAACCCTCCGCTTAACAAGGGGCGTCCGAAAGATTTCAGAATCGGTCAAAAGGGTATGTACAAACAACGCGATGCAGCCATGACCGGGTTCAATCTAACCAGATCGTGATCTACATTCGGGGCTATGGACGATCAGGCCGACAAGACCCGAAAACCCCGCGCTGACGGCGTGCGCAATCGCGAGCGCGTGCTCGAAGCCGCGAAGGCCGTGTTCAGCGCCGGCGGACCGGAGGCGAGCCTCGAAGCGGTGGCGAAGCGCGCCGGCGTCGGCATCGGCACGCTCTATCGGCACTTCCCGACACGCGAGGCCTTGTTCGAGGCGGTCTACCGGCGCGAGGTGGAGCAGCTCGGCGAACTCGCCGAACTGTTGAAGGGCGCAAAGGACCCGGTCGAAGCGCTGCGCCGCTGGCTGCATTCCAATGTGGAATTCGTCGCAACCAAGAAGGGCATGCTGGCGGCGCTGGCGCTCGCCGTGCAGAGTCAGTCCGAGCTGTACGCGTTTTCGCTCGACCGCCTGACCAGGGCCGTCGGCCTGTTGCTCGACCGTGCGGTCGCCGCCGGCGAGATCCGCGCCGACATCAGCCCGGACGACCTGCTGCGGGCGCTGATCGGCATGTGCTACATGCACGACCAGCCCGGCTGGCAGGCAACGACCTTGCGGCTGCTCGACGTGTTCATCGACGGGCTTCGGATCCAGCCGAAAGCGAAGAAGGCGCCCACCGGCGCGAAGCCGCCGGCCAGCAAGCGAGCGACGAAGCGTACGAACAGACGCTAAACCCGTCAGGATCAGCCTCGGCTCATCGCGCTGACTTGCGAATGCCCGAACGAAACGGTCACCGTTTTTCGGGATCCGGCATGGCCAAGAGATCTGGCCGCGGAGTAGCTGCCCGGCCAACCGTGCTCCCGGTCAGGAGGCCTATTCGAAATCGGGAAAGATGGTAGCGGGAGCCCGCAACGGCCTTTCCCCACACGACGCAAATCTGCAATGCCGGCGCGCCGTGGACCGCTCGCATAGGTGGCCTTGGCTCCTCACGCTGTGTGCGGAAAGTCACTGCAGACGCCCGAACATTTGATTGAAGTTTTCCGGAGACTTTAGCGCCGCTGTTTACTCGAACTTTGCTCGTGGCGCTCTAGTTCCACGGCCGGAAGCTCCCATCTCCGAAACAGAGAAGCGCCGCCGCCACAGGGCGGTCAAACTTCCTGCCCAGTACCAACGGATCACTTGAGTGTTCATTCGTATCGCCAAGATTTGCGCAGCGACGGGCCCAATTGAATCAAGCTTTATCCGGCCTGAATGGAAATGAACCCAGCACGCGAATCGATCGAATTATTGGGCCAGATAGCGCGGATAGTGTGGTTTGAAGGGACTAAACACGGGCTGCGCGATCGCGAATGGATGGCGCTGCGTTTTCTCTCCCGCGCCAACCGCTTCTCCAGGACGCCCTCGGCGTTGGCGAGCTATGTCGGCACGACCAGGGGCACCGCGTCGGTGCTCGTCGACGAACTTGAACGGCTCGGATACCTGGAAAGGAAGCGTTCCGCCGAGGACAAGCGCTCGGTGATGCTGAGCCTCACGCAGAAGGGCAAGAAAATCCTGGTCCGCGACCCTGTCAATGTTCTCGTGGATGCGATTGCCACGCTCGATGATGAAGGCAAGATCCGCCTTCGTGACGCGCTCCGGCATTTGCTGGATCAATCTGATGTGGCCGAGCAGAAGCAGCATGCCGACGTTTGCAAACGGTGCATCTTCCTCAGGGAAGACCGCATGTCCACCGAGAGCAGGACGTCGGCGGAGTTCACCTGTCGCCGGTTTCGCGCAGCGATCGCAGAGCAAGAGATCGAATTGCTGTGCACCAGTTTCGAACATCACCGGCAATAGCCGGTGGTTACGGCGTCCCCTTGCGGGCAGAATAGATCGCTCCGCCGCTGGACAACACGACCAGGCGCCCATTCTCGCTTCCGATTTCCTCGATCCGACCGAGCCCGGGCACTTGTTGTCCGAGAACGGCTTCGACGACACCATTTGGTCCCTGCAGGATAGCAACTCCCTCGTAAGCCTGGCGAACCGCCCACCCCTTGACCGCCTTTCGGGTTGCCGACGCGCGTTCAGGGGGAGACACCGAACCGGTGTATTCGGGGACGGAAGCTGCCGATGCCATCAACGGCATCGAGGGGACCGGCGGCTGAGGTTGCGAGGCAACCGGCGTCGGAACCTGTGCCTGCGACTGCGCAAGCCTGTCGAGCTTTGCTGTCGAGGACGAGCTTACCCGCTCGATGCGGTCGAGGTTCTCGGCGAACCGGCCGAAGCGGTCGTTCGTCGCCTTGCTCGAAAGGTCGACGGCAGTGCGCAATCCATCGAGATTTTCCGAGACGCCCGCCACCTGCTTGCGCAGCTGAGCGACGGTTTCGCGCAACATCCTGATCTCGGCGTTTGCCGCGACGTTGGTTTGACCCGGCAGCGTGGTGAGGTAGGCGATCATGCCCGTGCAAGCGCTGACGACCAGACCCACGGCGACCGCCAATGCCGCGAGCGGGGCAACCCAGGTCGGACGGGGCGCCGGGGGCTTGGCCACTATAATGGCCGGCCGTACCACCGCCGGCGCAGGTTTAGGTATCGCCGTCTTTTCGAGGCGCGCCTTTGCGCGGATACGTTTCAACCCCTCGAGCGCCTCCCTTGCGAGCGCTTCATCGTTTGCCGCGGCGGTTGCGCGCTTCGCGCCCGCCGCAGGCTCGGCTGCTCGCGTCGAGCCATCCTTCGGGTCGCGCGCCTCCGGACCCCGCTTTGCCGCCCCGGAAAGATCTGAGGTCCTGATGGGACGAGCCTTGCCGTCGGGCAACATATGAAATGCTCCGTTTCGAATCGATCGTGCTGAGGCGAGGCTAGTTGCCGAAGCTTATCCGAAACCGGTGTCCAGCACGCCGTCCACCACACGCGGCGACGTCGACGCCATCGTTCCGCCATGCACGGCATGCAAAGGTGCTACTCGAAAGCCACACTCCCGCCAAGATTGAACAAATTTGAGCCGCGCGACGTCACCCGATTCAGGTTGCCGTGCAGCGAGTATGCCCCGGCGGCTATTCCCGAATTGAAAAGCAAATCAACGGCCCAGCCGGATAATATTGTTGAAAACGGCCTCAATTCCGCAGTCGCGAAGAAGGATCGAAGTCACGCAGGCAAATATGCTTTGAAGATCAAACCAACTAATACGATCGAATTACAAAGAAGCGATAAGTAAAGAACAAACAGCAACAAGCCAGCTTACCAAAAGGTTCGTTTGGCGCGCTTGATAACGAATCGCTAACCGTTACGGTTTCAGGCAAGTGATTCTCGCCTGGTGGCGAGGAGATCGACACAGACCGGCGGTGTTCGGACACGATGAGCAACTTGGCGCAACTGTTCTAGATCGTCTCTCAAAAATCTCCGCGAGGTGATCTGCAAAGCACCCGCCGAGTCCCACGGTGTAGCGTTCAGTATCAAAGTCAAAGTAGCAGGCCTGCAAGCGCAGGCACTGAATGCGTAAGGCTGCCTGCGAATATCTCAAACAGAACAATCGTTCGCAGGAAGAATGTCGTCAAACAGCATGGCTGCTAATCCGGGTCGAGGCATAACAACAACTTGCCGGCCGGGTTTCAGCGAGTACGAAACAGGGGCAAAAGACTGATGTATATCATCGTTGATGACCGCGAAAATGTCGCTAACAGCTACGTTCGAGGGCTGGTTCGTGAAGGCGTTTCATCGATCGCCTTCTCCCCCAGCGAATTCTGGGACTGGCTGCAATCTGCGAACGAGGCAGACTTGGCAGCGGTCGACGCCTTCCTTGTGGGAGATTTCGACGCGCGCGGAAGCCTTCCGCGGGCAGTGCGCAGGCGATCGTCGGCTGCCATCATCGCGGTGAGCAGCCACAAGATGCTCAAGAGCACACTGGAGCTGTTCGAGGCCGGGGTAGACGACGTGGTGCATGTTCCGATCCATCTGCGCGAGATTCTCGCCAGAACTGCGGCGATCGCGCGCCGCAGGATGAGCGATCTGCCGCGGCCATGCGAAACCCGTCTTCAGGTCTTCTTCAACGGCCGCGATCCTGAAATCGCGGGCCGTGCCCTCACCTTGCCTCGCCGCGAACTGCGCATTCTCGAATATTTGGTCGGCAACCACGGCAAATGGATCACCAAGACGCAGATATTCAACGCGGTCTACGGCATATTCGAGTCGACGTTCGACGAGAGTGTGATCGAAAGTCATGTGAGCAAGCTGCGCAAGAAGCTTCGTGATCGGCTGGGCTTCGACGTGATCGTGGCCCGGCGGTACGTTGGATATCGGCTGGATATTCCGGCGCGCGACGCCATCGAGGTGCCGATGCAGGATCTCGGCGATGTCGGCATGCTCCTCAACAGAGCCCATGCCCTGCCGGTGGCGTACTCCGCCGGCAGCTAGAGCGCGACGAGCGCCAGACGGATTATCCTAGAGCATGATCCGGAAAAGTGTGAAGCGGTTTTCCGAAAAGATCATGCTCAAACAAAGACCTAAAGCGCGATGATGATTCATCCAAATTTCATCGCGCTTTAGGCCCGCGGATGAGACATCCGAAATAAGCCGGCACCGGTTTTCCGCACGCTTCGGGCGAGCGGAGAACCGGTGCGTTTTCGGCCATGAACGGGGTTGGAAGTCTTGAACCGGCGGCCCTGGACTGGCCCGGAGCACCCCCACGCTACGGCTTCCGCTGGAATTCTTCCCTGGAGACGTAGTTGAAATCCTCGATGAGGACGTCCTGCACGATTTCGGCCTGCATACGCTCGTTGACGCGCTGCTTGATGGCTCCTGTGAGGATCGACAGATCGTAGCGGGCAAGCTTCCGGAAATCCAGACGCTCATCCGCATAGATCCTGCGGAAGGCTTCATCGACGACATAGGGCTCGGGTGGAACGGCGAGTTGATGCATGGTCTTCGCCTCGACCGTATAGGCGAACCGTGCAACGATATAGCCCTGTACCGCGCCATTCTCGACCATCGGCACGCTCAGCACCCGCGTCTTCAGATGCTGCAGGCCTTCGAGATATCCGTCCTTCGCGGAGAGCGCGCTGCCATTTTCCTTCCAGTAGGCGACGGCATAGCTTGTCCCTGCGGTGAGAATGCATACCCAGAGCCCGGCCAGCACCAGCCTGATCATTTGCTGTCTCGCGCGGTCCGGGCGTAGGTCCCGTCCGACTCGGCCTCCCTGATCGCCCTCACGATAATGGTGGCCACTTCGCGCACGGCGTCATAATGCATCTCCAGGATTCTGCGGTTTCGCTCGAGCTTCTGACGCAACCGCTGGACTTCCTCCGTGACCTCAGCCTCGGCACCAAGATGGATCCGCGGCCGCATCAGGCGAACGAATTCCAGCATGCTCCGGCTCTTCCGCGCGCTAAAGTCGTCGAAGTCGATCTTCTGTCCGGTCTCGAGCGCGACCGTTTCCTCCTCCACCACGCTCTCCAATCGCCGGATCGCCGCCAGCAGGCCGTGCACTTCGTCCGATCTTGCGCCGTCGGCCTCCATGGCTTTGCCGCCCACATCCGGCACGTGCACGGGCAACGTCGTCCCATCCCGGCCTTCGATCTCTACGTCAAACGATTCGGCCATCACGGCCATCGCGCTGTTGTCTATCTGCATTGGAAAATCCCCCAGCTTTCGTCAGCTGGAGCTTTTTCCGTTCTGATTGAATCAAAACGGAGCTCCAGCCTGTTGTCTTGACGCGTTTTCTTCACGCGAACCGGTACCGGCTTCGCTTGAAAACGCTCTAACCCGAAGCTCATCATCCCGCCTTTCCTGGATCGTCCCGCGCCGCCGGATGCGCAGCAGCGAGTTGCTTGGCAATGCCAATGCCTTTGCCCTGCGCAAGCTGATTGCCGAGTTGTTCCGCCAGCATCGACCGCCAGACCGTGCCGGCGGTTCCCTTTCCGAAAATCTCCTGCGACTGTTGCGGAAGCATCGTCTCGACGAAGACCTGGAGAACGAAGGCCTCGAACTTGCGGTACACATCTGCCGGCGATGAAGCCTTGATCACCTGCGCTGGCGCGGCCGCGTTCGGCGATCCCGGCTCGGATTGCGCGGCCTTCGCCGTCGATTGATCCGCAGCGGCACGCGCCGTTGCGGCGGCCTTGCCGACCTCTGAGTCCATTGTGGCGGCAAAGCCGGCATCGGGGGACTTCAGGGCGTTGAGTTTCGCGGTCGCTGCGCGCTGCGTCGCTGGATCTGCCGCCTCCAGGACGTCGAGAACAACATCAGGTGTGGGTGTCACGATCATTCTTTGCAAATCCAGCTAGTCGGTCGCCGCTGCCCGATCGCGTGCGCCGGCGTGCACACCCGTCATTTCCTCCAGCGCACGCCTTTCCGCATCACGAAGGCTGGTGGCCGCGGCCGCCCTGGCGATCTGCTCCAGATGCTTCACCCGGCGGGTTTCCGCCCGCACCTGGTCGAGCTGCCCGGATGCCTGGGCCTGAACCGCACGAGCCCCCGCGCCGGTCGTCGTCAAGCGCCGCGCGATCGATTCGCTGGACGACCCCGCCGGCAGCCGCATCTCATTGAGCGCCGTGACCAGATAGGCCTCCTCCTCCTGAAGGCTCTGCTCCTGTTGCCGCAATTGCGCGAGTTGCCACTCGGACAGCCGGAGCTGCAGCTTCATGAGCGAGACCATCCGACCAAGCTTTTCGGCGCGCGACCTCATGTCTGATCAGCCCGCCACCCAGGATGAAACGCCGATCATGAACTGCGTCAGCAGCTCATCGCTCGTGAGGTAAAGCAGCAAAAACCCGCCGAACATGACAAAGGGCACCGAGATGAAATAGACCGGTATCGTCGGCGTCAGCTTGTTGACGAGCCCGATCGCGAAATTGACGATGACCGAGTAGACGACGAACGGACTGGTAATCCGCAGCGTCAGCACAAAAGCCTCCGAGAGGCGATTGAGCACCTGCGCGAGCGCCACGTCTCCGCCGAGCTTGTCGCCGGGATGCCAGACATCATAGGAGTTCATGAGCCCGCGCAGCACCTGCCAATGCTGGTCCGTCAGGAAAAACAGCGTGGTGACGGCCGCCATGATCAGCGGGACCAACGCCGGTGCCGGTTCGACATCACCGACCTGCGTTCCGGGGATGCTGCTCAGCCCGATCGCGTTCGTCACCGCATTTGCCATGGTCTGAAGCGCCAGGAAGAACACGCGTCCGCCAAGGCCGATAACACTGCCGATCAGGAGCTCGGTGCTGATCAGCAATGCCAGCGCGGGCGGCGAGGCATCGGCCAGCAGCGGCCGAAGGGTCGCCACCAGCAGGGGCGCGAGCGCGAAGCTGGTAACGAGCGCAATGAACAGACGGACCTGGGGGGGAATATTGACGCTGGAGAATCCAGGTACCAGCATCAGGCAGCCGCCGATCCGGCAGAACACGATGAAGGTCGCCAGAACGCTGTCTGCAAGGCCGCCGATCACGAAACGGCCCCAAGTGATCTGATTTCAGCGCTGCGTGCGACCTCGACATGCGACAGGATCGGCAAGGTCGGGAATACCCGCTCCAGGATCATCCGGACATAGGGACGGGCTTCCGGGGTCACCGCCAGCACGACACTGGTTCCCGCTTCGGTGAACTTCCGGACCGCCGCGCTGGCTTCGGTCGCGAACTGCTCGATCAACCGCGGGTCCGCGTCGAATTCGACGACGTCACCCTTGGCGTCGCGCTTCAGGTTCTGGTGGAACGCGAGGTCCCAGCGATTGCCGAGACGAACGACGTTCAGCACGCCGTTGTCGGAAAGATCGCCGCAGATCTGCTGCGCGAGGCGCATCCGGACGTGCTCGGCGACCTGCTCCGACCGCCTGACATGCGGCGCGATCTCGGCGATCGCCTCGAGGATGAGATGAAGATTCCGGATCGATACACGCTCGGCCAGCAGAATCTTCAGGATCGCAAGCAAGCCCGAGTAGGAGATTTGCGACGGACAGAGATCATCGACCAGACGCCGGTATTCCGGATCCAGTTCCCCCAGCAATGCGCGCATGTCCTTGTAGGACAGCAGCTGGGCGAGGTTTGCCCGGATGACCTCGCTCAGATGCGTGAGCAGCACCGACAGGTTGTCGACGGGCTTGCAGCCCTGCCGTTTGACTTCTTCCGCGAAGGCTTCCGTCACCCACAGCGCCTTCATGCCGAAGGCCGGCTCGATCACCTCGTCGCCGGGCACATCGGGCTTGCCGTCCTGATCCACGAGCACGAGCACTTCGCCCAGCCGGAGCTGACCATGCGCCACCCGCGTGTCGTGAATCCGGATCTGATACCCCTTGGGATCAATCGACAGATTATCGGTGAGCTTGATCTCCGGAATCACGAACCCATACTGCTTGGCAAATTTCTTGCGGATCTTGCTCACCCGATGGGCGAGTTCGTTGCGGGAACCAAGGAGATGAACCGCAAGCTGGCTTCCCAGCGAGAGCTCGATTTCCGCGGTCTTGAGCGATTCCTTGACCGTTTCCTTGGCCTCGGCCTGGGCCCGCTCGTTTGCCTTGCTCGCCTCCTCCTTCTGCTGCTCGGCCGCCCGTCTCTTCGGCAGCGAGTAGCCCACGAATCCCATGACCCCGCCGAGCAGCGCGAACGGCAGGAGCGGCAGCCCGGGCATCAGCGCCAGGACGAACATCATCAGGGCTGCTGCCGACACCGCGCGGGGATAGCCGCCGAGTTGGCGCAGCACCGCCTGCTCCGCCGACCCCCTGGTTCCGCCTTTTGAGACCAGCAGACCGGCAGAAAGCGACACGATCAGCGCCGGCATCTGCGATACGAGACCGTCGCCTACGGACAATTTGGTATAGACGTCGGCCGCCCGAGCGAGGGTCAGGCCATGATGCGTCACACCGATGATGATGCCGCCAAAGATGTTGATCGCCGTGATAATCAGGGCGGCGATAGCATCGCCACGCACAAATTTCGAGGCGCCGTCCATCGCGCCGAAGAACGCGCTCTCTTCCTCCAGTTCGCGACGCCTGCGCTGGGCTTCCTTGTCGTCGATCAGGCCCGCAGAGAGATCCGCGTCGATCGCCATCTGCTTGCCGGGGATGGCGTCCAGGGTGAAGCGGGCGCCGACCTCGGCGATGCGGGTCGCGCCCTTGGTGATCACGACGAAATTCACCGTGATCAGGATCGCGAAGATGATCAGCCCGATGACGAAATCGCCGCCCATGACGAACTTGGAAAAGCCCGCAACGACGTAGCCGGCGGCGTGTTCGCCTTCGCCGCCGCGCGACAGGATCAGGCGGGTGGTGGCGATGTTCAGGGCGAGCCGCAGGATGGTCGCGATCAGCAGCACGGTCGGAAAGGCCGAAAAATCAAGCGGACGCTGGATCCACAATGCAACCATCAGGATGAGCGCCGACATCGCGATCGAAAACGCGAGGCCGAGATCGATCAGGATCGGCGGGATGGGCAGAAACAGGATCGTGAGCATGGTCACGATGCCGGTCGCGAAGAAGACATCCGCGCCAAGGCGTCGCTGGGCTGGGAGGGTAGCAGTGAACGTATCGGCCATGGGTCACCGGCGGCAAATTCCGCTGTGCAATCTGCCGCGCAAAGCTTACGCGAGGGTGGCGGCGACGGCCGGGCCGATCAGAATCCGTGCTCGATCCGCGAATAGACCATCTCGGTGAACGTGGAGAGGTGCGCGCCGATGAACGAGCCGGAGACGGCCACGACCAGGAGAATGACGATGATCTTCGGAACGAAGGTCAACGTCACTTCCTGGATCTGGGTCAGCGCCTGGATGAGGGCGATGACGGTGCCCACGAGCATCGCGGCACCGACCGCGGGCCCGGAGGCGACGATGATGGTCCAGATCGCCGCCTGGACCATATCGAGGGCGTCCCTCTCGTTCATGACTGGCTGATCGTGAGGCCGGGCCCGACCGCGACTTTCGTGCCGTCTTCGAGCGTCGCAATGGAGCCGTCGCTATTGATGGAAATCGAAACGACCTTGCCGCTGAAGGTCGCGCCGGTCGAGTCGGTGAAGCTGACGGTCTTTCCGATCAGCGCGTCGGCTTGCGACAGTGACTGCGAGGACAGCAGCGCATCCAGCTTCGCGTTGGTCTGCATGGCCTGCTCGACCGTCGATAGCTGCGCGAACTGGCTCATATATTGCGCGGTGTCCATCGGATTGGTCGGATCCTGGTTCTTCATCTCGGCGACCAGGAGCTGCAGGAACGTGTTGTAGTCGACGGCGCCTGGCGACGTGGTATTGGAGAGCGAGGTCGCCGAGGATTTCGTCGCATCGGTCGCACTGGTGACGTTCATTTGCATCTCTCCGCTGTCAGGCAGCCTCGAATGGAAGATCGGTCGCGGCGCCGGACAGGATCCCTTGCTCCACCGGGAACAATGCCCGGATCCGCTTGAGCGCCTCGTAGTAGCGGTCCGCCCCGACCAGATCGTCGATCGCCGCCAACCCCTCGAGCATCTCCTGGTTCTCGCACACCGCTTTCAGGGCGGCGTGATGCTGCCCGTAGAGCCTGGTGGCATCCTGATGGTCCGTCGGATTCATCAGCATGAGCTGGACGATGAAATAGAGTTGCCGCAGCGCCGTGGTGGCGTCGGCCGCCTGCATGACCTGACCTTCCAGAAGGAACATCACGTCGTTGACGAGCTCGATCGCGACCTTCCGGTCGACGCGCAGCACCGCCCCGTTGACGTAGATCAGCTCTCCCGCCCGCAAGGATATCTTCATCAAAGCGCGTCCCGGATCAGGCTGTTGATTTCGATGAGCCCCGTCACGTCATTCGACCTTTCCTCCCGCAGGCGGTCGGCCTCTTTGACGATCCACAGGCCGATCGAAATGATGTCGGCGCGCAGCTTGTCGGAAAATCCGTTTTCCGGATGCGCGAGGTCCTCGATGAGGATGGTCCATAGCCGCCGGATGTAGAGCAGACTTTGGATCAAATCCTCGCTGCTGAAGGGGCCTTTGCGAAGCCGCTCCAGCCGGTCGATGCCGAGACTCAGGGCCTGCCGCTCGCGCGCGCGCGCCTCTTGACCACTGTCTTCAACGACCGTCTCGTAGGCATCCCAAGTCATCTAGAACACTCCGCGCAGGAGGCTGAATGAGAGAGCAACGGCCGCATCCCTTCCTCAAAGATAATTGATGAGGCTGATCTTCTGCAGCCGTGCGGTAAGCGCGAGCGCCGTATCGATCTGGTTCTGCAGGGCATTCACGCGGACCGACGCCTCGGACGGATCGACCTCCTCCATCGCGACGACCTGCTGGTTGAGAATGCCCTGCTGGATCTTGAGTTTGCCGGTGGCGTTGGACACCCGCTGCTGGATCGAGCCGACGCTGCCGCCGAGCACAGCGAGGTCGTTGATGGCGCCGCTGACGAGACTGATGGCCTTGTCGACGACGGTCTGGAAGGTCGCCTGGCTGAGACCAGTGTTACCGAGATCGGTGAGCATCGTGTAAGCGGCTGCCAGCTTGCGGAAGCCCGGCTGGTTGGCACTCACGGACGTGTCGACGACCTCGGTCGTGGAGATACGGCTGGTCAGCGTTTCATCTGACGCAGACGACCAGTTGGCGTTCCAGGCCGGGCTTGCGAACTCGGCATCGAAGGTGGTGTCGAGAAAATTTTGCATCTGGGCCGGGGTGATGCTGCTCACGTTCGCCGAGGATTGCGCGAAGCCGAAGGTCGCCAGAAAGTCCGCGTCGAGCGCATTCTTGCTGGTCGAGCCGGCTGTGTAGTTCGCAATCGGCGCGTTCTGCGTATCGAGGCCCGCGAACAGGAACGAGCCGTTATAGGAGACGTTGAGCGCGCCGATCAGATCCTGCAAATTGGCGGAGGCGCTCGGCAGAAGTATCCGCGCGCCGCCGTCGGCATCGCGCGCGGCGATCAGGCTCTTGAGGAAATCCTGGGCCGTCGTGCCGAGCTGGGTAATCCGGTTCTGGGTCACCTCCAGCCGCCCCGAAACGAGCTCGTTGGTATCAACGATCTGATCCATGAAGCTCATCTCGGCGCGCAGTGCGACATCACGCCCTGTGGACGTACCGAGCTGCAAGCCGGGATCGGCGAACCGGCCGGTGGTCGCCTCCTTGGACGCCTTGCTCAACGCGCTCTGGTTGCTCGTGATCGAAGACCTGAGCGACGAAGACAACATCAGGGTGGAGACGTAATTGGCGCTCATCATGGTCAGCTCACCGCACCTAGCAGAGTGTTCAGCATGTCGTCGACGGCCGAAATGATCTTCGACGACGCCGAGTAGGTACGCTCGACCTGCAGCATCAGCGACATTTCGTCGTCCATGTTGACGCCGTTGACATTCGAAAGCGCCGTATTGCTGCGGTCGAGCAGCGTATTCTGGTACCGGGCGCTATCGTCGGCCGTCTTGCGCCGGTTTTCGATCCAGCTCGCCGACGACGAGGCGAAATCGATCACGCTCCCGCTCGGCTTGCCCTGAGCGGCGGCGTCGAACGGCTGCGGCGCATCCATGCTGTCGATGAGCTGTTGAAGTCGCGCCGAGAAGCCGGCCGTACCCGTGGTGTTGTAATTGTAGGCGGCATTACCGCTGATCGCGCCGTCTCGCAGCAGATTCGGGTTTCCGCCCGAGGCCGGGTCGACCGAGGCAGCAACCGTGATCGTGCCGGCGAGACCGACCGAAACGGTTGCGGCGGCGGGCATCGCCGGCGCACCGGGATAGGTGAAGAGACCGGGCACATCCGGCAGCCCAGCACCGGACTGGTCAACCTCCCTGAAAGCATCGATCAAGCCGCGCGCGATTTCATCGAGCTGGGACTGGTACGTGACCGTCGCCTTGTCGCGCAGTTCGGCGAGACCCGCGATCTTGCCCGATTTGAGCGGCATGACCGAGGACGCGCCGGTTACCGGCACGCCGTCGATATAGACCGCGTTACCCGTGGTGCCGGCCGTATAGGCATTGGTCGGCGCAAAACTTACGGTACGCGCCGATTTGTCATACAGGACGACACCACTGTCGGTGTAAAGCGCCGCATCGCCATTGGGGCGGATCGAGACCGAGACACCGATTTCCTGCGACAGTTTCGAAATGATGGCGTCGCGCTGATCGAGGTAATCGGTGACGTCGTCGCCGGTGGTCGTGCCCTTCACGACCGCGGTATTGACCGTGTCGAACTGGGCAAGGAGCCGATTGATGTTGGCGACCGAGGCCGCCATGTCCGCATCGGCGTCCTCGCGGACCGACTGCACGGTCCTGGTCGCCTGATTGAGGGAGGTCGCCATATCCTTTGCAGCCGAAACGGCGGACTGCGCCAGCGTCGCGTTGTCGGGCGCAGTCGCGTATTGATGCAGCGCCTTCTTCAGCGCATTGAGCTGCGCGGTCGGCGACTGGTCGAGCTCGGGATCGTCCACCGTCGCAGCCGCGATCTTCTGGAGACCGTCATAGATCGCACCCTGCTTGGTGGATGCCGATGTCGCGGTCAGCACGTTGGTGAAAAGGCCGGCGCTCGCGGCGCGCTGGATCGCCGCGACGTAAACGCCGTTGCCGGGGAAATTTTCCAGCGCGGCGATCTTGCGCGAATAGCCGAGTTCGCTCGCGCCGGCGATATTGCGCGAGATGACCGACGACTGGACGCCCAGCGCCATCAGGGACGAGCGCGCAGAACCGAGAGCGGCAGTAAGGGACATGACGTACTCCGGGGCGCCGAACGGCTCAGCGCTTCAGGTTGACGACAACGTCCAACAGGTCTGCCGCGGTCTGGAACGTTTTGGAGTTGGCGGTGAAGCCGCGTTGCGACTCGATCATCGACGTCAACTCATCGGCAAGATCGACGTTCGAAAGCTCAAGCGCCTTAAAGGCAATATTGCCTAATCCACCGGTACCGGCCGATCCAATCTGCAGGTTTCCCGAGTCCAGGTTCACCGAATAGACGTTGCCGACTTCCGGCGTGAGATTGTCGGGGCTCGGGACGTCGGCGAGCGGGATCGTATAGATGGGCAGCGTCGTTCCGTTCTCAAAGATGGCGGTCACGATACCCTTGTCATCGATACTCACCCCCTCGACGGAAGATGGCGCATTGCCGTTGACCGTCGTCTTGAAGCTGAAGCTCGAGGCAACCTGAGTCACGCTCGCCATATCGATCGTAAACGCCGAGCCGCCGGGAATATTCACCGTGAGCGACGTTGGCGCCCCCAACATCGCGCCCTTCCCGGCCGCCGTCGTATCGAAGGTGAAGGTGCCAAGGCCTCCGGCCATCGGGGTGCCGGCCGCTGAGTCATAGACCTGGATCTGCCAGGTATCGACGCCGGCGGCCGTCGCAGTCTTCGACATATAGACGTCGAGCGTTACAGGCCTGCCGATATTATCGTAGGCCACGATCGAACTCTTCGACGAGTAGGAAGCCGGCCCTGGAGGACCGGCGATGACGGCCGCACTGGGATCCAGATTTCCGTTGACGGTCGCCTGGGTCGAAGGCTCGGCCTGGAGCTTCGCCAGATTGACGTTGACGAACTGCATCCCCGCGGTGCTGTTCGAGGAAATATTTGTCACCGCGCCGGGGTAACCCATGAGATAGAAGCCGGCCGCATTGACCAGGTTGCCCTGGTTATCGGGCACGAACGATCCGGCCCGCGTAAGGAACTGCCGCGCGCCCGAAGCGTCCGAAACCATGAAAAAGCCGTTGCCCTGCACGGCAAGGTCCGTCGGCGACGTGGTGAACGCCAGATGACCGGGATCCGTGATGGCATAGCGGACATGCGTTTCGACCGCGCCCGAATTGTAATTGCCGGAGCCGCCCTTCAGAATCAGCGAGGAGAATTCGGTCGAAGCCCGCTTGTAGCCGGCGGTGTTGACATTCAAGATGTTGTCCGAAACCGTCGACAGCTTGTTGGACTGCGCGGCCATCCCCGAAACACCGGTGCGCATTACGCCGTACAGGCTCATGGATTGGGCTCCTTTGGTAGGTTGCAACCAGAATGACGGCCCTTGCTTGCGCGAGGCTGATGCTGATCGGCGATATGCAACTTCATGTCGTCATGTCGTCCGTGGCTGGCACAGCGCGCGCGCCTTGTCCGTCCAGGCGCCGAAGCCGCTGGACACGAGGTGAGCGACGATGTGACAGACGTAGCGCTTCTGCGCCGGTTGATTGTGGGGACCCGCATTGTAACGGGCGACCGCCATGGTCCAGCTGCCCTCGCGCTGCTTCAATTCCTTGAGAAAGCGCGCGGCGTAATCGACGTTCTTCGCGGGATCGAACATCGCCCGCACCGAGTCGAACTTTTCGCCATGATAGTAGTGATTGATCTGCATGCAGCCGAGATCGATCAGCTTGATGCCCTTGCGTCTCATGGCCTCGAATCTGGCGGTCGCGTCGTCCGTATTCCCGGCAAACAACGTCTGGCCTTCGGCGCCGAGCGCATAAGGATGCAACGCGCCCCGTTGCCCGGTCTCGGTCAGGCCGACCGCATACAGAATGCCAAGCGGAATTCCATGAAGCTGCGCCGCGCGGGCCATCTCGCGCTCGCAAGGACGCGCGTGGTCCGCCCTGCCCTCTGCGGCGGTGCTACAGATAAACAGCGCCGCGACGATGATGCGGCGCCACGTCCTGGTCATGACGCGTCTCCTGGTTGGTCTGCTGCTCTTTGCGGGGCTGCTTCGCCCCGTCTTGCGATTGGCCAGACGATAGATTGGATCCATCGGCTGCGCCCTGCGGCTGCGGCTGTCCGGAGAGCGAAGGCTGCGACTGGGACGAGCCGGGCTGAAATCCGTCCAGCGCGCCGTGCTGGACCGGCGCTACATCGGCGACGAAGCCAGCCGACTGCATGAGTTCGCGGATCGAGTCCCGCTGCTGGTCCAGCATCTGACTGGTCTCCCTGCGGTCCGCCGCCAGGTGGACGGAGACGGCCGCGCCGACAAGCCGAAGTCGTACGGTTACATTGCCGAGCGCCGGCGGCTCGAGGCTGATGGTCAGGATCTTGAGCGGCTGATCGGGAACATTGCCCTGGGCCGAAGCGGGGTTGGACGCGGCAGACGATTGCGGAGCCGAGGAGCCCTCCAGTTCCGACACCACGGCCTTCGCGACTTGCGTGGCCGCGGTGAATGGCTGAACAGGCGGAAGATGGGTTTCCTGCTGGACCACGGTGACCTTGGTCGCTTCGGGCAGCGCTTCGCGACCTCCCGGTTTTGCGGCGCGCTCGATAGTCGCAGCGACAGCTTCGAAGCTGGCCGCGGCGGACATCGTCCGTGGCGGCGTCGCATCGCCTTGTGACGCCGCCGTTCGCTGCGGCACCGCGACCGAAGGGCGGCTGCCGGATTCGGCAGCATCTTTCATCGCGCTGGCTGCGGGGGCGCCCGGTAGTTCACGCGTGGTAGAGGATCGCTCTTTACGAGCTGGCGCAGCCCCCTCGTCGTCACCGGCCGTTCGCGCCTGTGGTCTCAATACCGGTACGACGGCGAATTGCTGTCCAATCCCCGACGGAAGTGCTGATCGATCCTGGACGTCCGCCGTCGCCGCATGATCAGGCATCACGGATTTGCGTGACGCATCCGGCTTCTCGGGAGTCTCCGGGAGCTCGCGCGCTGTCTCGTCGTCGGTCTTGTCGAGCTCCGTCAGCAGCGCGACGCGAGCCCGGAGCATCCCCGGTTTGATCGAAACATCATGATCCTGATCGCTCGACGCGCGCCGCGCCGGGTTCGATACCGTGTGGAGCAGATCGCGGAACGCCGCGTTTCCGCGCGCCTGCGCCCCAAAACCCTTTCCGGAGCGGGCTGACCCACGCGCGTTGATCGTCTCGGCAATGACAGAGGGGAGCTGTCCGGCGGTTCCGTCGAGCTTGTTCATGGGCGGCGGTCCTTGGTCACGAGATCCAGCTCCCCGAGTTGCTTCTGCGCGCGTGCAAGCAGCGCGGCCGACGGGGCGAGATCAAGACGCGCCGGCGTGGGCGGTGGATTTTCGGCTGCGAGAACGCTGGATGATCCCGTGGGCGGCTTGCGGATGTCGAACATGAGCTGAAGGGTCGCATTCAGAAGCGGGACGTCCCGCTCCGGCAACTTCGACCTGTCGACAACCTTCAGCTCGGCAAGGCCGCCTTCATAATCGTCCGTGAGCGCCCGCGCCGCACCGCGTAAAAGATGCGCCCGCTCGCTGTCCGCATTTCCCTCGCCACTGAGCGGCAGAGCCTGCTCGCCTGCGAGCCGCACCACGGCGAGCCGACCGCGGATCAGCGCAGTTCGCGCGATCGCCAGATAGAGTTTGAGGCGGCTCGTGCGATCGAGCCGCTCCAGTATGGCCGGGAGCCGCGAGAAGCGGTGCTCGTCCAATGCAAGGCTGGAACGCGTCAGGGCGTTGGAAAAGCGCTGCCAGAAGTCGCCGGAATAGACAGAGTTGCCATAGTGCCGGATATAGACCTGCGTAAGAAACTCGAACTTGTCGAAATCTTCCGCCTGCCCGACGAGCTGGATCTCGCGCCGCAAGGCGGCCTCTTCCACGAGCGTGCCCGGCAACAACAGGCGCGCTTCATCCAGGCGCTCAATCGCGGCCGGCGCATCTGAATTGGCAAGCAGCGTCCCCAGCACCAGAGCAAAGTGCCCGCTTATGCTCGACGGAACTGCGCGCGGCTTGACGTCCTTCAAGATCTCCCGGGCCTCGTCCTGGCGGCCCTCGACATAGGCCAGCGCGCCATTGAACAGCCGCTCATCGACGCTCAACCGATCGCGCGGAAGCTTGCGCACGATCTGCGGGGCTCCGCCGCTCAGCAGGTAGACGACGACCGCCTGGCCATTCTGCGGGTTGCTCCAGACATTGGGATCGGCGGCAAGAAATTTCTCGCCGATCTGCCGGATCAATGCCGGGTGCCGGCCGTGCGCCGTGGCGTCGCCGCGCGCGATTCCGTCCTGCACTGCCTGCAACGACCGAACCAGCTGATACGGCTCGCCGGAAGACGAGGCCGGGTCCGGAGGCGGCGGCGCGGCAAGCGCCCCCGCCGCCATGAATGGCAGCGACAACAATAGCCCGGCTGCCGATCGTGATCCGATCACGGACGCTTCTCCCTGACCAGGATTTCGATGCGGCGGTTTTGCGCAGCCGCTGGATCGTCCGGAAGCTTCGGACGTCGATCCGCGTAACCTTCGACATGCTCGATCCGGCGCGGATCGACGCCGGAACGAACCAGCATGTAGTACGCCATTTGCGCGCGCGCGGTCGAAAGCCGCCAGTTGTCATAGTTTTCCGACCGGTACGGTCGATTGTCGGTATGGCCGCGGACAATGATCACACCCGGACGCTTCGTCATTAGTGGCCCGATCCTGTCGATGACGCGGATGAGCTCGGGACGCGGTTCGGCAGAGCCGACCGCAAACATGCCGAAGGTCGCATCGTCGGTCAGACTGATCAGCAGGCCTTCCTCGACCTGACGGACTTCCGCGGCCGGCCCGGCGCCCGCCTTGATATCCGACAACGCCTCAGCGATCGCGGCCCGGAGCTGCTTGGCAGTGGGCTGCGCAGGGGTGGCGTCGCGCGGTTCGACGTCCTTCGCAGCTTCGGCCAAATGAGATTGGGCCGCGGCATTGGCTTGAGCACTGACCTGAGAACTCGCTTGGGCGTTGCCTTCGCGGCCAGACTGCGACGGCGTTGAGCCTGGCGGCAGCAAAGGCGACATGCCCGTGGACGGCACCTCTGCGCTCGCCTGGGCGGCACCTCCGGCATCATCAGGCTTGCCGCGGCGAACGGACGGCAATTCGCCTTGACCTGTGTCCCGCGCAATTTCACGAACAGGGGGCTTCGGATTGGCCTCGCTCTCGATCACGCGCTCGGCGTCCTTCGCAGCCTGCGGGGCAAGCCTCCAGTAACCGGGATCGAACGGATCGCGATAGGCCTCGCCTCCTTTCAGACCGTCCTCTTCCGCAGAGGTCAACGCACCGGCGCGCCTCTGGCCCGATGCCTCGTTCGCATTGGCAACGATCTCGGTCAGCGTTGCATAGGGATCGCGAAACAGAACCTTCTCTTCGTAGAATGGCGGCTTCTCGGCGGTGGGCGAGTCGCCGCGGCGCTCCTCATTGGGCCCCGCCGGCTTGCGCTGGCCGTCCTGACCTTCGGCCGCGGGCGGATCCTTCTTCGTGAGATCCTTGAGGCCCTTTGGAGCCGGTGCGTTCTCCGAGAGCTTGATCGGATTGAAGTAGCTCGCCACGATCTGACGCTGGTCCTGGTTCAGCGCGCCGAGCAACCACAGCACCAGGAAGAACGCCATCATGGCGGTCATGAAGTCCGCATAGGCGATCTTCCAGACGCCGCCCTTGGCCGGCGGATCGTCGAACGCGCTGCGCCGCCGGATGATTACGAGCTCTGGCTTGACGTCGCTCATTGGGAATTACCGACGCGCTTCCTTTAGCCGTGCCGTCCACGCCTGCATCTGCGTCTCGATCACGGTCTGATCGGCCACGACGCGGATTTCGAGCGTGTCGGCAATCTGATATTCGATGCCCGTCCGCCGAGCCGTAGCGAGCTGCGCCTTGACCCGTTCCAGCAAATCGCCCGGTCCGCTGATCCGAAACACCGGCACGGGTGAGCTGCATGTCAGCGTCGAAATTTGCTCGATCAACGCCTCGACTGCCTTGTCGCGGACCGCATCTGCAAGGAACGGCTGCAGAATGCGCGCCACGGAGCTGGCGATGTTCGTTTCGAGTTCGCGGCAGGCTGTGCTGAAACCATTGATGATCGCGACCGCCTGCTGATCGGACCACTTGGCGCGCTCTTCACCAAGCCTGACTGCGCTACGGACGCGTTCCTCCGCCAGCCCGGCATTGCCTTCCGCAAGGCCGGCGGAATAGCCGCGCCGATACGCCTCATCCAGAAGATTGGCCTGCGGAGCCTCGGCCTTGGGAGCTGGCGCAGCCTTGGGTGCCGGCACAGGCTGGGGTTCGCGCCTGATCTCCCTCGCCTTCGCCATGGGCTCCGGGACTTTCGGCTTCTCGGCGGGTTTGGCGCGGCCATTCACCTCGAACTGCGGAAGGAGCTTTCCGATCGCCGCGTTCATGCCGCCTCCTCCCGGCGCATCCAGTCTTTAAGGATCGCCGCCGCCTGCGCCTGGTCGAGACGCACGATCTGCTCAAGCCGCTTCTGCGGGGTCCGCTGCATCTTGCCTTCGAGATCTTCCACCAGGTTCAGCTCTTCCTGTTCCGCCGCCGTCAACGTGGCGGCCTCGAGATCGGCGGCTGCATCCGACGCCTCGACCTTCTCCTGCTGCGCACGATGGGTGAGGATGCCATTGACCGCGGGACGAAGGCCGAACCAGACAAGCATCGCGGCGACGGCCAGGATTGTCGCCGCATTGATGATGCTGCCCATCTGCCTGTTCAGCATCTCGACGAATCCGATGGGCGGTACCGGTGCCAGTTCGCGCGAGCCCTCCACGAAGTCGACGGCCGTCACCTGGATCTGGTCGCCGCGCTGCCGGTCAATGCCGCCGGCGGTCGCCGCGAGCTGGCTGATTTCCGCGATCTTGCTGTCGACGATGGCCTGGTTGGTCTTGTCACCGAGATCGGCAATGAGCCGCGTACGGTTGATCAGGACCGCGATGAAGAGCTTTTTGACGGAATAGCCGTCGCTGACGGTTGTCGTTGTCTTGGACGATATTTCGAAATTGGTGACGTCCTCACGCCGCTGCTTCTCCTCGTTGGAGTTCTTGGTACCGCCGGCATTGACCTGCTGGTCCGGAAGATTTTGCTGCACCGTCGTCGGTGTTTGGCGATCGGCGTTCTGCGACGTCTCTTTTTCGCGGACGTTCCGGACCGAGCGCTCCGCCCGTGCTTCCGGGTCGTAAACGGTCTCGTTGATCTGCCGCTTGTCGGTGCTGAGCTGCGGCGCGACGCTGACCTCGAAATTGTCCAGGCCAAGATAGGGCGTCAGCGCCTTGCGGATATTCTCCTGCACCATCTGGCCGACCATCTTCTGCAGGCTCGCCATCTTGGTCGGCGCCGCACTTGCCTCATCCTCCTCGGCAAGCAGCATGGAGCCGTCGGCGTCCAGCACCGTCACCTTGTCTCGCGTCATGCCGGGAATGGCGGCAGCGACCAGATGGCGGATCGACTGCGCCGTACGGGCCTCGATCGCACCGTCCGTGCGCAACACGACCGAAGCGGATGGCGGTTGCTGGGTCGCACGGAACGAACCGCGGACGGGCAGTACGATATGGACCCTGGCGGCCTTTACACCCTTCATGAGCTGAACGGTGCGGGCAATTTCTCCTTCGAGCGCCCTGAGTTTCGTGACCTCCTGCATGAATGAGGTCAAACCCAGCGAGCCGATCTTGTCGAAAAGTTCGTAGCCGGAATTTGCGCTCGTCGGCAACCCCTTCTCGGCAAGCAGCATCCGCGCCTGCATGGTCTGGCTCGGCCGGACTGAAACCGCGTCTCCGGCTGCGTTCACGTCAAACACGATGCTCTGCTCGCGGAGTGCGGCGCCAATGCGCGTCACGTCCTCGCGGCTGAGACCGGTATAAAGAGGCTCGAGTTCAGGTCGGCTGAGATAATAGGCTCCTCCGACGACGGTCACCAGGACGGCAAATCCGATCAGCCCCAGCGCCATCAGGCGTCGCGGCCCGAGCTCCAGCAGATTGTTGAGCAGCTGCTGTACCTGCGCGCGACTGAGCATGAGACCTCGTACCGATGCGAATGCCCAGCACACTCCGCTGCCAACCTTGCCTGAAGGTTGCGCGTGCAAGCAGTCGCATCAGTTCGCCCAGCATACGTTGCAATCAGCAAGATCGTTGGGCCGGATGATGACGTCGGCCGGAGAAATTCACGCCGACGCCAGCGTCGTCAACGCAAGAGGCGCTACATGGGGACCAAAAATAGGCTGGACTGGGCCGGACAACACGCCGAGTGCCGTCATGTCAGCTTTTGACGGTGCAGACCGCGCTCCGCGAGGAGCACGGTCTGTTCGACGCCGCTTCTTACTTGAAGAGTGACAGGATGCTCTGGCTGTTCTGGTTGGCGATCGACAGCGCCTGCACACCGAGCTGCTGCTGAACCTGAAGAGCCTGCAGACGGGTGGACTCCGCGTTCATGTCGGCGTCGACGAGCTGACCGATACCGCGGGTCACCGAGTCCATCAGCGACTTCACGAAGTCGGTATTGTTGTGAATGCGATTCTTGATGGCGCCCAGGTTGGCCGCAGACTGGCTGACGGTATTGATCGCGGACACGACCTGCCTAATCAGGCCGTCAAGCGTGGTCTGGTCGGCCACCGAGTCGGTCAGCGCGCTGATGTTCATGCTGTCGATGGACACGGAGGTGGTACCGCTGACCGTGTCGAGGAAGCCGGTCTGCGTGCTGGTATAGAGCGAGTAGTTGGCGACGGTGACCTGGATCGTGTTGATCGTCGGCGTGCCGCCCACGCGCGAGAACGACGACACGAGGTTGACGGTGGCCGGCGTCGTGGCGTCCGTGCTGATCCAGTTCACCCCGTTGAACGTCGCCGAGTTGGCGGTGTTCTTCATGTCTTGCTGGATCTGGGTGATTTCCGACTGGATCTTGGTCCGGTCGATGCCGGCCGTCTTGGCCTCGACCAGCAGCGCCTGAAGCTTGTTCAGGCCGCTGGTTCCCCCGTTGCCCAGAACCGCGGTCAGCGCGGTGTATTCAGTGTCGACCGTCGCAGCCGACAGGCCGAGCGAGTCGGACACCGCCGACAATGCGGCGTTGTCGGCGCGCATCGAGGTCGCGATCGACCAATAGGCCGAGTTGTCCGAAGCGGTCGAAACGCGCTGGCCGGTCGAGATCCGGCTTTCGGTTGTCTCCATGTTCGTGCTGACCGACCGCAAGGTCTGCAGCGCGGTCATCGCCGCCGAGTTGGTAAGCAAGGAAGCCATTGTCGATGTCCCATTGATAGTGAAATTGAGCCTGGGGACATACCGGGCTTTCACCGGTACGACGGGGCGGCGTCATGCCTTTGGGTCGCGGATAGCTTTTGAGGACCCAACCTGTCGTAGCGGCAAAGATATCGGCCGAAGCTTGCGCGAAGCTTGGGGCCAGGAGACGGGCGGCAGGCCCGGCCGACAGCGGCATCAAGAAAAAAGCCGCGCCCCGGAGAGCGCGGCCTTTCCGGGCAAATGAACTGAGCTTAGCGGAAGAGCGACAGGATGCTCTGGGTGTTCTGGTTGGCGATCGACAGCGCCTGGACGCCGAGCTGCTGCTGGACCTGGAAGGCCTGCAGACGGGTGGACTCGGCGTTCATGTCGGCATCGACAAGCTGACCGATACCGCGGCTCACCGAGTCCATCAGCGACTTCACGAAGTTCGTGTTGTTGTCGATGCGGTTCTTGATGGCGCCGAGGTTGGCGGCGGATTGGCTGACCGTGTTGATCGCAGCCGTGACCTGCGCGATAAAGCCATCGAGCGTGGTCTGGTCGGCGGTCGAGTCGGTCAGCGCGGCGATGTTGATGGTGTCAATCGAGGCGCCGCCACTCACCGTGTCCAGGATACCGCCCTGGGCGTTGGTGTAGAGCGAGTAATTGGCGACGGTCACCGTAATCGAATTGATGGTAGGCGTGCCGCCGACGCGAGAGAACGACGACACGAGATTGACGGTCGCCGGCGTCGTGGCATTCGTGCTCAGCCAGTTCACGCTGTTGAAGGTCGCAGACGCAGCGGTGCTCTTCATGTCCTGCTGGATCTGGGTGATTTCCGACTGGATCTTGCTCCGGTCGATACCGGCTGTCTTGGCTTCGACCAGCAGCGACTGGAGCTTGTTGAGGCCGCTCTTGCCGTCGCTGCCAAGTACCGTGGTCAACGCGGTGTACTGGGTATCGACGGTCGCGGCCGACAGACCGAGCGAGTCTGATACGGCTGACAGCGCGGCGTTGTCGGCGCGCATCGAGGTTGCGATCGACCAATAGGCCGCGTTGTCCGAAGCGGTGGCAACGCGCTGGCCGGTCGCGATCCGGCTTTGCGTAGTGGCCATGCCCTGGCTGATCGACTGCAGGGTCTGCAGCGCGGTCATGGCGGAAGAGTTCGTAAGGAGGCTCGACATGAAGAATGTCCCTTTATGTACGCGTTAACTTTTTCATGGGGGGACATACCGGGCTTTCACCGGTTCGGCAGGGCGGCATCATGCCTTTGGACCGGCATAGGCGGGGGTCCAACCTGACGTGGCCCCCTGACTACCAGCCGAACGTTAGCCTTAGCTTAAGGCGGGCCGGCATTTCGCCACATTAACGCGGCCACGCATTTGCCGTCCGGTAACGATGAACGACCGGCAGCGGGCCAGGGCCGCCGCCCCGCCGGGACCGGTTGATCGCGCTATGAGAATGACCGGACCAGTCCGGAGACCAGCAGATTCCAGCCGTCGATGAGCACGAAGAACAGTATCTTGAACGGCAGCGCGATCACCGTCGGCGGCATCATCATCATGCCCATCGACATCGTAAGCGTTGCCACGATGATGTCGATCACGAGGAACGGCAGGATGATCAGAAATCCGATCTCGAATGACCGGCGAAGTTCGGAGATCATGAAGGCCGGAATGATGACGCGCATGTCGATGCGCTTTTCGTCGAATTTCTTGCGGAAACTTTCGGCGGCCAGCGCCTCGAATGTCTGCAAGTCCTTCTGGCGCACGTGAGCCAGCATGAACTCGCGGAACGGATCGGTGATCCGCAGGTAAGCCTCCTCCTCGGAGATCTCGCTCTTCATCAGCGGCTGGACGCCGGTTTCCCAGGCGCGATCGAACGTCGGGGCCATGACATAGAAGGTCATGAACAGCGCCAGGCTGATCAGCACCAGATTAGCCGGCGTCGTCTGCAGGCCGAGACCCGCGCGAAGAAATGACAGCGCGACGGCAAAACGGGTGAAACTCGTCACCATGATGAGTAGCCCAGGCGCGACCGACAGCACCGTCAGCAGCGCCATGAGCTGGACGATCCGGCCGCTGGTGCTGCCGTTCCCTGGCGGAAGCAGGGAACCAAGATCCGGAAGCTGCGCCGCCGCCGCCTCGGGCAGCACGATCAGGAACGCCACAAGCAGCAACTTCTTCACTGGATCACCAATGTCTCGATAATCAATTCGCGAACCTTGCCCGAAGACCTGATATTGGCGCGCTCGGTCAGGTCGTCCCGCAGATGCTGAAGCCCGCGAGCGCCCTCGAACTGGGCAGCCGAGGCCGACCTGAGATAGATGACGATGTCTTCGCTGATATGGGCGGCCAGGATGCCTGCTTCCTCGTCGTTCAAGCTGTCGGTCACCATCGAGGCTTCGACACGCGCCCAATTGTTCGCCGGCGCGGCGAGATTGGTCACGATCGGAGAAAGCTTCCTCAGCCGTGCGCTGCCGGCGTATATCGAGGCAACGGGCGGCGGCGCCGCGTTCTTCCTGGCATCGACGACACGCTCCACCGTCGCAATGAGGTGCAGACCCGCGAGAGCGCCGGCGCCGACCGCGATGAGGGTCAGGATGAGTATCGCCGCCATCAAGCGCATGGCGTTTCCGGTCCCCGCCGCACGGTTCAGTTTGCCTCGGGATCAGAACGGCGCCACGGCATCATAGATCCTGTGTCCCCAACCCGGTTGCTGCACGTCCGTCAGACGCCCGCGGCCGCCATAGGACACGCGCGCTTCGGCGATCTTCTCGTAAGAGATGGTGTTGCCGCGCGAGATGTCTCGGGCTCGAACGATCCCCCCGACATTGAGCACGCGCATTTCCGCATTGACGCGAAATTCCTGCGAGCCGCTGATCATCATATTGCCGTTCGGCAACACGTCGGTGACGACAGCGGCAACCGACAGCTTGATATCCTCGGTACGGTCGATCTGGCCGGCGCCCTTGGTCGACGAGCTCGAGTTCAGGTTGGCGCTGCCCTGGCCAGTATCCTGCCAGCCGGCAATATTTGCCAACCAGTCGAGACCAACCTTGATCTGCGAATCGCGTGAGCGATCCGTCTTGTTGTCGAGCTTGGCCTTGTCCTGCATGGAGATGACCACCGTCACCACATCACCCACGCGCCGGGCGCGGGGATCGCGGTAAAGGTCGGTGCCATCGTCCCAGGTCGAACGAAAGCTGAGAGGCGTATGTTCCCGCGGCGTTGTTGGGATTGGATAGGCTTGCGCTCTCAGCCCGGTACCTACGGGGGAAAGCTGCGGCCCTCGCAACGCCTCGGAAGGGTCTTGCGCGCAACCGCCCAGGAGCATGAGCGAGAACAAGAGCATCGGCTTTTTCATTTGTTGGTCTTTCCATCATCCGCACGACGCATCCCGCCAAGCAGATCGGCGAGATGCGCCGCGCGTGCCGAATCCATCTCGTTGAAGATTGCGCTCGAATTCCTGGGGCTCAGCTTTGCGAGCACCGCTGCCGCCGTCTCATCCGACATGCCGGCGATATGGGCTGCGGCGGCTTCGGGCCGCATTCGCGAATAGATCTCGACCATCGACGCCTCGGCCTTCTTCAGGAATTCGTCCCGAAGCGCCATCCACTTCTCGTATTCGGCGCGCTTGGCTTCGACTTCTGCAATCCGCTCGCGGAGCTTGTTCTCGGCTTTCTCCAGCTCCTTCAGCTGCCAGGCCAGCCGGGCATCCACGGCAGGGTCCGCAACGTTACTGCAGAATTGGGCGACCTCGCTCTCGTTCGCCGCGGCCGCTGAAGGTGCCGGCTTCGGCGAAGTCGTGACGCCGACGCTCCTGGCCGGGCGGGCGACGGCCAGCGGATTTTCGGGTGCTGCGCCGGTGATCAAGGGTCCGGTGTCTTCGCCAGCACGCGCCACGGGTCTTGCCGGGGCGTTGTCGCCTGGAAGTGCCGAGGCCGGTAAGCCCGGCTTCTGCGCCCCCACCACGCGCGTTTGCACCAAGGGCCGCAAGTCCACGGGCTTTGACGGCTTCGCGTCGTCCAGCGCCAGCATCGGCGAGGAGCTCGCCAGCACATACGTCGCGACCAGCAGCAGGACCTGCGATCTGTGATTTAGCTTCTGCATCGGGCGACGCGCGATCCCTGTTCGAGAACAGAGCATTGAGCGTCCAAGCTTGCCCGACGCTTGCGCATCATTGCACGATGACGTCGGCCTGCAGCGCACCGGCTGTCTTGATCGCCTGCAGGATCGCGATGATGCCTGAAGGCTTCAGGCCGATCTGGTTCAGGCCGCGGACCAGCCGCTGCAGATCGACGCCGCTGAGAATCGCCACCTGAGCCCCGGGTTCGTTGACGTCCACATACGTCTGCGGAACAACCTTCGTCTCGCCGCGCGAGAACGGGTTCGGCTGAGACACGACAGGAAGCTCGGTCACGCGGACGGTCAAATTGCCGTGCGTCACCGCTACGGTCGAGATCCGGACGGCACGTCCGATCACCACCGTGCCGGTGCGCTCGTTGATCACGACCCGCGCCGGCGTATCCGGCTCGACGGTCAATTCGCCGATCTCGGCGAGAAAGCGGACCGGTCCGACGTTTCGGGGCTTGGACAGCACGATCGTCCGATAATCGCGCTCGAAGGCGATTTGGGCACGGTAGCGACCGCCGGCATAACGATTGATGGCATCGAGGATTCTGGTCGCCGTGACGAAATCCGGGTTCTTCAGTTCGAGTACAAGGAATTCCATTTCATGGAGGCTTCCCTGCACAGCGCGCTCGACGAGCGCTCCATTCGGAATACGCCCGGCGGTCGGCGTCCCCTGACTGACGCTCTGTGCCTGGCCCTGCACGCTGTAGCCGGCGACGGTAACGGCGCCCTGCGCCACCGCATAGACAGCCCCGTCGGCGGCGCGCAGCGGGGTCATCACGAGCGTTCCTCCCAACAGCGAGGTGGCGTCGCCAAGCGACGATACGGTCACGTCCATGCGTTCGCCGGGCTCGATCGAGGGCGGCAGGTCTGCGGTCACCATCACGGCCGCAACGTTGCGCGTGCGCAACGTGGTCGGCCGCGCCGTGGAATTCGTGTTGTCGTTCCTCACATTGATGCCCATGTTGTCGAGCATCGACTGCAGGGACTGCTCCGTGAAAGGCGCGTTGCGCAGGGTATCGCCGGTGCCGTTGAGACCGATGACGAGCCCGTAGCCGACGATCTGGTTTTCGCGCAATCCCCTGATATCCGCGATGTCCTTGATGCGGACGGCGGCCTCGGCGCCAGCCGCCGAGAGGACGAGGATCAACGCCAGCAGCAACCGGGTCATCATCCGTCAACGACCTTTACGGTGCCGTCCGGCTGGACGATGCCCCTGATGATCACGCCGGTGTCGGTATTCCGGACCGGGATGAGTGTGCCGGCGGCGCCCGACTGCATGGCGGAGCCGTACGTCACGATCGACAGGCCGCTGTCCTCGACGATAACCTTGACGATCGCGCCTCGGGCGACCGCCCAGGGTTCGTCGACGGCGTTTGTCGGTATCGGCTGGCCTGGCAGAAGTGAGCGGCGCGCCATGCGTCCGACCACGGCCTGACGCCCCTCGATGAACAGCGCTACGCCGAGAAGGTTGGGCGCGAAGGCGCGCTCGGTGATCATCTCGTCCCTGATCACCTCGCCCGGGCGGATCGTCACTGATGGCACCGGCAGGCGCCGTTCCTCGCCGGTTGCCGCGCGTGCGAAAGCGAGAGCCAGCAGCGCGGCGGCCACCCCTCGTACAATCAGGCCAACCGAGTTCAACATCGATACACCGGAACTAGCGAAGCCCCTTCGAGACCGTCGATGCCATTTCATCCGAAGCCGTGATGACCTTGGCATTCATTTCGTAGGCGCGCTGGGCGGAAATCAGCTCCGTAATTTCCTTGACCGGATCGACGTTCGACGCCTCGAGATAGCGCTGATTGATCTTGCCGTAGCCGGCATCGCCGGGCAGCCCGACAACCGCCGTTCCGGAAGCCGTTGTCTCCCGATAGAGATTGCCACCCAGCGGCTCGAGGCCCGCCTCATTGGCAAAGTTGGCAAGGTTGAGCTGGCCGATCTGGCGGGGATTAACCTCCGTGTCCAGCTTGGCAAACACCTGACCGCTCTTGTTGACCGTGACTTCGACGGTCCCCTGCGGCACCGTGATGGCGGGATCGACCTGATAGCCGTCCAGGGTCACGAGTTGGCCGTTGGCATTGGTGTTGAACGAGCCGGCGCGGGTGTAGAGAACGTCGTTGTTCGGCCCCAGGATCTGAAACCATCCGCGGCCGTCGATTGCCATGTCGTAGGGGTTGCCCGTTTGCGAGAGCGCCCCCTGGATGTGCAGCTTGCGCACCGCAGCCGAACGGACACCGAGCCCCATATTGGCGCCCTCCGGAATGGGAGAAGATCCCGCGGTGTTGGGAACGCCTTGCATCCGATCCATCTGATAGAACAGGTCGGTAAACTCTGCGCGTGCCCGCTTGAACGAGGTTGTGTTGATGTTGGCGATGTTGTTCGCAATGACCTCGACGTTGGTCTGCTGCGCGTTCATTCCGGTGGCCGCGATGGCGAGCGATTTCACGACTTCATTCCTTCAGATCAGATCGACATGCGTACGACTTCTTGGTAGGCCTGCACGACCTTGTCGCGAACAGCGACCGCGGTCTGCAAGGCCTGCTCCGCCGACATCAGCGCTTCCACGACACGCCGCGTCGATTCCTTGCCCTGGATCGCCGAGATCGACGCCGCTTCGCCGGCCTTCAGCGTTCCGATGGCATCCGACGTCACCTGCTTGAGAACGGAGTCAAAGCCGAACTCTCCGCTCGACGGCACGGCGCCCACCGCGGGCGACGTTACCTTCGTCTCGGCCGAGCGGGCCACCGCCTGGCCCGCGGAGATCGCAGTGGAAGAGACCGCCTCCAGCATTGTCAGCCCCTCAACAGGTCGACGGTCATGCCGAGCATCGACCTCACCTGCTTCACGACCTGAAGATTGGCTTCATAGGATCGATTGACCTCCCGCATGTCGGCCATTTCGATCAGCATGTTGACGTTGGGAAGCTTGACATAGCCAGCCTTGTCGGCCGCGGGATGCCCGGGTTCGTACTCTACCCTGAACGGCGTACGGTCGACGCCGACCTCCTTGACCTTCACAAGCTGCGCGCCGGCGGCACGATCCATCGCCGCGTCGAACGTCACGGTCTTGCGCTGATATGGATCGGCGCCGGCGGTCCGCCCCGTGGCGCCCGCGTTGGCCAGGTTTTCCGACACGATGCGCATCCGCGTCGATTGCGCCTCGAGCCCGGAGCTTGCGACCGACATCGATGCCTGCAGAGAATCCAGCATTCAAACCATCCTAAGCCTTTGCACCCGACAGCAGCATGCGGTGAAACGACCGCACGATCGCCGTGTTCATCGAATAGTCACGGTTCACGTCGCCGCCCTTGACCATCTCCTGCTCGAGACTCACGGAATTGCCGGAATGCACGACCTCCCAACTATCCTTCTTCGCGGTGGCGCGTGTGTCGGTATCGACCGCGCTCAACTGCATGTGCGCGGGTGAGGTCATCGCGAGCCTGACGGGCATGCCGTCGAGAACCTTGTTGAACGGCTCGACGTCGCGCGCCTTGAAGCCGGGCGTATTGGCATTGGCGACGTTGGCCGCGATCGTCGACTGGCGAAGCTCGAGCCAGCGCGCCTGTGACGAAGCAAGCTCGAAGAGATAAAGTGGTCCCACGGCAGTTCAATCCCGTCCATTCGAAGGAACCATAGCGCCGCAAGCTTTTCCCAGGCTGTTGCCCGGAATGCCGTCCCCGGAATTTAATGGACCTTCTCCGCACGGGGCGATTGCTGCGACTGCAGGAAGTAGATGATCTCGGCGATGGGCCGGAAGAACTCGCTCGGTATCATCTGGTCGACCTGAACCGCTTCATAGAGCGCGCGCGCCAGCGCCTTGTTCTCGATGACGGGAATATTGTTCTGTTCGGCGACCGCGCGAATCTTCAGCGCGATAGCATCCGCGCCCTTGGCCAGAACCAACGGCGCCGGGTTCTCGTCACGCCGATATCGTAACGCGATCGCATAATGCGTCGGATTCGCGATCACCAGCGACGCTTTCGACGCGGAAGCGATCATTCTGCGGCGCGACCGATCGCGCGCCAGCGACCGCAGCCGTGCCTTGACCATCGGATCGCCTTCCGCCTGTTTGTGCTCGTCCTTCAACTCCTGCCTGGTCATGCGCAACTCGCGCCGCCAGTGGAAGCGCGACCAGGCGAGATCGAGCGCGACCAGGATGATCGTCGTGATGCAGATCGCCGAGACGATCCGCATGGCGATCGTAAGGATCATCTCCGGCAGCGCCGCCGGATCGGTATACATCGCCTCGAATGCCCTCGCTTCGGAGGCTCGCAACATGAAGCCGACGACGAGGCTCACGGAAACCAGCTTGAAGACCGCCTTCGCGAATTCCACGAGCCCCTGGGCGCCGAAGATCCGGCTCCAGCCCTGCGCCGGAGAGATCCGCGAGAAGTTCGGCTGGATGCGATCGAGCACCAGTCGCGGCGAGTTCTGAAGCAGCGAAGCCGCGAGCCCGAACGCGATCAGGACGATGACCAGCGGGAGCATGAAGCGCATCGCCTGGAGCCCTACCACCGACATGAGATTTTGCGCGTCTGCCGCGGTGCTCAGGCGAATGCCGTCGGGATCGTCGAGAAAGCCCTTCAGGGTCGGCACGAGCTGCTGCACGCCCTGCCCGATCAGGAAGGACTGTATCACCATCAACGCCGCCATCGAGGCGAAGATGGAAGCCTCCCGAGAAACCGGAATCTTGCCCTGTTCGAGCGCATCGCGGATCTTCTTCTCGGTCGGCTGCTCTGTTTTGCTCTCCTGATCGGGTGCTTCTGCCATGTTGCTCGGCGGTCAGCGAAAGACCAGCTCATCCTCCTGTTCGGGGTTAAGCTCGATTTCGCCACGCTCCGCGAGGTCGAGCGCAAGGTCGGTGATCACGCGCCGCGCCTCCATCACGTCGCGCTGGTTCGACGGTTCGCCGATCGCAAGTTCGTGCTCCACGACGCGCCTGACGCGCGATGCCACGGATGACAGGATAAGCTCGCGGAAATTCTTGTCCGTACCCTTCAGCGCCACGACGATGCGGTCGGTCGGCACCTGATCGAAGATCATGGTACGCGCCTTCGTCGTCAGATTGACGACGTCATCGAAAGTGAACAGCAGCTCCTTCAGCACTTCCGCCGACTTTGGACGCTTCTCTGACAGGCTCCTCAGCATCTCCTCGATATGGCCACGCTCCATCTTGTTGATGATGTCGGCGACGCGCGCATAGGTGTCCGCCCCGAGATTCCGGGCGAAGTTCAAGGTCAGGTCTTCATGAAGCGTCTTCTCGACCATTCGCAGCGCGTCGTCGACGATGGGCTTGAGGCTCAGCACGCGCCGCATCAGCTCGTTGCGCAGGTTCGACGGAAGCTGGCTCATGACCTTCGCGGCGCAGGCGGGCTTCACCTTGGAAAGTATCAGTGCGGCAGTTTGCGGGTGCTCCTTCGAAAGGTAGCTCGCGAGCGAGTTCTCCGACACCGACGACACGCGGTCCCAGACCGAGCGGCTCGAATTGCCGAGCAGGTCGGACATGATCTGAGAGACCTGCTCGGCTGGCAGGACGTCGCCGAGCACGGCCTCGAGCCCGCCAAGCGTGCCGAGAATGTTCGCACCCATGGAGAATTGCTGGGCAAACTCCTCGACGATCGACTCCAGCTCCTGCGCCGTTATCGGCCGCAGCTCAGCCGCAGCCTTCGTGACGACCCGGATCTCCTGCGGTTCGAATTGCTGCAGAATGCTGGCCGCCGATTGCCGTCCCATTGCCAGCAGCAGCGCCGCGACCTTTTCCGTTCCGCCGAGTGTGGCGACACCTCGCTGCTTGACGGGAGAGACGCCCACAGGTCCCGCCACGGTCAGACTTCGCCGTTGCCGCCCAGCGGCCCGACAATTTCTGTCAGGGAGACGCCGAACCGGGAATTATCCTCCTCGACGACAACCACCTCGCCTCGCGCGACGATTCGGCCGTTGACCACGACGTCGACCGGTTCGCCGACCCGATGGTCGAGCGGGACCACGGCGCCGCGGCCAAGCTTCATGAGGTTCGCTACCGGGATAGTCGCGGAACCAAGCACCACCTGCATCGTAACGGGAATGCGCAGGATCGCCTCGACGTTGGCGAATTTCGTCGTCTCTTCGGCCGTGCGCGCGGCGATCTCCGCCAGCCTCTCAAGTGGAGACGTGGCCGAATGCGCGTCTCCGGATGCCCGGTCGGTCGGAGACTCTTGGTCGAAAGGGTGCGCCATCTTGCTGTTGCCTCTTGGTCGTTCGCCTGCCGGAGCATGGCCCCGGGGTTATCTGCCCGCTTGCACGTCACCGTCAGGCGACGGTTCGCGTTCGGCACCCGTGAGCCCCGGCTTGTCCGCATCGACGCCGTCTTTGGCCGCTGACAGAGGTTGCGCGCAACGCGCATCCAACGCCGCGATGGCCTCGTGAGCCTGGTCAATCTTTGTGCTCAGCACGGTGGCAAGCTGCCTGAGGTTATCTGTGGAGTCGTGCGCCGCCGTGATGACGGTATCGAACGCGCCCGCCGTCTCGTGAACGATGGTCGAGAATTCGCCCTGATAGTTGCGCAGGCGGGCCAGTTCACGATGCATCCCGGCCACCCGTATGCTGGTGAAAGCGAGTGCAAGCAGCAACACGGCATCAACGAGATAGGATATCATCGACAAACTCCCGCTTCTGATCGACGGGATCCGCTACCTGCATGGCGTAATAGCCATCGAGCTGGCCGATCTGGCACCAGAACAGCACCTGGTTGTTGCTCTCCAATCTGGCCAGCGTGCGCGGCGTCGCGTCGAGCTCGAGGACCTGCCCTACATGGAATTTGGCGACGTCGCCGAGCGGGAGCATGCGCTGTTCGAGGACCGCACTCAGCGTCACCTCGGTTCGTTGGACCTCGCTCTCCATTTGCTCTCGCCAGTTCGGATCGGCCGCCCGGCCATCGCTGACGACGACATGGGCGAGCTTCTGCCGCAGCGGATTGAGCGCGGAATGAGGTATGATGAGAAACATCTGCCCGCCACGGAAAAGCGCTTGCAGCATGATGTTCGCGCAGATCGACATGTTGCCGCTTCGGCCGATCGCCAGCGATGCCATGGCGGTCTCGACCCGCTCCAGCCTGAAGGTGACCTCCGATATCGCCGCGAACGCCGATTGCAGCGCCTTCGCAAAACGTTCGAACAGTGCCTGCACCAGACGAAGCTCGATATTGGAGAATGACCGCTCGACGTCGATCGGCGGCTCGGCGCCGTCGGAACCGAACAGCGCCTCGACCATCGTGAACACGAAATCGCCGTCAAGCATGATGAGAATCCGGGTGTCCCACTGCTCGGCGTAGAAAACCGCGGCGACGGCGTTTGCCTCATACTCCTTGATGATATCCCCGACGCGCCCGTTGCTGATGCCGCTGACGGAAAAGAAGCACGGCGTCCCGGCCATCGGCTGGAGGCTATCCGTGCAGGTCGCCGCCATGCGATCGAAGATCACATTGAGCATCGGCATGCGGTCGATGGATATGCCTGCCGCATCGAGCAGGTAGTTCGGCAGGCGCTTCTGCTGCTCGACGTCGATCTCGTCCGTCATCATGCCCGTGCAGCCTTCGGTTCGGGTTCGGCTGGTGCGGACTTGGCAGGCCCGGCGATAGTCTCGTTCTCCACGACGTCGATCGAGGGCCGCTCGGCGCCCGCAATCATCTTACGACCGTGCTCCACCGCAATCTGCGGCATGGCGCCGTTCATGAAGGCGAGCAGGGTCTGCTTGACGATGATGTACGGCCGGCAGCGCTTCTCGCGCGTCATCTTGATCTTCAGCGCGAAGGGCGCGATGATTCCATAGGAAAGAAAAATGCCGGCGAACGTACCGACCAGGGCCGCGCCGATGAAGCCGCCCAGGAGCTTCGGAGACTGATCGAGCGCCCCCATGGCCTTGATGACGCCGAGCACCGCGGCGACGATCCCAAGCGCCGGCAACGCCTCCGCCACCACGACCAGGGCATTGTAGGGAGCCAGCTTGCTCTTCACGATGGTGTGGATTTCCTCGTCCATCAGCGCCTCGATCTCGTGCGTGCGCGCGTTCCCCATGATGATCAGGCGCACGTAGTCGCAGACGAAATGCAGCAGCGCCTGGTCCGCAAGCACACTGGGAAATGCCTGGAAGATTTCAGAGGAGGACGGATCGTCAATATGCGCCTCCACCTCGTTGCGGCCCTTGCCCCGCAACTCGCGCATCAAGGCGTGGAGCGCGCCGAGCAGGTCGAGATAATAGCGCTCGCTGGGCACCGCCCCGGTCAGGGCCTGGACCATTGCAAGTCCCGTGTCCACGATGACCTTCCATGGATTGGCAACGATGAAGGTCCCAACCGCCGTGCCGACGATGATCACGAATTCCCACGGCTGCATCAGCACGGCCAGATGCCCGCCCATGGCGGCAAATCCGCCGAGCAATGCGGCAATCGTGATGAGGATCCCCACGAGACTGACCAACGCGTCGCTCCATTGCAGATTCTATTGTGGATATCTATTGGGCCACGCTTGCGCGAAGCTGGCTTCCCGATCGCCAGCCCCGCGCAAGCTATCCCCGGCAGTTTGGAGCGATGTCGCAACGGCCGCCAAAAGGGGCGCGTGTCATGCTATCCACGATCGCGGACTACCGGAGAATATCGAAGGATATGACCCGGTCCCTCTCGCTCACCGCAAGAAAGCCGGACGTCAGCCGCGAAACCGCATACTACCTGGCGAACATCGGCAAGATCACGAACATCGACGACTTCCTGAAGGACTATCGCCTCTTCTCCTATGCGATGAAGGCCCATGGGTTGAGCGACATGACCTATGCCAAGGCGTTCATGCGGAAAGTGCTGACAGAGGGGGTCTCCAGCGGCAACAGCTTCGCCAACAAGCTGTCGGACTCCCGCTACCGGGAGTTCGCAAAGACGTTCAATTTCGAACTGCTCGGCAGCAGGGCCACCCAGACCAGCGCGGCGCAGAACGGCACGGCTACTCAATACGTCCAGCAAGTGATGGAGGAGGACGCCGGCGACCAGAACGAGGGCGTGCGCCTCGCGCTCTATTTCACGCGCAAAGCGGCCTCGATCAAGAGCCCCTTTCAGGTTCTCGCGGACAAGGCGCTGACGCAGGTCGTACAAACGGCCCTCGGCCTGTCCCCGAACATCAGCGCGGCCGATATCGACAAGCAGGCCTCGTTGCTGTCGAAGCTCGTCAATTTTTCCGACTTCCAGGATCCGGCGAAGGTCGGCCGCTTCGCGCAGCGCTTTGCGGCCATGTGGGATGCCAGCCGGGTCAGCACCGAGGCCTCCAGCAACCCCGCGCTGATCCTGATCGGCCAGTCGACGCCGGCCGGGTTGGATTCCGACATGTTAACAAAACTCCAGACGCTTCGGCTCGGAAGGTAGCAGCATGCAATCGGCCCTCTATGTCGGACTATCGGCACAGGTCGCGCTTGAAAAGCGGCTGCAGACGATCGCCAACAACGTGGCCAACGTCAATACGACAGCCTTCCGCACTGACGTGGTGAAGTTCGAGACGGTGCTGTCACGTGCAGGTGCAACCCCCGTGGCGTTCTCCTCGCCTGGAAACAACATCATTTCGCGCGAAGCCGGCAATCTGACCGAGACCGGCAATCCTCTCGATGTCGCTGTCGTGGGACAGGGTTTTGTGGCCTTCGCCGGCCCGAACGGCACCGTCTATACGCGCGATGGCCGCCTGCAGATCGCGCCCAATGGTGACCTGCAGACTTTGACCGGCTTTCCGGTGGTCGATTCGGGCGGCGCGCAAATCACCGTCGACCCGAACGGCGGACCGCTATCGATCGCCCGCAGCGGAGCGATCACGCAGGATGGCAACGAGGTCGGCACGCTGGGCCTTTTCAATATACCGGCTGACGCCAATCTCGATCGCTATGGCAATTCAGGCGTCATTCCTGATCGCCCTGCCACCGCTATCGTCGATTTCACCCGGGACGGCTTCCGGCAGAGCTATGTGGAGGGATCGGGCGCCAACCCGATGCTCGAACTGACAAGGCTCATCTCGGCGTCGCGCGCCTTCGAGGGCACGAATTCGCTCGTGGAGGGCACCGAAAGCTCCCTGCAAAACGCGATCCGGACACTCGGCGAACCCGGCAAGTAACCCGTGGAAAAAGCGCACGCCGGAGACGCGTTGCGCTGTGAAATTGGGAAGTTTCTTTGAACGCTCTACGGCAACTTGAATGGGCGCTGCTGGAGCTGCAGCAGAACACCCCCCTCGCAAGCGTCAGCGGCGCCATTTCCGAGATCGCGCCCACGCATTTTCGCGTATCGGGCCTGTCGCGCTTTGTCAGGCTCGGTGAACTCATCGGGGTCAATTCGGCAGAGCGCCCGCAGATCGGGGAAGTGGTCCGAATCGACAGCGACGGCATCGTCGCAAAGCCATTCGATCGGCGGTTCGCGGGCGGACTGGGCTCGGTCGCATTCCGGATGCCGCCGCTGTCATTCGCGCCCGACCCCGGCTGGAAAGGCCGCGTCATCAATGCGCTTGGCGCGCCGCTGGACGGAGGCGCTCCCCTGATCCCGGGATCACGCGCCGTTTCGGCGGAGGCGGAGCCGCCGCCGGCCATGAAAAGGGCGCGCGTCAACAAACCGTTGCGCACCGGCGTCCGCATCATCGATCTGTTTGCACCGATTTGCGCGGGCCAGCGGGTCGGCATCTTTGCCGGCTCGGGCGTCGGAAAATCGACGCTGCTTGCGATGCTCGCCCGCAGCGAGGGGTTCGACACCGTGGTCCTGGCGCTGGTCGGGGAACGTGGCCGGGAAGTGCGCGAATTTATCGAGGACGTACTCGGTCACAACCGCGCCCGCGCCATCACCATCGTATCAACGGGCGATGAAAGCCCGATGATGCGGAGGCTGGCGCCGAAGACCGCCATGGCAGTTGCCGAATATTTTCGCGATCGCGGCGAATCAGTCCTGCTTGTGGTCGACTCGATCACCCGGTTTGCCCACGCCGCCCGTGAGGTCGCCCTGGCGGCAGGAGAGCCAGCGGTCGCGCGGGGCTACGCCCCAACCGTCTTCGCCGATTTGCCGCGCCTGCTCGAGCGGGCGGGGCCCGGCGAGGAAGGATCCGGGACGATTACCGGAATTTTTTCGGTGCTGGTCGACGGCGACGACCACAATGAGCCAATTGCCGACACCATTCGCGGCACGCTCGATGGGCATATCGTGCTCAGCCGGCACATTGCCGATCAGGCGCGCTATCCAGCCGTCGACGTTCTTGCCTCGATCTCACGCTTGGCGCATTGCGTCTGGGATCCCGAGGAGCGCGAGCTGGTCGGCAAGCTGCGCGCCATGATCGCCAGATACGAAGACACGCGCGACCTTCGTTTGATGGGGGGCTATCAGCCCGGGCGCGACGCCAGCCTCGACCAATTGGTGGAGATTGTGCCGAAGATCTACGCCGCGATGAGACAGGATGCCTCGGCCGCGCCAAGCGCCGACCCGTTTCGCGAGCTGCGAGACATGATGAAGGGCGGCTGACGAGCAATACGACAAAGGCCCTTCTCAAACAGGCCGCAGGTCGCCACGCAACCTACGCATGTAGTACTGAAAAATTCTCCGGCTCGGAAAGATCGGCGGCGCAGTCGCAGACTGTTGCCGCACTTCCCTGCAATGCGCAGGTTCACAATCACACTGCATCAAGACCACGACATGCGTGAGAACTGTCGCACTTCAGCATGGCCGCTATATCCATTCAGGATCAGCGCACACGCAATGTCTCCGAAAAATTGCAGATCGGCGTCAACGCTGTGAACGACTCTCGCGATAGCTGGCTGCCTCACAGAGTCTCTACTTGCTTTTAGAAGGAACCTCCTCCATCGTTTCGTAGAACAGAAATAACGCTTGCTTGAAATTGACACCCTGGCGGCTTCGATTGAAGACTTCCGATCCATCGTTCGGCGGCGTTGACGCTGTAGCTCCCGTTCAACGACGCCGCGGTCGGCATGTCACGATGAACTCACGGACCGTAGCCTGTCGCGGCGCCGGGACGCCGCGGGCCAGAGTCCTGAAGCGAGATAGATAGATCATGCCGTTGAATCGTGAAGCTGTTGAGCTGCTGATTCAGGCGGCGAGAGCCTGGTATTTCGAAGGCGATCAACACGGCCTGCGCGACCGGGAATGGATGGCACTGCGGTTTCTGGGACGCGCCAACAGGTTTTCGCGGACTCCGACCGCGTTGGCGGGCTTCATCGGCGCCACCAAGACCACGGCATCGCAGATCGTGAAGACCCTCGAAAGCAAGTCCTATCTGGTGAGAAAGCCGTCTCACGAAGACAAGCGTTCGGTCGTGCTCTGCGTCACTGCCCAAGGTGAAAAATGCCTGAGCCAGCACGATCCGATCAATCATGTGTTAAACGCGGTTGCCGCACTCGGGACTGAGGAATGCATCAGGCTGCGCGGCTCCCTCACGAGGATCCTGAATCACCTCGACGCGACACATCAGCGTGTCAATGCCAGTACCTGCCGGGACTGCATGTTTCTGGCCGAACGTGGCCCGGGCATCGCCAAGAGGCGCACGACCGCTGAATTCATGTGCCGGCTTTATCGGGCCCCGATCTCGCTCGAAGAGACCGAACTGCTTTGCACGAACTTTGAGCACGCCCGGGACCGTCCGAAAATCGACGAACAACTCGACGGCGCGCGCGTCGCGAGCCGGGGATAACTCCAGACCTCATCGTGGACTGACTGTTGCGCGTCGAGGCTCCAGGTGATCGGAACGTGATGCACGCCTTTTGTGGCCACCGTTGTCAACGAAGCGCGGCTTTCTCGCCGACTTCACCATGAGACCGGCATCAAGGATGCGCCTGGCATGGCCCTGGGGTGAATGGGTTCAACGGTCACACTCGGCTCGGTGGTCAGAGACCCGTAAACAAGGTTTTGCGACCGTCGCGTGACATCGGTCAGTCCATCTGCGCATCAAGCTGCTTGGCCTTATCTCGATAGTATTTTGCGGACGCAGCATTCCCTTGGCTCTGGAAAGCCTCGCTCGCAGCATTCGCCGCGGCGCTCGCATCGCGGAACGCTGCAATAAATGTATTGCGGTCGTCGCTCTTCACAAGGGTGCTGTCATTGAAACGACCGGCGAGATATCCATCCGCAGCGTCGATAACACCGACCACCATGTTGCCCGCAAGCATGCGTCCATAAAAAGCGGCGATGGCTTGGGATTGGTTGTAGACGCGCAATACCCCCAGGCCATCCGCCACCCCTCCGATACAAGGGCCGGTCCAATTCGCCGTGTAGGGCTGCCATTCCGGCGGTTGACGGAATCCGCAACCGGTTGTCCGGTCCTTACCGACCGCATCGGCGAGCGCCGGTTCGAAGGCGAGGACAAGTGCCGCAAGACTGGCTGCCAGTTTTAGTCGAGACATGTACGGCTCCAACGTCGGTCGGCGAAAATGTCGCGAGCTTCGATCCCGGAAGGTTCTACAACGACCGGGTCCGAGTTCGACACGCTGTGAACCGCCATCGCCGCAGCCGGGATCGCAATGCCATTCCGATCACGTCCGGCAGGCAGCTCACGGCCCCTGATCCATTGCCGCGCCCAACCGCCAAGACGATGCCGCACACGGCCGGCGAAAGATTGGCGGCCATGCGCAAAAATCTTGATACGACGGGGCGTTGCGGCTAGAGCATGATCCGGAAAAGTGTGAAGCGGTTTTCCGAAAAGATCATGCTCAAACAAAGACCTAAAGCGCGATGACGATTCATCCACATCTCATCGCGCTTTAGCACCGCGCTGGCCTTGATGGCCATCTCCACGAATGCGCCAGGGGGCCGGCCCAGCTAGTGCGAGCGGCCGTCAAATCGGTGGTTGCCAAAGCAGGCTCGGTCGCCTGTCGCTCATCGTACAACCAGTGTCTTCGAGCTTAATGTTCACAGCCGACGCAATGCTTAGCCCGGGGGCATGTCTTCCGCGTCGTGCCCGAATATCATTGCCCTTGCCGAACTTAGGCCTGAAGGATTCCGCTTGCTTCGCATCGCGGCCATTCTCGTATCTCGGTCTTGTTGATCAGGGCCATCAGGAAGATGAAAAATCCTGGAATTCTGCCGGGCAAGCGCCTGGATAGCGGCGGTTCGGGGTTGCCGGATTGCCTCGTATTCGCGAAGCAGATCTGCCACCTTTTCGGAACGCCGCTGCTGAAGGCAGGCAGCGAGCGCGGCACCATCCTCAATGGCCTGAGCAGCGCCCTGCGCCATGTAGGGAAGCATGGGATGGCAGGCATCTCCCAGAAGAGTCACTCGCCCCTTGCTCCAGGCGCCAAGCGGTTCGCGATCGAACAGCGCCCACTTGAACGTAGCCTCGACGCCGTCCAGAATCGCATGAATCTGCGGATGCCAACCTTCATAGTACGCATGAACCTCGGTGAGGTCAGCACGATCTGTCCAAGACTCGTGGGTCCAGTTTGATTGCTCGGTGACCGCAACGAAGTTCAGATAGCGCCCGCTTGACACGTAGTAGTGAACGAAATGTCCCCTCGGGCCCATCCAGTTGGTCGATTTGAATTCGATTCCGAGTCCAGCCAGCCGCTCTGCCGGCACCAAGCCGCGGTAAGCGACATTGCCTGAGAAACGGGGAAGCTCCTTTCCGAAGAGATGTTCGCGCACCACGGAATGAATCCCGTCTGCACCCACCAGGATATCGGCTTCAGCGTATGTTCCGTCCTGGAATTCGGCCCGGACAGTTTGGCCATTCTCGATGATGCGTACGCAGCGTTTCGCGAGATGTAGCGCCTCGTTCATGATCGGGGCGCTCAGGATGCGCAGCAGGTCGGCTCTGTGAATGTGGTAGTATGGCGCTCCGTACGCCGCCGCGATCGACTCACCGAGATCTTCGCGGGCGAGTATCTTGCCATCCTGCCAGCGCCGGGCTTCGACGGCCACTGGCCTGACGGCTACAGACTCAAGCTCGGTGCCCAAGCCGTATCGCTGCAATAACCGGCTGGCGTTCGGCGAGAGCTGAATGCCGGCGCCGACTTCGGCCTTTTCCGATGCCTGTTCGTAGACATCAACCCGACAGCCGGCGCGCCGAAGCGCTAACGCGGCCGCGCAGCCACCGATGCCGGCACCGACGATGATGACCCTCAGATCGCCCATAATGTTCTCTACGCGAGGTGACAGCAGCGATGCTTAGTTCGATGCGAGATCTTATGACGAGCGTACACTAGACAGACTTTACTTCGCCACCATCGATCCGCAGTTGGGTGCCCGTCATCCACTGGGCGGCAGATGAAACCAGAAAGGCGATGAGTTCGGCGATATCCCGCGGCTCGCCGTAGCGCGCAATGCCGGCATGGGCCAGAAGCGCCTGCTTTGCCTCGTCGAGGCTGACTTGACGCGATGAGGCCCATTCAAGGACATCGTCCTGCTTTGTGTCTGCGCGGTGTTGTTCCTTGCTTCCTTGCCGCAATCTGTTGTTCAATCACGAACCAAATAGAGCCCCGGCGACGCGCAAGCGCCTGTCGCGACCGAACCCGAAAGAGCAATGGAAAGTCGCCGCGACGCCGCATCTGGCGATCATCGACGACGACACCTTCCGGGCAGCGCAGGCATCAAGGCGCAGCGACATAACGAATGCGCGCCGCTGGTGCGGGCGCCCAAGCGCGTGTTCTCAGGCCTCATCAAATGCGGCTCGTGCGGCGGCGGGATGTCGTCGGTCGGCGCCGACAAGAAGGGAACGCGGCCGCAATGCTCGGCGCACCGCGAGAGCGGCACATGCGGCAGCCGGAAAGTCTGCCTCGCCGAAATCAAGGAACGGGCGCTGGCCGGGCTGCGCAAGGGGTGACGGCATTTGGCTCGTCAGCTTCATGCCCTATGATCTCGGATATTTCGACCTGGAGCAGAAAACATTGCAGCCCTCGACAACCCGTTCGGCACGAGGCTGTCACCCATGTCTTAGGTACGTTCCGTTACCTATGTGTCCGGGCCGGACAAAGGGGATTGATGGTAGCGGGAGAGGGACTCGAACCCCCGACCCCAGGATTATGATTCCCGTGCTCTAACCAGCTGAGCTACCCCGCCACGGCGTCGCGGCGGCGGCAGGCAATGCCGCGGTCGCGAACGCGGCGCATATAAGGAGTGGCTCAAGCCGCTGTCAAGCAAAGCGAGCACGCCGCCCAAGCCTTTGCAAAACCAAGCCTTCGCAAAACCACGCTATTTCGGCCGGATTGTCGGGTCGCCGCCGGGACTGCCGGGCGGCGGAATCACCGGGGTCTTGCCGGCATCCGGCGCGGGCGCGTGCATTTCGGGATCGACGCCCGCCGGCGGACACAATACGCCGTCCGAGCGCGCCAGCCTGTCGCCGAGCGGCTCGGCCCGCTGGCCGGTGGTCGTTCCCTCCGGAACCTTCTCGCCGGAATTCGGCATGGGCAGCATCGGCGCGCAATTGGCGGCGCGCTGCGGCGATGGCGGTGCGGTCTGGGCCGGCGGTGTGGCCGGACCGGGCGGCGCCTGCGCGCCTGCCACGTCAGCGGCCGCGATCATCACGCATGAGAGAAGAAGTGCGCGTTTCATTGCCATGCGGGGAAACGGCCTGCACTGGCAGAGGTTCCGCAATCACTCTGTCGCTTTTTTGTTTGACGCGTTTTCCTACCGCGAAACCGGCCTCCGCTTTCGCTCGAAACGCCATGCCTTCACGATTTCCGATAGCGGATCAGTGAAAAATGGCCCATCGGCGGCATCGGCCGCCGTTCCGTCAGGGTGACGCCGCCATGTTTGTCGGCCCAGTTGGTCAGGCGTTCCCAGGGAAATTCGGGCCGCCAGCCCAGCCGCCGCGCGATTGGGGCGAAGGCCAGTTCGAACGCGCGCCGCGGGCCGCTTTCCGCGCCGATGTGATTGACCAGAATGAGCTCGCCGCCCGGTTTCAGCACGCGGATGAAATCATCCAGCGTGGCCTCGGGATCCGGCACCGCCGTGATGACATATTGCGCCACCACCGCGTCGAAAAACGAATCCGGAAACGCCAGGTTCTTGGCGTCCATCACCGCGAGCGTTTCGACATTGGTCAGGCCGAACTCGCGCACGCGCTTGAGCGCCCGCCGCAGCATCGGCTCGGAAATATCGACGCCGCATAATTTCGTGTTGCGCGAATATTCCGACAGCGACAGCCCGGTGCCGACGCCGACGTCGAGAACGCGTCCGCCGATCTTGTCGGCTTCCGCGATGGTCGACCGGCGCCCCTCGTCGAACACCTTGCCGAAAACCAGATCGTAGACCGGCGCCCAGCGCCCATAAGCCTTTTCGACCCCCTCGCGGTCGATGTCCCCAGCCATTTCCCTGCCCCGATTTTTTCTTAGGTGCGCATCGCCTCGGCAAGTGGCGGCGTCATCGCTTGCTGCGCCCCTGCCCTCGTCACCGCATGGCGCGCGGTCGCGCTCTTGATAAATCCGCCGCCGAGCACGCGCGCCTGTCCGGAAGGCGCGTCGTAGAACACGCAAGCCTGGCCGGGCGAGACGCCCTCTTCGCCGGCAACGAGTTCGACTTCGTAACCGCCATCGACCGCGCGCAGCCAGGCCGGTTGCGGCGCACGGGTCGAGCGCACGCGAACGAACATTTCGATGCCCTCGCCGATGACACGGTCGAGTGCGCCGTCGCCGATCCAGTTGACGTCGCGCAGCAGGATGCGATCCATCCGCAGCGCCTCGCGCGGGCCGACCACGACGCGGCGACTGGCCGCATCGAGCTTGACGACATAGAGCGGCGCGCCGGCGGCAATGCCCAGTCCCTTGCGCTGGCCGACGGTGTAATGAACGATGCCCTGGTGCCGGCCGATCACGCGGCCTTCGAGATCGACGATGTCGCCGGGCTCGATCGCCCCGGGCTTCAGCCGGCCGATGATGTCGGTGTAGCGGCCGGTCGGCACGAAGCAGATGTCCTGGCTGTCCTGCTTGTCGGCGACTTCGAGGCCGAAGCGCCGCGCCAGCTCGCGCGTCTGCGGCTTGGTCATGTCGCCGAGCGGAAAGCGCAAATAGTCGAGCTGCTCGCGCGTGGTCGCGAACAGGAAATAGCTCTGGTCGCGATCGGCATCCGCCGCGCAGACCAGCGCACGCGATCCGTCGGCGAGACGGCGCGATGCAACGTAGTGGCCAGTCGCGAGCGCCTGCGCGCCGAGCTCGCGCGCGGTCGAAAGCAGGTCGCGAAACTTGATCGACCGGTTGCACTCGATGCAGGGCACCGGCGTTTCGCCGTGCGCGTAGCTGTCGGCGAAATTGTCGATCACGGATTCGCGGAAGCGGCTTTCATAATCGAGCACGTAATGCGGAATGCCGATCCGTTCGGCGACGTTGCGGGCGTCGTGGATGTCGCGCCCGGCGCAGCAGGCGCCCTTGCGATGGGTGGCCGCGCCATGGTCGTAGAGCTGCAGCGTGATCCCGACCACGTCATAGCCCTCGGACTTCAGCAGGGCGGCCGTCACCGAGGAATCGACGCCGCCGGACATGGCGACCACGATCCGCGTGTCCTGCGGGCGGCCCTCGAGATCCAGACTGTTTCGCATGCCAGGGGTCATCGACTTCCATCGCGGGCGCCGGGCGGCCCGCCAAGGTTAAAAAGCCTTTATATGCAAGGCCTTATGACATCATCCGGTCCAACCCGGAGCGGATTGGACGCCGCTCTTTAATATAGGCCGTATTCCCGCGAAGCAATCAGTCGCCCGCCATTTTGGAGCGGGTCCAGGACGGCAAATCTTGCCGCCGGGCAGAAAAGGCGGCCGAAACCCGGCAGCGCCATCCGGTCGCCCCCGCCATAAGTAATTGAAATTACATAATAATAATTGCAAACGCGAAGTGGCCCGGTCCTTGCTGAAGGGTAGCCCAGAGCTCAGCGCGAGGGTCGCCCGTGGTCAGTGTCACGTCAGAAGTATCGGCAAACACATCTTTCCAGAACGCGGCGGCGAAATCCGCCCGGCCGGATTCCGATCCTCCCGCCGGAAACGACAGCTTTGCGGCATTGGTCGACAGCAATACCGCAGCGAGCCGCAACGACAACCGTGCGCAGGACCAGGCGCCCGCCCCGCGCCGCTCCGACGACGCCCAGGCGTCCAGCAACCGCTCGCGCGACAACGCCGCCGCATCCGACAAGGCGGACAAGGCCGCGCGCAGTGATTCGAATGATCGCAACGCCGCGGACAAGACCCGTAACGACAAGGCCCGTAGCGACAAGGCCCGCAACGACGACAACGTGCGTGACGACGGCAACGCCGACGCCAAGACCGACGCGGTCGCCGATGCCGACACCAAGGCGGCGACAACGCGCCGCGCCAAATCGAAGTCCGACGCGCCGAAATCCGACAAGGTCGATCCCGACGAGATCGCACTGGCATCTTCCGGCGAGCTTTCTGCCGCCGGCCAGACCGACACGTCACAGGATGCAACGACCGTAACGACGGCCGATGCCATTGCCGCCGCAATCCCGGCTACCGCAACGCCGGCGCCCGCGACCCCCGTGGCACCGGCAACCGACAAGGCCGCCGCCCCGCTTGCCATCGCAGCCGCCGCGATCGCCGCTTCCGCTTCGGTCGCCGCTGAAACCGCACCGGCCGCTTCCGACGCCGCCGCCAGCGACACCGCGACCACCGCAACGACCTCGCCCGCCAACACGGCGCAGGCCGATGCGAAAACAACCGCTCAGGCCACCCTCGGCCAGGCTATAAGCACCCAGGCTACAACCACCGACCCATCCGTCACGACGGGCGCGGCCCAGGCCGCCGCTTCCCTCGTTGCGGCGACGCCTGCCGCAACGAAATCCGCGGCGCCGCCCAAGAGTCCGGAGATCGCCAAGAAGAGCACCGCGACGGCGGTCGAGCAGCAGCCCGCCACGATCGACAGCACCGACACCGACACGTCGGCAACGCCTGCCGCCGATACGATCGTGCCCGCCGTCACGTCGCCGACCGAAGCCGGCGCCAAGCCGAAGTCCGAAAACGGCATCGCTGAAGCCGTGAAGGCCGACACATCAGGCAATTCCATCATCCCGCCCGTCACGCACGCTAATGCCAACGCGCATCTTGCCGCCAATATTGGCCAGACGCCGGTCAATGCCTCGGGCAACGGCCTGCCGGCCGCGGGCACGATCCCAACACAACAGCCGACCGCTCACGTCGCGGCGCCGGCAGCCGCGTCCCAGCTCACCGCCACCGCCGCGACCGACGCCGCCGTACCGGTCAGCGGGCTTGCGATGGAAATCGCCGCGTCTGCCAGAAGCGGCAAGACCCGCTTCGAGATCCGGCTCGATCCCGCCGAGCTTGGCCGCATCGATGTCCGCATCGATGTCGACCGGCACGGCCAGGTGACGTCGCATCTCACCGTCGAGCGGCCGGAAACGCTCTCGATGCTGCGCCAGGATGCCAATCAGCTACAGCGTGCACTCGACAATGCCGGGCTCTCGACCGGCAATGGCGGCCTGCAGTTCAGCCTGCGCGATCAGTCTTCGCAGGGCCAGAACGATGGCAACCAGGGAAATCCGAACGCGCATCGCATCGTCGTCAGCGAGGAAGACAGCGTGCCGGCGATCGTCGCCGGCCGCAGCTATGGCCGCATGCTCGGTGCGAGCGGCGGCGTCGACATCAGAGTATAAAGGAGATCGCCATGGGAGTTGGTGCAACTATGCCGACGCCGGTCGTTTCGGCTCCCGGAACCGGTAATGCGACGGGCAACAAAACCGCGTCGGACAAGACGGCCGGGATCGCGGATAATTTCCAGACCTTTCTGACGTTGCTGACCACGCAGCTCCAGCATCAGAATCCGATGGATCCGCTCGACACCAACCAGTTCACCCAGCAGCTCGTGCAGTTCGCCGGCATCGAGCAGCAGCTGAAGTCGAACGAGCAGTTGAAGTCGCTGGTCGAGATCGAAAAGGGCGCTCAGGCCACGCAGGCACTCGTCTATGTCGGCAACACCGTTGCCATCGACGGCAGCAAGGCGCAGTTCGACAAGTCCGCGACCTGGAATTTCAATTCCGACCAAGACACAACCGCGAAGATCACGATCACCAATGCGACGGGACAGACCGCCTATACCGGCAACTTCAACCTGAAGAAGGGCGGCTCCAGTTTCGTCTGGGACGGCAAGGGCAATGATGGCGTGCAGTGGCCGCCCGGAACTTACACCCTGACCGCTACCGGCACGGACAGCAAAGGCAACAACGTGGCTATTTCCACCGAAGTCCAGGGCATCGTCGATTCCGTCGACCTGACCTCCACCCCGCCGCTGCTGTCGATCGGCGGGCAGAGCTACACCACCGACAAGATCAAGCGGGTGATGCGTCCGAAAGCCTAGAGCTGGCCCCTCGGCCCGCCGCTTGCCCCGTCATCAGCCTTCCCGGCCCGGTCCTCCAGCGAACGCACAGGCGCTTCCGGGGGCCGGGCCATGGCCATTTCTGGTCATTTTCAAGGAGATTCGTATTGAAGCCGTAGGCTTAGGCAAATTTTAAGCCGCCGGGCGTAAGTTACTACCGTGAGTTCAGTGGTTGAGAGTTTGTGAGTACGCCATGACAGAACCCCATCGCCCGAGGGTAAAATACGTCATCGGGCCTGACGGCAGTCCGTTAACAATTGCTGACCTGCCCGCACCCGGCACCAAACGGTGGGTAATCCGCCGCAAGGCCGAAGTTGTCGCCGCGGTTCGTGGTGGCCTGCTTTCCCTCGAAGAGGCTTGCAGCCGCTACACCTTGACCGTCGACGAATTCCTTTCGTGGCAGTTCTCAATCGATCAGCATGGGCTGGCAGGCCTCCGGACGACCCGGATCCAGCAATATCGGCAGTAAGCCCTCCGAACCGAAAAGATTTGATGAAAACCGGCTTCGTTCTGCGAAGCCGGTTTTTTACATGCCTCGAACTATTGGCCGCGCTTTAACGGTTGTTAACCATATGGAAACCATCCCCTAGGCAATAATTGCCCAGTCGGTCCCCGATACGAATCTTGGGTCCGAATCCCTGGGGGCGGTTGGTGCAAAGTCTCGTTGCTTTCCTGAAAGGCCTGGGCGCGGCACGGCTGATGGCCATGGTCGCCGTGACGACCGCGCTGATCGGCTTCTTCGCCTTTGTCATCATGCGCGTCACCACGCCGCAGATGACCACCCTGTTCACCGACCTCTCCTATGAAGATTCCTCCAGCATCATCAAGGATCTGGAGCGCCAGGCGATCCCCTTCGAGCTGCGCAATGAAGGCGCGGTCATCATGGTGCCGAAGGACCGGGTCACGCGGCTGCGGATGAAGCTCGCCGAAAGCAACCTGCCCAAGGGCGGCGGCGTCGGCTACGAGATTTTCGACAAGTCCGACGCCCTCGGCACCACGAGCTTCGTCCAGAACATCAATCATTTGCGCGCACTGGAGGGCGAGCTCGCCCGCACCATCCGCGCCATCGACCGCATTCAGGCCGCCCGCGTCCATCTGGTGCTGCCGGAGCGCCCCTTGTTCGCGCGCGAGGCGCCGGAGCCGTCCGCCTCGATCGTGGTGCGGGTGCGCGGCAACCTCGAACCCCAGCAGATCCGCGCCATCCGCCATGTCGTCGCCTCCGCCGTCAACGGGCTGAAGCCGCAGCGGGTATCGATCGTCGACGAAGCCGGCCGCCTGCTCGCCGACGGCGCCAGCAAGGACCCCGATATCGCCGTCGGCGACGAGCGCCGCACCGCCTACGAGAAGCGCATGCGCAACGAAGTCGAGGCGATCGTCTCCTCGGTGGTCGGCCAGGGCCGCGCCCGCGTCCAGCTCACCGCCGACTTCGACTACAACAAGATCACCCAGACTTCCGACAAGTTCGACCCCGAGGGCCGCGTGCTGCGCTCGAGCCAGTCGCGGGAGGAGTCCTCCGCCAGCGCCGGCGACGGCGGCCAGGTGACGGTCAACAACGAACTGCCCGGCAACCAGGCGGGCGCCACCACCGCCGCCCGCGACCAGAGCAAGAAGAGCGAAGAAACCAACAATTACGAGATTTCGCGCACCACCAAGACCGAAGTCACCGAGGCGGGACGGGTCAACCGGATCTCGGTCGCGGTGCTGGTCGACGGCGCCTATGCCAAGAACGAAAAAGGCGAGATGGTCTACCAGGACCGCAGCAAGGAGCAGCTCGACCGCATCGCCACGCTGGTGCGCTCGGCGATCGGCTTCGACCAGAAGCGCGGCGACCAGGTCGAGGTCGTCAACCTGCGCTTTGCCGAAGCGCCGACCGTGCCGCCCGTCGTCGAGCCCGGCGGCCTGCTCGGCTTCCTGCAGTTCACCAAGGACGACGTCATGCACGTCATCGAGCTCGGCGTCATGATGCTGCTCGGCCTTGTCGTGCTGTTCCTGGTGATCCGGCCGCTGGTCAAGCGCATCCTGGCTGCCGAAGTCGTCCCCGCGCTGGCCGAACCGGCGCCCGCGCTGATCGAGGGCAGCGGGCCCAACGGAGAGCTCGGGCCCAACCAGGCCCTGCTCGCCGGCACCAGCGGCACCGCCCAGCTGATCGACGTTGCCCAGGTTCAGGGCCAGGTCCACGCCCAGGCCGTGCACCGGGTCGGCGAACTGGCCGAACGTAATCCGAACGAGACCGCCTCCATTGTTCGTCAATGGCTGAGCGAACCTGCCGAGAGCTGACATGGCCGCCGTACCGCAGCAAAACGTCAACGCCAACGACATCACCACCGTCATCTCGGCGCTGGCGAGCCGTCAGAGCAACCGTCCCAAGAGCAAGCCGCTGAGCGGGCCGAAGCGTGCCGCGATCCTGATGCTGGCGCTGGGCGAGCAATATGGCGGCAAGGTCTGGAGCCTGCTCGATGACGACGAGGTCCGCGAACTGTCGATCCACATGTCGACGCTCGGCACCGTCGAGGCCGACGTGGTCGAGGACCTCCTGCTCGAATTCGTCTCGCGCATGTCGGCCTCCGGCGCCCTGATGGGCACCTTCGACGCCACCGAACGGCTGCTGCAGCAATATCTGCCGTCCGAGCGCGTCAACGGCATCATGGATGAAATCCGCGGCCCCGCCGGCCGCAACATGTGGGAGAAGCTCTCCAACGTGCAGGAAGAGGTGCTCGCCAACTACCTCAAGAACGAATATCCGCAGACCATCGCCGTGGTGCTGTCGAAGCTGAAGCCGGAACATGCCGCCCGCGTGCTGGCGATCCTGCCCGAGGATCTCGCGCTCGACGTCGTCGGCCGCATGTTGAAGATGGAAGCGGTGCAGAAGGAAGTCATCGAGCGCGTCGAGCAGACGCTGCGCACCGAATTCATGTCCAACCTGTCGCAGACCCGCCGCCGCGACGCCCACGAGGTGATGGCGGAAATCTTCAACAATTTCGACCGCCAGACCGAAACCCGCTTCATCACCTCGCTGGAAGAGGAAAACCGCGAATCCGCCGAGCGCATCAAGGCGCTGATGTTCACCTTCGACGACCTCATCAAGCTGGACTCCGCCTCGGCGCAGACGTTGATGCGCAACGTCGACAAGGACAAGCTCGGCATCGCGCTGAAGAGCGCCAATGAGGAGGTGCGCGGCTTCTTCCTCGGCAACATGTCCTCGCGCGCCGGCAAGATGCTGATGGACGACATGGCCGCGATGGGGCCGGTGCGGCTGCGCGACGTCGACGAGGCGCAGGCGCTGCTCGTCAACCTCGCCAAGGACATGGCCGCACGCGGTGAAATCACCCTGACCAAGAACCGCGCCGACGACGAGCTGGTGTACTGATGGCCGCGCCTGCAAAATTCCTGTTCGATACCGACTTCGCCGCCCCCGACAAGGCGCGCGAACGGGCGGCCACGTCGGCCGAGATCGCGCAGAAGGTCGCGGAGGCCGAAGCACGCGCCTATCGCGCCGGCTACGAGGCGGCCCAGCACGAGGCAAAGGTGGAAAGCGACCGCCGCTCGGCGCTCGCACTGGAAGAGATCGGCATCGCCATCAGGGGCATCGCCGCGCGTTACTCCGGCATCGAGTCCAAGATGGAGACCGAGGCGGTCGACGTCGCGGTCGCGGTGGCGCGCAAGCTGTGCAGCGAGCTGGTCGCCCGCGAGCCGCTCGGCGAGATCATGGCGCTGGTCAGCGACTGCTTCTCGCATCTGGTTGCCACCCCGCATCTCGTCGTTCGCATCAACGACCAGCTCTATGAGGCGGCCCGCGCGAAGATCGAGCGGCAGGCGGCGCAGAGCGGTTTCGAGGGACGGCTGGTGATTTTGGCCGAGCCCGGCATCGCCACCGGCGACTGCCGGATCGAATGGGCCGATGGCGGCGTGGTGCTGGAGCGCGTGGCCATCGAAGCGAAGATCAGCGAACTCGTCGGGCGCTATCTGGCGTCCCGCGATCAGGCCGGAGCGTAAAGGCCATGAGGACTGAAACATGAGTGACACCGACGCACAGGTACCGCTTCCCGACCTCAACGCCGCGGACGCGCCGCCGGTCGACGACCTCGCCTACAACGAGGACGAACAGGCCTCGCGCATCGCGGCCGACCTCGAGGCCGTGTTCGACGTGCCGGTACAGGTATCGGCCGTGCTCGGCCGCTCCAAGATGGACGTCGGCGAGCTGCTCAAGCTCGGGCCCGGCACCGTGCTCGAACTCGACCGCCGCGTCGGCGAGGCCATCGACATCTACGTCAACAACCGCCTGGTGGCGCGTGGCGAGGTCGTGCTGGTGGAAGACAAGCTCGGCGTGACCATGACGGAAATCATCAAGGCTGAACGCAGCTAACAATTTTGGCGATACGCGCTCCGAAGGCGCGAACAGACGGACAGGAGACAGACATGCGGCTTCTTATCGTTGGCACCTTGAAGGGCCAGCTCACGACCGCCACCAAGATCGCGATGGAGAACGGAGCATCCGTGACCCATGCCGAAGCGACCGAACAGGCGATGGCCGTGCTGCGCGGCGGCAAGGGCGCCGACCTGCTGCTGGTCGACGTCGCCCTCGACATCCGCGACCTCGTGATGCGGCTGGAAGCCGAGCACATCCACGTGCCTATCGTAGCCTGCGGCATCTCTAACGACGCCCGCGCCGCGGTCGCCGCGATCCATGCCGGCGCCAAGGAATACATCCCGCTGCCGCCAGATCCCGAGCTGATCGCCGCGGTGCTCGCCGCCGTCGCCAACGACTCGCGCGACCTGATCTATCGCGACGAAGCCATGGGCAAGGTCGTCAAGCTGGCGCAGCAGATCGCGGGCTCCGACGCCTCCGTGATGATCACCGGCGAATCCGGCACCGGCAAGGAAGTGCTGGCGCGCTACGTCCACTCCCGCTCGGGCCGCGCCAAGCGTCCCTTCATCTCGATCAACTGTGCGGCAATCCCCGAGCACCTCCTGGAATCCGAACTGTTCGGCCATGAGAAAGGCGCCTTCACCGGCGCGGTCGCCCGCCGCATCGGCAAGTTCGAGGAAGCCACCGGCGGCACGCTGCTGCTCGACGAAATCTCCGAGATGGACGTTCGCCTGCAATCGAAGCTGTTGCGCGCGATTCAGGAGCGCGTCATCGACCGCGTCGGCGGCACCAAGCCGGTGCCGGTCGACATCCGCATCATCGCGACCTCGAACCGCAACCTCGCAGACGCCGTGCGCGAAGGCACTTTCCGCGAAGACCTGCTGTTCCGCCTCAACGTCGTCAACCTGAAGATCCCGCCGCTGCGTGACCGCCCGGCCGACATCCTCGAACTGGCGCAGCATTTCGCCAAGAAATATGCCGAGGCCAACGGCGTGCCGCTGCGGCCGATCTCGGCCGAGGCGCGGCGCGTGCTGACCTCGAATCGCTGGCAGGGCAACGTCCGCGAGCTGGAAAACACCATCCACCGTTCGGTGCTGATGGCGCAGGGCGACGAGATCGGTGCCGACGCCATCCTCACGCCCGACGGCGACCGCCTCGACCTCGCCAAGACCGCGCCCGCGGTCGCGCATGCGACCTTTGCCGCCGAACAGGTCACCCGTGCGCTGGTCGGCCGCACCGTCGCCGATGTCGAGCGCGACCTGATCCTGGAGACGCTCAAGCACTGCCTCGGCAACCGCACCCACGCCGCCAACATCCTCGGCATCTCGATCCGCACCCTGCGCAACAAGCTCAACGAATATGCCGACGGCGGAATCCCGATCACGCCGGCTGGCGCGGGCGAGCACCAGCGGTTCATGACGGCGGGGTAGCGCGGTCCTCCGCCGTCATTGCGAGCGAAGCGAAGCAATCCACGTCTCCACTTGCGGCGCTATGGATTGCTTCGCTACGCTCGCAATGACGTTGAGAGCGCGGAATAACTCGGCGCATCCGGCTTGCGGAAAATGTGGATGGGATCGCCCGGCTTGAAATCGGGCTGCGTGAAGACGGCATAGGCATACAGCGCGAGGTAGGCGATCGCGATCCCGCCCACGCCATACAATACCCAGGTCGCCAATCGCTTCATCAGACAGCCGCACCCTGTTGAGCCTTCGCAAGGCTAACACAATGCGGTGAGCCGGCCCAACCTCTATCCCGCCGCCACCTTCGCCGGTGCGACATTGACCGCCAGCTTGCCGTAGCGATCACTGAACGCCTTGGTGTCGATCTCCTCGAGCTGGATCGCCCCGCTCAGCACGCCCTTCTTCCATTCGTCGTGCTCGGGATCATGCTGGAACTCAGGCATCACTTCCTTGCCGAACAGCTCCAGCGACTCGCAGATATGCTCGTGGGTGTTCTTGCCGGCCTGGTTGAGCAGGATCACCTGGTCGATATGCGAGGTACGGAAGCGCCGCAACTTCTTGCGGATGGTTTCCGGCGAGCCGATCAGGCCGCCGCGCAGCGCCGCCTCCTGCGCCTCCGGATTGTCGCGCTTCCACTTGTTGTACTCGTCCCACATGTTGACGGTGCCGGGATCGGGACGCTGGCGATTCTGCGACTGGCCGTAGAATCGCAGTGCGAACTGGAAGAAGGTGGCGCCGTCGGCACGGCGGCGCGCCTCCTCATCCGTCTCGGCGCACATGAAGAACGACACCAGCGCCATGTTCGGATTGATCTCGTAGTCGGCGAGCTTCTTCAGCCGCTTGGTGATGGCGTTGTAATAGGCGTGCACCCAGGCATGCGCGGCATCCGCGCTGACGAACTGGAAGCCGAGTGCGCCAAAACCGTTCTCGCCGGCGCGCTCGATGGTCGGCAGTTGCGAGCAGGCCATCCATAGCGGCGGATGCGGCTTCTGCACGGGTTTCGGCACCACATTGCGCAAGGGAATGTCGAAATACTTGCCGTGATGCTCGGTGCCGACCTTGGTGAACATCGGGAAGATCGCCTGCACCGCCTCCTCGAACACCTCACGCTTGGTTTCCATGTCGCGGCCGAACGGCGTCAGCTCGGTGATGGAAGCGCTCTCGCCCATGCCGAACTCGCAGCGGCCATTACTCAGGAGATCGAGGACCGCGATGCGCTCGGCGACCCGCGCGGGATGGTTGGTGGTGAGCTGGAAGATGCCGTGTCCCAGCCGGATCTGTTTGGTCCGCTGGCTGGCGGCCGCGAGGAAGGATTCGGGGGCGGGCGAATGCGAGTATTCTTCGAGGAAATGATGCTCCACAACCCAGGCGTAGTCATAGCCGAGCCGGTCGGCGGTCTCGAGCTGCGTCAGCGCGTTCTGGTAGAGCCGGAGCTCGTCGCCATCCTGCCAGGGGCGCGGCAGTTGCAGCTCGTAGAAGATTCCGAATTTCATGACGCCTCCCAACGCGCTTGTTGTTTTCAGCCAGTGTATTCCCGATGCGCCCCAAGTCCAGCCTCGACCGTGCGAGAGCAATTCCGTGGCGCGGAAGCAGCCTTGCATGGAACGCGCGAATGGTTAGCTTTACGCTGCCATTGAGTCGCGGCCCCTCGCCCGCTCCCCGCTCCATCTGGACCCCATGACCACGTTCACGCCGCATCAGGATTCCGCGCTGAAGGCCGTTGCCGACTGGCTCAAGGCCAAGCCCGGCAGGGGCGGCACGCCGCCGGTTTTCCGCCTGTTCGGCTATGCCGGCACCGGCAAGACCACGCTGGCGCGGCACATCGCCGAGGGCGTCGACGGCGAGGTGAAGTTCGCGGCCTTCACCGGCAAGGCGGCGCTGGTCATGCGCAACAAGGGGTGCGACAACGCCTCCACCATCCATTCGCTGATCTATCGCGCCAAGGAATCCGGCGTCGAGCAGCCGAGCTTTGAGCTGTGGGACGATGCGCCGGCCTCGAAGGCGAAACTGATCGTGATCGACGAATGCTCGATGGTCGATGCCGAGCTCGGCCGCGACCTGATGTCGTTCGACTGCCCGCTGCTCGTGCTCGGCGATCCCGCGCAATTGCCGCCGATCCAGGGCGGCGGCTTCTTCACCAACTGCGAACCCGACACGATGCTGACGGAAGTGCATCGCCAGGCGCAGGACGATCCGATCGTGCGGATGTCGATGGATATCCGCGAGGGCCGCGAGCTCGAAATCGGCCGCCATGGCGAGAGCGAGGTGGTGCCGCGCAGCGAGCTCGATCCGGAGCGCGTGATGGGCGCCGACCAGGTGCTGGTCGGTCGCAACAACACCCGCCGCGCCTACAACATGCGCATCCGCCAGAAGCAGAGCATCGAGGACCCGCTGCCGGTTGCCGGCGACAAGCTGGTCTGCCTGCGCAACAACCGCAAGAAGGGCCTGTTCAATGGCGGGCTGTGGCGGGTGAAATCGCGCACCCAGCCGCGCGCGAAATCAAAAATCCTGACCATGCGGCTGTCGCCCGACGAGGAGTTCGGCCACAAGGTCACCAAGGTGTCGGTTCGCCACGACTGTTTCGAAGGCGGCATCGAGGCGATCCCGTGGGAGCAGCGCAAGCCCTATGACGAGTTCGATTTTGGCTATGTGCTCACCGTGCACAAGTCACAGGGCTCGCAATGGGACGACGTCGTGCTGTTCGACGAGAGTTTTGCGTTCCAGGACAGCCGCGCGAGATGGCTCTACACGGGGATCACGCGGGCGGCGAAGCGGCTGAGCGTGGTGGTGTAGGGCATTCTCGTCATTGCGAGCGAAGCGAAGCAATCCATCCCACGGCATAACGGATAGATGGATTGCTTCGTCGCTGGCGCTCCTCGCAATGACGGCGAGGCTTATTTCTCCGCCACGAAGTAAAAATCCTCGCGCCCCGGCAGCGAGCCGTAGGTGAACGGCTGCTGCGTCCGGTTGGTCGCCTTCCAGACGTCGTCGCGGACGATGTCGAACAGTTTTCGCACCTCGACCTTCGGCTCCTTGATCACGCGCGCCAGCACGGTGGCGAACGGGCTGTTGACGGAATCGCCGTCGAGCGCGGTCTCGCCGTGCTTGGCGGCATAGACCACCATGAAGCCGGCTTCCGGTTCGATGTTGGAAAAGCCGCGGTTGACCAGCTTTAGCGCAATCGTGCGCTGCATGGTCTTTTCAAAGGGATTGTCGCGGCAAGCGTCGAGCATCACCAGCCGCAGCTTGCGCGCGCCGGCAACGGAGGCGATCACCTGCTCCAGCGCCACCGCCTGCGTCTCGGCATCGCTGTCGGCCTTCAGCCTGGCATCGACCGGGATCAGATAGTTGACGCCGCCGATCTCCATGCCGTGACCGGCATAATAGACCACGGCCCAGTCCGCCTTTTCGGACTCCTGGCCGAATTCGTGGAGGGCGGCGAAGAATTTGTCCCGGGTCAGGTCGGACGACAGCGTCACGGTGGCAAAGCCGAGGTCGCGAAAGGTCGATGCGATCAGTTTCGCATCGCGCGGCGGATTGTCCAGCGGCGCGACGTTCTTGTAGGCGCCGTTGCCGATGATCAGCGCGACCTTGCGCGGGCCTGCCGGCTGCGGCGCCTTGCCCGCCGGCGCCGGTGCCGCAGTGCCCAGCAAGGCCTCGAGCCGCTCCTTGGCCACGCCGCGCGCCAGCGTGGTGTCGATATCCTCGCGCTTTGCCGTCACGGCATTGGCCACGGCGCGATAATCGGCGCGCGCGGCAGCAAGGTTGCGGCGCTTTTCGTTTAGCTGTCCGCGACCGACATAGGCACGAACGTAGTTCGGATTGACCTTGAGCACCTGGTTGTAATCGTTCAGTGCGGCGTCGAGATTGCCCTTGCCGAGATAGGCGTTGGCGCGGCTGGTCAGCGCATAGAGATTGTTTGGCGACTTCGCCAGCGCCGTATTGCAGTCGTTGAGCGCGTCGTCGAACCTGCCCATGCCGATATAGGTGAGGCACCGGTAGCCCGGCACTTGCGGGCCGTCGGGATTGACCCTTTGCGCCTCGGCGAAGTCGGCGAGCGAAGCCTCGTACCGTTTCATCAATCCCTGCAGGCGGCCGCGGTTGTAATGGTGCAGATAGCGGCTCTGATCGTTGCCGACATACTTGACCGCCAGGTTGAACTCGTCGAGCGAGCGCTGCAGCTCTCCCCGGCGCATGAAGATCAGGCCACGGTTGTTGTAGGCGCTGCCGAAGGTCGGGCGCAGCTGCAGGCAGAGGTCGTAATCGGCCAGCGCATGCTCGTCGTCGCCCTTGTAGCTGTAGGCGATGCCGCGCGCGTTGATGACCATGACATTCTGCGGCGCGATCTCGTGCGAGGCGGTGAACGCCGCGATCGCGCCGTCATAATCGCGCTTCTTCATCAGGCTGTCGCCGCGATACCAGAAGGCGGCGGCGCGGGAGGGGCCGGTGATGGTTTCGTCGGCGATCACGCTTTCGCAGGCGACCAGGCGGGCCGCCGGTTCCGCCGTGGAATTCCGGCAGGTGTCGATATCCCCCGCAGCCCGCGCTGGGCCAGCGGCGGCGAACATGACGAGAGTCAGCAATAAGGCGCGCAACATCGGCGAAACGCTCCGGTACATGGATTTTGGTCGCGGCTGTTGACCCCGGGTTCATTGTGGAAAGGAAGCCCCGCGACGGTCAAGCGTGACCGATCGCCCTCCCCTTAAGGCCTTGCACCGCCGCCACTTTATTCACGAACTCGTGTGACGCGGCCCGTAACAATCCTCGGGTCCGGCCGTATCTTGGGCATCGGAGAGAATTGCGCCGATTGCGAAACGCCGGTCCCGCTCTAGACTGCCCCCAACCATTGCCAAAGAGGAAACCATGTCCCCTCGCCATCTCAGCCGCCTGTCGCTCGGCGCCGCCGCCATCGGCGCGCTGGCCCTCGCCGCAATCGCCATCAGCCCGTCGCGCGCCTCGGAGGAAGCGGTCGTCATCCCGCCCCCGGCCCTCGACGTGCCGGCCGCCGACGGCATCCAGACCGCGGTGATCGCGGGCGGCTGCTTCTGGGGCGTGCAGGGCGTCTACCAGCACACGGCCGGCGTGCTCAACGCGGTGTCCGGCTATTCCGGCGGCAGCAAGATGACCGCCAACTACACCATGATCGGCACCGGCACCACCGGCCACGCCGAGGCGGTCGAGATCAAGTACGACCCGAAGAAGATCAGCTACGGCAAGATCCTGCAGATCTTTTTCTCCGTCGTGCACGACCCGACGCAGCTGAACCGCCAGGGCCCGGACGTCGGCACGCAGTATCGCTCGGCGATCTTCACGGCCAATGACGAGCAGAAGAAGGTCGCGGAGGCCTATATCGCCCAGCTCAACGCCGCCAAGGTCTACAAGAAGCCGATCGCGACCAAGGTCGGCCCGCTGCAGGCGTTCTTTCCGGCGGAAGACTATCACCAGGACTACCTGACGCTGCACCCGAACCAACCCTATATTGTCTTCAACGACATTCCGAAGATCGAAAATCTGAAGAAGATCTTTGCGGACAATTACATCGAAAAGCCGACGCTGGTGAGTAGCGCGAAGGCCACCAACTAAGCCACCTGCTTCCGTCATTGCGAGGAGCGCAAGCGACGAAGCAATCCATCTATCCCTGTGCCGAGAGGCGGATTGCTTCGCTTCGCTCGCAATGACGACCAACACTGAAGGAGAGTTCATGTCCGACACCAAAACATCCGGCAAGGTCGTCAAGAGCGAGACCGAGTGGCGCCGCGAACTGACGCCGATGCAGTATGCCGTGCTGCGCGAAAAGGCGACCGAGCGTCCGTTTACCGGCGAATATGAGCACGAGCAGCGCAAGGGCACCTATACCTGCGCCGGCTGCGGCCAGACGCTGTTCGAATCCGATGCCAAGTTCGATTCCGGCTGCGGCTGGCCGAGCTTCACCGCGCCGGCCATAGACGGCCATGTCGACGAGGAGCGCGATTTCAGCCACGGGATGATCCGCACCGAGGTCTTGTGCTCGAAGTGCAACGGCCATCTCGGCCACGTCTTCAACGACGGCCCCGGCCCGACCGGCCTGCGCTACTGCATCAATTCGGCGGCGCTGAAGCTGCAGCCGAAATAGTTCCAGTACGCTCGAACCTCATCTTTCCCCCGCGCGACCAAGGGCTGGCCGCGCGGGGTTTGTTTTTTGGGACGCTTTCCGGCCTGCCCGGCGCGCAGACAAGGATGAATTTCGACATGCCCATTTCCAAACGCCTGCTGCTCGGTCTCGGGCTAGCTGCCTTCCTCATGGAGAGCCTTGTGATCCAGCCCGCCCTCGCCGCCGACAAGGTCTCCCTGTTCAAGGTCATCACCACCAAGGACGAGATCGTGATCGGGATCGGCGAGGCTGACCTTGCGCAGATGGAAGGCCAGAACGCCGGCGGCGTCGCCAAGGCGCTGGTCGCCAAGGGCTCGATGAGCGTGTGGCAATACGCGGTGCGCAAATCCGCCGGTGGCGATCTCGAACAGTCGCCGCTGCACAAGATCGGCCTGATCGCCAGCGATTCACTTCGCGTCGAACCCTATGCGACGCCGCTCAAGGTGCTGCCGATCGACGAGACGAAAAAATGACGACCTAGTCGTCATTCCGGGGCGCGCGAAGCGCGAACCCGGAATCTCGAGATTCCCCGATGCGCAATTGCGCATCTGAGGTCTGGTCCTTCGGACCATCCCGGAATGACGGTGTAACCTCCCGAACGCATCACCCGAGGACTTCCGGCCCGGAATATGCTTTGATCCGGGCCGCGGGCGCGTTTTGGGCCACGCCCCGCAAACCTCGGGGAGCGCGTCATGACGCTTGGCACGGTACTCGTCATCATTCTGATTATAATCCTACTGGGCGGCTTCTCCGGCCGCGTCAGGGGCTATGGCTACGGTTATGGCCATTCCGGCATGGGCCTTGTCGGGGTGATTTTGATCGTGCTTCTGATCCTGCTGCTGCTCGGCAAGATTTGAGCCTGATAAGCCATTGAAAAAACTTGATTAAATTTTTGTTCCCGGCAGCCATGCGTGGATTCATCATCACCCCCGATGGTGGACTTCAGGGGTCGCATTTCCGTCAGAGAAGCTTATATTAGGTGCTTGAAATGACGTGCACGGCGCGCCGCCTCTCAAGGCCCACCGTCATCCAATCCCCATTGCTCGCATACAAGAGCCGAAAAAGATTGAGGTCACCGACCATGCGTCCCTTCAGCTACGACACCGCCGCCGAACTCTTTCCCGCCGCGATCCGCAAGAAGAAGCGCGCCGGGTTTGCCTATCGGCGGTTCGGCACCGCGGCGGAAGCGGTTCGCTTCGCGATCGAGGAGTTGCCGGCGGATTCGCTGAACGGCGCTTATCTCCAGGTCGAGGAAGCCCGCTTCGACCAGAGCGGCATCCGCTCGCTCTACGAAAGCGAGGCCTTCCCGCTGCCGCGCCGTCCGCGCCCGGCTGCCAGCACCGACGACAAGGCCGACGCGGCCTGAAGCTTCCAACCTGTCAAACAGCACGCCCCCGGAAACCAGCCGGGGGCGTCTTTTTTAGCGCGGCTGCCGGTCGAGCCAGCGCTTGAGCATGCGCACGTTGCGCACATTGGCGCGGAACATGACGTCGAAGGCGTCGCCCGCCACCGGGACCAGCCCGACCGCGCCGTCGACCGCGACATTGGCCAGCATCCGCGCCGTGATGTGCCAGGGCGCGCCCAGCGCACGCGCCTCGCGCACGATCCACAGCGAAATCGCCGTCGTGATGATGTCGCCGACCACGGGGATCAGCCCGATCAGCCCGTCGATGCCGTAGCGGAAATTGGTGCCCGGCACGATGAAGGCGACGTCGAGAAGTTTGGCGAGGGCATCGAGCCGCGCCAGCCGCTGCTCGCGCGTCAGATTGCCGAACGGATTGGCGACGGAATGACCGAAATCGAACCGCAGGCCCTCGAACTGGCTGTGCAGGTTCGGCTCGGGGATCTCGCGCCCGTCCTGGTCGATGACGGGGCCACGCCCGGCCGCGCGCTTGCGGGAGGACTGCTCGTTGCGCGCGCGCGGCGGCATGTAAATATCGTCGTTTGACATGGTCATGAGATGGTAACGCGAGCAGGAGGTTCAAGTTGCGTCAAATTATCACGATGCATCCCTGAGCCCTTGATATCTCAGACGGAACGATCGCTCTTTTTCGCTCGAAGACACGCTATCTCCCGCGCGCTGCCGTCGGGGTCAGGCCGAAGCGGCGGCGAAAGCAGCGGTTGAAATAGGACAGGTCGTTAAAGCCGCATGCGAAGGCGATGTCGCTGATGCGCCGCTCCGTTGGCTGCGCCAATAGTTCCGCCGCCTTGCGCAGCCGCAATTCCAGCAGGCGCATGGTGAAGCTGGCGCCGGCTTCATAGAGCAGCTCGTTGACATAGCGCTCCGACAGGCCGGCGGCGGCGGCAAGTTTCTGCGCGGAAAAATCCGGCTCCGCAAAGCGTTGCTCCAGGATCATCAGCACGGCCTGCAGCCGCACCGCACGCACGCCGCCGCGCCGGGCGTTTGCCGCGACATCGCTGCGCGCGCCAAGCCCGAGCGCCGCCAGATCCATCAAATGGCTTGCGATGGCAAAGCCGGCCTCGTCGACGGCGCCCGGATGGCGCAGCAGCAGGTCGCTGTAATCCATCGCCAGCGACAGCGCGCCGCCGGGCGCCAGTTCGCGGCCGACCAGATCGTCGACGCCTGCCACCAGCGATTTCAGTGCCGCCATAGGCAGATGCACGTTGGTGAAGCGCTTTTCGTTCATGCCGTCGGCGGCGAAGAACGGCTCGTCGAGCTTGAGCAGCGCCATCGATCCCGGCCGCAGCACGAATTCCCGCCCGCGATGGGTGACGCGGGACTCGCGCGTGCCGGTGTTGCGCGCCAGGCAGTAGCGGTCGTCATTGGTCGCCAGCACCTGGCGCTTTTCGCGCCGCACCGTGGTGAAGGTGCCGTCGCAGCGGCCGAGCATGGTGGTGCCGACATGGATCGAATTCATCGCGGCGCGAAACGGCACGTCCTCGGCCGGGTCGAGTTCGCCGGTGTTGGAGAAATGCTCGAACAGCTCGGCGAAAAACATGAAGCGCTGCCGCTCGCTGAGGCCCGGCGGCAGCATGTCGGTCGACAGGTTCTTCTTGAGGACGGACATCGGCGGGACGGGTCTGGTGGCACGCAGCGACAATCTGGCCACCGCCGGATGAATGCCGGCTGAAGGCCGCCGAGCCTAGCAATACGCTTTTGTGAAGGAAACAGCGCCGGACAGTCCAAACCGGCGATTTCCCGGCGCCTGCCAGTCCAAGACGCCGCCGGCGTCGAGGTCTACCGATGCGGCGGCAACGGCCGCCGGGGCCGGCAGCCACATTCCGGTGAGGGAATGGCCCGCGCGTGGAAACCAAGGAGGAGACCAGGAGATGACGACATCTTTCGCCCGCAAGGCGCTGCTTGGCGCTGCGATCGCCGCCAGCATGGGCATCGGCTACGCCATCGGCGCGCAGCCTCACATGACGGCCAGCATCGGCCTGTTGCAGTCGGCGCGTGCCGAGCTCACCGCGGCGACGCCCAACAAGGGCGGCCACCGCGAAAAAGCGCTGCAGCTGATCGACCAGGCGATCGGCGAGGTCCGCGCCGGCATCGCTTTCGCCGGCGGCTGATGGCAGTATCCAGTCGAGCCCATCGGGAGAGATCTTATGAACAGACTGATCGCCACGGTTTTCGTTTTCGGCATCATGATCGGCGGCGCCCACGCGATGCCGCTGGCGCCGCTCGCGCCGGCATCCGCCGGTGACGTCATCGAGGTCGCCGGCGGCTGCGGCCCCGGCTGGCACCGCGGCCCCTATGGCGGCTGCCGCCGCAATTACGCGCGGCCCTGGCTGCACGCCTGCCCGCGCGGCTGGTACCCCGGCCCCTACGGCCGCTGCCGCGCCAACGGGACCTGAGCGAGCGACGGCGGACAAACCGGCATCACGAACGGCGGACCGAAAGGTCCGCCGTTTTCGTCCATCGTTGCGAGCGCAGCGAGGCAATCCATCTTTCCGCATGTGAGGTGACAATGGATTGCTTCGCTGCAGCCTGTCATCGGGCGCGCATTCGCGCGACCCGTGGGCTCGCAATGACGCGGAAATAATGACGCAACGCTCAACTGTCATCCCCGCGAAGGCGGGGATCCAGTACGCCGCGGCTCATCGGTTCAATCATTGGCGTATCTGGAATACTGGATCGTCCGCCTTCGCGGACGATGACGTCTGAATATGAGGCGGCGATCTCGCGGCATGATTTGCCCGAGCTTTGCAGCTTCGTTTGCCCTCATCGAAATCAGAGGGCGCAGGGAAGACCGGGTGCGCGCCGCACCCGCGGTCTCGCGTGCCATTATGCGCATGGCAAGAGGTGCACACGAGCATACAGGTTCGGCGGGAGCATCCCGGCCTTCCCTGCGCAATGGCTTTACGGCTTACTTCGTGCTCTTCCCGGAGAACGGCTCTTTTGCCTCCGTCGTCCGCGAGGCGCTTTCGCACCCTTCGGACTT
>Ga0102590_1000581_pt1 | contig 77118 bp, 80 predicted proteins | sample AraplaMF_Col_mMF_FD_76859 | JGI IMG/M metagenome (GOLD analysis project Ga0102590, IMG submission 76859) | Arabidopsis root microbial communities from the University of North Carolina, USA - plate scrape MF_Col_mMF | ecosystem: Host-associated > Plants > Roots > Endosphere | place: USA... | reverse complement strand
GTGCAACTGTTCAGGTTGGTAATGGAACGGGTGGGAGGCCGAGCCGGCTCACGGCGTCAAGCGCCAAGGACCCAACGGCTTCCCACCCAACCCATCCTGACAGACTTCCAAGACACAGGGACCCATACCCCCAGGGAGCAGTTTGGCGAAGATTCGTAGTTCGGTACTGCTACCGCACGCCCTCGTTAGATCACGCGGTATGGGTCCCGGCCTTCGCCGGGACGACGGCGAGGAAGCAATTTACTTCCCTCACCGCCCCTCTCAAAACTTGTACGTCACACCGGCGCCGACCAGCCACGGATCGATATGCGTGGTGCCGGTGACCGGCAGTCCGCTGACGGTCGCGGAGTAATCCGGCCGCAGCCAGAGCTTCTTGACGTCGACGTTGAGACCCCAGTGCCGGTCGAGCATGTAGTCGAAGCCGAACTGCACGGCGCCGCCCCACGCGTTGCTGACGTGAAGGTTCGTGGTGGTGGCGACGATCGCTGGCGGGCCGGCGATGGCGGCCGGCACGCCTGCCGCGGAATTGTTGAAGAACACGGTGTAGTTCACGCCGGCGCCGACATACGGCTTGAACGCGCCGAAATTGTCGAAGTGATATTGCAGCGTCAGCGTCGGCGGCAGCAGCGTGGTCTTGCCGATCGGCAGGCTCGCGAGCGAGCCGGTGCCGCTGATCGAATGCCTGGTCACGCCGAGGATCAATTCCGCCGCGATGTTCTTCGTGAAGAAATAGCTGATGTCGAGCTCCGGCACGACCTGGTCGCTGATCGACAGGCCGGAATTCGGCGACGACAGCGAGGGCACGCCCGCGACATTGACGGTGGAGCCGCCGGCATCCGGCAACACGCCGAGCACGCGCAGGCGCACCATCCAGGGATTGAACGCCTCCACGGGCGGCGGCGCCTTCCTGTAGACCGGCAAATCGGCAGCCTGCACTGATGCAAAGCTCCCCGCGAGCATCGCACCGAGCGTCGCGAGCCGCGCCAGGTTTCTTATCGTTCCGTCCATCGCATTCCCCTTCAACGATCGCCGCGCGTCGTTGCGCGACGTGAGGGTCAGAGCAGAAAGGCAATGGTGAAGGATTTGACGCCGATCAAATCAGGACAAACGCGGCACGATTTGGTCGTCGCGTTGCAGATGTATCACGCGATGCGCAGTGCATGCGGAATGGCGCGGCAGGATAATTCCGCGCCCGTGCTTACGGCCGCTCGGGATGGTTCAGCATGTACTCGCCGAGATCGCGCTGGCGGCGATCGGCGCGGGCGGTGGCGGCATTGCGCTGGACGTCGCGGTCCTTGCGGCAAGCCGCGTATTCCGGCGAGCCCTGTGCATAGCCACGGCTCTGGCAGACCGCGTCGTCATCGTCGCCGCCCACCGCCACCGGCGTCTGATAGCGCGCCGAGCAGGCGGAGAGAGCGATGGCGAGAGTGACGGCTGCGAGCAGGCGCGGCGCGGTGGCGAGTGGCATCGAGGGTCCCTTATTCACTGCCCCTGTTTAGCGCGGAATGCGGAGATTGTAAGTCCCTGCAGGCTGTTCCCCCACGCGCGGTCATTCCCCGCGAAAGCGGGGAATCCAGTACGCCGCGGCGGTCATTGGGTCACACAATTGCGGCCGCGGCGTACTGGGTCGCCCGGTCAAGCCGGGCGACGACAGTGGAACGCGGTGAAAGGCCGGCACGCCCCAGCAAGCGCGGCGACCACCTCACACCCGCCCCTTCAGCGCCTCGCCGATCTCATCGAGCACCTTGGGATCCTCGATCGTCGCAGGCATGGTCCAGGACTCGCCGTCGGCGATCTTCTTGATGGTGCCGCGCAGAATCTTGCCCGAGCGCGTCTTGGGCAGGCGGCCGACGGTGATGGCGAGCTTGAAAGCGGCGACCGGGCCGAGCCGGTCGCGCACCAGTGCGACGATCTCCTTCTCGATCTCGTTCGGCGGGCGCTTCACGCCGGCCTTGAGCACGAGGAAGCCGCAGGGCACCTCGCCCTTGATCGCGTCCTTGACGCCGAGCACGGCGCATTCGGCGACATCGGGATGCGAGGCCAGGATCTCCTCCATGCCGCCGGTGGAGAGGCGATGGCCGGCGACGTTGATGATGTCGTCGGTGCGGCCCATCACGAAGACATAGCCGTCCTCGTCCTTGTAGCCGGCATCCGAGGTTTTGTAATAGCCGGGGAATTCGCTCAAATACGCTTCCCTGAAGCGCGCATCCTGATTCCACAGCGTCGGCAGGCATCCCGGCGGCATCGGCAGTTTTATCACGATCGAGCCCATGGTGTTCGCGGGCACCGGCTTTGCCGCTTCATCCACCACGTCCACCTGGTAGCCCGGCATCGGCACCGTCGGCGAGCCGTGCTTCACCGGCAGCACGCCGAGGCCGACCGGATTGCCGGCGATGCACCAGCCGGTTTCGGTCTGCCACCAATGGTCGATGACAGGCACCTTCAGCTGCTGCTCGGCCCATTCGACCGTCGGCGGATCGGCGCGCTCGCCGGCGAGGAACAGCGTGCGGAATTTCGACAAATCGTATTGCCGGATGAATTTTCCTTCGGGGTCCTCTTTGCGGATCGCGCGGAACGCGGTCGGCGCGGTGAAGAAGGCGACCGCCTTGTGCTCGCTGATGACGCGCCAGAACGCGCCGGCATCGGGCGTGCCGACCGGCTTGCCCTCGTACATGATTGAGGTCGCGCCATGCAGCAGCGGGCCGTAGATGATGTAGCTGTGGCCGACCACCCAGCCGATGTCGGAGCCGCACCACCAGACCTCGCCCGGCTTGACGCCATAGAGGTTGAACATCGACCATTTCACCGCGACGAGATGGCCGCCATTGTCGCGCACGACGCCCTTGGGAATGCCTGTCGTGCCCGAGGTGTAGAGGATGTAGAGCGGATCGGTAGCAGCAACCGGAACGCAGGGCGCCTTCTTGCCGTCGTTCATCGCTTTGCGGCGCAGGCTCGCCCAATCGTAATCGCGGCCCGGCGTCAGGTCGCAGGTGAGCTGCGGACGCTGCAGCACGATGCAGGCCTTCGGCTTGCTGCCGGCCAGCCTGATGGCTTCGTCGAGCAGCGGCTTGTACTGCACGATGCGGCCGGGCTCGATGCCGCAGCTCGCGGAGAGAATGAGTTTCGGCTGCGCATCGTCGATGCGGGTGGCGAGCTCCTTTGCGGCAAAGCCGCCGAACACCACCGAATGCACCGCGCCGATGCGCGCGCAGGCGAGCATCGCGACCACCGCTTCCGGAACCATCGGCATGTAGAGGATGACGCGGTCGCCCTTGGCGACGCCGAAATCCTGCATGACGGCGCCGAGCGCCTGCACCTCGGCGAGCAGCTCGCCATAGGTAAATCTGGCGACCGAATTAGTCAGCGGCGAATCGTGGATCAGCGCAACCTGGTCGGCGCGGCCGCGTTCGACGTGGCGGTCGAGCGCGTTGTAGCAGGTGTTGACGACGCCGCCGGTGAACCAGCGGCCGTAGACGCCCTGGGAGGCGTCGAAGATCGTCTTCGGCGGCTCGATCCAGTCGATCTCCGTGGCCGCCTCGGCCCAGAAGCCCTGGGGATCGGCCAGCGAGCGCGCATGGACCTCGTGATAGTGACTCTTCCCCTGGACGCTCATTCCCGCGCTCCCGTTCCCTTTATTGCCTGGCCTGACCATGTGGCAGGACAACCGTCCCGCCATGACCCGGATCAAATGCCGGCCTTGTTTGAGAGCTATTTTCCCGGGAACGCGCCGCGGTTCAAGCCGAAAAGAACGCTTCTTCGGCCTCTTCCCGTTCTTACGGGACCGGAAGCTTCCACGGCGTCATGGCCGGGCTTGTCCCGGCCATCCACGTCTTGTTGTTACGGGGCGCGAAGAACGTGGATGCCCGGGACAAGCCCAGGCATGCGATCTCGTGCGGATGCAAATTGACGATTCCCCACGACAGGCGGGGAGAGGCGAAGAACCCGCCTAGCTCTCCATCGCGTTCAGCTTCTGCAGCCGTTCCTGCATGATCTTCCGGAGATCGTAGCCGGGGCGGCCGAAGCTGGCGTTGCGGGTGGAGAGGAAATCGCGCTGGGTCTTGCGCAGGTCGTTCGCCGAGCGCTTGCTCGCGGATTTCAACACGCGTTCGTAGGTCTCGGCGATCTGGCGGTCGAGCACGCCGAGCTGCGGATCGGCGCAGATCACCTTCTCGACCTCGCGCCTGGCGGTCGCGCATTCGAACGATGGACCGTTGCCCGAATTCGCCGCGAGCGGCCGCTGCGGCTCGTCGCCGAACTTCGCAATCTCCGCGATCATGATGCGGCGGCCGTTGGCCGCGTTGTCGTTGCCGGGATCGAGCTTCAGCGCGGTCTCGTAGTCGGCCAAAGCCTTTCTGCGCTCGCCCATCTTCTTGTAGAGCACCGCACGGTTGTTATAGGTCTGCGCGAAATTCGGATCGATCTTCAGCGCGGATTCGTAGTCGCTCAACGCCGCCCCGAGCTCGCCCTTCATCTGGTGGGAATCGCCGCGATTGGTGAAGAAGTTCGGCTTTGGCGCCAGCCGCAACGCCTGGTCGTAATCGGCGATCGCCTTGTCGTAGTCGCCCATCGCCGCCAGCGTCAGGCCGCGATTGTCGTAATATTCGGGGACCTTCGGATCGAGCCTGATCGCCTCGCCGTCGTCCGCGACCGCCTTGTCGAGCTGACCAAGCTTCTTGTAGGCCGCGCCGCGGTTGGTGTAGCTGCGCGGCCGGTTCGGATCGAGCCTCAATGCCTCGCTGAGATCGCGGATCGCCTTGTCGTTGTCGCCGCCGAGATAATAGGTGACGCCGCGGTCGGACCAGGCCTGCGCATTGTCCGGCTTCAGCTTGATCGCCTGGTCGTAATCGGCGAGCGCGCGGTCGAGCCGGCGCTGGGTGGTGTAGACCACACCGCGCAATTCAAAAGCCTCCGCATCCTGCGGATCGAGCTCGATCGCCTTGCTCAGATCGGCCGCGGCGCGGTTGAGGTCTCCGCCGGCCTCGCGCAGGAGGTCGCCGCGCAGGCGCCAGGCTTTTGCATTCTTGCCGTCGAGCGCGATGGCGCGGTCGATGTCGCGCAGCGCCTGTGTCAAGCCGCCCGATGTCCGCGCATTGGCGTCGGCCCGCACCAGCAGCGCGGCGGCGCGATCCGGGGCCGGATTTGAGGTCTGGTCGATGACGGCCGCGCAGGACGCAATGAGCTCGGCCGGAGCGGCCTTGCTGCCCGCGACGCAGTCGACGGCGGCGAAGGCCGGGCCTGCCAGGACGAGGCTCATGGCCGCGCTGACAAGGAAGTTGCGCAGCGAGGATTTGGCAAACGGGAACGTTTGCGCGGAAGGATGCGTGCCGCACATCGGGAAGGCTCCGTGACAACAGGTTTCATCGTTGTCGCGGCGGGGAAGGCATGGGTTCAATTTCGGGGCCTGTCCACGCCGTCATGGCCGGCCTTGTCCCGGCCGTCCACGCCCTGGCTGCAGCCCCGGAGAACGTGGATGCCCGGGCCAAGCCCGGGCGTGACGACCTCCTACGAGGCGGAGAACCTCAATACCCGTCGACCCCGTTGATCCGCTGCAGGCGCTCCTGCATCGCCTTCTTCAGGTCGTAGCCCGGCCGGCCATACCCTGCATTGCGGCGGGCGATGAACTCGTCCTGCTCGCGCTGCAGCGCCTTGGCTTCCGCGGGATTTCGGGCCTCCCGGACCGCGCGCGCGTTCGATCCGAAGATCTCGCGGTCGAGATCCGCGAGCTCGCGATCCCTGCAGATCGCCTTCTCCACGGCGCGGGAAGCGCGGGCGCAATTGAAGCTGGGCTTGCCGGCGACCGCCATCTGCGCGCCGATCCGCTCCAGCTCGCGCGCCATCGCCTTGTGATTGGCCTTGGCCTTCTCATGGTTGGGATCGATCCTGAGCGCGGCGCCGAAATCCTGCACCGCCTTCGGCTTGTCGCCCTTCTTCAGCCAGAGCTCGCCGCGCGCATTGAAGACGTCGGCGAGCGTGGGGTCGAGCTGCAGCGCGCGGCTGTCGTCGGCAATGGCACGATCGATCTGGTCGTGCCGCGCCAGCAGCGCGCCGCGCGCGATCAGCGCCTTGACCAGGTCCGCCTTCGCCGTCTTCTCGTTGTCGATCACGGCCGCGCAGGCGGCATTCGCCTTGTCCATATCGTCGGCGGCGGTGGCCGCAAGGCACGGCGCGATATCGACCTGCGCGACGGCCGCCGGCTCGCCGCCGGTCGCACCGAGGGCCGCGCCGGCCGACAGGGCCGAGAGCATCGCGGCCGCCGACCATTGGATGAGTTTGTGAAAACGCATGCTTGTTGCAGTGAGAAGGTCTTGCTTTGAGGACGCACTATCCATCATACGGCCGGATTGGTGCTAGCTTGTGGCGCCACCCAAATCGGTTTCGGGGACGATTGTGTCGACATTCGAATGGATCATCGCGCTGCTGCTCGGCGCCGTTGCATTATCGGCGCTGGCGCGGCGGATCAAGGTCCCCTACCCGACCTTTCTCGCCATCGGCGGCGCGCTGATCGCTTTCGTGCCGCACAGCCCGACCTGGACGCTGGAGCCTGACCTCGCCTTAGCGCTTTTTGTCGCACCGGTCCTGCTCGATGCCGCGTTCGACACCTCGCTGCGGGATCTCCGCAACAACTGGGTTCCGGTCTCGACCCTGGTGGTCGCCGCGGTCGGCCTGACCACGGCGGGCGTTGCCTTCGTCGCGCACCGGTTGATGCCCGACATGCCCTGGGCGGCCGCGATCGCACTGGGCGCCATCGTGGCGCCGCCGGATGCCGCGGCCGCGGTCGCGATCCTGAGCCAGGTCAAGCTGCCCCACCGCATGGTGAAGGTGCTGGAGGGCGAAAGCCTGCTCAACGACGCCAGCGCGCTGCTGATCTATCGCATCGCCGTCGGTGCGGTCGTCACCGAACATCTGAGCTGGAGCCAGGTCGCGCCGACGATGGCGCTGGCGCTGGTCGGCAGCGTCATCGCCGGCCTCGTCGCGGCGCGCATCGTTCCGCCCATCATGGAACGGGTGACGGAGGCGCCGAGCGCGATCATCGTCCAGTTCGCCACCACCTTCCTGATCTGGATCGCCGCAGAGCATCTCGGCCTCTCCGGCATCCTCACCATCGTCGTCTATGCCATCGCCCTGGCGCGTACCGCAGGCGAGCGCATGCCGGCCCGGCTGCGGGTGCCGTCCTACGCGGTGTGGGAGACGACGGTGTTCGTGCTCAACGTCCTCGCCTTCATGCTGATCGGCATGCAGATGCGACCGATCTGGACGCGGCTGGATACCGACGTGCGCTGGGAATATTGCGTGGCGGCGGCCTGGATCCTGCTCACCGTCGTCCTGGTGCGCCTGTTCTGGGTGACGTTCTATCGCACGACGCTGCGCGTGCTGATCGCGCAGGGCCTCTATCATCCCAAGGATCCGAAGCAGGTCGCCTCCCCGAAAGGCGGCCTCATCATCTCCTGGTGCGGCATGCGCGGCCTCGTCACGCTGGCCACCGCCTTCGCGCTGCCGGAGAATTTCCCGTACCGCGACTTCATCGTCTTCATCGCCTTTGCCGTGGTGCTGGGATCGCTCATCATCCAGGGCCTGACGCTGCGGCCACTGATCCTCGCCTTCAACCTGAGGGACGACGATCCCGTCGGCGTCGAGGTCGCGCGCGGCCGCGCGGTGGCCTATCGCGCGGCGCTCGATGCGATCGAAAGTGATCCGTCGGAGGAGGCGGAGATACTGCGGCTTGAATACCGCGCCATCCTGATGCAGGCCGACACCGATCCGAACGGCGGCATCGCCAGCGGCGAGCTGCCCGCCGATCCGCTGCGCCGCCGCGCCATCGCGGCCGCGCGCCAATCCCTGTTCGACCTCCGCAGCACCGAGGTGATCGGCGACGACGCCTTCCATCGGCTCGAGGAAGAGCTGGATCGCGCGGAATTGAGCGCAGGGGGTTGATACAGACGCGATGCCATCCCGGCCTGGCGCGCAATTGCGCGCGGGGGCCGGGACCCGCAGCCACGACATTGTGTTTGGCGAAGACCCGGCGCTACCAGTCCTGCGCCACAAATTCCTGCTGTGGTTATGGGTGCCGGCTTTCGCCGGGACGAGATTGAACCAATCGCCACCCCTCCAGACTCATCCTTGATGACAACCCTGATCGACGATCGTCGTGTACGCGCGCGTGATGTGTCGCCTGCACGATATTTTTATGTCCACATGGCCCTGGCCTGTGCGGCCACGGCATTCCTGGGTTTCGCGCCGACCTATTGGGTGCCGCTCGCTCACCGGGCGTTCTCCGCAAGCCCCGTGATCCATTTTCACGGCCTGTTGTTCTTCACATGGTCTCTCTACTTTGTGATCCAGACCTGGCTCGCGGCCTCGGGCCGCGTGGTCAATCACCGCTCCCTTGGCATTGCCGGCGTCTCGCTCGCGACCGCGATGACGATCTTCGGCTTCCTCGCCTCGGTGCACGTGATGCAGCACTCCGCTGCGCTCGGGCAGAAGGATGCCGGCATCGCCTTCTCGATCGTGCCGATGACAGGCATCGCGTTCTTCGCCGTCGTCTTCGTGCTCGGAATCATGAACACGCGCCGGCCCGAAGTTCACAAGCGCCTGATGCTGCTCGCCGCGGTCTCGATCCTCGACGCCGCGATCGCGCGCTGGTTCCTGACCTTCCTCGCGCCTCCCGGACCGCCCGGCCCGCCCCCGGTGCCCGTCACCATCGCGCCGGCAGTGGTCGCCTCGCTCCTGCTCGTCGTCGCCATGATACGCGACTGGCGCACCGAAGGCCGCGTGCATCCCGTCTACATTTACGGCACGCTCGCGCTGCTGGCGGTGAAGTTCTTGAACTGGCCGATCAGCGAGACGGCGGCATGGCACTGGTTTGCCGGCGGGATCCTGGCGCTGGCGCAGTAGCTCTCGTTGCCATCGCGAAGCACCAAAGCCAATCCGTCACCCTGAGGTGGCCGCTTCTTCAGCGGCCCTCGAAGGGCGACGGCCCGGCTACAGCGGGGCCGTCCATCCTTCGAGGCTCCCGGCGCGATGCAACGCATCGCGCCACTCGCGCCTCAGGATGACGGGTTTAACAGCTGCGTATCAAGCCCCCGCCTTGCAGGTGATGCCGCCGTCCACCACCAGCTCGATGCCCGTCACATATTTCGACTCGTCCGACGCCAGGAACAGCGCGGCATTCGCGACGTCCCAGGCCTCGCCCATGTGACCCATCGGCACCTGCGCATCGCGGGCGCGCCACATCGCCTCGACATCGCCCTTGGCGTAGCTGTTGGCGAGGCCTGCGGAGTGCTCCACCATCGGCGTCTTCATCAGGCCGGGCAGGATCGCGTTCACCCGGACATGGTTCTTCGCGAACTCGATGGCGGTCGAGCGCGTCAGCTGGTTCATCGCCGCCTTGCTGGCGTTGTAGCTGACATAGGAAATCCCGACATGACGGATCGAGGCGATCGAGGAGATGTTGATGATCGAGCCGCCGCCCTGCTTCACCATCACGGGGATGACGTGCTTCATGGCGAGATAGGAGCTCTTGAGGTTGACGGTGAAGACGCGGTCCCAGCTCTCCTCGGCGACGTCGACGACGCTGCCCATCTCGGCGATGCCGACATTGTTGTCGAGCACGTCGATGCGGCCATAGGCCTTCAGGCACGCCGCCACCATCGCTTCGATCTCACTCGCCCGCGAAACATCGGCGGTGAACGCCGTCGCCTTGCCGCCCTCGCCGCTGATGATCTTCGCGGTCTCTTCGGCCGCCGCGCCGTTGCGATCGACGCAGAACACCTGCGCACCCTCGCGCGCGAAGGTCACCGCGGTCGCCTTGCCGTTGCCCCAGCCGGGTCCGATCGAGCCGGCCCCCACCACCATCGCAACCTTGCCCTTGAGCCGATCCATAGCGTGTCTCCCGTGTTGTTGTTCTTCTTGTAGCCCGGATGGGGCGCGGCGCAATCCGGGGCGACTGTTCCCGGATTGCGCTGCGCTCCATCCGGGCTACGGACCCTTGCAGACGCTCATTTTCGTGACGTTCGCACCGACGGGATGGCCGACAATCTCCGAAAGCGTCTGGCAGCTTCCCTCATGACACAGCCGCCATTCCCCCGCCGCGCCGGAATTGCCGAGCACGACCTCCTGCAACGGTGCCCGCGCGGGCTGCCACTGAAACCAGCCATCGACCAGCCGCGCCTCGGGCGGCGGCTCCATGCCGGGGCCGGTGCCCTTGACGCGGGCCTGCACGAGCTCGAGGCCGGCAGGCGTCACGCGCCAGTCTTCCTGCCAGTCCACCTTCGCGATCGAATGCGTCCACACAAGTGTGAACGCCGACAGCGCCAGCGCCTTCGTAGCCCCGGCTGTTGCGAGGCAGAGGCTCACACCGCCTCGACCGGCGCCGGCGGCCGCTGCCGCCACTGCCACAGCACGAGGGCCGCCGAGAGCACGAAGCCCGCGGTGTCGCTGAACGCGAAGTCGCCGAGCAGGCAGAATGCGGCGCCGAGCGCGACCAACCGCTCGATCAGCGTCAGCCGCGTGAACAGGAAGCCGATCGCGACCATGCCGAACAGCGCGATCGCAACCAGCGCCTTCACGGTTGCCAGCGCCACCGCGCCGTAGAAGCCGAGTTTTGCCGCCATGGGATCGCCGGCCTGGAGCATCAGCGCCGGCGAATAGACGAAGATGAACGGGATGACGTAGCCGGCGAGCGCGATGCGCATCGCCTCCCAGCCGATCTTGTCGGGATTCTCCTTCGCGATCGGCGCGGCCGCGAGCGCGGCGAGCGCCACCGGCGGCGAGAGGTCGGCCATGATGCCGTAGTAGAACGCGAACATGTGGCTCGCGATCAGGGGCACGCCGAGCTTGGCGAGGGCCGGCGCGGCGAGCGCGGCGGTGATGATGTAGGTCGGGATGGTCGGAATGCCGGTGCCGAGCAGGATCGACAGCAGCATGGTCATGATCAGCGCCAGGAACAGGCTCTTCTCGCCAAGCCCAATCACCCAGCCACCGAAGATGGTGCCGACGCCGGTCTGCGACATCATGCCGATGATGACGCCGACGATGGCGCAGGCCATGCCGACGGTGATAGCGGATTTCGCGCTCTCGGCCAGTGCGTCGCGGCACTCGCGCAGGGCCTTGAACCCGCCGCGCACGAACGCGGCGATCACGATCAGCCCGACCACGACGCTCGCGACCGGCACGATCTGCAGGCCGTCGCGCGACAGCGCGGCGACGACCAGCGCAAGCCCGACCCAGAAGATGGTGCGGATCACCATCGAGGAGGCGCCCGTCGTGATGGCGGTGCCGAGGATCAGCGCCACGGTGAGCGCGAGGCCCATGCTGCCGGCATAGAGCGGGGTAAAGCCCTCGAACAGCATGTAGACGAGGGCGGCGAGCGGCAGCACCAGGTACCAGCGCGTCACCAGTGCCCTCCACGCGCTCGGGATCTCCGAGCGCTTCATGCCGACGAGGCCGTGCTTGCCGGCTTCCAGATGCACCATCCAGAACGCCGACGCGAAATAGAGGATCGCCGGAATCGCCGCCGCCTTGACGATCTCCGAGTATTGGACGCCCAGCGTCTCCGCCATGATGAAGGCGACCGCGCCCATGACCGGCGGCATGATCTGCCCGCCCATCGAGGCGGTGGCTTCGACGCCCGCCGCGAAGGCGCGGCGGTAGCCGAACCTGATCATCAGCGGAATGGTGAACTGCCCGACGGTGACGACGTTGGCGACGCCCGAGCCGGAGATCGTGCCCATCATGCCCGAGGCGAACACCGCGACCTTGGCGGGACCGCCACGGGTGCGGCCGAACAGGCCGAGGGAGACGTCGGTGAACAGCTGGATCATGCCGGCGCGCTCCAGGAACGAGCCGAACAGGATGAACAGGAAGATGTAGGTCGCCGAGACGTAGATCGGCACGCCGTAGAAGCCTTCCGTGCCGAACGACAGATGCGTAACGATCTGGTCGAAATCATAGCCGCGATGGTTCAGCGGCGACGGCAGGTATTGTCCGAAGAACCAGTAGACGAGGCAGGCGCCGCACATCAGCGGCAGCGCCGCGCCCATCAGGCGGCGCGTGCCCTCGAAGATCAGCACGGCAAGCAGCGTGCCGACCACGAGATCGAGTCGGGTCGGATCGCCGTCGCGTGCGATCAGATCGGCGTAGAAGATCCACTGATAGAGCCCGCAGAAGAAGCCGGCACCGCCGATCACCCAGCCGAGCGCACGGCCGGCATTGCTCTTGGCGGTGAAGTTCGCGATCAGGCCGAAGGTGAGCAGCACCAGGAAGCCGACATGGACGCCGCGCACCACCTGGCTCGGCAGATAGTTGAAGGCGGCGACATAGAGCTGGAAGGTCGCAAACGCGATACCGATCCAGTAGGCGAGCGTGCCCCACCAGCCCGGGCCGAAACCTTCCGGAAAACCATGCTCGAAATTGTCGAACTCGACCTTGACCTTGTCGGGCGCGGCTGCAGCGCCCTCTGCCTTTTCCAGCATCTTCAACCCATCCCCAATCGTCGAGCGCTTATAGCATTGGCACAACGTCTCCAGATCGTCATGCCCGCGCTTGTCCCGGGCATCCACGATCCTTCTCGCCGAACCTTAAAACGTGGATGGCCGGGACAAGCCCGGCCATGCATAACGAATAGAGCCGATCCTACTTGATCAGCCCCTTTTCCTTGTAATAGCGGATCGCGCCGGGGTGCAGCGGAACCGGGCTGCCGGTGGCGGCGGTCTCGAGCTTGATCTCCTTGCCGGCCGCGTGGGCATTCTGCAATTCCGGCAGCGACTCGTAGACCAGCTTGGTCATCTGATAGGCGAGGTCGTCGGAGACGGCGGAAGAGGTCACGAGATAGTTGACCACGGCCGCGGTCGGCACGTCCTTGTCCTGGCCGGTATAGGTGTTGGCCGGGATGATCGCCGAGATGAAGGGCGGGCCGATCTTGTCGACGGCCTCCTTCGGCACCGACACCACGGTGATGGGGCTCGAGGTCGAGAGATCCTTCAGCGAGGCGACGCCGAGGCCGGCCGATTGCAGGGTTGCCGCGAGCTGGCGGTTCTTCATGAGATCGACGGATTCGGCGAACGGCAGGTACTCGACCTTGCCGAGGTCCTTGTAGCTCATGCCGGCGGCGGCGAGGATCGCCCGCGAGTTCAGCTCGGTGCCGGACTTCGGCGCGCCGACCGACAGGCTCTTGCCCTTGAGGTCCGCGAGCGTCTTGATGCCGCTGTCGGCGGTGGCGACGATCTGGATGTAGTTCGGATAGATCGCGCCGATGGTGCGCAGCTTGTCCAGCTTGGTCTTGAAGCCGGCCTCCTCCTCGCCGTCCCAGGCAGCCTTCAGCGAGTCGCCCAGCGTGAACGCCAGCTCACCGCGGCCCTGCTGCAGCAGGATCAGGTTCTCGACCGACGCCTTGGTGGCCTGCACCTGCGTCTTCACATTCGGAATCTTGTCGCCGTAGATCTTCCCGATCGCGACGCCGAGCGGATAGTAGACGCCGGAGGTGCCGCCGGTCAGCACGTTGATGAAGGATTGCGCATGTGCGCAAGGTGCCGACGCCGCCAGAGCAAGAGCCGCGGCCACGCCGAAAATCGAACGTTTCATGGTTGTTGTACTCCCCAAACCGGCGGCGAAATTGGCCGGATGAGGCAGGCGGGTCAACCCATCCAAAAGGCAAAACAGGACTGCGGTAAATGGCCGATCCGGCTCGACTTTTGGGGAACCCAAAGGGTGCGGCGAGGTGGCGCAGGATGAGCCGGATGTTCCTGTCTGAACCGGTGGAGCTGCGGGCGCGGTCACCTCTCCCGCTTGCGGGAGAGGTCGCGCCGAAGGCACGGGTGTGGGCTTTCTCCTCTGGGGGAGTGTCCCGTTGTGGAGACATCCTCTCCCCAACCCTCCCCCGCATGCGGGGGAAGGAGCGCACCTCCTACGAGGCGGCGGTCGAGCAGGTCACTGGAAGGTCATGTCCAGGCACTTGGAGATGTCGGAGCCGAGGCCGGAGGAGATGGTGATACAGCCGCGGATCTTCTGCGCGGTCATGTCGGCGGCCCAGATCGAGTAGCCGCCGGGCCCGAAGAACGAGTTGGTGTTCGGCGGCTCGGTCTCGGTGGCGTCGAAATCGTACTTGCCGTCGGTCTCGAAGATGCGTGGCTTCTTGGCGCAGCCGCCGTCGGTCTGGACGTTGATGACTTCCTTGTTGTCGCGGGTCAGCGCCAGCGAGACCTGGCAGCGGAAATATTCCGAGGTCTTGGTGTTGAAGAGATAGGTGTAGGACTTGCAGGTCGCCGTGTTCAGCTTGCCCGGGGCAAGGCCGCGGCTGCAGGAAATCCGCTGGTTATGGCTGAGCTGGTAGTCGTCGGCCCGGGCAGCCGGCGCCAGCGCCGTCAGCGACAATGCAGCAGCCCAGCAAAGTTTGATCACATGGCGCATCCGAATCATCCCCACCAATATTTTTGTCGAATTGCGTTCTAGACGGAAAGCGGAACATAGTCGCGAGGGGACGAAGGGAAAATCACAAACTGATGGGCAAGACGTGATGCGTTGCGGCGTTTTGCGAATTGACCCGAAAATACCGTTCGTGATTTGTTCAAAACGGGTACCCCGAGGATGGGGAGGATGGAAACTGATGGCATTTTCAACGAAGACATTTGCAATCGCAGCCGCACTCGCGGCGTTCGCAGCACCCGCATGGGCGCAAGCCCCGGCAACGCCCTGGGAGCTCAAGCCCGACACCGGCTACGCCTATGACAAGGACGGCAAGACCTATTCCTACAAAATGGGCACCAGCAATGCCGGCGAGCTGCTGAAGGGCGCCAAGAAGGTGCCGAAAGGCACGCTGTTCTTCATCGGCCACAACGGCCAGCTCTACATGCGCAGCGGCCCGTATCTGGAAGGCGACGGCAAGTTCAAGTTCGGATCGGATCAGTAATCCCTTTTAGTCGTCCCGGGGCGCGCGAAGCGCGAACCCGGGACCCATACCCCCAGGGAGCAGTTGCGCCGCGAAGCCGGTAACCACGAGTCTTCGCCAAATCTAATCCTGTGGTTATGGGTCCCGGATCTGCGCGCGCTTTAGGCGCGCTTGTCCGGGACGACACCTATGTCTAGAACGCCCCCGCCAATTCCCTCGCGCCGGGTTTGCTGCTGTTCGAATCCATCCGATCGTCGGTCACCGCGAGCAGCTTGGCCACCGTGTTGTGGCGGATCGCGACCGGGTTGCGCTCGTAGCCGCCGCGCTGGAAGAAATTCGAGGTCGGCACCTGCTCGCGCATCGCCTGCGGCATCGTCACCATGTCGAGGCCGGTGCCGTCGCCGGTGAGGTTCATCATCTCGAGCTCGGCCGCGGAGAGCGGACGCGTATAGCCCTTGGCGCGGGCGAACAGCACCGACGTCAGCAGCTTGTGGGTCTGCAGCATCGGCCCGATGTCGATATCGAGCACCATCGCATGCATGGCCCAGCCCTGCGCGGTGTTGCCGATCTTCTCGTGCTCCGACCAGGTGTCGGGCACCGATTTCGCGTGCGCCACCATCTTCTTCAGCACCGCGAGCTTGTGCTCGAGCCCCTGGCGCGCCGGACCCGAGGTCCGCGCCACCTTGTCCGAGAGCGCACGGATGAACTCATGGCCCTGCTCGGCCAGCAGTTCGACGCTGTTGGTGGTGAGCAGCTGGTTGTAGCCCATCGCGGTCGAGATCGCGCGCTTGCCGCCGTGCTCGATGCCCGCCTGCACGTCGTAGCTGCCGGTGCCGCCGGTCTCGAACGAATAGACCCGCACGGCCTGCTCGCGCGTCAGCCCCGACGCCAGCGCGTAGCGCGCATAGGCGCGCTTGAACTCGACCTCGCTGGAGGGACGCTGCGGCGTAAACTGGTAGAGCTCCTGCGCCGCGCGCAGCAGATCGGACACGACGGGGATCGGCTTTCTGGTCGGACGCTCCGGCGTCTCCTCCGGCTCCGGATTCACCGGCCGCTTCGGCCCGGCATAGAGCGGCGGATGCTCCAGCACGTAATCGTCGAGCGTGACCTGCTGCCCGTTGCGCCGCTTGGCGTTGCGGCCTTTCCGCTTCTCGGAGATCTGGCTCCAATAGGCGCCGGCCTCCTCGTCGAAAGCGGCGCGCGCAGCCTGGTATTCCTGCAGCTTGCGGCGATATTCGAGCACGGCGGGCGAGGCCCCGCCTTGCGCAAAGAACTGCGACAACAGCTGGGCATTGGCGTTGCGGACGGACGGCGGCAGCGCGTCGGCCTCGCCGCCGCGCGCGGCAGGCGCGAGCAGGAGACACGCGAGTGGAACCGCCACCAGGCTTTTTCGAATCGAATGATGCATGCCGCCCTCTTAGCAGGCATCCGGTAACCGTCACGTTAACGCGCCGTTTACCATCTCACTTCCAGGCGAAGACCGGCTGTTCCAGGTCGGTGACACGGGTGTGCCGCCCCGCCAGCACCTCGCGGAACTGGTAGATCAAGGCTGCCGTTGGCGCGTGGATCAGGCTCATCTGGTGATGGAAGCGGATGACGCGGCGGGTGCTTTCGGGGATGGCGGTGAAATCGAAGGCCTCGTCCCGCTCGATCGTGTCGAGCGCGATGCGATGCACCGAGGCCACCTCGTCCGGGTTCGGCCTGATTGCCGCACTGTCGGCGGCCCAGACCACGACCGGCGTGATCAGATAGCCCGAGCGCGTCGGATAGTCGTCGAGCGTGCCGAGCACGTCGGCGGTTGAAAGCTTGAGCGCGAGCTCCTCGTCGAGCTCGCGCAGCGCCGCCTCCACCGGCGTCTCGCCGGCATCGCAGCGTCCGCCCGGCAGCGCCCACTGGCCACGATGCGAACGAAGGCTCGACGCGCGCTTGGTGAGCAGGAAGGCCGTGTCATCGCGGTTGCTGGATTCGGTCAGCGCCAGCACCACCGCGGCGCGCTTCAGCGCCGATGGCTCGGCCATCTCGGGCAGCCGCGCGAACGCGGCGCAGGCCTCTGCGATATTCCGCCTGGTGGCATCGTCGAAAGCTCTCATGATGCTTGACTACACCAGGACCGCATCTGATGAAACGAGGAGAGACAGCGTTGCAGGGATGGACGGAGAGATGACGAGCAAGGCCGCCGCAAGGCTCAAATCAGAAGGCTGGAGCATCCTGGAGACCACCGGCTTCATGCACCTGATCGGCCCGCTGTGGGAGCGCAAGGTCGACGGCCATTACGAATTCGCACTCGCCACCGAGGACAAGCACCACAATCGCCGCGGCATGGTCCAGGGCGGCGTGATGATGACCTTCGCCGACCGCACCTGCGGCATGGCCGCCCGCTACAGCTCCGGCAAGGAATACATGGCGACGGTGCAGCTCGACACCCATTTCGTCGAGGCCGGCCAGATCGGCGACATCCTGATCTCCCGCCCCCGCGTGGTGCGCTCGACCCGCAGCCTGATCTTCATGAGCACCGAGGTGACGGTGGATGATCGCTGCATCGTAATGGCGAATGGCGTGTTCAAGATCTTGAAGGGGCCGGGGTAGGCGCGCGGTCTGGCTGCCGCTGCTGCGCACCACACCCTCGCTGTCATTCCCCGCGAAGGCGGGGAATCCAGTACGCCGCAGCCTCTCGGCTCAATCACTGCTGCCTCGGCGTACTGGATCGCCCGCCTTCGCGGGCGATGACACCGATTGCAGGGCACGGGCGTCCACACCGTCATTGCGAGCGCAGCGAAGCAATCCAGTATCTTTCGGCGGACGCATCTCTGGATTGCTTCGCTGCGCTCGCAATGACGGAACTGGGCGGCTATGGTGCCCTCCGTCGAGGTATCGAGGAAATAGCCCATGCAATACCGCCAGCTCGGCCGCACCGGCCTGAAAGTCTCGCCGATCTGCCTGGGCACCATGATGTTCGGCGGGCCCACCGATGAGGCCGCCTCGAAACGGATCATCGACAAGGCACGCGGCGCCGGCATCAATTTCATCGACACCGCGGACGCCTATTCGAAGGGCGGCTCCGAAGAGGTCGTCGGCCGCGCCATCGCCGGCAATCGCCGATCCTGGGTGCTCGCGACGAAGCTTGCAAATCCCATGGGCGACGATCCCAACCGCGTCGGCCTGTCGCGGCGCTGGGTGCTGCAGGCCGCCGACGAAAGCCTGAAGCGGCTCGGCACCGATCACATCGACATCTACTACCTGCACAAGGAAGACCATGCGACGCCGCTGGAGGAGACGGTGCGCGCGATGGGCGATCTGATCCGTGCGGGCAAGGTGCGCTATTTCGGCGTCTCGAACTACCGCGCCTGGCGCGTCGCCGAGATCTGCAACATCTGCGACCGGCTCGGCATCGACCGGCCGGCGGTGAGCCAGCCCTATTACAACGCGATGAATCGCATGCCCGAGGTCGAGCACTTTCCGGCCTGCTCCTATTACGGCCTCGGCATCGTGCCCTACAGCCCGCTCGCGCGCGGCGTGCTGACCGGCAAGTACAAACCCGACGCAGCCCCCGACAAGGAGACGCGCGCGGGCCGCAACGACACCCGCATGATGCAGACGGAATGGCGGCCGGAATCGCTCCAGCTCGCGCAGGAGATCAAGGCCCACGCCGAGAAGAAGGGCATCACCGCCGGCCAGTTCGCGGTCGGCTGGGTCCTGAACTCCGCTTTCGTCTCCTCGATCGTCGCGGGGCCGCGCACCGAGGAGCAGTGGGAGGGCTACATCAGCGCGCTCGACTATCGCTTCACCGCCGATGACGAAGCGCTGATCGATCGGCTGGTCGTTCCAGGCCATCCCTCGACGCCGGGCTACAACGACCCGGCCTATCCGATCGAGGGCCGCCGCGCGCGGACGGGCTAAAACGCGGGAGACGAACATGCCGCATGAGGATCGCTACGGCCTGCCGCTTTCCACCTCCTCGGACGAGGCGGTCTCCGCCTATCGCGAGGGCGTCGACCTCATGCTCGCGGGCTGGACCGGCACGGCGGAGACGCTGGAACGCGCGATTGCGGCGGATCCGGATTTCGCGCTTGCCCAGATCGCCCGCGCCCGCGTGCATGCCTTCTACCAGCAGGGCGACCTCGCGCGGCAGAAGGCGGCGCGCGCGAGAGAGATCGTCGCCACGCGCGGCACCGAGCGCGAGCGCTCGCATGTCGAGACGCTGGCGCTGGCGATCGAGGGCCGGCTGCCCGACGCCATTGCCGCGACGCTGGGGCATGTCGAGGCGTGGCCGCGCGATGCGGTGGTGCTGTCGCTGCCGCTCGGCGCCTTCGGCCTGTTCGCCTTCTCGGGCATGCCCGATCACGACCGCGCAAGGCACGAATTGTGTGAGCGTGTCGCGCGGCACTATGGCGAGGACTGGTGGTTCCTCACCATGTCCGGCTGGGCGATGACCGAGAACGGCGATGTCGCGCGCGGCCGCGCCGTCACCGAACGCGGTTTCAACCTGCGCCGCGCCAACGCCCACGCCGCGCACGCGGTACTGCACGCGATGTTCGAGGACGGCTCGATCGACGAGGCCGACCGCCTCGTCGACGACTGGATCCCCACTTACGGCCGCGCCGGCATCCTGCACGGCCACATCCTCTGGCATCAGGCGCTCGGCGCGCTGGAGCACGGCGATGCGGCGAAGGCGCTCGGGATCTACGCCGACGTGCTGCAGCCTTCGGCGACGCAGGCCCCGCCGCTCAACGTCGTCACCGACAGCGCCTCGCTGCTCTGGCGTCTTTCGGCCTATGGCCATTCCGTCCCGAAGGCGCTGTGGCTGGAAGCCGACGGCGCCGCACAAAAGCTGTTTCCGAAATCGGGCCTGCCGTTCGCCGACGTCCACATGGCGTTGTTCGCCGCGGCAACGCAGAATCGCGACGCGCTTGCCGCCCGGCTTGCCGTCATCGAGCAGCGCCTCGCCGAGGGCAAGCTGCCGGCCGGCCCCGTGGTGCCGGCGATCTGCCGCGCGCTGACAGCCTTCGCCGACGAGGATCATGCAGCCTGCGTGCAGGCGCTCGCGCCCGTCCTTGGCGAAGTCGTCCGCATCGGCGGCAGCCACGCCCAGCGCGAGCTGATCGAGGACACCTTCATCGTCGCGCTGATGCGCAGCGGCGACCTCTCCCGTGCACGCACCCTGCTCGACGCCCGTCTGCACCGCCGCCCCTCCATGCGCGATACGCGCTGGCAGGCGGCGATGGCTTGAGGCAGGATCAAGAAAACACCGGAGGACGCCCATGACCGAGATCGTTGCGCTCGAAGCGCTGGCCGCGCGCGTTGCATCGGGCCAAACGCTGGCCGTCCCCGTCGACCGTTCCGGTGTCGCGATGGCCGCGACCGCGGCGATCATCGCGGCCGGTATCGACGATCTTCATCTGGTCTGCGTCCCCATCAGCGGCATGCAGGCCGACCTCCTGATCGGCGCCGGCGCGATCAAGACGCTCGAGACGAGCGCCATCTCGCTCGGCGAAGCCGGCGGCGCGCCGCGTTTCGGCGCTGCGGTGCGAGCCGGCACCGTGACGCTGCGCGATGCCACCTGCCCCGCGATTCACGCCGGCCTGATGGCGGCGCAGCACGGCGTGCCCTTCATGCCGATCGCCGGCATCATCGGCAGCGATCTGCTCGAGGTGCGGCCCGACTGGAAGGTCATCGACAGTCCGGTCGGCGAGGCGCGCAAGGTGGTCGTGGTGCCGGCGATCAAGCCCGACGTCGCGCTGTTTCATGCGCCGGAGGCCGACCGTGCCGGCAATGTCAGGATCGGCCGCTTCCGCGAGCTCGCCACCATGGCCTACGCCGCCAAGCGCACGCTGGTCACCGTCGAGCGTATCGTCGACCACGATCTGTTCGAGACCGAAGAGTCCGCCGCCGGCGTGCTGCCCTCGCTTTATGTCGACGCCATCGCGGTGGCCGAGAGCGGCGCCTGGCCGCTGGCGCTATGGGACGAATATCCCGCCGACGAGGCCGAGATCGCGCGCTACACGGCGATGGCGCGTAGCGAGGACGGCTTCCGCGCCTATCTCTCGACGTTCCTCTCCCATCGCAAGCAGGTGGCCTGACGCCATGGCCTCCGAACACGAACGGCGCGAAATCCTCATCGCCACCATCGCCGATCTGCTCGACGGCATCCGCCACGTCGCGGTCGGCGCGTCGTCGCCGATTCCAGCGGCCGGCGCGATGCTGCTGCGCGCGCGCAACGAACTCTGTGGCAAGCCGCCGGTGCGCATCTCGATCCTGGGATCGCAGCGGCACAATTTCTTCACCAATGGCGGCATCGAGCTGTTCGACTGCGCCGCGCAGGGCCGGGTCGACGCGTTCTTCCTCGGCGGCGGTCAGATCGACGGCGCGGGCAACATCAACCTCGTCGGGACCGGCGACTACCCGAAGACCGACGTGCGCTGGCCCGGATCGTTCGGCTCGGCCTATCTCTATCACCTGATCCCGCGCGTGATCCTGTTTCGCGAGGAGCATTCGCCGCGCGTGTTCGTGCCGAAGGTCGACTTCGTCAGCGCCCGGGCGGTCACCCCCGAGGTACCCCGCCGCGGCGGCCCCTACGCGCTTCTGACCAACATGGCGCTGTTCGATTTCGATCGCGACGCCGGCGGGTTCGCCTTGCGCTCCGTGCACGCGCCGTTCACGCCGGCCGACATCCGGGAGAATACCGGCTTCGACTATGCCGAGCCCGAGATCGTGCGCGAGACACCGCGGCCCGACGCAGCAACCCTGGCACTGCTGCGCGGAAAAATTCTCGACGAGCTCGCCGAGACTTATCCCGCCTTTGCCCGGACCATGAAGCAGGCGGCCTAACCGCCGTCCGCCTTCGCCACGAAAAAAACACCGGCCTGACGGCAAGTGCCCGCCGGGACGACGGGGCGATTTGGACGAATCGCCAGGGGTGGCGCGGTGGTATTCCAGACCGACTCGGCAGCACGAACGGGATCGCAACCAATTCGCGGTTCGATGGTTATGAAGCGGACCTTCGCCGCGATCCCGTTTTCCGTGGTCCACTGGCATACGAGCCTGACGATGCGCCTCTGCCTCCCGGTCCTCGCAGCAACCCTCGCCGCTTTCGCAATGGCTTCGGCAAGTCCTTGTTTTGCTGAAGATTCCAGGCCCATTGCGGTCAACAATCCGCCGGCACAGCAGACCGCCTTGATCGACCTGCTGGCGCTGATGTCCGGCCACTGCAAGACGCTGACCGTCGCGGGCCGCACCTTTGCCTGCAAGGCCGTGGCCTACGCCCATGCCGACAAGGGCCGGGTCAATTTCGCGGTCGCCGTGGACGATCCCAACGACGAGAACCACGTCGTGTCGTTCTCCGGCGAGAACGGCAAGCGTGCCGACGACAATTCCTACGAGCTGCCGATCGACCGCATGCTGCTCAACTCCAAGGACCGTCCCAAGGTCGACGGCCTGCCGGTACCGGCCGAACAGGCCTCCACCGGCGTTTGCCGCCAGACCGGCAACTTCGCTGCGAAGAAGGTGAACGACGTCACCTGCACGGCGACCGACAATGAAGGCCGCCGATATGAACTGCTGTTCGTCTCCGACGGTACGCCGGTGAGCGTGCGCCGTATCCGGCAATCGTCGCCGTCGATCCAGGACCCGTTCAAGTAGCGGCACTTCGTCCCGCATTGCGTGATAGCGCAACCGCGCGCATCGTTCCGTTGAAACTTCAGGTCAGCCTTGTATGCTCTCGCGCGCGTCCTCATCGAGGAGGTGCGATTGCAACCGGAGGCGGGGCCGAGAGTGCAACAATGCGTATGATCGCAGGGCTCGTGCGCATCCTGATCGTCTGCCTGCTCGCAAGCCTGGCGCGTGAATGCATCGCAGCCGACGGCCCGCGGCAGCGTTCGATCCTCGTGCTGGAAGAAGCCGATTTCCGCTCGCCCTTCTATCTCGAGATCTTTGCCGGCATCCGCGCCGCCGCGAAGCAGAACGGAAATGCGCACACCGTGATCTACGGCGAGAGCCTCGATCTCGCCCGCTTCCCGGGAACGAATTACGAAGAGAGCCTGATCGGTCATCTCAAGACCAAATATGCGCAGCGGCCGATCGACGTCATCGTCTCGATCGGCGTCTCGTCGGCGAAATTCCTGCAGAGGCGGAAGCAGGAGATCTGGCCGGCCGCGCCTGTCGTCTACGGCTTCGTGCCCGATCTGCCCGAGACGCGCGCGCTGTTTCTGCCCAACTCGACCGCCGTCTTCGCAAGGGTGAGACCGGCGCAGCTCCTCACTGCCGCACGCGCCGTCGTTCCCGACCTGACCCGCGTCGTCCTGGTGGGCGAGGCCTGGAAGAATCCGCTGACATACGGATCCTGGAAACAGGACTTCGCAGCCGCGATGCCCGATCTCGAAGTGACCGACCTATCCGGCGCGGTGCTGCGTGACGTCCGCAAGCAGGTCGCTTCCCTGCCCGACCGCTCGGCAATCCTGACCTCGGCGATGTATTCCGACGGCGAAGGCACCTACTACTCCCCGGCCGCGGCGCTCGCACGCGTCGCCGAGAATGCGAACCGCCCGATCATCATCACGTCGGACACGTTCCTCGGGCGGTCGGGCGTTGGGGGCTTCCTGCTGCTGCCCGAAATCATCGGGCACGAAGCCGGCGAAGTGGCGATGCGGGTCCTCGCCGGCGAAGCGCCGTCGAGCATCGCACCGTTCGCCGGCAATAACGTGAAGCCGATCTTCGACTGGCGCGAGCTGAAACGCTGGAATGTGGACGAAGCCAATCTGCCGCCAGGCAGCGAGGTGCGTTTCCGCGAACCGAGCTTCTGGGAGCGGTACTACTGGCACTCCCTGATCGTCGCGAGCGTGATGATGGTGCAGGCGCTGATGATCACCATCCTGCTGCGCGAGCGCCGCCTGCGCTTTGTGGCGGAGGTCGAGGCACGCCAGCGCATGTCCGAGCTCGCCCACATGAACCGCCGCGCGACCGCGGGAGAGATGTCCGTCTCGCTCGCCCACGAGCTGAACCAGCCGCTCGCCGCCATCCTGATCAATGCCGAAACGGCCCAGCAGATCTTGAAGCATCCAACGCCCGACCTGCGGGAGATCAAGGACATACTGGACCACATCCGCCGCGACGATCAGCGGGCTGCCGAAGTCATCGGCCGGCTGCGCTCGTTCCTGAAGCGGGACCCGACCGAACGGCGCGAGCTCGACCTCAATGCGACGGTCGGCGAGGTCTTCCGATTTCTCTCCGTGCAGGCCCTGACCCATGATGTCGAGCTCGTGACGCAGCCGTCGCCCACGGACATCCGCGTGAAAGGCGACAAGGTTCAGCTCCAGCAGGCGATCCTGAACCTCGTCGTGAACGGCATGGATGCCGTGGCCCATCTTCCCGACGATCGGCGGCGCGTGGTCGGCCGCACCAGTCTCGCCGACGGCAATGTTGCGCTCGTCTCTATCGCCGACACGGGCGACGGCATCCTCGCCGACAAGGTCACCGAGATCTTCAAGCCGTTCTTCACGACCAAGGCGCAAGGCATGGGCATCGGCCTCTCGATCGCGCACACGATCATCGAGGCGCATGGCGGCCGCATCTGGGCCGAAAACGCGCCGGCAGGCGGCGCCGTCTTTCACGTCAGCCTGCCGCTGGCAGCGGCGCGATAGGCGGCCAACTTTCTGGAGCAACCCATTTCTGGAGCAACCCATGACGCGCGACCGTCTGTTCCTGCTGCGGCCCGGTTTCGAGGACCCGGCCTATCCGCGGCAAATCTTCTATTGCTGGCATTGCGCGCTGCTCGAGGGCGTACTCACCTCGTTTCCGGCCCTTGCCGACAGGCTCGACGTCGAGCGCATTGCCTGGCCCAAACCGCGGCAGGCGGTGATCGCGCTGGTCGGCGCGGAGAAGCAGTCGCTGCCTTTACTTGTCCTGGCGGACGGGACGACCTCGCCGCACCAGACCGGCAGCCATCAGGGCCGGGCCTTCATCGCCGACAAGGATGCGATCCTTGCCGCGCTCTCCGAACGCCACGGCTTTCCGCATCCGCATCCGTAGGAAGGTCCTGTAGCCCGCATGAGCGCAGCGACATGCGGGATCAGCGGCCCCGGATCTCGCTTCGCTCATCCGGGCTACGGGTCGCGTCGCGAAACGAGGGAAGATTGGCATTGCGCCCTCCCGATCGCTGCGCATAGTCGGCTCGACAAATGTCTGAAGGCCCACCATGCCCACGCCCCTCCCCGCCCTCATCGTCGTCGACGTCCAGCGCGCATTCGATGAATGGGAGGCGGCGGGCAAGCGGCGCAACAATCCCGATGCGGTCGCGCGCATCGTCGATCTGCTCGCGGCATTCAGGACGAACCGTGCGCCGATCTTCCACATCCGCCACGAAGGCACCAGGCCGAACTCCTCGTTCCTGCCATCGCGATCCGGCTATGCCGTCAAGGACGAGGCACGCGAACAGGACGGCGAGCCCGTCATCGTCAAGCACGTCAACAGTGCCTTCATCGGCACCGACCTCGAGCAGCGCCTGCGCGAGGCCCGCATCGCGACGCTCGTCATCTGCGGCGCCACCACCAATCATTGCGTGGAGACGACGACGCGGATGGCCGGCAATCTCGGCTTCGATGCGCGCCTCGTGCGCGATGCGACCTGGACGTTCGACCGGATCGGTCCCGACGGCGATGCGCATTCCGCCGAGGAGATCCACGCGATGACGCTGTCGAATCTCAACGGTGAATTCGCGCGCATCGTCACGACCGCCGAGGTGGTCTCATCATTCGCGGCGAAGTGATGGCGATGGTGCGATCAATGCGGACGATGCGACAATAAATCTCACGACGCGCGTTCATCCGCATTGCTCAAGCCTCGCACGCTGCGTCGTTTCGACGCCCGCACTCGCCGGAACGCATCGAACACCCATCTGTTGTCACACGACATTAACTGGAGTGACGACATGAAGTATCTCATTGCCGCGATCGCTATCGGTGCTGCGGCGCTTGCCGGCGGATCGGCGGCGAACGCAGCCAACAACACAAGCGCGAAACAGAACGCGCGGGCGCCGACCGACATCAGCGCACAGCACAGGCACCATCACCATGGCCACCGCCATCATCACTGGCGCCCTCACCACCACGGCTACTATCGCCCGCATTACCGCAGCTACGGCTATTACCCGCGGCACCACGGCTACTACGGCGGCGGACCGTACGGATATTATGGCGGCGGTCCGAGCGTGAGCTTCGGCTTCGGCGGCGGCCGCTGGTGAACTGAACGGCCCGCAGAGATGCGGGCCTTTCATTTGCCGGCGCGCCATGGCCGGGGCTCGTCCCGGCCATGGCGGGAAAACTACCCCCGCAGGATCATCCCCGCCGTCTGCAGTCCGCTCGCGAGCGCCGCCTCGACCGTCCCCATGTCGCGACCGCGATAGAGTGCTTCGCCGGAAAACAGAACCGGACCGTCGGCGCCGGCGAGGATCGTCTGCGCCGCGCGCGTCTTCGGCGTTGCCCAGGAATAGGCGCCGCGCGCGAAGGGATCGTGCCCCCAATTGGTCGCCGCACCGGCCACGAGCTCGCGCGCGACGTCGTCGTGCGACAGGCCGAAGATCGCGGCAAGTGAGGAGAGTCCCGCCTCGATCAGTCCCCGCTCATCGAGATGCGCCAGCTCCGCCGTTCGCGGCCCTCCGAACCAGCCGGTGAGCACGGGGTGCTGGTCCGGATAGCGCGTCCACCACACCGGGATGGTCTGCTCCGACAGCAGGAAGGTCATGTCCGCAAGATCCGGCTTCTGCTCGCGCCACCATGGCCGCGCGAAGCGCAGCAGGATTTTGATCACGCTGCCGAAGCCGATGTCGCCGGCGGCAGCGGCCTTCGTCCGCGCAGATGCCGGCAGAGCGATGTCCCGCAACAACGGCAGCGGAACGGTGACGATCGCGCGATCGCAGCCGTGCGCGTCACCGCCGGCACAGCGGACCGCGAGCACGCCGCGCTCCTCCGCGATCGCCGACACCGCGCAGCCGAGGCGAATCTCGGCGCCATGCCTGCGGCACTCCTCCACCAGAAATTCGATCAGCGCGCCATAGCCGCCGGCGATCCGCGCCTGCGAATGATGTCCGCCGTCCATCCATTCCTCGCGTAGCGCCAGGATGGAGGCCCGCTCGGGGTCGGCGGCATCGTAGCCTTCGACCATGCGCTCGATGGAATGACGCAGCCGGACATATTCGGGCGCGGCAAAATGACGGCGCAGGAAATCGGCGACGGTGAGGTCGTCCTTCAGGTTCCTCAGCACGGCGTGCAGCTCCGCTTCATGCGGATCGTCGCGATCCTCGTGCGAGAGCCCCGTGCCGTCAAAGCTCCATTGCGTGCCTTCGATCACTTGGGTGGACAGTCCCGCCTCGCGCAGCAGCGCACGCGTGACCGGCGCCTCGCCATGGATGAATTCGGCGCCGCCATCGGCGGGGTAGCCGAACTGCTCCGCCGGCAGCGGATGGATGCGCCCGCCGCAGCGCTCGCGTGCTTCGAGGATGGTCACCCGCTTGCCGGCGCGTGCAAGCTCGCGCGCCGCGACCAGGCCGGCCGCACCCGCGCCGACGACGACAATGTGCTCTGAGATGTCGGACATGACCGGCGCTTCACCCGGCCAATTCGTGCGGATCGTTCTTGATGAGATAGCGCAGCAGCAGGACGCCGCCGCCGAGCTCCCGCACGCTCTCCAGCGTCATCGCAGTGAGCGGCGCGCGCTTGCCGCCGTCCGCAGCCGTCGAATCGAACACGAAGGGCGCGCCGCTGGCGCCATCGATTGCAGGGCTGAGGATCAGGTTGAATTCGTCGATGAGACCGGCACGCAGGAAAGCGCCATTGGCGACGCCGCCGCCCTCGACCAGCAGCCGCTTCACCCCCAGCTCGCGATTGAGGATGTCGAGTGCCAGCGCCAGATCGATCTCGGACCTGCCCGCGAAGATGTAGGACACGCCCTCGCCGCGCAGCCCTGCGAGATGCGAATCCGGCACGCCCTCGGTCAGCACCGCCACGATCGGATCGCCGCCGATATCGGAGCGGCCCCAGCCGATCTTGCCCTGCGCATCGAGCACGACGCCGTAGGTCTTCGCATCGCGCCGCGCGAACCAGTTTTCGCGCGGAAGCTTTTCGCCCGAGACTTCGGGATAGGGCTTGCCCTTGGCGAACTCCGACCCGGTGACGCGGCCGATCACCCAGGCATCGCCGCCGAGCTCCTCATGGATCTTCTCGAACCAGTCCGTACCGGCGCCCTTCGGGCGCCAGCGGCTCGGATGCGTGCGGCCGTCGAGGCTCGAGTGCATCAGGCAGATGACATACGGCTTCATGCAAATCTCCGGACAGCGTCTCAGCTCGCGGGCCCGCCGCTCTTGGCGCGATCGTTCACGATCACGGCAAGCGGGTTGAGCTTCGGCGGCGCGACGAGCTGAAGCGTGTTGGTGTCGTGATGGTTGAACGGAGCGCCGCGGACGAACAACTCGGTCTGGATCAGGTAGGTCCAGCTGCCGTCGTCGTTGAAGGTGATGTCGCAGCGGTAGGTGTCGGTGCGGAAGGCCTGTTCCAGGAAATCGGTCGAGCAGATGCCGTAAGCGGTATCGCCGCGCTTCGCCGTCACGGAAATCTTCCTGTCATCCGGTCCGGCCTTGCCGGAGGCGAGCAGCACCTGCCCGCGCGGGATCGCCAGCGTCTGCATGATCAGCCCGGTCGCGGGCTCCCACAGCCAGTAGCCGACCTGGTCGTGGAAGGTGATGTCCTCTTCCGGCGTGTTGATGTGAATGTGATAGCGCAGGCCGTAGAGCAGCTGCGGCCCGTTGGCCTGCGGATCGATCGGGTCCATCCGGATGTGCTCGATGAAGGTCCGTCGCTCCGGTCCCTCCGCCTTCGGATTGATGTCGATCCCCTTGTCCGCCTGCCACGTCCCGGCAAGTCGGCGAAGCGGGCCGAGATTGGCGAGCGCGTCGGGCGAGACGTCCTCGGGCTCGGTGAAGATGTCGGCGGGAATGGGGAGCATGGGGACCTCGCATCGTTGCGGGGCAAGCAATAGCACAAGGCCGGCGCAAAACTACCGGAATGGAACCGGAAGCCGTGCCGAACGTTGTCGGCCGTCGAGTCCTCGAAATCCGGGCTCGTTTGGGCAAGGCCGCCCATGTCTAGCGTCGCGGGGAGTCCGGTGCTGTCTGAGAAAGCCGCTCGGCAGTCAACTGACGTGAGCTTCCTCGCCGGCGGTGGCGAGCTGGGCGCGATGATGCGCGCCCTCGACTGGTCGGGCTCGCCTCTCGGTTCCCCCGATCATTGGTCACAGGCCCTCAAGACGACGGTCGGCATGCTGCTGGCGGCGCAGGCCCAGATCGTCCTGTTCTGGGGGCCCGACTTCGTCGCGCTCTACAATGATGCCTATGCGCCGGGCATCGGCGCCAATCATCCCCGCGCGCTCGGCCGTCCGGCGATCGAGAATTGGGGCGAGCTGTGGGACGATCTCGAACCGCTGCTGGCCGGCGTCCGCCGCACGCGGACGACATTCGCCGCAAAGGACCGCCCCTTCTACGTCGAGCGCCACGGTTACGGCGAAACGAGCTACTGGGACGTCTCCTATTCAGCCATACCCGACGACGACGGCTCGGTCGGCGGCGTGCTCTGCATCGTCTCCGAGACGACCGAGCGCGTTCTCGGCGAAACCCAGCTGCGGGCCAGCGAGGCGCGCTACAGGGAGCTCAACGCCACGCTCGAGCAGCGCGTCGCCGAGCGCACCGCCGAGCGGCACCTGCTCGCCACGATCGTGGAAACCACCGACGGGCAGATCCAGGCCCTCGATCTCGACTATCGCTGGCTCGCCATCAACGCCTCCTGCGCCGATGCTTATGAGCGCATCTACGGCAAGCGGCCGAGGGTCGGCGAGCGCCTGCATGAATTCCTCGCCGACCGGCCCGAGCATCTCGCTGCGGCCACGGCGATCTGGAGCCGCGCGCTCGGCGGCGAAGCCTTCACCACGATCGAGGAATTCGGCGACGCCCGCTTCGAGCGCCGCGTCTACGAGATGAAGTTCGAAGCGCTGCGTGCGCCGGACGGCACGCGCACCGGCGCGTTCCTGACCGGCATGGACGTGACCGATCGCCTCGAGGAACAGGCGCGGCTCGCACAGGCGGAGGAGGCGCTGCGTCAGGCCCAGAAGATGGAGGCCATGGGCCAGCTCACCGGCGGCGTCGCGCACGACTTCAACAATCTCCTGACGCCGATCGTCGGCCTGCTCGACATGTTCCAGCGCAGGGGCATCGGCGGCGAGCGCGAGCACCGCCTGATCGCCGGCGCGGCGCAAGCCGCCGAGCGCGCCAAGACGCTGGTGCAGCGCCTGCTCGCCTTCGCCCGCCGGCAACCGCTCCAGGCCGTGCCGGTCGATATCAGCCGGCTCGTCGCCGACATGGGCGATCTGATCTCGAGTACGACCGGACCGCAGATCCAGGTGACGGTGGACGCGCCGGAAGGCCTGCCCGAGGCGATGGCCGATCCCAACCAGGTCGAGATGGCGATCCTGAATCTCAGCGTGAATGCGAGGGATGCCATGCCCGACGGCGGCAAGCTGCGCATCTCGGCCAAGGCGCGCAGGGTTGAACGCCCGCACGAATCGGGACTGATGCCGGGCACCTATGTCTGCATCGCGGTCGCCGATACCGGCATCGGCATGGACGAGGACACGCTGGCTCACGCCGTCGAGCCGTTCTTCTCGACCAAGGGCGTCGGACAAGGCACCGGTCTCGGCCTGTCGATGGTCCACGGCCTTGCGTCCCAGCTCGGCGGCGCGCTCACGATCAGCAGTGCCGTGGGGTCAGGGACGACGGTGGAATTGTGGCTGCCGGTGAGCCAGGCGACCGCGGGCACGGTCGATGCCGTCCCCGAGCCGAGCCTGCAGCCGCTTGCCGCCGGCACGGCACTCCTCGTGGATGACGAACCGCTGGTGCGCATGAGCACCGCCGACATGCTGAGCGAACTCGGCTACAGGGTGGTCGAGGCGGCCTCGGCGGAAGACGCCATGCAATATGTCAGGCAGGGCCTTCGGCCGAACCTGCTCGTCACCGACCATCTCATGCCGGGCATGAGCGGCACGGATCTCGGCCTCGCCCTGCGCAAGCAATATCCCGAGCTCCAGATCCTCGTCGTCTCGGGCTACGCCAACAACGAAGGCATCACGCCGGATCTGTCGCGGCTGACGAAACCATTCCGGAGCGACGAGCTGGCGGCGAGCCTGGCCAGCCTCGCCAAGGTGGCGCGCTAGCCGCGCAGCGAAACTCCCGCCTTCGAGAGCATCAACGCGAAGCGGAGCCGAACCGGCCTGGTTCGGCTCCGCCTTCGGGCGCGCTTAGTGGCGGTGATCACGGACCTCGGGCTGCTTGCGATGGTCCCGCACGATCGGCTGATCGCGGTGGTCGCGCACGATCGGCGGATCGCGATGATCGCGGACGATGGTGCGCGCGCTCGACGGCGTCACCACGCCTGCCACGGTGATCGCCGCGAGAGCCACGAGAATGGTATTGCGCATGAGTCTGGTCCTTTGCCCGGTGGATCACTGCGAGCCACCTGACATCAGGCTAGATCGATCGGCCGGAATGATATGTGTCGCCGATCACGCGATGACGATCGATGCGCGGGCAATCTCGTCACGATCGAAGGACGCGCAGGTCGATGAAGCAGCCCGGCGAACGACTTGTATGCCACCGGATGCGCAGGCTTACTCCGTCCCGGCAAGATTATCCTCAACGAGGTCTTGCTCTAGCGGATTGCTGCCAAGCAACTTCGCTCGTATATCTGGAGGCACCGCTCGCCCATAAACCCGATGCCCCAAGCACGCGCGTAACGAATCCAGGAATCCGGCGGGACAGTCGACTCGCCGAAGCTCGGTCAGAAATGCTCGCCAACTCGCGACGTCCTTGCCAACCGTCTCGACTCGAGAACGCGCCACCAAATGCTCGGCGATTGGGTCCAAGGCTACCCGCATGAGCTCCGCATTCCGCGTATCAGCTTCAATGAGACGGCTATCGATCAGGGTATTTAGACGTCGCTCTGCCGTGTCTTGCGTTCGCTCGCGCAACACATCGATGACCTGCGATCTGGTCAGCCATCCGGGCGTGAAATTATCTCCCAGTTCACGCATCGCAATCGTCGAGAGATCGGTGCGGAGCCCGGCTAACGCGACAGCGTTCTGCCCCGTGGGAGCCAATAACCTTTCCACGTATGAATCAAGGAGTTCTGCCAAACCTTGAATACGCTGAGACGAATCCAATCCGCCGCGCAGCACTTCCTCGGCCCACAGTGAGGCAAAGAGCGGCGTAGTGGGTGTGTCGCGCAAGAGACGCTTCAGCTGTGCGCATGCTTCGAGAATATCAGCATCGCCAATGCGGGTAATCCCGCTATCAGCAGATGCCCGCTGAATATAACTATCCAAGAAGGTGTACAAAGCGTCAGGTGGAATCTCACTCGTCTGCAGGACCGTACCCATGTTGCCGCGCGCGCAATCGCGACTGGTCACGACGAGACGCATGATGGGAAAGCCCGGGCGCCCCGGGTCAAATGCCCGCCGCGTAATCTCGTCGCGTTCAGAAAGCCCGTCGACGATGACCGTTGCCCGCCCTGCTCGCAGCAGGGCCTCCGTCAACGCGGCACTCAGCCGCGGAACGCCGATCATGACTCTGAGCACGCCCCCGAGATACGAAACGAAATTCTCACCTGTCTCCGCTTCCTTGAGGTCGCGATCGATGATCAGCGGGAAACTGGTAACGCCACCAAGCCGCGAGTCGCCTTGAGAAAGCATTCGATGCCCGATCTGGCAGGCAATCGTCGTTTTCCCGGCTCCTCCGGGGCCGCAGACCAACAGGGCCACCGAGGGCTTCCGGAATAGCAGATCGAGAGCCGTCCAAGGATGCTCAAGGCGCCGCCCATCAAGGACTATCGGCAGATCAAGCGATATCCGTCGGTCTACCACCAGTTTCAACTTGCTGTATCGTTCCTGCGTCGAGCCGGCTCTCGCCGCGCACCAGGCATCTAGTGCTCTTCGGCTCGTTCCCGACCACAGCAGCAAGGCCACACCGATGAATCTGAACAGCTTGGCAAGGCCGGCCGTAGGTTTGTCTGCGAGATCAGCGAACTGATCCAGGGATTTCGGCCCTGGCAGGGCTTCGTGCATATCAACCAGCTTGACCGGTGCAAACACAAACAGCGCACCGAGAGTGCAAAGCCACACCGCGCCTAGCATGCCGACGGCAAGCAACGCCTTCAGCCAATCGGGCGAGTCGGCGATCAAATGCCAGACCCATGCCGAGATAGGCTGTCCTGGCATGTAGACCTGCGAGCCAGGAAGTTGTTGCCGCCAGCTGATATCGAGATTCCGATCGATGCATTCTACTGCGTATCGGAATTCCGTACCTGCCTCCGGCCGCAACGTATCTCGCGGCGACCATGTTACGCTGAAGCCAGGCCGACGATCGTACAGCGGCAACTCTGACAGCGTCGTATTGTCCAGATAGCGGTTGGACTGCGGCGTTCCGACAACATCATACAAGACGCCGAAGCAGCCTACCTGTGCGCCCCCAGGGTACCGCCAGGAAAGCGTGAGTTTCCCATTCTCGGCAGAAAACTGGACTTCGTCGGCAGCTGCTGCGCTCTCAGGTGAGCCATTCGGGAAGGATATAACGCCGCCCAAACCGACCGCGACAGGACGACTCGAAGTCAAGGCAACTGCCCTCAAGCTCTTGTCGGTATGGACATGTTGGGCGACCCAGTTGAGGCCGCCGTCCTCGCTTCGCTGCACCACTCCCTTGTCGCCGACCGCTACCAGACTGCGTCCGTTCGCCAGCGCGACGATCCCCCACAGAACTTCGTCGGTTCTCGTCGAGATGGTCTCCCAGTTGTCTCCCGAATCCGTACTGCGCCGAACTTCGCCCTTATCGCCAACCGCCACGAACGTGCGCCCATCAGGCAAAGCAGCTACCGCCCAGAGGTTCCTGTCACTGCCGTAACGATACCTTGTCCAAGTCGTGCCATCATCCTTGCTCTGAACAATTGCTCCTGCGCTCCCGACCGCCACCAGAACATTCTTGTTCGGCGAGTTGATCACCGCAGTCAGATTGATATTGCGCTCAACTCCACTCGGACGTTGCTCCCAGCTTCGACCGGCGTCGCGGCTTACTAGCACGAGCCCAGCATCACCCACCGCCACGACTGTTCGGCCATCGCGTTGAACTGTGACACCATTCAGATTGTTCGCAATCCCGCTCGACAGAGGCTCCCATGTGCGACCAGCGTTTCGACTGCGCAGGATTGTGCCCCGATCTCCGACCGCAATCAGGGTTTCGTCGGGAAGCCCCACAATGCCCTTCAGTGTCTGACCGACACCATGCGTCATTACTTGCCAGCTGGCGCCCAGGTTGTCGCTTCGCAGGACAGCGCCGCTCCAATCCACTGCGATCAGCGTTCTCCCGCCAGCGACGCTAACGGCTCCTATCAGATTCAGCTGACTTCCACTCGGGCGCGTCTCCCACTCGTCGCCCCAATTGAGACTGCGCAGGAATATGCCGTCGCCGGCGACGACGATCACCTTTCCGCCGGGAAGCTCGGCAATGGTCAAGAGGCGCTGATCTACCCCGCTCGATAGTCGAGCCCAATTCTGTCCTTGATCCTGGCTGCGCAATATCGAGCCGCCTTCGCCGACGGCGATGATGATCCGACCATTGTCAACGACAGCCACGCCGGAAAGGTTGCGCGTCACGTCGCTGAACCGTCGCTCCCAGCTTTCGCCGCCGTTTCTGCTTCGCAGCAGAAGTCCGCTTTCGCCTACGGCTATGAGCGTGTGCCCATCGGGCAGCATCACGACTTCAGATATATTGCCTTGCGCCTTGGTGTCTTGGGCCGTCCAACTCACCCCGCCGTTCTGGCTACGTAGTACGGTTCCTCGATCTCCGACCGCAACTAGCGTCTGACTGTCGCTCAAAACGATGACGCAAGTCAGGTTCTGATCGGTCCCGCTTGACCTGGAAACCCAGCTATCGCCACCGTCAGTGCTCCGCAGTACCGTTCCGCGCTCGCCAACTGCGACGAGCACCTCTCCGCCCTTGATCGCAGCTATTCCAGCGAGATAACGCCTGGTTTCGGTGGAGCGCTCTTCCCAGCTTTTGCCGCCGTCCTTGCTGCGAATAATGGTGCCGCCGCTGCCAACCGCTATCGCAACTCCGTTCGGGAGTGCGACCAGGCCAAGCAGGTTGCGCGTGGTGCCGCTAGGACGGATCCCCCAATTTGCACCGCCTGTCTCGCTGCGCATGATCGTCCCGTGATCTCCCACTGAGACGAGACTGCCGCGATCGATCGATCTGACTGCCCACATCGACTGCGACTTGGTGCTTGGCTGCGTCTCCCAGGTAGCACCTCCATCTGCACTCGATACCATTGTTCCGTTTGATCCGACCGCCAGGAACGCGCGACCATCGGCGAGTGCTGCAACACCCCAAAGGGCGCTGTCGGTCTCATTCGGCTTGATCTTCCAACTCTCGCCTGCATCGACGCTGAGCAGGAGCAAGCCGCGATCGCCAACTGCGACAAGAGTTCGCTCGTCTCCCATTGCCGCGACGCTTTGCAGATTCTGGTCGTCCCGCTGCAGATTCTGATCATCCCGATTTTGGAGCGATTCCCAATTCTCTCCGGCGTCGCGGCTGCGCAGCACGGTGCCTGAAGAGCCCACCGCAACTAGGGTCGACCTATCCAATGCCACAAGACCCTGAAGGTGCTGCTCAGTTCCACTAACTACCGTGCGCCATCGTTGACCCGCATCCGAACTGCGCAACAAGGTGCCGTTGGTCCCGGCAACAACGACAACTTGCCCGTCACCGACTGCAGCTGCGGCGAAAAGATTTTGACCTGCCGCGCCGGGTTGCGAGAGCCAATTTTCTCCACCGTCGGTGCTCCGAAGTATTGTCCCGTTGGCACCCACGGCGATGAGGGTCCGCCTGTCTCGGAGCGCAGCAATCCCATAAAGGTCCTGGTCGGTATCGCTAGGTCTCGTCTCCCACGTCTCGCCCGCGTTCCTGCTACGCAGAATAGTGCCATTTGCACCTACGGCGATCAGCGTGTCCTCGGCGTTTAGGGCCGCCAGCGACCACAACAGCTTTGGGGTCCCGCTGGGCAACACCTCCCAGGTATGCGCGGCATCTCGGCTACGGAGGATAACTCCGCGATCGCCCACCGCGAAAACCTGGTTTCGATTTTTCAACGCGGCAATGCCCCGCAACTCGCCTGGACGGGCTAACCATTCGTCCACGACCGGCGGGTGAACGTCAGCCTCCTTGACGTGCGTCCAGCCTTCGGCGGAGTGCGCCGCATGGCCAACGAGCATCGCGATCAGAAAAATCAAACAAAAACGCGCGGTGAACATCCAATTTCCTCGAAAAAAAGGCAATCAAAATCAGGTCCGGCGCCAGATCCGACATATTGCGCGGCAAATGCGCCGGTCGAAATTACCCGCGAGTGCTTCTCGCTACTCCTCAACTTGATCGCGCATGGTGACGGGGCGTCTGCTGCGTCAACGCCAGCCCGCCGCCAGCGCAACGCTGCTGCAATACGCCGAGGTTTCGCCCGACCGCCAGCCGGTGATGCGCCCGGCTTCCTTGCACTCGTCGTAGCTCTTGTAGTTGCCGACGTTGCGGCACGTGGCCGAGTACACGCCGCCCGTCGCATTGCAGCCGACCCAGGGCTGAGTGGCGGTCCTGAAGCTCGACTGACAACCACCGACACAGCTGCCGGTGGCGGCGGCGAGCCTGGCGAGCTTTGCGGCATCCGACGTCGGCGCAGCCGCGACCGTTGCCGGCACCGGTGCGGTCGCTGCGGACCTGGTGCTGCGGCCGGTGGCGCGATGCGCCGGCTTGTGAGGCCTCGTCATCTGCTTCGGCGCCTCGACCGCGATGCCCGGAAGCTGGGTGTCGGCGGGTGTCGGTTGCGACATGGCCACGCCGCCCTGGCAGAGCAGCACGAGCGCGATCGATGGCAGCGTGACAGCAAGACGCGCAACGAAGCGTGACGACAACGTCATGACCATGTCCTTTCCAGATGCGAGGACGGTCGATCCCGTCCCGAGGCGGGAGGATACCACGTCCCGCAAGGGGTTGCATCACGGCTTCGCACAACCCGGCCATTGCCGAGAGCCCGACTTACCGCACATCCGCCGCGCCGTGATTGGCCGCATCGCGGTTCGGTCCGTGGCGACGACCGCCTCGTTGCTCGCCACCGTGAAGACGCACCTCATCCACGTCTTCGAAAAGACGGGCTGCCGGCGCCAGGCCGACCTGGTCAGGCCTGCAAAATCGCTGACGTTTCCGGTGTAGGGACCGAGAGCCTCAAGCCGCTTCGGCCGCCGATCTCGCACGCTGCTCGAGCACGCCGAGCGTCGCGACCAGATTGTCACGCCGCGCGCGAAGGTTCAGCGCGAGCAGCGGATAGTCCGGTTGCTGCGCATCGAACACGCCGGATTTGGCCTCTTCCTCGAGAATGTCGGCGTTGAGCAACCGAACACGCCACCACAAATCGGCGATCAGACCATCGAGCCGGGGCTCACCGGCAGCACCAGAACGGGACACTTCCTGCATCACTTGCCTCAACCTGAAACGGGCCTCCCTGCCGGAGCCCGACTTTGGCTGTGACTGAGCAAGCGGGGTGCCAGGACGGGGAGCATCGCGCCCATCACGACGCGGAACAGGCAACAATGCGCTTTCCCTAGGTGATCCGGCGGCCGGCCCGGGTCGTTTTCATCCCAAGAGGTCGCTTGTCGAGGCGCTATGATCGCTGCTATCCGGGCATTCAAGGTGCCAATCCGGGCTGAGGCCGGGTTATCCCGGAGGGTTGCGGCGCGGCTGTCGATTGGTGCGAGCAAAGGGCCGAAGGCAAAGGTGGACTGGGCTGATTTGATCGGACGCGTCGCCCTTGGGGGCGACCGGGAGGCCTTCAAGCGGCTGTTCGAGCATTTCGCACCCCGCATCAAGGGGCTGATGCTCAAAGCCGGGTGCACTGCCGATGAGGCGGAAGAGATCGCCCAGAACACCATGATTGCCATATGGCGTAAGGCGCACCAGTTCGATCCTGCGACAGCGGGGGCGCCGGCCTGGATATTTACCATCGCGCGCAATCTGCGGATCGATTTGCTCCGCCGCAGGGTGCGGGCAGACCGCCTGCAATCCGGTTCCGAGCTGCCCGATGAGCCGGATCAAGCCGAGACGGCCGATATCCTGCTGTCCCGCGTGCAGGATTCGGCACGGATCGCGGCGGCCATCAAGCAGCTCTCGGCGGAGCAATCCATGGTGGTGAGGCTGTCGTTCATCGAGGAAAGGCCGCACCCGGAAATCGCGAGCACGCTCGGAATTCCGCTTGGGACGGTCAAGTCACGGATCAGGCTGGCGATGAACCGGTTGCGAGACATTTTGGACGAAGAAGCATGACGATCAGCCATCATCCGCCGGAAGAGCTTCTGGCAGATTTCGCGGCCGGCACGCTGGAAGAGGCCCATCAGCTGGTCGTAGGGGTGCATGTGGCAGGCTGCCCGCGCTGCGCCCGCTTCGTGCAGGCCATCGAACAGCTCGCGGGCGCAGCGCTGGAGGATGTCCAGCCGGTGCCGATCGCGCCGGATGCGTTCGACCGCGTCATGTCGCGAATTCAGGAGTCTCCGAAGGAGAGAGCTGCGCCTCCCCCTGCATCCGGCACGGACCACGATCTGCCGCCGGCCCTGCGGAAATATCGCATCGGCAAGCGCCGACGGGTGGCGCCCGGTCTCAGCCTGCGGCCGATCGAGCTGTCCGGCTCGGGCAATGCGCGCGCCTTCCTGCTTCGGTCCGCGCCGGGTTCACGCATGCTCGAGCATACTCACACCGGCACCGAGCTGACGCTCGTGCTCGAGGGCAGCTTCAGCCATGAGGGCGGGCGCTTCGGTCCCGGGGATTTCGACTACGGCGATGACGAGATCGATCACCGTCCCATCGTCGGCGACGAGTGCCCCTGCGTCTGCCTGGTCGCGATGACCGGCGACCTGCGCATCAACGGCTTCTTCGGCCGATTGATCGGACCATTCGTGCGGCTGTGATTTTGCATCGTCCTTCTCCCCTCGAGTGATCCGGGCCTTTGCCCGCAGCGTTTCGTAGGAAGCGCAAGGGAAACAGGACATGGCCCGTTCAAGCCTGGCACGTCAGGCGCAGGTCGAGACATTGCCCGAACTGCTGGCACGCGTCGCCGCAGGCGACACACGTGCCTTCGCGGAGCTTCATACGCTGACACGCGGCAGGCTGCGGAGAATTGCGCTTGCGGTCGGGGCCGCGCCGCACGACGTCGACGATATCCTCCAGGAGAGCTTCTTGAAGGTCTGGCGCAATGCTGCCCGGTTCGATTGCGGACGCGCACCCGCCATGGCCTGGATGTCCGCGATCGTTCGGCACACCGCAATTGATCATCTGCGGACCAGACGACAACCGAATGTCGAACTGGACGAGGCGCTGACGGTCCCGGCAGCGGTCGGGCCGTCACCGGCCGAAGACTTCGATTACGCCAGCGCCGAACCGATTGCCCGCGGAGTATTGGCCCGCTTGCCGGAAGATCGCCGCAGGCTGGTCGCTCTGGCCTATCTCGAGGGCGAGAGCCGCGCGAGCCTGTCTCGGCGCTTCGGCGTGCCGGTCGGCACCATCAAGACCTGGCTGCACCGAACCATTTTGGCGGTGCGCAAGGATTGCCTCGCGGCATCGGCCGCGGCCTGAAGCCGGCGAGAACACCCCGCATGGACGCCGAGATCATCGAATTTCCCGAGCGCGGACGCGAGAACCGGCTTGTCTCCTCGACCGCGAGACTCGAAGCGATCGTGCAGGAAGTCGAACGTATCGTGGCCGACGATCCTGCAGCCGGCTTCGATCGGCTGCTCGCCACCATGGCGCGCATGAGCGATCAATTGGTCGATCTCGCCTGCCTTTTGCTTGACGAGGAGTCAAAGCTGCAGGCTCGGGGTGCGTTCAACTCCCTGTCCGACAAGATCGCGGAAACCAGGGAAGCGTTCGAGCAACTCGGAGGCAGGAGGCGGACCTGAACAGGCACGCTGATGCGCGGTCAACTCAGCTCCGTCGCACCGGTGCGGCCGCACGGGTTCAGTGCGAGAGCTTTTGAGCGACAAGAAATCCGGTCCAGGCACTGACGCCGGCGAGAAACGATCCCCAGCCCACGTCCGCGAGGGTCAGTCCGGTCGACCAGTTTCGCAGCGTCGCCTGATTGGTCAGATCGTAGGTCGCATAGGTGAAGCAGCCGAGCAGCAGGCCGGACGTGAAAGCGCGCAACGCGCCGCCGTCCTGCTGCGCAGGCAGTACGGCAAACCAGATCAGGCCGACAGGATACAACACATAGAACGCGGCCGCGGCCGGCAGGTTGGGCTGGGCCCGCAACATGTCGCCCATCACCGGCCGGTACAGCCTGTCGACCATGGTCGTGAGCCACGCCATGTCGACAGCAACGAAGGTGACGGCCACCGCGAGATAGGTCAGGAAAAGGTTCATGTCCGTGCCTTCCGTCAGGCTGCATCTGGCCGATTTGTCGAATTGTCCGCCGGATTAACGATCCGCGAGCCATGGCGGATCACATCGGCGCACGCATGGCGTCCTGCGGTCCTCCCGACAGCCCGCAGCTCCTCGCGCCGGCACACGGGTTCATCGCTGAGCCTGTCGCGGCGGCCAGGGGAAAAACGCGCTCGTGCGTGCCTGATACTGGCGATACCTCTCGCGGCGCGATCGCAGCATCTGCTGCTCAAGCGGCGGGATACCGGTCACGTGGACGAGGATCCAGTACATGATCGCGGGCGCGGCCAGGCTGGCCCACCCCCATACGTATCCCGGCGATAGCGCGATGACCGGATAAGCCAGCCATCCCAGCCATTCGAAGAAATAGTTCGGGTGACGCGACCAGCGCCAAAGCCCGACGTCGCAGATGCCGCCGGCGTTGGACGGTCGGAGCTTGAAGCGCCGCAGCTGCCGGTCCGCCAATGCCTCGCCAGCGACGGCAATCAGAATGATGACGATCCCGATGTAGTCCTGCAGCCGCAGTCCAGGCGCCGGCGCGTGCGCCGCGAGAAAGACGGCGAATGGTAGCGGCACCGAGACCAGCGCCTGTGATTGCAGGAAGAAGAACATCCGGCGCGGCGCCGCAGCTCCCCATTCGCGCGCATAATTCGCATAGCGGGGATCGTCGACCCCCGCTGCGGAGCGGCGTGCGATGTGCGTCCCAAGCCTCACCGACCACAGCAGCACCAGCGCCGCGACGAGGACCCGGCGGGCCGGCAAACCGTCGTCAAGCGGCCATAGGGCTGCAGCGGCGCCCACAAGACCGGTCGCGTAGGACCAGATGGCGTCCACCCAGCCGGAGTTGCCCGTGCGCTGCTGAACGACCCAGGCCAATCCCATCAAAAGACAGAGAGCCAACGCAATGCAGCCGATCGCCTGAACGTATGGAAGAATCATGCCCTCACCAGAATTGACCTCTGTCGATACGTCACCTGCGGGCGGCGGTTTCGCCCTCGGCGGCGCGTTCCCGATAATGAGCAGGTGATCCGGGCTCCCTCGCCGAACGTTTCCTGACGATTGCTTCAAGGGCCGTAGCTGACGGTACCGCAGTGGGGGCGAAAGAGCATGCGTTTGGCCGTGATCGGGACGGGAATCGCCGGCAATTCCGCCGCGTGGCTCCTGTCGAAACGTTACGCAGTCACCGTTTACGAGCGAGAGCTGCAGCCGGGCGGACATAGCCACACCGTTCGCGTCGACTATGACGGCGAGCACGTTGACGTCGATGTCGGCTTCATCGTGTTCAATGAGACGAATTACCCGCAATTGACCTCGCTGTTCACGCATCTGGGCGTGAAGACCGTCGAGACTTGCATGAGCTTCGCCCTGTCCGCCGATCATGGCCGGTTCGAATGGCGCGGTGGCGGCGAGACCGCCCTGCAAACGGCCTGCGGCCTGTTCGCTCAACCACGTAACCTCGCATCGCCGTCATACTTTCGGATGCTGGCGGAGGTCGTGCGGTTCAACAGGCAGAGCGTGGCCGATTTGCATGCCGGCCAACTGCACGCCCTGACGCTTGGCGAGTATTTGTGTCGGCAATCGTTCGGGCCGCGCCTGTTCTCCGACTATCTCGGTCCGATGGGGGCGGCCATCTGGTCGTCCTCATCCGACGACATCCTGTTGTTTCCGGCGGAGAACTTCGTCGCCTTCTTCGACAATCACCGGCTCCTGCACCTCGATCGCCCGCGCTGGCGGACCGTTGAGGGTGGCAGCCGGCGCTATGTCGACAAGCTGACCGCTTCGTTCAAGCATAATATTCGGCTAGGCTGTGCGGTGACATCGATCGACCGGGGAGGACACGGCGTGACGGTGCGCGACAGTCGCGGCGGTGTCGAGAGTTACGACGCCGTGGTGATGGCTTGTCACAGCGACCAGGCCTTGGCGGCGTTGTCGGACGCCGATGCCCAGGAGCGTTCCATCCTTGGGGCGATCAGATATGCCCCGAACACCATCTTTCTTCACCGTGATCCCAGCCTCATGCCCCGGCGGCGTCAGGCATGGGGATCCTGGAACTTCCTGCGCTGGCCGCGGCAAACGCCTGCTGAGAACGACGTCGCGGTGACCTATTGGATGAACCGGCTGCAGGGTATCGACGACAGCAAACCATTGTTCGTCAGCCTCAACCCACCGTTCGAGCCGGCGGCCGAACTGACATTTGGAAAATTCACCTTCGCCCATCCGCAATACGACCTGGCTGCGTTCGCGGCGCAACGACGCCTCTCCGCGATTCAAGGCCGTCGCCGAACCTGGTTCTGCGGCGCCTGGACCGGCTACGGCTTTCACGAGGATGGCTTGCAGGCCGGCATCTCCGTTGCCGAGGCACTTGGCGCCGAGGTTCCATGGCGTCGGCCGGATCCGCTGCTGGCCGAGGCCGCGGAGTAAGGCGATGTCGCGAGCGGAACCAGCCAGAGCTGATGACGCGACAGTGCCCGCCGCGCTCTATTGGGGCAAAGTGATGCACGCGCGATGGCGACCGGTGCAGCACAGGTTCACCTATCGCGTGATGAGCTTGCTGATCGACCTCGACCGGCTGAGCGAAGCGGATCGCCAGTCCCGGCTGTTCGGCATCAATCGAGCGGCGCCCTTCAGCTTCCACGAACGGGATCACGGCGACGGAAAAGCAGGCCTCGGCCAATACGTCCGGCAGCTTGCAGTCGAACGCGGCATCGACCTTGCCGGCGGCCGCGTTCTCCTGCTCTGTTATCCCAAGGTCCTGGGCTACGTGTTCAACCCGCTCTCGATCTATTTCTGCTATGGCGCGTCCGGCAATCTTTCGCTGTTGATCTACGAAGTGCGCAACACTTTCGGTGAGATGCATTCCTACATCCTGCCGGTGCAAGAGGACGGCGCGAGCTCCGTCATCCGCCAAAGCCAGTCAAAGGCGTTCTACGTTTCGCCCTTCATGGAGATGGAAACGCATTACCGTTTCAGTGTTTCTCCACCCCGGCAGGATGTGAAAGTCAGGATCGTGCAGAGTAGCGCGCAGGGCGCGATGTTTGCGGCAGCATTCTGCGGACGACGTCGTGCCCTGACGAGCTACACCCTGTTGACGGCGCTCTTCCGGCTTCCCTTCCTGACGTTCAAGGTGATCGCGGCCATTCATTGGGAAGCGATGCGGCTCTGGCTCAAGGGCGTTCCCTACGTGCCTCGTTTGAAACAACGCGAGATCTAGACCATGGACCTGGCAGCCACTCATCAAGCCGTCCAATTTGATGGCGTCCCGTTCTTTGCTCGCCTGGCCTTGCGCCTTGCATCGCAACTTCGATGCGGCACCCTTCATGTGCGCCTTCCCGATCAGAGAATGGTCACGTTACGTGGGCAGCTTCCGGGGCCGTCGGCCTCGATCGAACTGAAAAACTACAAATTCGCACGGAGCCTCGTCATCGGCGGCGATATCGGCATGGCCGAGGCCTATATCCGAGGCGACTGGACCACGCCCGATCTCGCCCAGCTTCTCTACGTGTTCTGTCTCAACGAAGATCTGGTCGACAGCGCCTTCGCCGGGAATACGCTGGTTCGCCTCTGCCGGCGGGCGCTGCATCGCCTGCGGCGCAACACCAGGGAGGGTTCGAGGCACAACATCCACAAGCACTACGATCTCGGAAACGAGTTCTTCGCTGCGTGGCTCGATTCCAGCATGACCTACTCGTCGGCCCTGTTCTCGACCGAGACAGCCGACCTCCCCGCCGCGCAACAACACAAGTACGAGCAGCTGGCGAAGGCGATCGAATTGCAGCCCGGTCAGAGCGTGCTCGAGATCGGATGCGGTTGGGGCGGCTTCGCCGAATTCGCCGCCAGGACTTACGGCGCCAATGTGTTGGCACTCACGATCAGCAAAGAGCAGCATGATTTTGCCCGTCGCCGGATTCACGAGGCCGGGCTCGCCGAAAAAGTCGAGGTCCGGTTGCAGGATTACCGCGACCAGAACGGCCGCTTCGACCGTATCGCCTCCATCGAGATGATCGAGGCCGTCGGCGAGCAGTTCTGGCCTGCCTACTTCAATCAGTTGAAGCAGCGGCTCAGGCCCGGCGGCCTGGCCGGCATTCAGGCCATCACGGTTCGCGATGAACTCTTCGGCAGCTATCGGCAGCGTGTCGACTTCATCCAGAGATACATCTTTCCAGGCGGCATGCTGCCTTCGACCAACATCCTGCGCTCGCTCGGCGAACGCTTCGAGATGCCGGTCATTCGCGAGCGGGTGTTCGGGCAGGACTACGCCAGGACGATCTCACTCTGGCGCGACAATTTCAGCCGGGCATGGGTCGACCTGACCTCACTGGGATTCGATGAGCCCTTCCGCCGGCTGTGGGAATATTACCTGTGCTACTGCGAGGCAGGGTTCAGGGCCGGAAAGATCGACGTCGGCCAGCTGGTGTTTGCACGTCGTAGCTGACCGGGCATGCGGCTCCCCTGACCGCAAGGCGGTCGATGGTCATCGCGTGCTTTGGGCTTGGGAATGGTGCCCAGGGGCGGAATCGAACCACCGACACTGCGATTTTCAGTCGCATGCTCTACCAACTGAGCTACCTGGGCGTGCTCCAAGAGAGGGGCCAAAGCCCATCGAGCGGGCGGTTTATAGTGGGCTCGGGGCTGCCTGTCCACCCGGCTTTGCCAAGAGGCTTCGCCGGGCGCGGCCCGGCTGTGTACAAGCTTGGGTGGGCTGGCCGTGGCTCGCGCAAGGCGCCGCGGCAACCCATTCAAGCAATTGATATTGTTTAATTATTCCACGCCATCCATTTCGTCGTCGCGGCCGGGGATGACGTAGCCGCCCTTCAGCCAGCGGTTCAGATCGACGTCGCGGCAGCGCGAGGAGCAGAACGGGCGGGTGGCCTGCGCCTGCGGCTTGCCGCAGATCGGGCAGGTTTTGAGCGGCCCGGCGGGCCTGTTGACCTGGTCGTCCATGATTGTCGCGCAGCTTTACACGGTGAGCACGTTCAAGCGCCTGTCGGCGAAGGGGTTCCAGGGACGACGGCACAGGCGCCGCCGCCTGGACCCGGCCGGGCCATTCTACTGTGCATGGGGTTGTTTTCGAAGTTTTTGTCGGCGGGCCCCGGCGCTCACACCGCGGTGGAGTTGAGCCAGCCGAAGCGGGTCGGAAAGCCCTCGCCGCCGAGCAGCGTCGTGGTCTCGTACAGCGGCAGGCCGACGACGTTGGTGTAGGACCCCACCATCTTCACCACGAACGAGCCGGCGATGCCCTGCACGGCGTAGCCGCCGGCTTTGCCGCGCCATTCGCCGGAGCCGATATAGGCCTGGATGTCGTCCTCCGAGAGGCGCTTGAAGCGGACGCGGGTCTCGACCAGGCGCTGGCGGAAGGCCTCGCGCGGCGTGACCAGGCAGATCGCGGTGTAGACGCGATGGTTGCGGCCCGACAGCAGCCGCAGGCACTGCGCGGCCTCGTCGACGAGATTGGCCTTGGGCAGGATGCGGCGGCCGACCGCCACCACCGTGTCGGCGGAGAGGATGAACGAGCCCCGCAGCTCGTCGTCGAGCTGCACCGATTTGAGCGCCGCATCGGCCTTGGCCCGCGCGAGGCGGTTGGCGCAGGCACGCGGCAGCTCGCCCCGCTTCGGCGTCTCGTCGACGTCGGCCGGCCGGAGCGCGTCCGGCTCGATGCCGGCCTGGTTGAGCAGCGACAGGCGTCGCGGCGAACCGGAGGCAAGTACGAATTTGGGGCGGCCGAGCATCAGGTGATTTGGGGATGAGGGAGGGGGTGAATTGCGCGCGGAACCTATCGGAAGGGGGCTGATTTCACAACCCGGGAACCCGGACTTTGCTGATTCGAGGTTTCCGACATGGCTGTGCCCTCGATCTGTGACGCGGGTGTTACGCCCGGCTCATGCTACCCGCTTGCCGCGCCGACCTTCGCAAAGCGCCGGCGGATGCGCATCAACAGCTGGTCGCAGACCTCGCGATAGGCGGCGAGCTTCTGGTCGCGGCTGCCCTCGATGGTGGTGGGATCGTGCGTCGGCCAGTACTCGACGTCGGCGGCGAGCGTGCGCGTCAGCTCCAGCGCCTTGTGATGCGCCTCGGGCGAGAGCGTGATGATGAGATCGAAGTTCAGCCCCTCCCAGTCCTCCAGCTCCTCGAAGGTCTGCGGCTTGTGGGCCGAGATGTCCTGGCCGAGCTCGGCCATCACGGCGATCGCGAACGGATCGAGCTCGCCCTTCCTGGCGCCGGCGGACTTCACATAGAGGCCCTGCGGAAACATGTGCTGCAGCAGGCTCTCGGCCATCGGCGAGCGCACGCTGTTCATCGCGCAAGCGAACAGCACCGACTGCGGATTGCTTGCGCGTGGGGGCGCAGCCATCCGCGATTAGCCTCTTTTGATGGAGGGCATGGCCTTGTCGGAAAACCGCTGCACACTTTTCCGGGCCATGCCCTAGCCCTTCCAATGCAGGACGGTAATGAGCGTGAACAGCCGGCGCGAGGTCTCGAAGTCGACCCGCACCTTGCCCTTCAGCCGCTCCTGCAGCGTACGCGATCCCTCGTCATGGATGCCGCGGCGGCCCATGTCGATGGCCTCGATCTTGTCCGGCGTCGCGGTGCGGATCGCCTGGTAGTAGCTGTCGCAGATCATGAAATAGTCCTTCACGATCCGCCGGAACGGCGTCAGCGACAACAGATGCGCGACCACGGGCGTGCCGTCCTCGCGGCGGATGTCGAACATCAGCCGGCTGCCGGTGATGCCGATATGCAGCGTGAACGGCCCCTTCCCGTCGGCCCCATCCGGCGCGAACAGGTTCTGCTCGATCAGGTCGTAGATCGCGATCGCGCGCTCGTGCTCGATGTCGGGCCCGGAACGGCCGATCGAGTCCTCGTCGAGGGTGACCGCGACGATGCGATTGCTGGAGTCGTCCTGTTCGGGCGGCTTTGTCATGACAGATTGAGGCGCAATCCAATCGAGCGCGAATGGGCGTCCAGCCCCTCCGCCTTGCCGAGGGTCATCGCGGCAGGTCCCAGAGCACGCAGCTGATCCGGGCCGCATTTCAGGATCGAGGTGCGCTTCATGAAGTCGTGCACCGACAGCCCCGAGGAGAACCGCGCCGAGCGCGCCGTCGGCAGCACGTGGTTGGAACCGCCGACATAGTCGCCGATCGCCTCAGGCGTATGGGCCCCGAGGAACACCGCACCGGCGTTGCGTATCCTGGCGGCGAGCGCGTCGGGATCGACGGTCATGATCTCGAGATGCTCGGCCGCGATCGCATCCGCGAGCGGAATGGCATCGCTCAGGTTCTTCACCATGATGATGGCGCCGAAATCGGCCCAGGACGTGCCTGCGATCGCCGCGCGCGGCAGCGTCTTCAGCTGCGCCTCGACGGCCTTCTCGACATCGGCGGCAAGCCGCGCCGAGTCGGTGATCAGGATCGATTGCGCGCTGGCATCATGCTCGGCCTGCGCCAGCAGATCGGCGGCGATCCAGTCGGCATTGCCGGTATCGTCGGCGATCACCAGCACCTCGGAGGGACCGGCGATCATGTCGATGCCGACCTTGCCGAACACCAGCCGCTTTGCGGCGGCGACATAGGCATTGCCGGGGCCGACGATCTTGGCGACCGGCGCAATCGTCGCGGTGCCGTGCGCGAGCGCGGCCACGGCTTGCGCGCCGCCGACGCGATAGATCTCGGTGACGCCGCCGAGTTGGGCTGCCGCCAGCACCAGCGGATTGAGCTTGCCGTCGGGCGAAGGCACCACCATCACGAGGCGAGAGACGCCGGCGACCTTGGCCGGCACCGCATTCATCAGCACCGAGGACGGATAGGCCGCGGTTCCGCCGGGAACATAGAGGCCAGCGGATTCGATCGCGGTGTAGCGCCAGCCGAGCTCGACGCCGAGCGGATCGGTGAAGCGCTCGTCCTTCGGCAACTGGCGGCTGTGATAGGTCTCGATGCGGTCGCGGGCGAGCTTGAGCGCATCCAGCGTCGCGGCATCGCAGGCCTTCACGGCCGTCTCGATCTCGGCCGCCGTGATCCGCAGGCCGGATGCGTCCAGCTTCAACCGATCGAACTTGGCGGTGGCCTCGAGCAGGGCCGCGTCGCCGCGCTTCGCCACATCGTCGACGATGGCGCGCGCGGCGGCCTCCACGTCGGCCGAGATCTCGCGCTTGGCGGCGAGGAAGGCCGCGAATCGCTGGTCAAAATCGGCGCTGCTGCGGTCGAGACGAACGGGCATTTCTGGCTTGGCTTCCGGCTGGTCTTTGGGGCGGATTGGCTCACCCGGGCCCCTGCTCAATGGCGCGGCGGGGAAGCGGCGTCAACCCTTGGGCCTTCCTGGGCCTCGGCGTCGTTTTCGGTCGTCGTCCTGGCGAAGGCCAGGACCCATGACTACCGGCGGAGATGACGAGCAGAATCGGGCCACATCTTGTTTCAACAACAAACGCTTGGGGTTATGGGTCCTGGCTTTCGCCAGGACGCCGGCGGCGTTGGCATGCCACCTCACCCCTCCCCCTCGGTCTCCAGGCCCGTGCCCAAATCATCCGTCCCGAGATCGGTCAGCTCGCATTCCAGGCATTCGACGTCGAGCCGGATGGCGCCGCCTTCGGCGAACAGCAGCAAGGCGCTGCCACCGGGCTCCTCGGCGCGGCCGTCCTGGGGGTGAAACTCGATGCCGACGAGGTCCAGGACCTTCTCCGGCGCGCCCAGGTCGATGTTGCGCGATTTGCAGGCGAGCACGCGGTCGAAGCGCAGGGCGGCGACCAGCCGGCGCGGCTCGGCCGCGCCGTCCAGCGTCTGCTCCCAGTCCAGCCGGCTCATGCCAACCACCAGCCGCTTTTCCCCCTGCCGCCAGACGATGTCGGCGGCCTGCACACGGGCGTCCTGGACATGGGTGGAGATGACGGCGAGATCGTCGGCATCAAGCGCGATCATTTTGAGCTGGGGAGACATCGCCGGCGCTTCTCCTTCAGGGCGGATAGGGTTCAACGCGCGCAGGCGCGGAAATTTCCCCACAACTAGCGGGCCGGCCGGCTAGATGCCATTGATATCCGCCATCTCCAGCACCTTCCGCGGATATCCCTGCCGGGCGACATGGATCATGGCCCGGCCCATCTGCTCGGTCGAGGTGACGAGGGAGGGCGAGATCCGGCGCAGCACCGACCAGAGCGGCCGGGTTGCCGTATACACGGCCTGCACCCAGGCGGTCTTGGAGCGGGCCCTGTGCAGCGGCTGGATCGCGCCGGGCCGGAACATGTAGGCCGCCTTGAACGGCAGCTTGAGCAGGTCGTTCTCGGTCTTGCCCTTGACCCGCGCCCACATCCGCGACCCCCGCTCGGTGGAGTCGGTGCCGGCGCCGGTGACATAGGTGAAAGTCATCTGCGGATTGAGCCGCGCCAGCGTCGTCGCAGCCGCGAGCGTGAGGTCGTAGGTGAGATGGCGGTAGCGTTCCTCGCTCATGCCGATCGAGGAGACGCCGAGGCAGAAGAAGCAGGCGTCGTAGCCCGTGAGCTCTGCTTCGATCGCCGAATAATTCAGGAAGTCGTCGTGGATGATCTCGGCGAGCTTGGGGTCGTGCGCGCCGGTCGGGCTGCGGCCGACCACGAGCACGCGTTCGATGCCGGGATCGACCAGGCACTCGCGCAGGACGCCCTGCCCGACCATGCCGGTCGCACCGAAGATGATGACTCGCATCGCGACGCTCCCGGCGATGTCGCGGCTCATGCGGCGACCGCGATCTCGTCGAAGGGTACACCGGTCAGCGTTGCCGAGACATCCCACAGCATCGCCGCCACGGCGAAGTCCTTCGCCTGCGGCATGATCCTCGCCGGTGCCGGCGGGCCCTTCAACTCGTAGAATCCGTTCGGACCGTAATAGCCGCCGGGCTCGGCAGCCGGCGAGGTCGCCGCGAACAGCGTCGGCAACGCGCCCTCGGCCGCGGAATGGCTCATCAACGGCCGGAGCCACCTGCCGACCCGCGACTGCAACGAACTGGTGCCCGGCCCATTCGCAATGAGATCGGTCCGCGCGTAGCCGGGATGCGCGGCAAGGCTCGTCACGCCCCAGCCGGCGGCGAGGCTGCGGCGCTGCAATTCAAGGGCAAACATCAGCATCGCGAGCTTGGACTGGCAATAGGCGCGCCAGGGACGGTAGGAATGCCTGCCCTGCAGGTCGTCGAAATTGATCGCGCCGGAGCGGTGCGCGAGACTGGAGAGGTTGACGACACGCGGCGCCCTGGCGCGGCGAAGCTGCGGCAGCAGGCGCGCCGTCAGCGCGTAATGGCCGAGATAGTTGGTGCCGAGCTGCATCTCGAAACCATCCTCGGTCTGCTGCCGCGTCGGCAGCGCCATCACGCCGGCATTGTTGACGAGGAGATCGAGCTGCTCGTTGCTGGCGGCAAAGCGCCGGGCGAAGTCGGCGACGGAGGACAGGCTGGCGAGATCGAGAGGCTCATAGGCGACCAGCGCGTTGGGAAACCGCTCGCAAATCCCCTCGATCGCCCGCAGCCCCTTTGCGTCGTTGCGCCCCGTGAGTATGACAATGGCACCGGCGCCTGCCAGCGCCATCGCCGTCTCGTAACCGAGGCCGCCCGTGGCCCCGGTCACGACCACGGTCTTGCCGCTGAGAGAGGAAATGTCTGCCGTGCTCCAGTCGGTCATGCCGCGTCTCCGTTCGGGGCTGGAATAAGGCCCGCGACGGGTCTAAATGTGCACTGAGTGCAAATTTGCAAGAGGTGAAATAATTTGAAGGTTTCGAAGCCTGCCAGGACAAGGGCCAAGTCATTGTCGCCGGAGCGAAAATCGCCGGCGGCGCCGGGCCTTCGCGAGCGCAAGCAGCAGCAGACGCGCGAGCGGCTGAAGCGCGCGGCGATGGCGCTGTTCCTGGAGCGCGGCTTCGAGGCCACGACCATCGACGACATCGCGGCCGGCGCGGACATGTCGCGCCGCAGCTTCTTCCACTATTTCGCGTCCAAGGAGGACGTCGTCGCGGCCTGGCAGGAGGATGCGGCAAGCGCGCTGGTCGCCGAGATACTCGCGCGTCCCGCCGGCGAATCCATGCTGACGGCCGCCGAGAACGCGATCGCCGCGGCGGTGAAGCGGATCGATCCCGCGGAAGCCGCCGCGATGTCGCGGCTCAAGCGCGACAACCCGGCGCTGCACGCCCGCGACCAGCTCAAATACGAAAAGCTCGAGCGCGCGCTGGCGGAGGGGCTCGCCCAGCGCTCGGGCCGCAAATCGGACCGGCAGAAGGCGCGCCTCGTCGCCATGATCGCCACCGGCGCGATGCGCGTCGGCGGCGAAAGCTGGATCGGCGAGGGTGCGCGCGAGAAGCCGGAGGCCTTCGTGAAGCGCACCTTCGATGCGATCAGGGCGATATTGACGTGAGGTGCTCACCCTCCCCTGGTGGGGGAGGGTGAGCTCACATCTGAGCGCAGCGAGGATGAGAGACGGGGTGGGGTGATGGTCTCTCCACCTCGCACAGTGCCCGTGTGGAGAGATCACCCCACCCCGCTCGCGCTGCGCGCGATCGACCCTCCCCCTCCAGGGGAGCGTCAGTTTAACGCCTCAATCCTTGAAAAACGCCAGCAGGTCGGCGTTGATCGTCTCGGCATGCGTGGTCGGCATGCCGTGAGGGAATCCCTTGTAGGTCTTCAGGGTGCCCTTCTTGAGCAGCTTGGCCGAGAGCGGGCCGGCATCGGCGTAAGGCACGATCTGGTCGTCGTCGCCGTGCATCACCAGGACCGGCACGTTGATCTTCTTCAGGTCCTCGGTGAAGTCGGTCTGCGAGAACGCGACGATGCCGTCGTAATGCGCTTTCGCGCCGCCCATCATGCCCTGGCGCCACCAATTCTGGATCACCGCTTCCGACGGCTTGGCGCCGGGACGGTTGTAGCCGTAGAACGGGCCGGAAGCGAGGTCGCGATAGAACTGCGTGCGGCTGGCGGCGAGCTGCTTCTGGAGATCGTCGAACACGCTCTTCGGCAGGCCGCCGGGATTGGCCGCGGTCTGCACCATCAGCGGCGGCACCGCCGAGAGGATCGCCGCCTTCGCGACGCGGCTCTCGCCGTGGCGGGCGATGTAGTGCACGACTTCGCCGCCGCCGGTGGAATGGCCGACATGGATGGCGTTCTTGAGATCGAGATGCGCGGTGACCGCCGCGAGATCGTCGGCGTAGTGATCCATGTCGTGGCCGTCGGCGACCTGCGCCGAGCGGCCGTGGCCGCGGCGGTCATGGGCGACGACGCGATAGCCGCGCGCGACGAAGTACAGCATCTGCGTGTCCCAGTCGTCCGACGACAGCGGCCAGCCATGGCTGAACACGATCGGCTGGCCCGAACCCCAATCCTTGTAGAAAATCTCGACGCCGTCCTTGGTGGTGATGGTGGGCATGAATGGCTCCTTCAGTGAAAATCAATCCGGGACTCGCAAAGATGCGAGCCGGCGATCCAGAGATGGTCGTGCGATATCACGAGGTCGATGCCGCGCATCGACCGGAAACGTGCGTTCAAGCAAACGTCATCGGCTTGTAGCGGCGCCAGGCGCCGATCGTCAGCACCACGAAAAATACCAGCACGACGCCCTGCACCACGGCGAACACCGGACCGGAGGGCGGCGCCGGCGGCACGGCGGGCGCGAGCGCGGCGAGCGCCGGAATCTTGAGGAACGACTGGATCACCAGCACGAAGACGTTGAAATAGAGCGAGATCATCGCGGTCACGATGTAGACCGGACGCCACACGCCGGCGAGCTTCATGCCGTAGAGCGCGAAGCAGGCGATCGCGAGCAGCACCAGCGAGATGATGCCGATGATGTGCGAGGGCAGCAGCTCCTTGAACGGAAACAGAAAGCCGGTCGCGCTGGTGAGGATGGTGAACAGCAGGAAGATCGCGGTGAGGCCCGGCATCGACTTCGAGCCGAGCAGGCCGAACATCACGACGAAGCCGGCGACGATCGCGATCAGGCTGATGACGACATGGATCAGTGTAATCGCAGACAGGCTCAATCCAAACATCATCTCACTCTCTCCGTCGGGGAACTGCGAGATGGTATTACGGCCCTCATTGAATGGCTACACACGCAATGTCACAGGCTTGCGCGGAGCCATGCGCCGTCGTGCGAATTGGCAAACGCATGGCTGAATTATTTGCACCGTTGTCGCAAACGACGGCAGCTTGATGTGTAGCCCGGATGAAGCGAAGCGTAATCCGGGAATGGTGCCGCAAGCGACAGCGGTCCCGGATCACGCTACGCTCCATCCGGGCTACGAAGCGTTCGACGAAAGTTGAATCGATCTCTCACACGTCCTTGGTGTCGAAGATCAGGAGGTCGGCGCCGCCGCTGGCGAATTTCGGCACGTCGGCGCCGGTCGCCTTGCCTTCCGGACTGGCGAATGCCGCCTGGATGTCGGCCACGCTGTCGAAGGTGAGAATGGCGACGAGATGGATTCCGGAAGGACCTGCGGGAGATGCGACCGGTCCCTTGCTGACGGCGTATTTCTTCAGGCCCGGAAGTTTTTTCGCGAGCGGAATGTGCGTCTCGGCATAGTACTTGTCGAAAGCGGCAGCATCTTTGGGCGTCTTGTAGAGCACGACGATTTCAGCCATTTAGTCCTCCCTGGGGAATCCTTGTTTTTCCGCGTGCGATTGGTCTCGTGACGGGACGATAGTCCGTGGGACGCGGCAAGATGGCAAGCCGGATTCGGCTTGCCATTCCCTTGTCTTGTCCTTGACGCGAGCCTCGTTCCGCTTCCGATGGAATCGGAACGAGCCTCTAGGTTCTTGTTTTGACGCGTTTTCTTGACGCGAACCGGAATCCACTTCGCTCGAAAACGCTTTTAAAGCGCCGGTTTTGCGGCGTCGCCGAGATAGCCGTGCAGGGAGGCGACGACCTGGGCGCCTTCGCCGATGGCGCCGCCGACGCGCTTGACCGAGCCGGAGCGGACGTCGCCGACGGCGTAGACGCCGGGCACCGAGGTCTCGAGCGGCGCCACCAGCTTGCCCTGGTTCAGCTCGGACTGCGCGCCCGTGACGACGAAGCCGCCGCGATCGAGCGTCACGCCGCAACCGTCGAGCCACGAGGTGGCGGGGTCCGCGCCGACGAACAGGAAGAGATTGCGGATGTCGGCGGAATCCTCGTCGTCCGACAGCCGGCTCTTCCAGCGGATCCGCCGCAGCAGCGACGTGTCGTCGCCTTCGAGCGCGGTGATCTCGGTGTTGAACATCAATTCGATGTTCGGCGTCGCTTCGATGCGCTCGATGAGATAGCGCGACATGCTGGCTCCCAGGCCGCCGCCGCGAATGATCATCAGCACACGCTTGGCATGGCCCGACAGGAACACCGCGGCCTGGCCCGCCGAATTGCCCGCACCGACCAGCGCGACTTCCTCACCGGCGCACAGCTTCGCCTCGACCGGGGAGGCCCAGTACCAGACGCCGCGGCCCTCGAACTTGTCGAGGTTTTCAATGTCGGGACGGCGATAGCGCGCGCCGCTGGCGACCACCACCGCGCGCGAACGCAAGGTGTCGCCGCAATCCAGCGCCAGCGTGAAGCTGCCGTTGGCGCGCGAACAATCCAGCGAGCTCACCGACATCGGGATCATGATCTCGGCGCCGAACTTTTGCGCCTGGGTGAAGGCGCGGCCGGCCAGCGCCTGACCGGAGATGCCGGTGGGGAAACCCAGATAGTTCTCGATGCGCGCGCTGGCGCCGGCCTGGCCGCCGAAGGCGCGGGTGTCGACCACGGCGACCGAGAGGCCTTCAGATGCCGCATAGACCGCGGTCGCGAGCCCCGCCGGTCCGCAGCCGACGATGGCGACGTCGTAGATGCGGTTGTCCTTGGCACCGCCGATCATGCCGATGGCGCGGCCGAGCTCGGTCTCGCTCGGATTGCGCAGCACCGTGCCGTCGGCCGTGACGACGAGCGGCCAATCCTCCGGCTTCGGCGAATAGCGCGCGATCAGCTCGGCGGCATCATGCTCGCCGGCGGGATCGAGCAGATGATGCGGCTGGCCGTTGCGGGTGAGAAAGCTCTGCAGGCGCACCATGCCGGCGGAGTTCGGCGGCCCGATCAGCACGGGGCCGCCGATGCCGCCCTGGATCAGATTGACCCGGCGCAGGATCAGGGCGCGCATGATGCGCTCGCCCAGCTCGGCTTCGGCCACCAGCAACGCGCGCAGCCGGTCCGGCGGGACCAGCAGCACCTCGACATCGCCCTCGGCGCGGCCGTCCACCAGCGCGGGCCGGCCCGAGAGCTGGCCGAGCTCGGCCAGAAACTGTCCCGGCCCCTGATCGATCACCGGGATGACGTGACCGAGACCGTCGCGCTGGGTAATCGCGACGTGGCCTGCCAGCACCACGAACATGCCCGGTCCGGGCTGGCCGGTTTCGAACAGCAGCATGCCGTCCTTGTAGTGCTGGACCCCGCCGAAATGGCGCAGGCGCTCGATCTCGGCAGACGTCAGCGTCGGAAAGGTCTGCTCGGGACGCGTGAACTGCGCGATTTGCGCCTCCCTGCCGGTTCTCTGCACCTCGTTCTGCGCCATCGTCATTCCCGTCCATTCCAAAAATCGAGCTGCCGGACTTCAATCGCCGGACATCAATCGCCGGTCTTGCCGGCGGTCCCCTCATCTAGGGAACCATCGTCATTCTGCGAGGGCTCGGCGGCGGCGCGCTCGCGCGCCTGCAGCTTCCGCCGCTTCAGGTTCTCGCGCAGCGCCGATTTCAGCCGGTCGTCCCGGGAGGCCCCGCCCAGTTTCGCGCTTCTGTCGTTCCGGTCAGTCATCGAAGGCCCATTGCAGCGATCGGCCATAACATGCCCAACGAACATGGCAGCTCAAGAGGCAGGACGCGAACCGATCGTGCGAAACTCGAAATGGATCGAATCCGCGCCCCGGGCCAACTGGCCAGTTGGGCGGGGACATCGGTCCACGAATCCGGGAAAACTCCGCCGTTTCGAGCGAAAACGGGCATTTTGGCCTCGATATCGGCCCGATTTTCTCGTTTTGACCGGGCTTGCAAGCTTGCACAGGAGGGGGGCTTGTGGCAGATATCGGCCCGCTTGGTTAGGCCCCTGTGGCGGCCGATTCTGATCCCAGCACATGCTGCCGTAGCTCAGTGGTAGAGCACTCCATTGGTAATGGAGAGGTCGACAGTTCAATCCTGTCTGGCAGCACCATTCCCTTCGGTTCAATCACGCACAGATCGGCATTCTCGCGGCTCGAAATGCCCGAGTTTTGCTCTCCTTCTTTCGCCCTCCTCTGTGAAGAGGGCGCAGGGAAGACCGGGTGCCGACGGGCACCCGCGGTCCGCTGCGCGAAGATGTAGCGCAAGGAAACCGCACAGCAGCATACAGGTGACGCCGAACACCCGGCCTTCCCTGCGCGATGGTTCGACGGCTTATGCCTGCTCTCCCCGGAGCCGAGTTCCTTCTGGCCTCCGTCGCCTCGCGAATTGACGATGTCTCCGAACCCGGTTGAGCCCGAGCCATCTCCGCAAGGCTTGACCGTAGCAACGACGGTCAGGACCACATGGTTTTGCCGTACGCAGCTTCCGGCTTCGCCCCGAGGGGCTTCGCCGGACGTTGGCGCCGTCCGTCTGCACGCGAAGCCGACCTCACGAGGTTCATCTCGCCCTGGTCCCGCTTCCTCGCGCCCGACGCAGCCGCGTCCACCGCACCCCGATCCACGTTCGTTACGACGTACGATCGCCCCTCTCCGGGGACCGGGATGGCGGGAGAATGCCGCGATTCCGAATTTCGGTAAAGCGGAATATTTTTGTTGGGAGGGATTGACGGGGCTTGCGGTGTTTTGCCCGACAGGCAGATCGGCTTGCATGGCAAACACAAGCTCGACACGCGCGAGGACCCGATGCCGCCTGTTCCCGGCCATTGGACCGCGCGAGTAAGGTTAATTCTTCCTTTCGATTGTCGGTAAAATTTTATCCATTATCGTCCTCTCATTCACGACGAACCAGAGGTTCCCATAGTGTTTGCGTTTTGCCTGATCGTGACTGGGACTGTGCTGCTTCTGACCGGCTTGGTTGCCTTCGGCTTTCACAGAAACTCGCTGCACTCGATGGCATTGCTCTAGCTGCGTAGCCCGGATGGAGCGAAGCGTAATCCGGGGCCGTCAGCCGCGGAGGCAGTCGTCCCGGATTGCGCTTCGCTCCATCCGGGCTACGAGCTCGTAGGTGGACAGGCGTAAGCGAAACCCATCGAGGGCCTGTTCGATGCCGGGGGCATGATGGGTTTCGCTTCGCTCTGCCCATCCTACGCACGGCACGTATCAACGGGTCTCCGATGTGCCTCCCTGCACCGCAACGCGGGATAGATTGCGCGAACCGGCGAAGCAAAGGGTTGCGGACAGAACCGTGGCCGTGCCCCCGACAGTTGAACTGCGTCGCACTGCCCCTTTGCCCTCCAAATTCATGGTGCTAGTCTCATGCCTCGCGTTCTGTCCGGGAGGACACAATGGGATGGTTTGACGGGCTGCTTGGAAGGACGTCGGCGCCTACGACCCCGCTCTTTGCGAGATTCAGGCGGAAATCACGCGCACCGACTGATCCGGATCTTCTGAAGATTGCCAAAGACCGGAAAGGGCATGTTTCGAGGAGAGCCGTGAGAGACGAATATAATCGGCTGCTCCTGGAAAAGTACGCGCACGACAAGTCGTGACGTCCAGTTCGCAGGACGGGCGGAGCGAAGCCCGTAGGATGGGTAGAGCGAAGCGAAACCCATCAGCATGTCGCTCGTGACGAAACGTGATGGGTTTCGCAAGCGCTCGACCCATCCTACGCGCTAGCACGGTCAATGGCCGTCGCGCACCTGCTGTCCGGCGAAGCGATCGTCGGAGCGGCGCAGCCGCCGGCAGAGCTCGCGGTTGATGTTCTGCAGGACGATCACATAGGCGTGGATGTCGGCCTTGTAGCAGGCATAGAGATTCTGGGCGGTCAGCTCGTACAGCACCGTCGGCGCCTCCGCGACCACGGTGGCGGAACGGTTCTGCATTTCGATCAGCGTCATCTCGCCGAAGAAATCGCCGGGCGTCAGAACGGAAATCGGGACGACGCTTCCTGCGGTCGCCCGTTTGCTCACCGCGAGGCGGCCCGATTTGACGATGAACATCGAACGTCCCGCCTCGCCTTCCGCCACGACGGTCGCACCGGCTTCGAAGCGACGCTCGACCAGCATCGAGACGAGGAGGTCGAGGCTCGGCTCCGGAAGACCGCCGAAGAACGGCGTCGCGAGCAGGAATGCCTTGAGATCGGGAGCGATGGCAACCATCGCGCGACGTTACGCCCCGCCGCAAACTGCAGCAAGGACAGCCTACAGAGGCGCTGACGCCGTCGATGTGTTTGAAAGGCGGCGTAGCCCGGATGGAGCGCAAGCGTCATCCGGGACCATATGGCCGCTGAAGACGTCGCCCCGGATTGCGCTCCGCTCCATCCGGGCTACGACTGCAAGCTATGCGGGCCGACGTCCCCTGATCGCGTGGGCGCGCGCACTGCAGGTGATGCGGCCGTCGGCATCCGCCGGCAGGCGCGGACGGACCCGCGCGATGAGCGTCTCGACCTCTGCGGGCTTCATCGCTGCAACGGCAGGGCCAAGCGCAGGAGATTTCAGATTGGTGGTCCAGAAATCGTCGAAACCGGAGTAGGTCCGTTGCACCGTGATCTCGCGCGTCTGCACGTCCTCGAGACCTGCTCCTCGCCAGAGTTCGCGCAACGCGTCCATGCGGGAGGCGTCCATCCGCGGCGCGCGCGGCGCCGAAAGGCCCATCGCCGTGATCTCTTCGAAGATCGGGTCGAGCGGAAAGCCACCGCCCAGCATGTCCCACATGTAGGTCACGACGGTGCCGCCGGGGACGACCACCCGTACCATCTCGCTGACGCCCTTGGCAGGATCCGGAACGAAGACGAGAACGAGCGCCATCACCGCCGCATCGAAGCTGCCGTCGGCGAAGGGGAGCGCCATGGCATCGCCCTGCTGAAACTTTGCCACGCGCGCCGACGGCCGTGTCCGTGCAAAGGCGAGCTGCTCTGCGGAGGGATCGATGCCCTGGACCTCGACCGGGCTGCACCGCTCGACCAGAAGCTCGGTGAAGGCTCCGTTGCCGCAACCGACGTCGATCCACCGTAAACCCGCGGGCGGTGCCAGCCAGTCGAGGAATACCGTGCCGGCAAACCGGCTCCAGATACCCATCATCTGCTCGTAGGCGGCACCGTCGTTGAAATGAATGGTCTGCCCTGCCATTTCAAGATCCTCCCAGCCCGTTGACGATCCTTGACGCGGCCATTCTGCGCACAAAGGACGGGACCGGGGAAGTGCCGTAGCCCGGATGGCGCGAAGCGTAATCCAGGGTCGGTCATCGCGAACGCTGTCCCGGATTGCGCTTCGTTCCATCCCGGCTACGAACTCCCCCCGCGCAGAGCCCGTCGCTTTCGCCACACCTGCAGGTCGATCATGGCTTTTGCGGTTGCCGCGAGCACGAGCGCGCACAAAGCGGCCTTCGAGATCGTCTCCATCGTTCCCTCGATCAGCAGGCAATGGACCACGCTGCCCACGACGATGACGAGCGCAAGCGGCATGTGAAGGAAGCGCCAGGTTCGCGGCCGCAGGCCCAGTCGCCGGCGCAACAGCGCCAGCAGCGCGACGAGGAAGATGGCCCACATCGCGGTCACGCCGAACGGTGAGAACGGCGTCGGCGATGCGTAGGTCAGCGCGTCGATCATGTCGGGCGGGCTGGTGATCCAGAGCCCGGCGACGTGGACCACCACCGCCAGCACAAGCGCGCCGCCGATCCAGTGATGGGCGCGCCGGCCGCGATAGGCCGGGAAACCCGGCAGATATCCACCGATCAGCAGGGGCTGAGCCAGCACGAGACCGAGCGCGACGATGCCGGCGAAGCCCGCGAGGATGTAGACCGGACCGCGCCACGCGAGCTGCTCGCTTCCCGCAGCGAACGCGATCGGCACGCCGATGGCGACGGCGAGAGCGGCCCAGATCAGGATCACCCGGGCCAATGCCCACCCCGTCATTCGCAATCCGTCAGGCGGTCTGCAGCACGAAATGCGCTTCGAGGCTGGTGTCCTTGGCGCTGCGCATCACCGGTCGCAGGAAGACGGTCTTGAACTCGCCGCTGTCATAGGCGAGATGGCCGTGCGGCTGGCCGAAGATCGGAATGATCTGCGGCATCTCGAGTCGGAATTTGCCGTCCTTGTCGGTGAGCGTGGCGCCGTGACTCTGCGGCTCGTGCTCCTGGCCTTCGACCGTGTGCGCCCAGATCTGGATCCGCTGCCCAGCGAGCGGCGCGCCGTCGCCGGCGCGGCGCACGGTGCCGCTCATCCAGAAGCCGCCCTTGCCGATGCGGTCCACGATCGCCGCGCCCTTGCGGTAATTGTTCGCCCCGCCCGACATGGTTTCGGTCGGTGCGAGACCGTCGGCGCGGGCGGGCAGCAGCAGGCCGGGAACGCCGGCCGCCAGGACGCCGGTCGCGAGGACGGACCCGCCGGCGACGAGGAGATTGCGGCGGTTGAGTACGACAATCGTCATGTCAGATTCTCCGGGCGGGCCGTGCAAGGGCGCCGCCAAGGGTACAGCAACAAGCCGAAAACGCCCAGTTGCGACCTTGGGCGCCACGGGCCGCAATAACAGTGTTGTGAACGGGCATACGGGCCGCTTCGCCGCAGACGGGCGTCGGGATCCTTCCCATCCTTGTCCGGCCGCCGGGAACGGCAGTGCTCAGCTACGCTTGCCCTGCTGTCGCTCGAGGCGCAGCCTTTGTGCTCTCATACGCTTTATCTCCGCATTGAGAGCGTCAGTTTTTTCGTCGCGGCTTGAAGTCTCTGATTTCGGCTCGTCGCGCTGACGTATCTTTTCGAGCGCTTTCTCAACCGAGAGCTTGGTCGGATCCGCCATCTGCCTCTCCAGGGGGAAATCAAAGCTGCCAATGCCGAAGGTGAAGATGAAGCGACGTCCTGAACGTTGACCTAGGTCAAGCCTGCGCCGAACGTCCACGGGGCTCAAAAAGCCATCCGGGCGCTTCGCCGGTCACCTGCGGCAATTTCGAATGGCATCGTTGCGCCTGCGTTTGCAGGCATGCGCCGCGCTGACAATCGGGCCGGACGTCACTACATCCAGGGCTTCGGCCCATCGCGCTCCATCCGGTACATCTCGCATGATCCCCTTCTCCGTCCTCGACCTCGCACCCATCCGCCAAGGCGGCAATGCGGCGCAGGCGTTCGCCAATTCGCTCGATCTGGCACAGCATGCCGAGACATGGGGCTTCAAGCGGTTCTGGCTGGCCGAGCACCACAACATGACGGGGATCGCGAGCGCGGCGACTTCCGTGGTGATCGCCCATGTCGCTGGCGGAACGAAGACGATCCGCGTCGGCTCCGGCGGGATCATGCTGCCGAACCACTCGCCGCTGGTGATCGCCGAGCAGTTCGGCACGCTGGAGTCGCTTTATCCCGGGCGGATCGATCTCGGGCTCGGGCGGGCGCCGGGCACCGACCAGTTCACCGCGCGGGCGCTGCGGCGCGACCTCGCCACCACGTCCGAGAATTTTCCGCATGACGTGCTGGAATTGCAGGCGCTGCTCGGCGATTTGCAGCCGAACCAGGCGATCCGCGCCGTGCCCGGCATGGGAACGAAGGTGCCGCTGTGGATCCTGGGATCGAGCACGTTTGGCGCGCAGCTCGCGGCCATGCTCGGCCTGCCCTTCGCCTTCGCCTCGCATTTCGCGCCGCAGATGATGATGCCGGCGCTGCGCGAATATCGCGCGCGCTTCGAGCCCTCGGCGCAGCTCGACAAGCCCTATGCGATGGTCGGCGTCAACGTGTTCGCGGCCGACAGCGACACCGAGGCGCGGCGCATGTTCACCTCGCTGCAGCAGCAGTTCATCAATCTGCGCCGCGGCACGCCGGGGCCGCTGCCGCCGCCGGTCGACGACATGGACGCGCTGTGGTCACCGGCCGAGAAATCCATGGTCGGCCAGTCGCTGTCCTGCACCGCGGTCGGCACGCCTGAAATCGTCGAAGAGAGGCTAAGGGCACTGATCGCTGATACCGGCGCGGACGAGCTGATGACGACGGGCCAGATCTACGACCACACCGCACGGCTGCGCTCGTTCGAGATCGCGGCCGACGTGCAGGATCGGCTGGCGAAGCGGCCGGTGGTGTGAGCGCGGGGCACCGCGTCCGTCATTGCGAGCGCAGCGAAGCAATCCAGACTGCCACCGCGGCAAGACTCTGGATTGCTTCGTCGCAAGGGCTCCTCGCAATGACGACGGAGGGAGTTCGGCCTAATCCGCAAACCCGAACAGCTTCGCCGGATTGCTCACCAATATCTTCTCCAGCTCGGCCTCATCAGCGACATAGCGGTACATCAGCTCGAGCAGATCGGCGTCGTTCGGCGGCTGCTTGACGGAAACCGGATGCGGCCAGTCGCTGGCCCAGACGCAGCGATCGGGGGCCGCTTCGATATAAGCGCGCGCGACCGGGATCACGTCGTCGTAAGGCGGGCCGGCCTTCGAGGTTTTCTCGCCGAGCGACAGCATGACCCAGAAATTGCCCTTGGCCAGCAGCTCCAGCATCTTGCGGAGGTTCGGATCGCTCCTGCCGGCTTCGGGGTCAGGGCGCGCCATGTGGTCGATCAGCACGGGCACGTCGAGCTTCTCGTACTTGGCGACGCTGGAGACGATGCCGTCCTTCTCCGGCTGGATCTTGACGTACCAGCCGAGCTCGCGGATGCGGGCGATGGCACGGGCGAAATCGGCGTCCGACAGCACGGCGCCGAGCTCCTGGCGGAAGCTGAAGCGCGCGCCGCGCACGCCGGCGTCATGCAGCTTGGCGAGGTATGCGTCGTTCGCCTCCGCGAACACCAATGCGTTGGCGCAGCCGCGATAGTTCGGGCCCATCGCGGCGAGGCCGTCGAGCACGACGGCATGGTCGGCGCCGTAGGTCGTGGTCTGCACGATAATGCCGCGCTCGATGCCGAGCGTCTTGTGCATGCGCAGCGCCGCTTCCCAGGTCGCGCTCGGCATCCGGTAGGCCGCGCCGGGGCGCTCCGGATATTTCTCGATCGGCCCGAGCACGTGGAACTGGCTGTCGATGGTCTTGCGCGGCGGTGCCTTGCTCGGGCGGCGCGGATTGGGATCGAACGGCAGATAGGTCGGCATGCGCAAAACTCCTCAGTCGATCACGGCGGTGAAGTCGCACTGCACCAGCGCGCCGCCATCCATGTTGTCCATCGGCAGCGCATGGCGCGCCGGGCGCGAATGCTCGTCCGGAAACATCTTCAGCCACTCGACGTTGACGGGCCCGCGCTGCGTGCGGTCCTTCAGCCACACCGTCATCTTGATGATGTCGTCGGTGGTGCCGCCGGCGGCTTCCACCGTCGCCTTCATATGCGCGAACATGTTGGCGCATTGCGCATCGAGGCTCTCGGGCATGGCATTGGTCGCGGGATCGCGGCCGAGGATGACACCGGACATCACGAGATTGCCGATGCGGCAGGCGTTCGGGATCGGATTGACGTGCTTGAAGCCGCCGATGTGGATGCTCTTGCGCCGCGATTGACCGGTCATGATGCGCTCCCTGCTTATTGTTGGTTCAGACGAACTGGCACGACACCGAGCCGAAGGCGCCGTAGTCGGCATGGAAGGTGTCGCCGCGGCGGATGTCGACGGGACGCGTGAACGATCCCGCCAGCACCACCTCGCCGGCGGCAAGATACTCGTCGTGCGGCGCGAGGCGGTTGGCGAGCCAGGCGATGCCGTTGGCGGGATGGTTGAGCACGCCGGCGGCAAGCCCGGTCTCCTCGACCTCGCCGTTGCGGAACAACAGCGCACCGATCCAGCGCAAATCCGCATCCATCGGGCGGATCGGCCGGCCGCCGAGCACCAGCGCGGCGTTGGCCGCGTTGTCCGAGATGGTGTCCATGACCTTGCGCGTCTTGCCCGTCTCGGGATCGACGCGGTGCATGCGCGTCTCCAGGATCTCCAGCGCGGGCGTCACGTAGTCGGTGGCGTTGAGCACGTCGAAGATGGTGCAGCCGGGCCCGCGCAGCGGCGCCTTCAGCACGAAGGCGAGCTCGACCTCGATCCGCGGCGCATGGAAGCGGTCGAACGGGATCGGCTGGGCGTCGGCATAGAACATGTCGGCGAACAGCACGCCGTAATCGGGCTCGTTGATGCCGACCGCATTCTGCATCGCCTTCGAGGTCAGGCCGATCTTGTGGCCCCTGATGACACGGCCGCGGCCGAGCTGGAGCTTCGTCCAGGCGCGCTGGATGGCGTAGGCGTCCTCGATGCTGAAGTCGGGATAGTCCTTCGTAAACATGTTGATCAGCGTCTTGGTGCGCTCGGCTTCATCGAGGCGCGCGGCAAGGCGTTCGATCGTCGCGGCATCCAGCATGGTCTACTGCTCCGTGGCGACGGTGTTTCTGAGCACGCCGATGCGGCTGGACTCGACCTCGACGACGTCGCCGACCTTCAGCCAGCGCGGCGGATCGAAGCGCGCGCCCGCGCCGGTCGGGGTGCCCGTCACGATCATGTCGCCGGGCTTCAGCGTAGCGAAGGTCGAGAGATAGGAGATCAGGAAGTCGAACGGGAACATCAGCCGCTCGGTCGTGTCCTGCTGCCGCACCTCGCCGTTGACGCGCGTGATGATGTCATGCGGCCCGCGCGGATCGAGCTCGTCCGCGGTGACGATCCAGGGACCGATGCTGCCGGAGCGATCGAAGTTCTTGCCCTGCGTGACGTTGAACTTGCCATGGCGCAGCCAGTCGCGGATCGTGCCTTCGTTGCACAAGGTCATGCCGAAGATGTGCGACCACGCCTGCTCGCGCTTGATGTGCCGGCCGCCCTGCCCGATCACGATGACGAGCTCGCCTTCATAGTCGAGCTGGTCGGACACGTGAGGCTTTTCCAGCGTCTGTCCGGAGCCCGTCATCGAGGACATGCTGCGCACGAACAGGCTCGGATATTTGGGCAGGTCCGAATTGTCCTTATATTCGGCGTTGCGCTCGGCATAGTTGACGCCGATGCACCAGAGCTTTTCCGGCGCCAGCACCGGCGGCAGCAGGACGAGCTTGTCCAGCGCATGGTCCGGCTTCTGTCCGGCGACGGCTTCCCGCGCGTCGGCGAGCGCATTGGCCGCGATCAGCGCCTTCACGTCGGAATAGTCGCGGCCGATGCGCCTGGTCAGATCGACGACGCCGCCGTCCACGGCCGCGCCATAGCGCGCCTCGCCGTCCAGGAGATAGCTCAGCAGTCGCAACGTCATTTCCTCCGGTGATCTTGAGGCGGCTGGGCGGAATGACCGGCCCGCGCACTCAGTCTTTCGATTTGGGCGTCTGGAAAACGGTGTTCAGCGTCACGATCTCGCCGAGGCGGGCATAACGCGGGCCGCCGATGCGGGCGATCGGGTCGAGCGCCTTGGTCTCGACCTTGCCGTCGTTGACGAGGCCGTCGCGCAGATGGAACATCACGACCTCGCCGACGATCAGCCGGCTTTTGGCGTCGCCGAATTCGAGGCATTGCCGGAAGCGGCATTCCATCGCCACCGGCGCGGCGGCAAGACGCGGCACCTTGATGCGCTCGCTCGGGATCGTCTCCAGGGCGAGATGCTCGACCTCGCTGATTTCAGGGGGATGCTCGGCGGAGCTGTCGTGCAAGGCCTGCATCAGCGGGGTATCGGCGATGTGGATCACATATTCCTCGGTGTCGAGGATGTTGTGCGCGGTGTCCTTGTAGTCGGCGCCCTTGCGGCCGACGCTGATGGCGAGCATCGGCGGCTTCTGCGAGACGAAGGTGAAGGCGCTGAACGGGGCGAGGTTGAGCACGCCCGCGGCCGACAGGCTCGTGACCCACGCGATCGGGCGCGGCACCACGATGCCGGTCATCAGGCGGTAGATGCGCTCCGCGCCGAGCTCGGTAGGATCGATCCGCATGCGATCAGTCAGCCTTGATGTTGGCCTTGCGCACGACCGGAATCCATTTGGCGTCCTCGCGCTCCAGATAAGCCCTGAACTCGGCCGGCGTCATCGGCGTGGCTTCGCCGCCGAGTTTCTCGAACTTGTCGACCACGCCGGGGTCCTTCAGGATCGCGACCAGCGCTTCGTGCAGCTTCTCCACGACCGGGGCCGGCGTGCCCGCGGGGGCGAACAGGCCGGTAAAGGTCTGGCCGTCGAAATCCTTGTAGCCGAGCTCGGCGAAGGTCGGCACGTCGGGCAGCGACTTCAGCCGATGCGGGCTGGTCACCGCGAGCGCGCGGAACAGGCCGGCCTTGATGTGCTGGAGGCTGACCGTGAGCTGGTCGAATGCGAACTGCACCTGGCCGCCGAGCAGATCGTTGATCGCCGGCGCATTGCCGCGGTAGTGCGCGGTCACCCATTGCAGGTCGAGGTTCGACTGCATCAGCTCGCTGAGCAGATGGTTGGTGGTGCCGGGGCCGGGCGAGGCCATGGTCAGCTTGCCGGGCTCGCGCTTGGCGAGGTCGATGAATTCCTTGAAATTGGTGGCCTGCACCGAGGGATGCACCTCGAGCACCAGCGGCGTCATCGAGATGGTCGAGATCGGCAGGAAGTCCTTCTTCCAGTTATAGGCGTCGCGCTTGTTGATCTCGGTCGCGAACAGCACCGGGCCGTTGGCTCCGACGAACAGCGTGTAGCCGTCGGGCGCGGACTTCGCGAAGGCCTCGCCCGCGATCATGCCGCCGGCGCCGGCCTTGTTTTCGATGATGAAGGGCTGGCCGAGCTTTTCCTGCAGCTTGTCGGCGACGATGCGCGCCGCGCTGTCGACATTGCCGCCGGCGGGATAAGGGACAATCAGCTTGACGTTGCGCGCCGGCCATTGCTGACCCGAGGCGGGGCCCGCCAGCATCGCAGTCGCGACGGCGATGGCAATCCAGATTAATCTCATGTTAACCTCCCAGCAGCGCTTCCAATTCCATACCGGGTGCCGATGACGTCGCGCACGGCATCCCGATCGCGGCGCAATCTCCAGATGCGCACTTTACCTGTCGAGAGAATTGTGGCGTTCTCGTCCATATTATGGACAGAACCAGATTGGCCCGCAATGTGATAGAACCACGACAGGGCGCGCAGGCGATCCGGCGCGCTCTGGCGGTGCTGCGCATTCTTGCCGCAGGCCGTGAGGACGGTGTGCCATTGGCCGAGGTGGTGCGCACGACCGGCCTCACCCGTCCGACCGTGCATCGCATCGTCCATGTGCTGATCGAGGAAGGCATCGTCGAGCGGCACGAACGTACCGGCCGCTACGCGATCGGCAACCAGGTGCCGGAGCTGGCGCTGGCGCGGCCGCGGCCGTCGCGGCTGCTGGTCGCGGCAAATCCGTCGCTGCGCCGCGCCTCCGCCGCGATCGGCGACACGCTGTTCCTGACGGTGCGCACCGGCAACGACACGCTATGCGTCGACCGCAGGATCGGCGTCTATCCGATCCAGGTGCTGTCGATCGAGGTCGGCGCGCGCCGGCCGCTCGGCGTCTCCAGCGCGGGCGTCGCCATCCTCGCCGCGATGCCGGCGCAGGATGCGCGAAAAATCGTCGCAGCCAACGAGAAGCGGTTCGAATCCTACCGGACCGACGTCGCGACCGTGATGGGCGAGATCAGCGCAGCAAGGCGTCTGGGATACGGCATGCGAGAGATCGGCCTCGTGCAGGGCACGAAGTCGATCTCGACCTGGATCAAGACGCCGGACGGACGGCCTGCAGCGGCGATGACCGTCTCTGCCGTTCGCACGAGGCTCGGGCCGCGGCGCGAGCAGGAAGTCGTGGAGATCCTGCTGCGGGAGGCGCGGATCATCGAGCAGGCGATCGGGGGGTAGGCACACTTCTTCCGCGTCTGGAGCGTTGGGCGCACCAAGGCTGCCACAGCGTCATGGCCGGGCTTGTCCCGGCCATCTACGCCTCTTCTCGCGGCACAAAGAACATGGATGCCCGGGACAAGCCCGGGCATGACGACCTCTTGTGAGGTGTCAATGGGCTGACGTGCCGCTCCATTTTGTGGCACAAGAGCCGCCTCGCCGACCGACCAACGAGGCCACGCATGCCCGCACCGAAACCGCCTGCCTTCGAGACCCTGAGCCTGCATGCGGGCCAGCATCCGGATCCCACGACCGGCGCCCGCGCGGTGCCGATCTACCAGACCACGTCCTACGTGTTCCAGGATTCCGACCACGCCGCCGCGCTGTTCAATCTGGAGCGCGCGGGCCACATCTACACGCGCATCTCCAATCCGACCACCGGCGTGCTGGAGGAACGGCTCGCGGCGCTCGAAGGCGGCGTCGGCGCGATCTGCACGGCGAGCGGCATGGCCGCGCTGCATCTCGCCATCGCCACGCTGCTCAATGCCGGCGACCACATCGTGGCGTCGAGCTCGCTCTATGGCGGCACCATCAATCTGCTGGCACACACGCTGCCGCGCTTCGGCATCACCACGACCTTCGTGAAGCCGCGCGACCTCGACGCATTTCGCGGCGCCATCAAGCCGAACACCAAGCTCGTGATCGGCGAGACCATCGGCAATCCCGGCCTGGAAGTGCTCGACATCCCCAAGGTCGCGGCCATCGCACATGACGCAAAAATTCCGCTGCTGATCGACAACACTTTCGCCACGCCCTACCTCAGCCGCCCGATCGAGCTCGGCGCGGACATCGTCATGCATTCGGCGACCAAATGGATCGGCGGCCACGGCATCGCGATCGGCGGCGCCATCGTCGACGGCGGAAACTTCGACTGGCGCGCATCGGGCAAGTTCGGCGTGCTGACCGAGCCCTATGGCGGCTATCACGGCATTGTCTTCGACGAGCAGTTCGGCACGGCCGCCTTCATCATGCGCGCCCGCACCGAGGGCCTGCGCGATTTCGGCGCCTGCCTGTCGCCGACCAACGCGTTCCAGCTGCTGCAGGGCGTGGAGACGCTCGGCGTTCGCATGGACCGGCATATGCAGAACACGCATCTGGTGCTGGAGGCACTGAAATCCAACAAGGCGGTGGACTGGGTGCTGCATCCCTCGCTCGAGGACCACACGGATTATCAGCTCGCCAAGACGCTGCTGCCGCGCGGCGCCGGCTCGATCGTCTCCTTCGGCATCAAGGGTGGCCGGCCCGCCGGACGCAAGTTCATCGAAAGCCTGCGCATGATCAGCCATCTCGCCAATGTCGGCGATGCCAAGACACTGGTGATTCACCCGGCCTCGACCACGCATCAGCAGATGGACGCCGAGCAGCTCAAGGCCGCCGGCATCGGCGAGGAGCTGGTGCGGCTGTCGGTCGGCATCGAGACCGCCTCCGACATCATCGACGACCTCAACCAAGCGCTGCGCATCTCGCAAAAGGCCTGACACCATGAAGCTCTCCGTCAACGGCAACGATGTGTTTGTCGCAACCGGCGGCCGCGACTTCGACAAGTCCCTGCCTGCGGTCGTCTTCATCCACGGCGCCGGCTTCGACCGTTCGACCTGGGCGCTGCATACGCGCTGGTTCGCGCACCATGGTTTTTCCGTGCTCGCGCCCGACCTGCCCGGCCACGGCCGCACCGCCGGCCCCTCGCTCTCGACCATCGCGGAGATGGCCGACTGGACGGCCGCGCTGCTCGATGCCGCCGGCGTCGCAAAGGCGCATCTGATCGGTCACTCCATGGGATCGCTGATCTCGCTGGAAACTGCGGCGCGGCACCCCGACAAGGTCTCCGCGCTGAGCCTGATCGGCACCGCCGCGACCATGACCGTCGGTCCGGATCTGCTGAAGGCCGCGGAGGCCAATTCGCAGGATGCCAACGACATGGTCTCGATCTGGGGCCTCGGCTTCAACGCCGAGCTCGGCGGCAGCCTCGCACCGGGCCTGTGGATGCATGGCGGCGCGCAGTCGGTGCTGAAGGCGTGCGAGCCGGGCGTCCTCTTCAAGGATTTGTCGGCCTGCAACGCCTATACGAATGCGCTCGCCGCCGCGGCAAGCGTGAAGGTGCCGACCACGCTGATCCTCGGCGAGCGGGACATGATGACGCCAGCGAAGGCCGGCAAGGCACTCGCCGCCGCGATCCCGCATGCGAAGACCGTCGTGGTGCCGGGCGCCGGTCACATGATCATGGCCGAGCGGCCGGACGAGCTGCTGGCGGCGCTGCGGGGCTGAACCGTCTTACGAGCCTGGCGTCCACTTCCAGACGATGTCGGAAACGCTGACCGGCTTCGGGATCAGGCCGAGCTTTGCGAAACGATCGGCGACGGTCTGCTGGCTTGCGACAATTTCGGCATCCAGCGGCACAACGCGGAAGTTGGAACGGTCCACGAAACGCCTGACGGCTTCGATGTCGACGCCGGTCGCGTCTGCCTGCGCCTTGGCGACGTCCTCCTGGTGCTGGTTGGCCCAGACGCCTTCGGACGCGAACGTTGTGTTCAGCTTCGCGACCAGCGATGGGTATTTCTCCACGAAGTCGGTGTTGGCGATGTAGAACGCGTTCGGCTTGTGCACGTCCTTGTCGAAGGCGATCACGCGGGCGTTTTCCTTCAATTCGGCAAGCGCAAGATAGGGATCCCAGATCGACCAGGCATCGACAGATCCCTTGACGAAGGCGGCCGTCGCGTCGGCTGGCGCAAGCGGCGCCGGCGTGATGTCGGACCAGGACAGGCCGGCCTTTTCGAGTGCGGCGACCAGGAGATTATGCGCGCTCGATCCCTTGCCGAAGGCGACGCGCTTGCCCTTGAGATCGGCCAGCGTCTTGATGGCCGAGTCCTTCGGCACGATGATCGCCTGGGTGTTGCCGTCCGACTTCACCGCCGCGACGTAACGGATCTTGGCGCCGCCGGCCTGCGCGAAGATCGGCGGGGAGTCGCCGACATAGCCGAAATCGACACTGCCGACATTGATGGCCTCCAGCAGCGGCGGACCGAACTGGAAGTCGATCCACTTGATCTCGATGCCGAGCGGTTTGAAAGCGTTCTCGAGCGTCTGGCGCTGGCGCACGGCCGGGAAGAAGCCGCCCTTCTGCGTGCCGATGCGGATTTCGACCGGCTTGTCCTCGGCGCGCGCGGGTGCGGCCAGGGCGGTCGCGAGCAGGAGCGTCGTTGCCAGAATGTGTCGTCGGGTGATCATAACGCGGTCCTTTCGGTGGGATCAGTTGGCGAAGACTTGCGAGCTCGCGCGACGGCTGCGCTCGGAGAACACGGCACGGGCGGCGCGCTCGGCCTCGCGGGCCGAGCGGAACTGGCGGCCTTCGAGGCTGTCGAACAGGCGCTCGGAGGAGAAGAAGCGGAAGCCGCGCTCGTCGCGGGTGATGATGCCGGCGGCGCGGTCCTGGATTTCGATAATGTAGGCGTTGGACTGGGCTTGATGATGGATTTTGGACATGACGGCTCGTTCGCCGGAATTCGGCGTTCCTGTCTTGGGATTTGCGGTGTTGGGGGCTGCTAGAAGGCGGTCAGCAACAACAACAGGCGCCGGTCGCCGCCGAGAAACAGCGCCGCGTCATGCACGCCTGCATGTCGTTGGAATTGCGCTGGTGATCGGTTCTCATGGTGCGGCTTGGGCTCGAGGAGCAGTCTCTATGCTGCGAATATCGAGCGATCGGCGCGATTGGTCAATGAAATGGCTATCCATATTTGCCGTGAGGGCGCCGGAGCGCTTCTCCCGCGGCAAGCACCGGCAGGCGGATTCATCTCGCGATGAGTTCAGCGCGTGGGCGCGGCCCGTGTGATACGATTTCAGAAGCCACGGAACAGAAGAACCCGGGAGGTCCAGAGATGGCGAATGATCTGAGAGGACGAACTGCGCTGGTGACCGGCGGCTCACGCGGCATCGGCGCAGCCGTCTGTCGCGCGCTGGCCGCATCAGGCGCGGCGGTGGCGATCAACTGCCGCGAGCAGATCGGCCAGGCCGAGCAGCTTGCCGGCGAGATCGCCCAGCAGGGAGGCCGCGCCATCGTCGTTGCCGCCGACGTCTCGAAAGCCGAGGCCGTGGGTGGCATGATCGAGCGCGTCACGACCGGGCTCGGGCCGATCGACATCCTCGTCAACAATGCCGGCATCGCCATCACGCGCGGCATCGACGATTTGAGCGAAGAGGATTTCGACCGCACCATCCTGGTCAATCTGAAATCCGTCTTCCTGTGCACGCAGGCGGTTCTGCCCTCGATGCGCGCGCGGAAATGGGGCCGTATCGTCAACATCTCCTCGGGCGCCGCGCGCGGCGCCGGCTCGATCGGACCGCACTACAATGCGTCCAAGGCCGGCATGGAGGGCCTGACGCGAGGCTATGCGGCGCGGCTGGTGAAGGACGGCATCACCGTCAATGCGGTGGCACCGTCGCTGATCGAGACCGACATGATGAGCGGCCAGCCCCAGCTCGTCAGCCGCATCCCGCTCGGCCGCTTCGGCACGGCGGACGAGGTGGCGAAAGCGGTGATGCTGCTGGTGGACAACGCCTACATGACCGGCCAGACGGTCGCGCTGAGCGGCGGGATGGCGTTTAATTGAGGACATACACGCCGTCGTGGCCGGGCTTGTCCCGGCCATCCACGCCTTTACAGGTGGTGCGAAGAACGTGGATGCCCGGGACAAGCCCGGGCATGACGATCTCCGTTAGACGCAGTGCCGTAGGGTGAGAAAAGCGACTTGTCCGCCGTAGCTCGAAGAGCGAAGGCGGAAGCGGCAATCGCTTCTTCCCTTCTCCCCTTGTGGGAGAAGGTGGCGCGAAGCGCCGGATGAGGGGTATCCATCCGCGAATTCAGATGGTGAGAGATGCGCTTGTGGAAGCAGACCCCTCACCCGTCTCGCCGCTTTGCGGCGAGCCACCCTCTCCCACAGGGGGAGAGGGTAAGAAAAACTCACCACATCGTCGCGGCCGCACGCTCCGGCCAGATGCGGTCGTACTCGGCGCCGCCGACCTTGTTCTCGCTCATCTCGGCGAGGATCTGGCCGGGCGTCGGCAGCGTCTTGGGATCGACGCGCTTGTCGGGGTTCCAGAGGTCGGAGCGGACGATGGCGCGGGCGCACTGGAAGTAGATCTCGTCCACGTTCATCACCATCACGCTGCGCGGCGCCTTGCCCTCGACCTTGAACGACGCCAGCAGTTCCGGATCGACCGACAGATGCGCGCGGCCATTGGCCCGCACCGCATTGCCCGAGCCGGGGATCAGGAACATCAGTGACACGCGGGGGTCTCGCACGATGTTGCGCAGGGAATCGACCCGGTTGTTGCCGCGGCGGTCCGGCAGCATCAGCGTCTTGGGATCGTGGATGCGGACGAAGCCGGGAAGATCGCCGCGCGGCGAGCAGTCGATGCCCTCGGGGCCGATGGTGGCGAGCGCCGCGAACGGCGCCTTCTCGATGAAGATACGGTAGAGCGGGGTGACGTGGTCGGCGACTTTCACGGTCGAGGCGTCGTTGGTGGCGCCGTAGATGGCTTCAAGCTGCTCGACCGTTTCGATCACCGTCATTCCACTCTCTCCTTATTGTACTGACAACTAGTCTTGCCAGCCTTCATTCCTGATCACGCGCACGAGCTGGCGGCCGTGATGCTCCGCACTGCCCGCATTGAGGATGGTGACATCGGCCTGCGCCGATGCGTCGTCGACGCTGCGCGACAGCCGCTCGGAGATGTTGCCGTCGCTTTGCCGGGCGCGCGCGGCGAGCCGCTGCGCCAGCACATCGGGCGGCGCCGTGATCGCAACCACCACGACATTGGCATAGGCGTGACGCAACGCGGCAATCACGGTGCGCGAGACGTTGGCGACGACCGCACGGCCGGCGCGGATGTCGTCGTTGATGCCGCGCGGCAAGGCATAGGAATGTCCATGCGCTTCCCAGTGCACGGCGAAGCCGCCCTGCTCGCGCGCGCGGCGGAATTCGTCGGGGCTCACCGCGACATTGTCCTCGTCGGCGGAGGAGGCGCGCGTCACGACACGGCGCGGGAAGACGATGTCGGGATCATCGCTGCAGGCCGCCTGCGCCAGCCGCAGCAAGGTGTCCTTGCCGGCGCCGCTGGGGCCGACCACAAGCACGAGACGGCCGGGGCCGATCGCTCCCGCCTCGTCCTGCGCCATGGCCGCCGTCTCGCTCATGCCACGCGATGTCCTTCGCGCCAGACGCTGCGGACGACGGGAACGTGGCCTGCGACATGCACGCGGATCAGGTCGGCGCGCTTGCCGGTTGCGACCTCGCCGCGGTCGGTGAGGCCGACCGCCTCGGCCGGCGCCTTGGTCACGGTCTGAACCGCGGCCGGAAGGCTGATCGCGGGCACATGCTCCGGCAGTTGCAGGGCGGCCATCAGCAGGCTCGACGGAATGTAGTCCGACGACAGGATGTCGAGCAGGCCTTCGCGGGCGAGATCGACCGCGGCAATGTTGCCGGAGTGCGAGCCGCCGCGCACCACGTTCGGCGCGCCCATCAGGATGTCGATGCCGGCCTGGTGCAGGCCGCGCGCGGCCTCCAGCGTGGTCGGGAATTCGGCGACCGAGACGCGGTCTCGCACGGCGTCGGCGACATTCTCCTCGGTGGTGTCGTCGTGGCTCGCCAGCGGGATCCTGTACTCATGCGCCAGCGCCACGATCTCGCGCATGTTGGCCGCGGCATAGAGCCTCTGATATTCGAAGCGCTTGGCGAACAGCTCGTCGAGCTCGGCATCGGTCTTGCCGCCGCCCTTGCCACGGTAGTAATCGCGTAGCTTGACCTCGTCGCGGAACTGGCGCTGGCCGGGCGTGTGGTCCATCAGCGACATCAGCTTGACGTCGGGACGGTCGATCAGCTCCTTGGCCTCCTCGACCACGCTCGGCATCGGGATCTCGCAGCGCAGGTGCAGGAAGTGGTCGGCGCGCAACAGGCTGGCCTCGCGCGCGGTGGTGATCGCGGCGGCGAGCACGCCGGCACGGCCGTCGACTTCCTCGGCACCGTCCTCGCGCCAGACCCGGAGCGAGTCGAACACGGTGGTGATGCCTGACGTGGCGAGCTGGCCGTCATAGGAGATCACGGCCGCGACCGGATTCCAGAACACCTTCGGGCGCGGCACGTAATGCGCTTCGAGATGGTCGGTGTGGAGCTCGATCAGGCCGGGCATGATCAAATCGCCGCCTGCATCCTCGGCACCCGCGGGCGCCCTGCCCTCGCCGATCTCGGCAATGCGTCCGTCGGCAAGAGCGAGCCAGCCCTGCTCGATCACCCGGTCGGCCAGCACGATCCTGGCGTTGGCGATCACGGATTCCTTCGGCTTGGCGTTCATTTCCCTCTTCCTTCAGGCCGCGGCGGCAAAGCTGGTGACGTCAACGATACGATCGGCAATCAAATGACGGATTTCGTCGTCATGGACAATGGCGACCATGGCGACGCCCTGCCGTTTCTTCTCGGCGACCAGCTCGACCACGACGGCGCGGTTGGCGGCATCGAGCGAGGCGGTGGGCTCGTCCAGCAGCAGGATCGGCAGGTCCGAGATGAAGCCGCGCGCGATGTTGACGCGCTGCTGCTCGCCGCCGGAGAAGGTCGCGGGCGGAAGCTGCCAGAGCCGCTCGGGGATGTTGAGACGGTGCAGCAGCCCACCGGCGCGCGCCTGGGCGTCGGCCCGGCTCACGCCGTTCACGATCAGCGGCTCGGCGACGACGTCGATGGTGGCCACCCGCGGCACCGCCCGCAGGAACTGGCTGACATAGCCGATGGTCGAACGGCGGACGTTGAGCACCTGCCGCGGCTCGGCGGTGGCGAGATCGATCACCGCGCCGCGATGGCGGATGCCGATGCGGCCGCTATCGCAGCGGTAATTGCCGAAGATCATCTTCAGGATCGACGACTTGCCGGCACCCGACGGCCCCGACAGCACGACGCATTCGCCGGGATTGACGTCGAACGTCACGCCGCTGACGACGGGCAGCTCGATGCCGCCCTGCAGGTGCATCGTGAAGGTCTTCTTCGCGTCGGTGACTTCGATCATGGCAGTCATTGGCAAACTCATATCGTGCGGTTCATGGCGGCAGGATCGAGGAGACGAGGAGCTGGGTATAGGGCTCGCGGGGATCGTCGAGCACCTGGTCGGTGAGACCGGTCTCGATGACGCGGCCGCCCTTCATCACCATCACCCGGTGCGACAGAAGGCGCGCCACCGCGAGATCGTGGGTAACGATGACAACGGCGAGGTTCAGCTCGGCGACGAGGCTGCGCAGCAGGTCGAGCAGACGGGCCTGCACGGAAACGTCGAGGCCGCCGGTCGGCTCGTCCATGAACACCAGGCGCGGCTCGGTGACGAGGTTGCGGGCGATCTGGAGGCGCTGGCGCATGCCGCCGGAATAGGTGCGCGGCGCATCGTCGATGCGCGCCGTGTCGATCTCGACGCGGGTGAGCCAGTCGGAAGCGGTCTCGCGGATGCGGCCATAGTGATTCCACCCCACCGCCATCAGCCGCTCGCCGACATTGGCACCGGCCGACACCGCCATCCGCAGGCCCTGCGCGGGATCCTGGTGGACAAAGCCCCAGTCGGTGCGGAACAGGAAGCGGCGCTCGGCCTCGCCCAGCGTCGTGAGATCGCGGGTGATGCCGTCGCGCATGCGATAGGAGACGTGACCGGCGCTCGGGCTGAGCTGGCCCGACAGCATCTGCAGCAGCGTTGACTTGCCGGAGCCGGATTCGCCGACGATCGCCAGCACCTCGCCCGGATAGAGCGAGAACGACACGTCGCGGCAGGCGGCGATGCGGCCGAACGACTTGCTGAGCGACTCCGCGACCAGCAGCGGCT
>Ga0102590_1000580_pt1 | contig 77315 bp, 68 predicted proteins | sample AraplaMF_Col_mMF_FD_76859 | JGI IMG/M metagenome (GOLD analysis project Ga0102590, IMG submission 76859) | Arabidopsis root microbial communities from the University of North Carolina, USA - plate scrape MF_Col_mMF | ecosystem: Host-associated > Plants > Roots > Endosphere | place: USA... | reverse complement strand
ACGAAACCCCGTCCCAGGAGGCGCGGTCACTGCCCGACCCCGATGAGGGGTCTGCCTTGAATGGCTGGACGGGTCTGGATGAACGGCGGCGCCAATGCCGCCCGGATAACGTGAGGATATGGTCCTCCGGTCCAGGCCAAGAAGTGCGGTGGCCGTGTAAAAAATCGCCGCGGTGGAGCGCCGGAAGGCGCGCCTGCCGAAAGGCAGGCGAGGCACCTTCGCAAGGGGTGCCCCATGTTACCTGCGCCGGAAGGCGCTCCGCCTCCCTCAGGGGAGGCAAAGAAAGCCGGGCGAAAGCCCGGAAAGAGGACAAGACGGACTGACATCCGCGGGCATGTGCCGCGCGGAGCCGGGAGCGTGCGTTCAATTCAACCGCGAGGATGACATGAGAGAGTTCCGGCCCAAACCCTTCAGGACCAAGGCTTCCCGCTCCGGAGGCTCGAAGAGCAGCGACCTCACCGAAGAGCAGCATAAGGCACTCAAGGCGGAGTTCGATCGCCGCGTCATGACATTCCAGGAGAAGTGGCGGCTCTGCCCCGGCCGGCTGTGCCGGCGGAAGCGGCAATGCCTCGGCCCGCCCTTCACCTGTCTTCGCAAGAGCTGGATGAAGCCCTTCACGAATAAAGAATACCGGCGGCTCAGGCGCGACATCATGCGTTCGCCGCCGCAGGTCCCGGGGCTGTGATGCGTTTCCAGCCAGCGTGGTCCAGCCCCGCCGCAAACGCTTGGAATATCGGTCAAAGACGCGCTAGAACCCCCGCCACCATGGCACTCCTGGTCAAAATCTGCGGGTTGAAAACCCCCGAGGCCCTCGACGCGGCGCTGGACGCCGGCGCCGATATGGTCGGCTTCGTGTTCTTTCCGCCGTCGCCCCGGAACCTGGGGCTGGAGGCCGCGAAGCTTCTGGGCGAGCGGGTCCAGGGCCGGGCCAAGAAGGTCGCGCTGTCGGTCGACGCCACCGATGCGGCGCTCACCGCCGCGATCGAGGCCCTGAAGCCCGACATGCTGCAGCTCCACGGCAAGGAGGCGCCGGAGCGCGTCGCCTCGGTGCGCTCGCGCTTCCGGCTGCCGGTGATGAAGGCGCTGCCGATCGAGACTCGGGCCGACCTGTCGCCGATCAACGAGTACGCCAAGGTGGCCGACTGGCTGCTGTTCGACGGCCGCGCGCCACGCTCGGCGACACGGCCCGGCGGCCTCGGCAAGACCTTCGATTGGACGCTCCTCGAAAAGCTCAATCCCGGCGTGCCGTTCATGCTGTCGGGCGGACTCGATGCCGAGAACGTCGCCGAGGCGCTGCGCATCACGCGCGCGCCCGCCGTCGACGTGTCGTCGGGCGTCGAGCGCGAGCCCGGCGAGAAAGACCCCTACAAGATCCGCGCCTTCATCCGCGCAGCGCGCGACGCCGACCAGGCGCTTTCGAACAAAGTAGCGAGCCGCGCATGACCGCACCGCAGCAACCCAACTCGTTCCGCACCGGGCCCGACGAGCGCGGCCACTTCGGCATCTATGGCGGCCGCTTCGTCGCCGAGACGCTGATGCCGCTGATCCTGCAGCTCGAGAAGGCCTATGCGGACGCCAAGGCCGATCCCGCCTTCCGGCGCGAGATGGACTCGCACCTGAAGCACTATGTCGGCCGGCCCTCGCCGCTCTATTTCGCCGACCGGCTGACGTCGCATTTCGGCGGCGCCAAGATCTACTTCAAGCGCGAGGATTTGAACCACACCGGCGCCCACAAGGTGAACAACGTGCTCGGCCAGATCATGCTGGCCAAGCGCATGGGCAAGCCGCGCGTCATCGCCGAGACCGGCGCCGGCATGCACGGCGTCGCCACCGCGACGCTGTGCGCCAAGTTCGGCCTGGAATGCGTGGTGTTCATGGGCGCGCTCGACGTGGCGCGGCAGCAGCCGAACGTGCTGCGCATGCGCGCGCTCGGTGCCGAGGTGCGGCCGGTCGAAGCCGGCGCGAAGACCCTCAAAGACGCCATGAACGAGGCGCTGCGCGACTGGGTCACCAACGTCTCGAACACGTTCTACTGCATCGGCACCGTCGCGGGGCCGCATCCCTATCCGGCCATGGTGCGCGACTTCCAATGCGTCATCGGCGACGAGGTCCGCGTGCAGATGCAGGAGGCCGAAGGCCGCCTGCCGGACTCGCTGATCGCCTGCATCGGCGGCGGCTCGAACGCCATGGGCCTGTTCCATCCGTTCCTCGACGACCGGCAGGTCGAGATCTACGGCGTGGAAGCCGCGGGCCACGGCCTCGACAAGAAGCACGCGGCGTCCGTCGCGGGCGGACGGCCCGGCGTGCTGCACGGCAACCGCACGTACCTTTTGATGGACCAAGACGGCCAGATCGAAGAGGCGCATTCGATCTCGGCGGGCCTCGACTATCCGGGCATCGGCCCGGAGCACGCCTGGCTCGCCGATCTCGGCCGCGTGAAGTTCCTCAACGCCACCGATAAGGAAGCGCTGACCGCGTTCCAGCTCTGCAGCCGCCTCGAAGGCATCATCCCGGCGCTCGAGCCGTGCCACGCGCTCGCCAAGCTGCCGGAGATTGCGCCGAAGAAGCCCAAGGACCATCTCATCGTGGTCAATCTCTCGGGCCGCGGCGACAAGGACCTCGAAAGCGTCGCCCATCACCTGAAGGGCAAGCTCTGATGTCGCTTTATGTCTGGTGGAATTCGATGCCCCGCCAGAAGCGCACCGGCTGGACGCTGGTGGTCTTTGGCGTCGGCTACATCATCTATTTCCTGAAGGCGCGCCTGTTCGCGGCCGGCACCGACATCACCAACCGTGAATGGTTCGTTTTCGGTGGGATGTTCGTGCTGGTCATGCTCGGCACCATCAACATCCGCATGGCCGAGATGAGAGAGCGCAATCAGCAGACCATGCCGCTCATCGATCCCAATCAACGCACCCGCCGATGACAACCCGTATCGATCAACGCTTCGCCGACCTCAAGCGCGAAGGCCGCGCCGGACTCGTGACCTTCACGATGGCAGGCGATCCCGACACCAAGACGTCGCTCGCCATTTTGAAAGAGCTGCCCAAGGCCGGCGCCGACGTGATCGAGCTCGGCGTGCCGTTCACCGATCCGATGGCGGACGGCCCGGCCATTCAGGCGGGGGGCTTACGCGCGCTCAACGCCGGCCAGAACATGGTCAAGACGCTCGCCATGGTGCGGGCGTTTCGCAAGGGCGACGACTTAACGCCGATCGTGCTGATGGGCTACTACAATCCGATCTACATCTACGGCGTCGAGCGCTTCCTCACCGATGCGAAGGAGGCCGGCGTCGACGGGCTGATCGTGGTCGATCTGCCGCCCGAGGAAGACGAGGAGCTCTGCCTGCCGGCGCTGCGCGCCGGGGTGAACTTCATCCGCCTTGCGACGCCGACCACCGACGACCAGCGCCTGCCGGCGGTGCTCGCGAACACCTCGGGCTTCGTCTATTACGTCTCGATCACCGGCATCACCGGATCAGCAGCGCCCGACGTCGGCAAGGTCACCGAGGCCGTGACGCGCATCAAGCGCCACACCAAGCTGCCGGTGGCGGTCGGCTTCGGCGTACGCACCGCCAAGCAGGCGCAGGCGATCGCGGCTGGCGCCGAAGCCGTGGTGGTCGGCTCGGCGCTGGTTAACGCGGTCAAAGAAAGTCTCGACCGGAAGGGCAAGGCCACGGCGAAAACCGTCAAGTCCGTGGCCAAGCTTGTCGCCGAGCTCGCCAGCGGCGTGCGTTCTGCCAAGAAAAATACGCAGAAAAAAGCCTGATCGCCGCACCGTGACGGCTGCCTTTCACGAGCCTATATAGGCCGTGAGATGATAGAATTGCGGAATCAGGAGACGCCCGGCACCACCCGGGCCGAGACGATCTAGAGACGATCGAGAGACAGGACCGCCATTCATGAACTGGATCTCCAACGTCGTACGGCCGAAGATCCGCAACTTCCTCAACCGGCGGGATTCGCCGGAGAATCTCTGGATCAAATGTCCGGAGACCGGCCAGCTCGTGTTCTTCAAGGACGTCGAGTCCAACCACTTCGTCATCCCGAGCTCGAACTATCACATGCGCATGGGCGCGACCGCGCGGCTGAAGTCGATCTTCGACGACAGCACGTGGGAGGACATCGCGGTGCAATCGGTCGCCACCGATCCGCTCAAGTTCCGCGACGAGCGCCGCTACGCCGACCGCCTGAAGGACGCCCGCACCAAGACCGGCCTCGCCGACGCCGTGAAGGTCGGCGCCGGCACGCTCGACGGCCTCCCCGTCGTGGTCGGCGTGCAGGATTTCGATTTCATGGGCGGCTCGCTCGGCATGGCGGCCGGCGAAGCCGTGATCGCGGGGCTCGAGACCGCGGCGAAGCGCGGCACGCCGTTCATCATGTTCGCGGCCTCGGGCGGCGCGCGCATGCAGGAGGGCATCCTCTCGCTGATGCAGCTGCCGCGCACCACCGTCGCGGTCGAGATGCTGCGTGACGCGCACAAGCCCTACATCGTGGTGCTGACCAATCCGACCACCGGCGGCGTCACCGCGTCCTACGCGATGCTCGGCGACGTGCACATCGCCGAGCCCGGCGCACTGATCGGCTTTGCGGGCCCGCGGGTCATCGAGCAGACCATCCGGGAGAAGCTCCCCGAGGGCTTCCAGAAATCCGAATATCTGCGCGACCACGGCATGGTCGACATGGTGGTGCATCGTCACGAGCTGCGGCCGACGCTCGCGAGCCTGTGCCGGATCCTCACGCGCATGCCGTCCGCGCCGCCGCGTGCCATCGCCCTGCCGCCGCCTGTGGTGGACGCCACAGTCGCACCCGCCTGAACGGTGGTGCCGCGGCGACCACGCGCATGAGCGCCTATCAGCCGATCATCGAGCGTCTGCTGACGCTGCATCCCAAGCGGATCGATCTGTCGCTCGACCGGATGTGGCGCGTGCTCGACGCGCTCGGCCATCCGGAGCGCAACATTCCGCCGGTCATTCACGTCGCCGGAACGAATGGCAAAGGCTCGACGGTCGCGTTCATGCGCGCGGTGCTCGAAGCCGCCGGCCGCAGCGTTCATGTCTACACCTCGCCGCATCTGGTGCGGTTCAACGAGCGCTTCCGCATCGGCGCGCCAAATGGCGGCAAGCTGGTCAGCGACGAGGCGCTCGCCGACGTGCTGATGGAATGCGAGCGCGCCAATGGCAACGAGCCGATCACGGTGTTCGAGATCGAGACCGCGGCAGCGTTTCTGTTGTTCTCGCGCAACCCGGCCGACGTGACATTGCTCGAAGTCGGGCTCGGCGGACGGCTCGACGCCACCAACGTGATCGACAAGCCGCTCGCCTCTGCGATCACGCCGATCTCGATGGATCATCTGGAATTTCTCGGCGACAGCATCGAAAAGATCGCGGCCGAGAAGGCCGGCATCCTCAAGCGCGGTGTGCCGGCCGCGATTGCGCCGCAGCCCGAGGCTGCGCTCGCCGTGATCGAACGCGCGGCGCACGGCCTGCGCGCGCCGCTGCGCATTTGCGGCGAGCAATGGCACGTGCACTCCGAGCGCGGCCGGCTGGTCTATCAGGACGACGACGGCCTGCTCGACCTGCCGCTGCCGAAGCTTCCGGGCCGCCATCAGCTCGACAATGCCGGCACCGCGATCGCGGCGCTGCGCGCCGCTGGTTTAGCACTGCCGATGCAGGCCTTCGAGGCGGGCCTCGCCAAAGCCGAATGGCCGGCGCGGATGCAGCATCTGTCGCAAGGCACGTTGAAGCAGCTCGCGCCGGCCGGCAGCGAGCTCTGGCTCGACGGCGGCCACAACGCCGACGGCGGCCGCGCGATCGCCGCGGCACTCGGCGATCTCGAAGAGCGCGTGTCGCGGCCGCTGGTGATCATCGTGGGGATGCTGACGACCAAGGACAATGTCGGCTTCCTGCGGAACTTCACCGGCCTCGCGCGCCGCATGATCGCGGTGCCGATCCCGCGGCAGGAGAAAAGCGTGTCGCCCGAAGCGCTGGTCGACATCGCCCGCGGCATCGGCCTTCCGGCCGAGAGCCGCAACTCGCTTGAAGCCGCCTTGATCGCGACCGGCCATCTCGGGCTGATGCCGGCACCGCGCATCCTGATCACCGGCTCGCTCTATCTCGCCGGCGAGGTGCTGGCGCTGAACGGCACGCCGCCGGAGTGAAGCGCGTTACTTCAACAGCTTCATCAGATCCGACTTCTTCTGCGTCACCTGATCCATCGTGCATTGGTTGGGCGATTTGTCGGGCCGGAAGCGCAACAGACTTGTGCCGTGCCGGAAGCGGTCGCCGGAGAAATGGTCGTAGCAGACCTCGACCACATGCTTCGGCTTGAGCGGCTGCCACTCCGCCGAGCGCTTCGTCGACCAACGGCTCGGCCCGCCCGGCGCGTTGCCGGTGAAACCCGGCGGCGCGACATCCCGTTCGAGTTTTTTGGTCAGCGCCGGCTTGTCGTCGCGCGGGATGTTCGAGGTGAAGCCGACGTGATTGAGCTTGCCCTCATTGTCGTAGAGCCCGAGCAGCAGCGAGCCGACCACGGGCTTGCCTTCGTTATAGCGGAAGCCGCCAACCACGCAGTCGGCGCTGCGGTGGTTCTTGATCTTCTGCATGCCGTTGCGGTCGCCCGAGCTGTACGGCGCATCGCGACGCTTGGCGATGATGCCGTCCAAAGTACGGCCGACGCGGCGCAGCCAGGCTTTGGCGTCCGAAAGCTTCGTCGTTGCCGGCGAAAGGCGGATCGATTTTTCGCGAAAATATTTCTTCGCGAAGCGCTCCAATCGTTTTCGCCGCTCCGGCAGCAGCTCGCCGGTCAGCACCTCATCGCGCTCGGCGAGAAGATCGAACACGATCAGCAGCGCCGGCGTTTCCTTCGCAAGCTTCTGCACGCGGCTCGCCGCCGGATGAATCCGTTGCAGCAGCGCGTCGAACGAGAACGCCCGTCCCTCGGGCACGACGATCTCGCCGTCGAGCACGAAGCGCTCCGCCTTCAGCGCGCGGACCGCGTCGACGACGTCGGGAAAATAACGCGTCAGCGGCTTGCCGGACTTGGACTGCAGCACCACCGATTGGCCGTCGCGGAACACGAGGCAGCGGAAGCCGTCCCATTTCGGCTCGTACTGCCACTCCGGCCCTTTCGGGATTTCATCGACCGACAGGGCCTCCATCGGCGGAAAAGGCGGGCGAAGCTTTCGGGCCATCTGTCACGCACTCGGACACGCTGGCCCTATAACGCCGAAGACCGGCGTTTCGCCGGCCTTCGCAACACAAAATTACCGCTTGCAGCGCGGGATCACACCGCGGTGTTGATCCACTGCTCGAGCTTCTGCTTCGGCGCGGCGCCGACCTGACGGGCCGCCATCTCGCCGTTCTTGAAGATCATCAGCGTCGGGATCGACATGATTCCGTACTTCTGCGCGACGTTCGGATTCTCGTCGACGTTGAGCTTCACGATCTTGACCTTCTCGCCCATCGAGCCGGCGATCTCTTCCAGCGCCGGCGCGATCATGCGGCACGGCCCGCACCACTCGGCCCAGAAGTCGACGACAACCGGGCTGGCGGACTTCAGGACTTCGGCCTCGAACGTCGCGTCGGAAACCTTGCCTACGCTCATAGGGCACCTCGTTGTTTCTCGAATCGGGAAATTCTTCCCCCAAAGGTCCCCGGAACCTATGGACGCCATCGGGGAGCGTCAAGGAGGTTCACGGGCTGGTGACAGCGGTGTCCAGTGCTTCGTCGAGCGCTCGGGCCGGCAATTCCATGAGTTCCAGCGTCTCGGTCCACAACAGCGCCGCGCGCACCGGCCGGCCTGGGTAGACGCGCTGCAGCACGTTCCGGTAGAGCGCGAGCTGTTTCACATAGCTGCCATACCGCTCCAGGCATTGCTCGGTGCTCCACGGCGCAGGGCGGTTCGATTTGTAATCGGCGATCAACACCGCTTCTGGCGTCACCACCAGACGGTCAACCTGTCCGGCCACCGGACGGCCCTTGAAGCGGCCGGCAATCGAGACCTCGGCACGGCTGCCGGGGCCGAACAGCGGCGCGAAGCGCGGCGCAGACAGGATAGCCAGCACCTGCTTGGTCAGCGCGTCGCGTTCCACTTGTTCGAATTTGTCGCGGTGCGCGAAGAAGCGCTGCGCCGCATCGGCGCGACGCTCGGGCGCAATGTCCGGCAGCGATTGCAGGAGCCGGTGTATCGCAAGCCCGCGCGCGATGGCTTGCTCGCGAGCCTGGTCCCGCGTGATCGACATTGCGGGAGCCACCGGATCGTCGACAAAGCCCGACGGCTTGATGGTGGCGGGCCGCACCACACCGGATCCGACGTTGTGCTTCAGCCAGGACGGGATCGTGACGCTCGCCGGAGTTTTTGCCGGTTCTTCGGCAACCGCTGCTGCCGTCGCTGCCGTCTTGCGATAGCGCCAGACTTCGACGTCGCCGAAATCGGCCTGCTCTTTCCTGCTTTCGGATTCGAGACCGCCGAGCACCAGCTCGTACCAGCACCCTGCGGGAAGCTTCCGGTTGCCGGTGTCGATACCGCACACGACCAGCCGGTCGATCGCGCGCGTCATCGCCACATAGAGCAGCCGCCGGTATTCGTCGCGCGCGCTGTCGAGCGCCGCTTCGCGCGCGTCGCCCATCGGCCCGACGTCGTTGGCCTTCGCGGTGACCCAGATCGCTGGGCCCGGCGCATCGGGCACGAGGCTCGGAGGCGTCAGCGTGAGCAGCCGCGGCGGATGAAAGCCCTGCGGCGGCGTGGTGGTGTCGGCGAGGATCACGATCGGCGCCTCGAGGCCTTTGGCGCCGTGCACCGTCATCACCCGCACCTCGTCGCGCGCCAGCTCCATGTCGCGCTTCACCTCGGCCTGCGCATTGCGCAGCCACGACACGAAGCCCTGCAGCGACGGCGTCTCGCGCTTCTCGTAGTCGAGCGCGAGATTGAGGAACTCGTCGATGGCGTCGGTGGCCTCATGGCCGAGGCGCGCGAGGATTTTCTGCCGGCCGCGCCGTGCGCCGAGCAATCCCGCATAGAACGCAAACGGCGTCTCGCGGCGTGCGGCCTCCGCGATGGCATCAAGCTCGGCCGCAATGTCGGCCCGCTGCGCGCGCAGCGACGTCCAAAGGTTGCCCTCGCGCTTCCAGGCGAGCCGGAATAGATCGTCATCGCTCAGGCCGAACAGCGGGCTGCGCAGCACGGTGGCGAGCGCCAGATCGTCCTCCGGCAGCAGCAGCGCATCCGCGAGCGTCATCAGGTCCATCACCGCGATGTGCTCGGTCAGCACCAGCCGGTCGGCGCCCGCGACCGGAATGCCCTCGTTCTTCAGCGCGCGGATGATCGCCTCGAACAGCGCACCGCGCCGCCGCACCAAGATCAAGATGTCCTTGGCGAGCCGGCCCTGGCGGCGCCACGCCGCGACTGAGCCCGCGATGCGCCGCGCGAGCTTCACGGTGCCGCTGGTCACGGTCTGCTTGTCGAGCGGCGCGGCCCAGCCTTCTTTCGCTTCGATCTCGTCGGACTTTTCCAGCTCCCAGATCTCGACCAGGCCCGGCACCGCATCGGGCAAGGATTCGTGCACCGGCGCCACTGCCTGCGCGGTGAGACCCTTGTGGGCCTGGGGTTGCTTAAACACAGTATCGACCGCGCCCAGCACATTGGGGCCGGAACGGAATGAGTGCTTGAACTCGACGGAGATGAATTCCAGCGCGGCGTCCCGGTGCGCTCTCTCGAAAAATCGCCGCATCTCATCGAGCTTGTGTGGCGCCGCACCCTGAAACGAAAAAATCGATTGCTTCTCATCGCCGACCGCAAAAAGCGTTCGCGGCCTTGCGTGAGCGCCCGCACCCACGAAGAACTCGCTGACCAGCGCCGTCACGACGTCCCATTGTTTCGGACTCGTGTCCTGCGCTTCATCGATCAGGAGGTGATCGATGCCGCGGTCGAGCTTGTAATGCACCCATGCGGCTCCAGGGTCCTTGAGAAGCTCGAGCGTCTTGTCGATCAGGTCGTCGTAGTCGAGCAGGCCGCGGCGGTTCTTCTCGATGCGAAAGCGCTCGATCACTGCGTAGGCAATCGTGAACAGCGCGGCGCTGCGGTCGCGCGCCTGGATCGCGCGGCGGCGCTGCAGCAGCGCCCAGACACGGTCGCGCTCGGCGTTCAGTCGATCGCAGAGGTCCGGATGAGCCTTGTGGATCGCCGCGGTGGCGATCCGCGCGCGGGTCTTGCTCTGTTTGTCGGTGCAGAAGATATCGAAATAGGTTTCAAGCCGCTCCACATCGATGAGCTTCGGCAGCGCGGCGAAGCGCGCGGCCTGCTCCTTGTCGTTCGCCGAGCCCTGCGCAAAGGCCGCAGCGACCGCCGACCATTCGGAGCTGGCGATGTGGCTTTCGGTGAAGAACGCCGCTTCGACCTGCTGCAGGGTTTCGTCAGGACCGACGCCAAGCGACGCGGTGAGCTGCGCGATAGCCTCCGGCAGGCCACCGGCCGCTTCGACCCACGGCACCAGGATGTCGCGTTTGCGGATGGTCTCGCGCACCAGCTCGCGGAACGTGATGTCGGCCGCCGACAACACCGCGATCGCGAGCGCCCGGCCGAGCGGCGTGTCCGGCTCCTGCGCGGCCTGCAGCATCACGCCGAGGCTCAGCGTGTCGAGCATCTGGCCCTCGGTCGCCTCGTCGAGCACCTCGAAGCGCGCCGCGACGTTGGCCTCGAACGGGAAGAGATGAAGAATCTGCGTGCAGAAGGCGTGGATGGTCTGCACCTTCAGGCCGCCGGGTGTCTCCAAAGCGAGCGCGAACAACTGCCGGGCCCGCCGCCTGAGCTTGCCGTCGATCACCGTTGCACCGGAGGCGCGCATCGCGGCGTCCAACGCCGCGTCGTCCAAAAGCGTCCAGGTGCGCAGCGTGTCGAACACCCGGTTCGCCATGTTGGCGGCCGCCGCCTTGGTGAAGGTGATGCAGAGGATGCGCGCCGGATCGACGCCGGACAGCAGCAGCCGGATCACGCGCTGCGCCAGCACGTGGGTCTTGCCCGAGCCCGCATTGGCGGCGACGAAGCACGAGCGCGCCGGATCGGAGGCGTCGATCTGCACATTCGTGACGGCCGGCGGAATGACGCGGAGCTTGCTCACTGTCCGCTCCCGCCCTGGGCATTCCACTCGGCGTTCTCGTCGCCGAACACCGACCATTCCGGCACGCGGGCGAGATGGTCGTAGTCGCCGTAGCGCGTCGCCCACATCGGATGCAGCAGCGAGTAGTAGGGCGTCGCTGGGTCGGCGAACTTGCGGAGCAGCTCGGTGAGCTTCACCACCGCCTGGTCGGCGTGCTCGTCCGGCGTGGTGTCTTCGAACTGGATCGGAAATTCCTCGCCGGCCCGCATGCCGCCGGACAGCCGCACGTACAAAAGCTGCGCCACCGAGCTGCCCTTGGGCACGCCGTCGAAGCCACCCTGGCGCAGAATCGCGGCTTCCAGCGTGAGCTGCGGGGCCAAGCCGGCGCGGACTTGTTTCGTGCTGGGCGGCGCGCCGGTCTTGTAGTCGACGATGGCGTAGCGGCCGTCGGTTAGGCACTCGATGCGGTCGGCCCGCACGATCAGCTTGAACTCCTCGTTGCCGAACGGAATCGCAATGCCGCCGGTGATCTCGGCGTGCAGTGCCGCGAGCTTGCCGCGCCGCTCGGTCTCGTAGCGCGAAAACCAATCGGCGATGCGCCGGAAGCGCGGCCACCAGAACGCCTTGGCTTCGGGATAGTCGGACAACGGCTTGAAGTGCTGCTCGCCGATCTCGGTCAATGCGCGCACCGGATCGTCCGGCAGCTTTTGCGCATAAGCCTTGGCGAAATCGCCGACCGAGCCGTGGATCAGCATGCCGCGGTCGGCGGCGCCGGGCGGCATGTCGATCGGATCGAGCGGCCGCACCCGCAGCACGTGCCGCGCATAGATCGTGTAGGGGTCGCGCAGCCAGTCCTCGATCTCGGTGACGCTGAGCCGCTTCGGCCGCGCCTCGAACGGCGGCTTGGGCTCGGGCCGCGCCGCAGGCTGCGGCTTGCCCGGCTGCTCGTCGAGGCTTCGCACCAGCGCGACATATTTCTCGCCGTTCTTCAGCGCCGCGGGCCAGCGCTCGCCCGCCACCGCGGCGAGCCGCTGCACGAAGCGCGACGCGACTGTCGGTGCGCCGGCCTGCCGGGCCGCGCGGGTGAGGATGATCTCCGGCGCACCGAGCGCCTGGGCGAAGTCGTGCGCCGAAAGGCCGATGCGGCGCTCGGGCAGATCGAGGCCGAGCTCCTGGCGCATGGGACGGCTGAGCCACGGGTCGGCGCGGGTCTCGGGCGGCCAGACGCCTTCGACGAGGCCGCCCAGCACCAAGCGGTCGACCGACTGCAGGCGCGCTTCGAGCGGGCCGAAGATGCGCACGCGGACGTTCTGCTCCGGGCGGCGGATCACCGGCTCGGCGATGGCCGAGTGAAACAGCTCGGTGTAGTCGGACGGCTCGATGACGATCGAACCGGCCTGCTCGATGGCGTCGAAGACGCGGCCGATGTTCTCGTCGATGCCGCCGAGCTTCTCCAGCACCTGGCTGTGACATTTGGCGAAGGCTGCGAACGGCGCGCGCTTGTTCGACAACGCCTCGAGCGGCGCGAGCGCGGTCTTGAGTCGATCGACGAGAGCCGCGGCCGCATCGAGCTCGGCATCGGTGAGCAACACGCTGGTGTGCGTGTGATGCAGCGACGAAGGCTCACGGCGCCGGAATTTTCCAAGCTCTTCGCGGAAGGTCGCGAAGGCATGCGCCAGCCCTTCGCTGCCCCTCCTCGGGCGGGGACCGCGCAGCACCGCGCGCTCCAGTGTGGCCACGGCGCGGCGATCAAACGGAGATTGCTCGTGCTTGAGCATCGCCAGCAGCGTGACCGGCGGCAGGCCGTCCAATGCGGCTTGCGCCACCAGCCGCGCGAACACGCCGGGCGGCGTATCGGCCAGCGCATCGCCGCCGGAGTCGTCGACCGGCACGTTCCAGCGCGACAGCGCGGCCAGCACGCGGCGCGCCAGCGCGCGGTCGGGCGTCACCAGCGCCGCGGTCTTGTCCGGCGTCTCCATCGCTTCGCGCAACGCGATGGCGATCGAGAGCGCCTCCTCTTCGGCGTTGCCGGCTTCGACGACGGTGATGTCCTTGAAGGCTGCGTCGGCGTGCGCGGTGTAATCGTCCGAGCTCAGGCGCTCACGCCACAGCTCGCTCGCGGTGGCAGGCCGCAGCGCCTCGGAGGCCAGCATCTCGCGGCCGTGCGGCGCGGGCGCGCCCAGCACCTCGACGGCATCGCGGAGAATCCCGATGCGCCGGAGCAGCGCGTGCATGCCGAACTGCGGATGGCCGTAGACCGGATAGCCGTCGCCGCGGTCGATCTGCTCCCAGGTCTCGGCGTCGAGATTGGTGTCGAGGCCCGGCAGGATCAACGCGCCCTGCGGCAGATGCGCGATGGTGGCGAGAAGCTTCGCGGTGGACGGGATCGAGCCGGTCGAACCCGCGGCGATCACCGGGCCGCGATGCGCCGCAAGCCGCGCCGCCTCGGCGGTGATCAGCTGATCGCGTCGCGCGGCGGGCTCGATCAGGTTGCGCTCGGCGAGGATGTCCTGCCACGGACCGTGGATCAGCTTGAGGAAGTCGAGCGTCAGCTGCCAGTAGCGGTCGAGGTCCTCCGGCACCAGGCCGTCGAGCTTCGCCCAATCGACCTGACGCATGGTCATGTCGTCCATCAGCCGGGCGAGGTCCTGCGCCAGCGCCATGGCGGCGGTCGGATTGCCGGCGACGAGCGGCGCCTGGTTCTTGTCGGCCGGCGTGATCCGCGCGGCCCACTTGAGAATCAATTGGGCCAGAAGCGTCTGCCGCTCCAGGCCCTGCAGCGCGTCGGGCAGCTCCAGCGCGCCGGGTTCCGCGTCGGCCGCGGCTTCGGCAAACATGATCTCGTCGGCATCGACGTCGTTGAGCGAAACCAGCCGCGGCAGGATCGCGGCGTCGCCCTTGACGATATCGAGGAAGGTCTCGCGCAGGAGCCGCACCGCGCGGCGGGTCGGCAGGTAGATCGTGACGTCTGCCAGCGCCAGCGGATCGCCGCCGGGCCGGAAGCCCAGGCCGAGCTTGTCGTTCATCAACGCATCGATCAGCACCGTCAGGAACGATGCCGAAGCCGGAATGGTGAAGACGCGCGGTCGGGAGGCCATGGCGGATGCATTGTGTCACCGCCAGCGGGTGCGGGCGATTGAGAAGTGTTCAGGCGGCTTCAGATATGCGCTGCTGTTGATAAGGCCAGCGTGTTTTCGGGCTGGCTCGCGTCTCGGGCCACAACGGCGGTGTCATCGCCGGGCTTGACCCGGCGATCCATGAGCCGGTGCGGCTAAGGCAGTCTTACGTAAGACTTCCGCTATGGAGGTTGGGTCATGGACCCCCGCGTCAAGCGCGGGGGTGACGGTCGGTGGGTGTTAAGCGGGGCGTGCTTCAATTCAGGCGGAAAGCGCGCCGCGCCTACGCCGCGCTGGCCAGGATCGCGGCTTCGGCTTCGGCGATTGCGCCGGGCGTGCCGACATGCATCCAGACGCCTTCGAGCCGCAGCCCGTGCAGCCGCCCGGCTTCCGCAGCGCGGTCGAACAGCGCGGTCAGCGAGAACGCGCCGTCGGGTGCATCCTTGAACAGCTCCGGCCGCAGCAGCGCCGCACCCGCATAGACGAACGGCGCCATCTCGCGCTCGGTCCGCTTCTTCAGCCGGCCGTCGGTCGCCATCATGAAATCGCCGCGGCCCGCATAGCCGATGCTGTCGTTGGAGGCCGCGAGCAGCAGCAGCGCGTCCATGGTTTCGTGATCGAACCCCTCGGCGAGCCGCTCGAGATTGGGCTGCACCCCGTCGATCCAGATGGTGTCGGAGTTGATATGGAAGAACGGCTCACTGCCGAGCTTGGGCAGCGCCTTGACCACGCCGCCGCCGGTGTTGAGGAGCTTCGACCGCTCGTCGGAGATGACGATCTGCGGCGCCTTGCGCGACGCGAGATGCTTTTCGATCAGGTCGGCCAGATAGTGCACGTTGACCACCGCGCGCTCGACGCCCTGCGCGGCGAGCCGATCGAGCACGTGGTCGAGCAGCGGCTTGCCGGCGACCGAGACCAGCGGCTTCGGCAGCTTGTCGGTCAGCGGACGCATGCGCTCGCCGAGTCCTGCGGCGAGCACCATGGCGGTGCGGGGCATCTTGATCGGGCGTGGCACGGACATCTCTTTGGACATCGCTTCAGGCATTCCCTGCTTCCGGCACCGCGACAGCTTCGGTCACCGGTTCCCCATCAGACTCCTGGGACTGCGGCGGAGCTTGCGGAACCGGCACGTTCTCGGTGTACCAATCCTTCAGGGCCTCCAGCGACGGATGCGCCAGCGACCGCTGCAGATAGCCCCATACGCGGGGGATGTGTCGGAGATATTGCGGCTTGCCGTCGCGCTTGTTGAGCCGCGCGAAGATGCCCAGGATCTTCGAGGCGCGCTGCGCCGCCATGATGGCGTAGACCCGGATGAAGCCGGCCGGCTCGAAATCCGGATCGACCGCCGAGCGCTGCTTGACGTAGTTGCCGAGGAGCTCGACCTCCATCAGTTCGGGCACATCGACGCGCGCGTCCTGCAGCAGCGAGGCGAGATCGTAGGCCGCTGGGCCCAACAGTGCGTCCTGGAAATCCAGGAGCCCGACGCGGGCGATGCCCTTGCGCTCCGGCAGCCAGATCAGATTGGGCGAGTGGAAGTCGCGCATCACCCAGGTGGGCTTGGAGTGCAGCGCGGCCTGCAGCGCCTCGTGCCAGAGCCCGATATAGATCTCGCGCATCTCCTCGGTCACCGCCATGCCGTGATGCGGCAGATACCAGTCGAGCAGCAGCTCGACCTCGATCAGCATGGCGTCCTCGTCATAGACCGGCAGGCGGTGCGCGACGTTCGGCGCAATGCGCACGCCGGCCGGCACCTTCTGGTCGTGCAGCGTGATCAGCACGTCCACTGCGGCTGCGTACCGCTCCGGTATAGGCGCGGGCGGCAGGCCCGACACCACCGGATCGGATTGCAGGTCCTCGATCAGCAGCAGGCCGTCGGCAAGCTCGGCCTCGTAGATCTGCGGCGCCGAGTAGCCGAGCTGACGCAGCCCGTTGGCGACCGCGACGAAGGGCACCACGTCCTCGGCGAGGTGCGCGATCTGGCTGTAGGGCTTGCCGTCGCGCACCGGCGGGCCGTCAGGCTTGCGCGGCGCGTTCATCAGGATGGCGCTGTGCTCGCCGAGCGTCAGCCGCTCGTAGGTGCGGGTCGAGGCATCGCCCTGGATGCGGTGGCGGATCGCTTCGGCGAAGTTGGTGCCGTCGAGGAAGCGGCGGATCACCGGGATGCGCTCGGCGCGGCCGGCGAACTTGCCGTAGCCGGTCACCCGCACATTGCGGTGCTCGGGGCCGGCCAGCGGCGACAGCGTGAACGCGACATCGAGCCGGTCCGGCGGCAGGAAGCCCGCGGCACGGTCCGGCCATTCCAGGAGCACAACGGCGCTCCTCGGCAGATCGTCGAAGCCCAATTCGGCGAGCTCGCCCGGGCCCTCCAGCCGGTAGAGATCGGCATGGACCACGGGAAACCGCGGCAGCTCATAGCTCTGCATCAGCGTGAAGGTCGGGCTCGGCACCGGGATGTCCGGATTGTCGGCCAGGAAGCGAATGAGCGCCCGGGCGAAGGTGGTCTTGCCGGCGCCGAGATCGCCCGACAGCGTGACGAGGTCGCCGGGATCGAGCGCCGCGGCGATATCCATCACCAGGCGATGGATGCCCTCCTCGCTCTGCAGCGTGACGCTGTAGCTCGATCCGCCGGACGTGATGGGAAGCATAGCCATACGCTGTTTTTACCCTGATCTGCGGCTTCGCGCCTTTCGTTCGCGCCGCCCTACGGTATCAGCTGGCCTGTTTGGGCATGATCTTTTCCGAAAACCGCTTCGCACTTTTCGGGATCATGCCCTATGCCGCGGTCCGCTCGACATGCTGCTCCAGCGGGAAACGGCAGACCACGGTGGTGCCCTCGCCCACCGCCGAGCGCAGCGTCACGGTGCCGCCGTGCAGCTCCACGAAGGAGCGCACGATCGACAGGCCGAGGCCCGCGCCCGAGCCCCGCGAATGGGTCTGGAACCAGTCGAACACCCGGCCCTGCACCTCCGGCGGGATGCCCGAGCCGGTGTCGGCCACCGAGAATTCGATCGCGTCCGGACGGCGCTCCGCCGACAGCGTGATCTTGGAGCCGGTGGGCGAAAATTTGACCGCGTTGGCCAGCAGGTTGAACAGGATTTGCCGGATGCGGCGGTCATCGGCCGTGAAGCTGCCGATGTCGGGCTTCGCCACGATGTCGAGCGTGATGCCGTTCTTGACCAGCCGGTCGCCGATGCCCTCGGCCGCGGCCAGCATGGTGCGGCTGATATCGACCGGGCCGAGATTGAGCTTCATGGCGCCGGCATCGATGGTGGCGAGGTCGAGGATGTCGTTGATGATGGCGAGCAGCGCGTTGGTCGAGGTGCCGATGTAGTTCAGGTACTCGCGCTGCTTGGGCGACAGCGTGCCGAGACTGGGCTCCGCCATCAGCTGCGCGAAGCCGATGATGTTGGTGAGCGGCGAGCGCAGCTCGTAGGACACGTGGTGGACGAAATCGACCTTGAGCGCGTCGGCGGTCTCCAGCGCCTCGTTGCGCTCGCGCAGCGCGCGCTCGACATTGATGGTGTCGGTGACGTCGAGGAAGGCGACCAGCGTGGCGCCGTCGGGCAGCGGCACGGTGACGAGATCGGTTACGCTGCCGTTGCGCAGCTCGAGGCGCTCCTTGACGCTGTCGCGGCCCTCGATCGCGGTGACCGTGCCGCGCAGCCGCTGCCACAGCGTCTCGTCGCCATAGAGCGGGCGGCAGCGCTCGATCACCGCCTCGATATGCGGCCGCTCGACCAGCGCCTCGGGTGCGAGCTGCCACATCGCCGCGAAGGCCGGGTTGTGCAGCCGCAGCCGGCCGTCGCTGCCGAACACCGCGACGGCTTCGGAGAGATTGTCGAGCGTTTCGCGCTGGACGCGGATCAGCGCGTCGTAGTTCCGGGCCATTTGCAGGCTCTCGGTGACGTCGTCGAACAGATAGGTCACGCCGCCTTCCGGATTGGGCGTGGTGACGACGCGGAGCGTGCTGCGATTGGGCAGATGCCAGAGATGCTCGCGGGTCTCGGTGGCGCGATAGGCCTCGTGCAGCGCGGCCTTCCATTCGCGGTAGTCCTTCTCCTCGGGCAGCTTGCGGGTGGCGCGCAGCTGATCGAGCAGGCTCGAATCGGTCGGGTACTGGTCGAGGAATGCACCATCGAGCTCCCACAGCGCGCGGTACGCGCTGTTGTAGAACACCAGATGCTGCTCGGCGTTGAAGATCGCGACGCCGGTCGAGAGCTGGTCCAGGGTGCGGCGATGCGCATCGCCGAGCCGCTTCAGCTCGACCCGCATGGATTCAGCTTCGGTGACGTCGATGCCGATGCCGGCGCTGCCGCGCCGCGTCGGCACGTCGATGATGTCGAAGTTGCGCCGGCTGCCGGCGACGATCGCGGGCTGCCGCCCCGCATAGGTGTTGCCGGCGGCGCGAACGCGGCTCACCTCCTCGCGAGCCGGGCGATTCAGAAGCTCCAGCGTGCGGTTGAGCGCGTCGCCTGGATCGCGCGCCTCCACGGCGCGGGCGTAGGCGGTGTTGACGAAGGTGAGCGTGCCGGCGCTGTCGCGGGTCCACACCGGCCATGGCAATCCGTCGATCAGCGCGCGCAGCGAGTCCATGTCGTTGATCAGCTTCTCGTGGCGCGCCTGCAGCTCGGTCAGCTCGCGCTTGGAGCCGCTGACATCGCGCAGCCGCAGCACGGCGCGCCCGCCGATGGCGCGGCCGTCGGCCTCGATGGCGCGGCCGCTGAGCGTCATCAGCTGCATGCCGAAGCCTTCGCCATGGGCGCGCAGCGCATCGGTCAGGCGCTCCATGGCCTGGGCCTTCTCCGGCTCGAGCCAGGAGCCGAAGGCCAGCACGCGCTGCGGAATCGATGCGGTGGTCACCAGCGAGGTGTCGCCGATGATCTCGGGTTCGTTGTCGGCCGCGGCCCAGGACACCAGCACCTGCGGGTCGGACATCAGCAGCGTGCGCAGCCGGTCGTGATCGGCGCGCACCGCGGCGATCCGGTCGCGCAGCTTGCTGTCATTGAGGCCGGCGCCGATGCGGGTGCGCACCAGCATCACGGCGGTGACGACGCCGAACAGCAGCACGCCGAGCGTCAGCACCATGGCGACGATCTCGCTGCGGTTCAGCGTCGCCAGCGCGTTGATGTAGTCGGTGAAGTCCGGCAGGCCGCCATCGGCGCGCGCGGGCACCACGCCTGCCGCGGTCGCCAACGCGATGGCGACTATTCGGAATCCGTATCTCTCCGGATGAGAGGAAGGTCTCCCGCCCGTCCTCCGGATTGTTCCCGGCATGCCTGATCTGCCCCTGGAGCGGGCGCCCCACCGCGCCCACCGCCCGCGAATCATTGCGACTTTACGCGCAACCGGAATCGCACGGAAAGAGTCCAGACCGTGAACGCGAGCGATCGCGCCACCGGTGTTGCAATGATCAGGCTTACGACGCGTCCTGCAGCGGCTCGGCCTGGCGCACCAGGTCCTCGAGATTGATCCGGCTGAGCGCCAGCGAGAAGGCCTTTTCGGCCTGGCTGACCGCCGGCACGACGACGTCGTTGAGCAGCGTCGAGCTCGCGGTGACCGGATCGATGTCGTCCTCGATGGTGCCCGCAGCGCGCAGGATTTCGTCGGCGGTGATTCGCTTGCGCTCGCGGGCGAGCTCGTAGCCGCCGCGAGGTCCGCGAATACCTTTGAGGATGCCCATCCGCACCAGCGCCTGAAGCACCGGCTCCAGATGCCGCGCCGGCAGGTTGTGGCGCCCGGCCAAAGCTTTGGCTGACACGGGACGATCTTGCCCATGCACCGCCACGTCGATGACGGCGGCGACCGCAAGCAGACTTTTTCGCGAAAGGAGCACCATCCGTCCCGATGCTTTTGTTATGCCATATAAGCAGGCTGTATTACGGCCGAAATTTCTGCGTCTTGTCAATTAGGAGTTGGCCGGTTGAGCCAAATCCTTTCGAACCACGTTCGGTTATGTCCAGGTTTTTTTGCTCTGCGATCTGGGCCTGCAACACCGGTGCTATGACCAGCTGAGCGATCCGCATGCCGCGCGTCACCTCGAATGGCTCCTGGCCCAGGTTGATCAGGATCACCTGGAGTTCCCCGCGGTAATCCGAATCAATTGTACCCGGCGTGTTAAGCACCGTGACGCCGTGGCGCGCCGCAAGACCGGAGCGGGGCCGCACCTGGCCTTCGGTTCCGGCCGGAAGCGCGATCGACAGACCGGTCGGAATGAGCGCGCGCCGGCCGGGCGCGAGCGTCACCGGCGCATTCTCCGGGACCGCGGCCATCAGGTCGAGCCCGGCGGCGCCGGCGCTCTGATAGGCCGGCAGCGGCAGATCGGCGCCGTGGGGCAGCCGCACGATTTTCAGTTCCATGTTCGGTTGGCTCACGGCTTTTCGCCCATCGCGGCGGCGATGCGCTCGACGAGCGCGGACGCGACTTCGGTTTTCGATTGCGGCGGCCAGTCTTCGACGCCGGTCCTGGTGACGAGGTGAATGGTGTTGCTGTCGCCGCCCATGATGCCGGTTTCCGGCGACACGTCGTTGGCGAGGATCCAGTCGCAGCCCTTGCGCGCGAGCTTGGCCTTGGCGTGCTCGATGACGTGCTCCGTTTCGGCCGCGAAGCCGATCACGAGCCGCGGCCGCCTGGTCTTGCGATGCGCCACGGTCGAGAGAATGTCGGGATTTTCAACCAATTCTAATTCTGGCGAGCCCTTGCCGGTCTTCTTGATCTTCTCGCGGGCATTGTGCGCGGTGCGCCAGTCGGCGACCGCGGCGGCAAACACCGCGATGTCGGCAGGAAGCGCCTTTTCGACGGCAGCCAGCATGTCGCGCGCGCTCTCGACTCTCACGAGGTTCACTCCGGGAGGGTCTGGAATATTCACCGGACCCGACACCAGTGTGACATGCGCGCCGGCGCGCGCTGCCGCTTCGGCGATGGCGTGGCCCTGCTTGCCGGACGAACGATTGGCAATGTAGCGCACCGGGTCGATCGGCTCATGCGTCGGGCCCGATGTGACGATCATCTTGAGGCCATTCAGCGGGCGCGACGACGGCGCAAGCAGCGCCTGCGCGGCCGCCACAATCTCCAGCGGCTCGGCCATGCGGCCAAAGCCTGCCTCGCCGCTCTCGGCCATCTCGCCGGCATTGGGCCCGACGACGGCGACGCCGTCGGCCTTGAGCTGCGCGAGATTTCGCGCGGTGGCCTTGTTCGACCACATCTTCGGATTCATCGCGGGCGCGAGCAGGACCGGCTTGTCGGTTGCGAGCAGCACCGCAGAGGCGAGATCGTCGGCGTGGCCGTTCGCCATCTTGGCCATCAGGTCGGCGGTGGCCGGCGCGACCACGATCAGGCTCGTGTCGCGCGCGAGCCGGATGTGGCCGACATCGAGCTCGGATTTGGTTTCGAACAGATCGACGTAGGGATGCTCGCCGCTGACCGCGCCGGCCGACAGCGGCGTAATGAACTTCTGCGCCGCGTCGGTCATGACGACGCGCACCGCAAGCCCGCGCTCGCGCAGCCGCCGGATCAGGTCGAGGGATTTGTAGGCCGCGATGCCACCGCCGATGATCAACAGCACACGCTGCGTGGCGGCGTCCGGCGCATCTTTGTCTTCACGCGCTTCGGACCTTGCGGATCGCGGGCCGGGCGGATGGATCAGGTCCAGCGCCGCAAGCCCGGTTTCCTCCGCAGCGCTGCGCAGAATGGTGCGCACCTCATCCTCGACCGAGCGGCCGCTTTTCGCGGCGCGCAGGCGGAGGAGCTTCTTGAGCCTTTCGTCGAGCTGCCGGACCGTGAGGCTGGCCATGGGGGAACTCCCATATTCCGCCCCAATATAAGGAATGATTGCATTGATTGCAATGCAATCAAATGGCTTGCCTACCACGCCAAATGGTGGTGCCCTAACGCCGTTCAGGCAAGGCCACGGGAGCCATGAGCGACAATTCGGAAGCCTGCGACTTCATCATCGTCGGCGCGGGCAGCGCCGGCTGCGTGCTGGCGAACCGGCTCACCGCCTCGGGCCGTCATCGTGTGCTCTTGCTCGAAGCCGGCCCCGACAGCAGCCATCCGTGGCTTCGCATTCCGCTCGGCTACGGCAAGCTGTTCACCGACCGGCGCTTCAACTGGCTCTACACCACCGAGCCGCAGCCCGAGTGCCACAGCCGCAACGTCATCGCGCCGCGCGGGAAGGTGCTGGGCGGCTCGAGCTCGATCAACGGGCTGATTTACATCCGCGGCCAGGCCGAGGACTTCGACCACTGGCGGCAGCTCGGCAACACCGGATGGGGCTTCGACGATGTGCTGCCCTATTTCCGCAAGGCCGAGGACAACGAGCGCGGCGCGGACGCACTGCACGGTGCGGGCGGGCCGCTCGGCGTCTCCGATCTGCGCGACCAGCATCCGCTTGCGGCGGCTTATGTCGAAGCCGCGCAGCAATGCGGCTATCCGCGCAACGACGATTTCAACGGTGCGCAGCAGGAGGGCGCGGGCTTCTATCAGACCACGACGCGAAACGGCGTGCGTTCGTCGACCGCGGTGGCGTATCTCGCGCCGGTGCGCCGCCGAGAAAATCTCAAGGTGGTGCCGGAAGCACTCGCGACGCGCATCCTGTTCGAAGGGCAACGCGCCGTCGGCGTCGAATACACGGCCGGCGGCGAGAAACGCATCGCGCGCGCCAATGTCGAGGTCATCGTTTCGTCCGGCGCGTTCAACGCCCCGCAGCTTCTGCAATTGTCCGGGCTCGGTCCAGCCGCACTGCTCACATCACACGGCATTCCGGTGATCGCCAACATGCCCGGCGTCGGCGACAACCTCAACGACCACTACTTCGCGCGGCTCATCTTGCGCTGCAAAGAGCCGCTCTCGCTCAACGACGCCGTCCGGCAATGGCATCGCGGCGCCGCAGCCGTGCTGCGCTATGCGCTGTTCCGGCGCGGCTATTTCGCGATCCCGGCGCTGTCGGCCGGCTGCTTTCTCCGCGCGCTGCCGTCGTCGGCCACGCCCGACGTGCAGTGCTCGCTGGCACTCTATTCGGTGCAGAACATCGGCGACACGCTGCATCCGTTCTCGGCCGTGACCGGCGTGTGCACGCTCTTACGGCCGGAAAGCCGCGGCTGGGTGCGCATCAAATCCAGCAATCCGGCGGATGCTCCGGCGATCCATCCGAACTATCTCGGGGCCCAGCGCGACCGCGACACCATGGTCGAGGGCATCAAGGCGCTGCGGCGGATCGTGCAGCAGCCGGCGATGGCTCAGCACATCGTCGAAGAGGCCGAGCCCGGACCGGCCTGCGCGAGCGACGACGAGATCCTCGATTACGTCCGCCGCCGCGGCTCGACGGTCTATCACCCGGTCAGCACCTGCCGCATGGGCCAGGATGACAAGGCCGTGGTCGACGAGCGCCTGCGCGTGCGCGGCTTCGAACGACTGCGCGTGATTGACGCGTCGATCATGCCGATGGTGGTGTCGGGCAACACCAATGCGGCGACCATCATGATCGCCGAGAAGGGCGCCGACATGGTGCTCGAGGACGCGATGCGATAACAATTGCAGCATTGCTTTGGAACTTGGAATTGGGGGCATTTCCATGCCGGAAAGCAATTTCGACCAAGACGCTTGGCTGCGCCGCATCGGCTATGAAGGTTCAAGGGCGCCCACACTCGAAACACTGCGCGCCGTGATCGCGGCCCATTCATCGGCGATCTCATACGAAAGCATTGACGTCCTTCTGGAGCGGCCGCCGAAGCTCGACGTGCCTTCGTTGCAGCAAAAGATGATTGCGGGCGGTCGCGGCGGATACTGCTTCGAGCAGAACATGCTGTTCCGGGCCGCGCTCCAATCGCTCGGCTTTGCGGTCACGAGCTTGCAGGCCCGCGTCGTGCGTGGGCTTGCCATCGACGCTCCGCGTCCCGCCCTGCACATGGTGCTTCGGATCGATCTTGCGGAAGGCGCGTATCTCGCCGACGTAGGCTTCGGCAATCTTGCGCCGACCGCGCCGCTCGCGCTCACGCCGAATATCGAGCAGGACACGCCTCACGAGCCGATGCGTTTCATCACCATGGGCGAAGAGCTGACGCTGCAATCACGGCTCGGCGATCGGTGGGAGCACATCTATCGCGTCGTCGCGCTGCCGCGGGTCGATGCCGAATACGAGATTTGCAACTGGTTCACGGCCAGCCATCCCGAGAGCCCCTATCGCAGCAACATCATCGCGGCGCGACCCGGGCCGAACAGAACGCGGATCACGATGTTCAATGCTCGCGTCAACACGCGGCATGCGAATGGCGAGGTCGAGCGGCGGACGCTTCAGGACAGGGCCGACTATCGCGCAGTTCTGTCCGGCATATTCGGTCTCAACCTGTCGGACGAAGAACTTGATACCGCACTGGCGACCGTCGAGCGCAAGGGCACGCGCGGTCCGCCACATCCGTTCTTCGCCTGACGACAGCGGCTTGCTGCCAGACGGCCGGCTCTCACATAAGCCGCCAGACGACCCAGATCAGCAGCACGACAATGAGCCAGTGCGCCACGGCGGTCCAGCGATGGATCCGCGTCTGGGCCTTGCCCATCGCGTCGACAATCTCCGGCGCCAACACCAGGCCATCGCGGGTGATCTCGTCGAGATGCTCGACCAGCGCGGCGCTGCGCGTGAGCAGCGACGGCACGCTGCCCAGAAAGCCGAGCGTGCCCTTGGCCGCGTCCTCGATCCGGCCCGTCGGGCCGAGATGGCGCTCGATCCATTCGCGCACCACGGGCTCGGCCACGGTCCACATGTCGAGCCTGGGATCGAGGCCGCGCGCCACGCCCTCGACCACCACCATGGTCTTCTGCAGCAGCAGCAATTCCGGCCGCGTCCGCATGTCGAACAGGCCGGTGACCTCGAACAGCAGCGTGAGCAGCTTCGCCATCGAGATGTCTTCGGCGGTGCGCTTATGGATCGGCTCGCCGATGGCGCGGATCGCCTGGGCGAAATCGTCGATCGAATGCTTCGCCGGCACATAGCCGGCCTCGAAATGCACCTCGGCGGTGCGGCGATAGTTGCGGGTGATGAAGCCGTAGAGAATCTCAGCGAGGAAGCGCCGCTCCTTGGGCCCGAGCCGTCCCATGATGCCGAAGTCCACCGCGATCAGCTTGCCTTCGGCGTCGACGAACAGATTGCCGGGATGCATGTCGGCGTGGAAGAAGCCATCGCGCAGCGCGTGGCGCAGGAACGACTGGATCACCGAGGCGGCGAGCTTGGCCAGATCGAGGCCCATCGACTCGAGCCGCGCCCGGTCGTTGAGCGGCGTGCCCTCGATCCACTCCATCGTCAGCACGTCCTTGGCGGTGCGGTCCCAGTCGACCGTCGGGACGCGGAAGTCCGGATCGTTCTTGGTGTTCTCGGCCATTTCCGAGAGCGCGGCGGCTTCGAGTCGCAGATCCATCTCCATCGCCACCGAACGGCGCATGGTCTCGACGGTCTCGATCAGGCGCAGCCGGCGCGCTTCCGCCGAGAAACGCTCGCCGGTTTCGGCGACGAAGCTGAAGGCTTCGAGATCGACGCGAAACCGCCGCTCGACGTCCTGGCGCAGCACCTTGACGGCCGCAGGCCTGAGGCCGTCCGGCGTCATCACCTCGGCGCGGTGCACCTGCGCGATCGACGCCGCGGCGACCGCGGGCCCGAACGAGACGTAGGCCTGCGTCAGCGGCTTATCGAGCGCCTTGGCGACCACCGCTTCGGCTTCGGCCTGCGGGAACGGCGCCATGCGGTCCTGCAGCGATTCCAGGTCGCGCGCGAGCGCCATGCCGACCACGTCGGGGCGCGTCGCGAAGAACTGGCCGAGCTTGACGTAAGCCGGGCCGAGCCGCGTCAGCGCGGTCGAGAGCCGGTGCTCCGCGGTCGAGCCCGTCGGCCGCTCGATCAGACGCGCAAATCTCACCGCAACCTTCGCCGACCACGGCAGCGGTACCTGATAGGGCAGCGCCAGCACGCCTTCGCGGGCGAACACAATGCCGGCGCGAGCCAGGCGGACAAGATGAGAGATGGCGGAGATCACGCGGGCAAATCCAGCGGCACCGTGCTCACAGCCGCCAGCCGGAATGCAGCGCCACGACGCCGCCGGTGAGGCGCTCGAACGAGACGCGGCGCAGGCCCGCGCCGCGGATCATGTCGGCGAATTGCGCCGGCTTGGGAAATTTGCGGATCGATTCGACGAGATAACGATAGGCCTCGGCGTCGCCGGTGATGGCGCGGCCCATCGCCGGGATAACGTTGAACGAGTAGAGGTCGTAGAGCCGGTCGAGACCCGGCACGTCGACCGACGAAAATTCCAGGCAGAGGAAATGCCCGCCGAGTTTCAGCACGCGATGGATCTCGCCGAGCGCCACATCGATGCGCGGCACGTTGCGGATGCCGAACGCGATGGTGACGGCGTCGAAGCTCTTGTCGGGAAACGGCAGCGCCTCGGCATTGGCCTCGATGAACCTGACGTCACGGCCGGCCTTCTCGGCGCGCTCGCGGCCGACCGCAAGCATTTCGCCATTGATGTCCCCGACCGTGACGCGCACGCCCCGGCCGCCGCGGTCGAGCGTGCGGAACGCCACGTCGCCGGTGCCGCCGGCGAGGTCGAGCATCGCGAACGGCGTCCGGCCCTTCGGCGGGTTGACCGCGGTGACCAGCGCCTCTTTCCAGGCGCGGTGCAGCCCGCCCGACATCAGGTCGTTCATCAGGTCGTAGCGGCGGGCGACCGAATGGAACACGTCGTCGACCATCCCTTGCTTGTCGGCGAGCGGCACGCGGCGGTAGCCAAAATCGGTCTCGGAGGTAGCCATTGGAAATCGTCCTTTGTCGACAGGACCATAGCGCGGCACGCGCGGCGAGGCTATCGGCCCGGCCTTGGTCCCCGAGACCGCCGCTAACCGGGTTTCACACAGCATCGCAGACAATTGCGGACATTTGCGCGACACAGGGCGCGGCTAGAATTTTGCCGTGATAGCTAATCATCAGTTGTGGGCGCCGCCCCAATCGGCGCCTTGAAATTTTATGGAGATCAGCATGCCGCAGTTTCCCGCCTCCATCGACCTCACCACTCTCGACGGCACCGACGGCTTCCGGCTCGCCGGCGTGACGAACGGCAACGTCGGATACTCCGTCGCCTCGGCGGGCGACATCAACGGCGACGGCTTTGCCGACATGATCGTTAGCGCGCCGAGCAATGACTTCGGAGGCTATGTGGTGTTCGGCAAGGCTGCCGGCTTCTCCGCCGACATCGATCTGTCGGCACTGAACGGCAGCGCCGGCTTCAAGATCAACGACAGCGGCGCCTTCACGAGAACCGGCCAATCCGTCAACTCGGCCGGCGACGTGAACCACGACGGCTTTGATGACCTGATCATCACGTCCAGTGGGAATGCCTATGTGGTGTTCGGCAAAGCCTCCGGCTTCGGAAATATCGATCTCCACAACATCGACGGCAGCAACGGGTTCGGCATCGCCACCAACACGAGCAGCCTCGTGGTCGCATCGGCCGGTGACGTCAACGGCGATGGCTTCGCCGACATCATCATCGGCGCCAACAACGAATCCCCGAACGGATATGGCTCCGGCGCCACCTACGTCGTGTTCGGGAAAGCGAATGGCTTCGCGGCTCTTACCCATGTGTCGGCGCTCGACGGCAGCAACGGCTTCTCTCTCTCCGGCGGCCACCTCTACGACTATTCCGGATTTTCGGTTGCGTCAGCCGGAGACATCAACGGCGATGGTTTCGCAGATATGATCGTGGGCGCGCCCTATGCCAGGAACACGCCTGGCCACCAGGGTGGGATCACCTACGTGGTGTACGGCCAAGCGGACGGTTTTCCCGCCGACATCGATCTTGGACATCTGCCGCGCAGCGAAGGCTTCCGGCTGACAAGCTCGAATTCCGGCGACTACGGCATCGGCACTTCCGTCGCATCGGCCGGCGACGTCAACGGCGATGGGATTGCCGACCTGATCGTCAACGCCACGCCGAATGGCTCCGGCGGATCGGCGACGTCCAGCTCCGCTTATGTCGTGTTCGGGCATCATTCGGGCTTTCCCGCCAATTTGGATCTTGCGAGCCTCGACGGCAGCGATGGTTTCAGGATCGTCAGCGGACCGTCGGAGGACAAGACCAACACGATCGTGGGCTCGGCCGGCGACGTCAACGGCGACGGCTTCGACGATCTCATCCTCGGCACGTATTTCACCAACGGTCAGCCCAGCGAGTTGAGCGTGGTGTTCGGCAAGGCCGGGGGCTTTTCCGCCGACCTGGATATTTCGCACCTGGACGGCAGCAACGGCTTTACGCTGGCCGCACCGCAGCTGGGACCGCACTCGCATATCTCGTCGGCCGCCTCGGCGGGCGACGTCAACGGCGACGGCTTTGACGATGTGATCGTCGGCTTCGGCAGATCGAATACTCAATACAACGGCTCGAGCTACGTGGTGCTCGGCCGCGCACCGGACGCGGCGGTCGAGCGGATCGGCTCGGCCGGCGATCAGACCATCCATGGCGGCGCGTTCGACGACACGCTGGCTGGACGTGGCGGCGACGACACGCTGGTCGGCGGCGGCGGCGCCGACTGGCTCAAGGGCGGCAGCGGCGACGATGTCCTGATCGGCGGCACCGGGCGCGACGTGATGGTCGGCCAGGACGGCAATGACATCTTCCGGTTTACCAGCATCGCCGAAACCGGCGTGACCGGCGCCACGCGCGACCTGATCCAGGACTTCCAGCAGGGCGCCGACAAGATCGACCTCTCGGCGATCGATGCCAATACGGGCGGCGGAGCCAACGACGCCTTCAGCTTCATCGGCACGGCGGCGTTCTCGCACACCGCGGGCGAGCTCAGGCAGTTCACCAACGGCACGAACACGTTCGTTGCCGGCGACGTCGACGGCAACGGCGTGGCCGATTTCCAGATCACGCTCCACGGCGTTCACGCCCTCACGGCGGCGGATTTCCTGCTGTAGGGGGCGTCTCGCGTCCTGACGCAGATCACGCGCGTCACGGCCGGCTTGGTGCCAGCGAGAGCGGCGTCGTTATCCGCGACGCCGCTCTTTCATATTTGGCACCGGAAATCGCCCTTTGTGGGCAGGGCCATGGCGCGGCACGGGCGATGAGGCTATCTATCAGGCCGGTACCCTGCATACGCCGCTGATATCACGCTTCATCATGCCCGAACTTCCCGAAGTCGAAACCGTGCGCCGCGGGCTTGCGCCCGTGATGGAGGGCGCCAAGTTCGTGGACGTGATCGCCCATCGCGGCGACCTGCGCTGGCCGCTGCCCAAGGACTTCGCGGCCAGGCTCAAGGGCCACACCGTGACCGGGCTCGGTCGCCGGGCGAAATATCTGCTGGCCGACGTGTCGTCCGGCGACGTGCTGGTGATGCATCTCGGCATGTCGGGCTCGTTCCGGGTCGAGCGCGATAAAGCCGGCACGACGCCCGGCGCGTACTACCATGAGCGCAGCAAGGACACCGCGCACGACCATGTGGTGTTCCGGATGTCGTCGGGCGCGACCATCCGTTTCAACGACCCGCGCCGCTTCGGCTCGATGAAGCTTGTGAAACGCGCCGAGCTCGACGACGAGCCGCTGCTGAAGGCGCTCGGGCCCGAGCCGCTGGGCAATGCGTTCGACGCTGCGATGCTGGCGGAAGCGTTCCAGGGCAAGAACACCAGCCTCAAGGCTGCGCTGCTCGATCAGCGCAATGTCGCGGGGCTCGGCAACATCTATGTGTGCGAGGCGCTGAACCGCTCGCTGCTGTCGCCCAGGCGCAAGGCCTCGACTATCGCGGACCGCAAGGGCGCGCCGAACGACCGCGCCAGGCTGCTCGCGGATTCGATCAAGGCGGTGCTGCAGGACGCCATCGAGGCCGGCGGCTCGTCGCTGCGCGACCATCGCCAGACCACCGGCGAGCTCGGCATGTTCCAGCATCGTTTCCGGGTGTATGACCGCGAGGGCAAGCCGTGCCCGACGCGCGGCTGTCCGGGCACCATCAAGCGCATCACGCAGAACGGCCGCTCGACGTTTTTCTGTCCGGTCTGCCAGAAATAGCGCAAGCACGTCACGAAGGAGCGCCGCATGAGCTACCAGAACATCATCGTCGAGACCAAAGGCCGGGTCGGCATCATCCGCTTCAACCGGCCGAACGCGCTCAACGCGCTCAACGCCGCGCTGGTCGGCGAGCTGATCGCGGCGATCGATGTGCTGGAGGCCGACACCAATATCGGCTGTCTCCTCATCACTGGATCCGAGAAGGCATTCGCGGCCGGCGCCGACATCAAGGAGATGGCGGGCAAGACCTACCACGACGTGAATATGGAGGATTTCGGCGGCGACAAGGATCGTATCGCGCGCTGCCGCAAGCCGGTGGTTGCGGCGGTCGCGGGCTTTGCGCTCGGCGGTGGCTGCGAGTTCGCGATGCAGGCCGACATCATCATCGCCGCCGATACGGCGAAGTTCGGCCAGCCCGAGATCAAGCTCGGCGTCATTCCGGGCTATGGCGGCACCCAGCGGCTCACCCGCGCGGTCGGCAAGGCCAAGGCGATGGACCTGATCCTCACCGGCCGCAACATGGATGCGGCGGAAGCAGAGCGCGCCGGCCTTGTCGCGCGCGTGGTGCCGGCCGCGAGCCTGATGGACGAGGCGATGAAGGTCGCCGAGACCATCGCCGGAATGGGCCTGCCGTCGGTTTACGCCGCGAAGGAAAGCGTCAACCGCGCCTTCGAGACGACCCTGGCCGAAGGCGTGCGCTTCGAGCGCCGCGTGTTTCACGCGCTGTTCGCCACCGAAGATCAGAAGGAAGGCATGGCGGCCTTCATCGAGAAGCGCCCGGCGAAGTTCAAGAACCGATAGCCGCCACGCCAACGAAAATGCCGCGCCCTACCCGGACCGGCTTAATCCATATGGATGATGTGGCCGGAGGTTTGGCCCCGCACCATGCGACCTTTGTGACTTCCCGTCGCAATGGAAGCAAAAGGGGCGCGCCGTGGCACAATTTCCAGCGATCATCGAACTTTCGGCACTCAATGGCACCAATGGATTTCGAATCAATGGCGAAGCCGCGGGCGACGCCAGCGGCTTCTCGGTTGCATCTGCCGGCGATGTCAATGGCGACGGCATCAACGACCTGATCGTCGGCGCTCACCTTGCGACGACCAGCGGCAACACTCTTTCGGGCGCGAGCTATGTGGTGTTCGGCAGCGTGTCCGGCTATGCGGCTGATATCGAGCTTTCGAGCCTGGACGGCACGAACGGCTTCAAGGTCAGCGGCGCTGCCGCGGAAGACACGCTTGGCACGTCGGTGGCTTCGGCCGGCGACGTCAACGGCGACGGCTTCGCCGACCTGATCGTCGGCGCAGCGACCGCGAGCCCCAACGGCACCAACTCCGGCGCAAGCTACGTGGTGTTCGGCAAGGCGTCCGGCTTCGCTGCGAATCTCGACGTGGCCGGACTCAACGGCAGCAACGGCTTCAAGATCAGCGGCGTGGCCGCGGAAGACGAAAGCGGCTTCTCGGTCGCTTCGGCCGGGGACTTCAACGGCGACGGCTTTGCCGATCTGATCGTCGGCGCACCGCTCGTGGACCGTCCTTATGGCTATTCCGACAGCGGCGCGGCCTATGTCGTCTTCGGCAAAAGCGCGGGCTTCGCCGCCAACGTCGAGCTCTCCGCGCTCGACGGCAACGACGGCTTCAAGCTCAGCGGCCGCAACACCTACGATTCGGCCGGATGGTCCGTGGCCGCGGCAGGCGACGTCAACGGCGACGGTTTCGACGACGTGATCGTCGGCGCCAAGGCCGGCGATTCGACCGGCTCGAGCTATGTGGTGTTCGGAGGTTTTGCCTTCGGCGACAATCTCGAGTTGAGCGGACTCGATGGGCAGAACGGCTTCAAGATCGCCGGCGCCAACGCCTTCGACTACAGCGGCTTCTCCGTTGCCTCCGCCGGCGACGTGAACGGTGACGGCTTCGCTGACGTCATCGTCGGCGCCCCAGGCTTTATTTCCGGTTTGGCGGCCGGCGCCAGCTACGTGGTGTTCGGCAAGGCATTCGGCTTTGCCGGAGGTTTCAGTGTATCGTCGCTCGACGGCAGCAACGGCTTTCGGATCAACGGTGGATCGTTCGGCGATCTGGGCGGCTACTCGGTCGCGTCGGCCGGCGACGTGAACGGTGACGGTTTCTCGGATCTCTTCATGGGCGCAAAAAGCGCCAACCCGCACGGCAACGATTCCGGTTCGAGCTATGTCATCTTCGGCAAGGCTTCGGGATTCGAATCCAGCGTCGGCGTGTCTCAGAACGGCGGCAACGGCTTCAAGTTGAACGGCGTCGCCGCACTCGACGGCGCCGGCACGTCGGTCGCCTCGGCGGGCGACCTCAACTTCGACGGCTTCGACGACATGATCATCGGCGCGCCCGGCGCCGGTCCCAACGGCGACAACTCCGGCACCAGCTACGTGGTGTTCGGCATCCAGCCGACCACTGCAGTCACGCGCACCGGCAACGATCAAGCGAACACGCTTGCGGGCGGCACCAAGGGCGACGCGCTGTCCGGCCTGAGCGGCGACGACCGTCTGTTCGGCAATGGCGGCGACGACCAGCTCGATGGCGGGCTCGGCAACGACACGCTCTATGGCGGCACCGGCAGCGACCAGCTGACCGGTGGCACCGGCAGCGACACGCTGCTCGGTGGCGACGACGATGACGAACTCGACGGCGGTGCGGGCAGCGATATGCTCACGGGCGGCGCGGGCAGCGATATGCTTTTTGGCGGCACCGGCAACGACGTGCTGCAAGGCGGCGCCGGCGATGACGACATGGACGGCGGCCAGGGGATCGACACGGCCGACTATTCCGACGCCGCAGCCGGCGTCACCGTCAGCCTGTCCAACACCGCCGCGCAGGACACCGTCGGCGACGGTGTCGACACGCTGTTCCGCGTCGAGAACCTGACCGGCTCGGAGCTTGCCGACACGCTGACCGGCTCGATCACAGCCAATGTGCTGAACGGCCTCGGCGGCGCCGACCGTATTGTCGGCGGAGGAGGCAACGACACGATCATCGGCGGGGCCGGACTCGATGTGCTTTCGGGCGGAGCCGGCAATGACGTGTTCCGGTATCTCAGCATCGCGGAAACCGGCCTCAACAGCACGACGCGGGATCGGATCACGGACTTCACGCCGGGCGCCGACAAGATCGACGTGTCGGCGATCGACGCCAACTCGACCGGCGGCACCAGCAACGACGCATTCACATTCATTGGCAGCGCCGCGTTCTCGCACACCGCGGGGGAGCTGCGCCTCTCGGTATCGGCCGCCAACACGCTCGTTAGCGGCGACGTCAACGGCGACGGCGTCAGCGATTTCCAGATCCTGCTCAACGGAGCGCCGGCCCTGACAGCAAGCGATTTCATGCTGTAGCAAGTTTTACTCTGGCCGTTATTTCCTGACGCAGATCACCCGCGCGACAGCGGACTGCGTGTCGGCGAGCGCAGCGCCGCTTGGCCCGACGCCGTTGCCTTGCAGGAAGCGGCGGATCGCATCCGCCGGCACCACCGCGGCCTTGGCGGGCGACGCTGCAATGCTGCTGGTGAGAACGGGCTGAAGCTGCACCAGGCCCGCAAGCCGACCCGCCGCGTTGAAAGCCGCAGCGCCCGCGAAGCCCAAGGCCGGCGCGGCATCGAGCGTCTTGGCGCTGATCCGCACCTTCAGGTTCGAGACCGCACCGCCGCCGGCCTGCGCCGCCGGATCAGCGACGCCGACCAGCGTGACATCGCTCGCGTCGTCGTCACCTGCAAGCGGCGCAATGCCCACGCCCGACACGCCGTTGATCCGCAGCAGCGCGAGGCCGGCCTCACGATCATCCGCGACGCGCTCGGCGTGGCCCAGACCCGGCAGCGTGATGATCTGGCAGCCCTCGACGACACGGCGATCGGTGAGCACATGACCCGCGGCCGACACGAACACGCCGGTGCCGTAGTCGACCTTGCGGCGCGGCGCCTCGGCAGCGCCGGCGAGCGCCATGCCTTGCGCGAACGGCAGATAGGTGCCGGAGATCGGCATCACCAACGGATCGATCGAGCCTTCCATCGCCTGGTCGTAGAGGATGGTGAGTCCCCTCACCTCGCCGTCGCGGACATAGCCCACGACGCGCATCTTCTTCAGGCCCTGCATGCCGATGATGACAAAGGAATCGCTCAGCAGGCTGCTGCCGGACACGCGCCGCCGCGGCATTTTCTTCTGCTGATCGAACACCGCCTCGAGCGTCGCGCCGGTGTCGATGCGGAAGGTCTCGATCTGCAACTGGCCCTGCTCCGAGCTCCAGCGCGTGCCGTTCGGACCCGGCGTGACCTTGGTCGCAAACTTCGCCGGAATGCCGACGCGGGCGCCGGTCACCGGATCCTCGATCATGTTCCAGCCGGCCGCATCCTGCCGGGGCGCGATTGCGGCCGCGAGCGCCACGCGCTCCTCGGGCGCCAGCAGCCCGGTGACCTTCAGCTTGTTGCGCTTCTGATAGTCCTTCACGGCGTCGGCGAGCTTGTCGCTGAACTCGCCGTCGGCGAGGCCGCGATAGTCGCCGGACCAGATCAGATCGAGCTGGATCGCGAGCCGCTCTCTCATCGGCAGTGCCGTATAGGCGTCGCGCAGCGCCTGCGGCTTTTCGCCGGTCGCCGCGTTGAGGCTGCCGGTGGTCTCGGGCTTGCCGGCCGCGGCCACCTTGGACTTCGGGTTGCGGAGGTTCTTGCCCTTGCCGGCCTTGCCGTCCGTCGCCACCTCAGGGACCGGCGTCGCCGCAGTCTTGGCGTCCTTGACGGGCTTCTTCGGAGCTTCGGCTTGTGGCGAAGCTGGCTTGGCGGTGGGAGCAGGTTTGGTGGTGTTGGCTTTCGGCTCGGGCTTGGCGCGCGCCGCGGCGACCGGGCCGTAGTTCTCCCGGGCGTCGCCCTGAGCCAGAGCCGCGGGGCTCGCACCAAGACTTCCCAACGCTGCAATCAGCGTCACGGCTGAAACTGCGTTCAAGAGGCGCATGGACACCCCCAACTGACCCCGAACCTGGGAAGCCTAGCCGAAACCCTGCCAATGCGCCAATGATGGCCTTTGAGGAAAACTGATGCTTTCACCGGACGAACTCGAACGTTATGCGCGACACATTGTCCTGCGCGAGGTCGGCGGCCCCGGCCAGCAGGCGCTCGGCCGCGCCCGCGTGCTGGTGATCGGCGCCGGCGGGCTCGGCGCGCCGGTGCTGCTGTATCTGGCGGCGGCGGGTGTGGGCACGCTCGGCGTGATCGACGATGATGACGTGTCGCTGTCGAACCTGCAGCGCCAGGTGATCCATACGACGCCCGATGTCGGCCGGCCCAAGATCGAGAGCGCCGCGGCGGCGATCGCCAAGCTCAATCCGCATGTGAAGATCGTGACACATGCGACGCGATTGAACGCCGCGAACGCGCTGTCGATCATCTCCGCGTACGACATCGTGGCCGACGGCTCGGACAATTTCTCGACGCGCTATCTGGTGGCCGACGCGTGCTTCCTTGCGAAGAAGCCGCTGGTGACGGGCGCGGTCGGCACCTTCGACGCTACGCTCACCACACTGCGCGCCCATGAGCGCGGCGCTGACGGCAAGCCGAAGCCGACTTATCGCTGCCTGTTTCCCGAGCCGCCGCCGCCAGGCACGGTGCCGGCATGCTCGGAAGCCGGCGTGCTCGGCGCGCTCACCGGCGTGCTCGGCTCGATGATGGCGCTCGAGGTGATCCGCGAGATCGTGGGTTTCGGCGAAGGGCTGGTCGGACGGCTGCTGATGGTCGATGCGCGCGCGATGCGGTTCGAGACGCTGAACTACGCGTGGGACGAGACCAACCCGCTGAGCGGCACCAAGCCCACGATCACGGACCTGTCGATTCATAAATGAGGGGCGCGCACTGCATCGACTCGGGCGGTGCCCACCCTCCCCCTCCAGGGGAGGGTGATCGTGCTGCACCGGCGTGGCTTCATTTCGCGCGGCCGTTAGGACAAGAAACACAGACCGCAAATCGAACACCGCTGTTTGCAAGGTCGACAGCGGTTGCGGACGCACCGCACCATGGCGATCCGATGACCGCGCGTTCATCTACCTGCGGAATCTTTAATTTGTAAATTTGAGCGATCGGCACGACATTCGAGTGCCGGGCGATCGACGATTTGCTCCGAGTGCGAACGGATCGCACGGCCGGAGGACGTCATGTCAAAATTCACATTCGGTGCTGCGCTTGTTGTGCTGGCTGCCGCGCTGGCGTTTCCAGCCGATGCCGCTCCGAAGGGCGGCGGTGGCGGAGGCCACGGTGGTGGCGGTGGTGGTGGCGGAGCAGCCCGCGGCGGCGGTGGCGGCGGCGCACATTTCAGCGGCGGTGGTGGCGGTGCCCGCTTCGGCGGCGGCGGCGCACATTTCAGTGGTGGCGGTGCACGGTTCAGCGCTGCGCCAAGAAGCTTCAGCGCACCGCGTTTCAGCAGCGGTCCCCGTTTCAGCAGCGGACCGCGCTTCAGCAGCCGGTCTGCAATCTCGCATCAGCAGTTCCGGTCGAGCAGCCGCGGCGTCACGCGCTCGTTCTCCAACAGCCGCAGCAATCGCTTTGTCGGCAACCGGAACAATCGGAACAATTTCGCCGGTCGCAACGGACGGCTGATCACCGGCACGGTCCAGACCCAAACCAAGAACCAAGCCAAGACGCTGGCCGCCACGCAGACCAATACACAGGCCAGAACTCACGCCAGGACTCAGGCCGTGCACAATGCGCTGAACTCGCGTTCGGTCGCGGGCGCGTTGCGCAATCGCGCATCGCTGCACAATCCGCAGAACCGCGCCCGCATCGTCGCGAGCGCTGCGACCGCAGGACGCTGGAGCGGACATGGCGGCCACGGCTGGTGGCGCCATCGCCACGGCGGCTTCGGCTGGGTCGGCCCGCTGTTCTGGCCGTTCGCCTATTACGACTTCTACGACTATGCGTGGTGGGGCGGTTACGACGACTACGCGTTCTGGGATTACGGCTACGACGACATCTATGCCGGCATCTTCTCGCCCTATGGCTACAACGATTACGAAGGCTACGCGGCCTATCTGCCGCAGCGTGGCGGCGGCGGCACACGCGTCGTGACGCAAGGCTCGGCGACGCAAGGCTCGGGCACCCCCGCGGGTTCGACGCCGCAGGCCGAGCCCACGCAGCTGACACAGATGTGCGGCGACGACGTCACCGGCATCGCGGGCCTGCCGATCGACAAGTTCCGGCAGACGCTCCGGCCGAACGCCGAGCAGCAGGCGGCGCTCGACGAGCTGGCCCGTGCCTCGACCAAGGCCGCGCAGGACATCAAGAGCGCCTGTCCGACGCAGGTCGGCCTGACCGCGCCCACCAGGCTCGCGATGATGCAGCAGCGCATCGAAGCGATGATCGCGGCGGTGCAGACCGTGCAGCCGCCGCTGGAGAAGCTCTACGGCCTGCTCAGCGACGAGCAGAAGGCGCGGCTGACCGCGCTCGGCCAGGATCAGCGGCAGGATCAGCGGCAGGGCAGGCGTGGCACCTCGCTGGCGCAGAGCTGCACGGCGGCGCAAGGCAGCACCAACGCCTGGCCGAGCGACGAGCTCGACCGCACGCTGCGTCTCACCGACGCGCAGCGCATCAGCCTCGCCGATCTGCAAAACGCCTCCGCCAAGGCGGCCGAGATGCTCAAGGCCTGTCCGCCGGACAATGCCTTGACGCCGCCGGCGCGCCTCAAGGCGGTCGAGACCCGGCTCGAGACCATGCAGCAGGCGGTGAAGACCGTGCGTGGCGCGCTCGATGCGTTCTATGCGCAGCTCTCCGACGAGCAGAAGGCGCGCTTCGAGACGCTCGGCCCGCAGCGGACTGCCGCCCAGACGGCCGACGAGTCGGATGAGCAGGACCAGCCGCGCGTGCGGCACGTGCGCGCGCGCCGGCACCACGGCGTGAACATCTACAGCATCATGCGGCGCTTCGGGATTTGACGCACGGGCGGGTGACGCAGACGCGTCGCCCGCCTCTATTCCCATACCTCCAAAAAAATAATTCGCTGTCCGGGAATATCCGAACAGCACGCTGAATCTCGTGATCAGCGCAGCGGGTGTGCGGCGTCACACACGCGGGCGTATTGCCGTTGTACGACACGTTTATTGGTTGATTTTTTCATTGATCATTCCGGAGGCGGTTATGTCCTTCGCTTTGAGCCATTCGATTCCTGCACTGCATCCTGATACCAGCCCATCGCAGCGTCCTTCGATCCGGGCTCTCACCGCAAGCCACCAGTGCGCGCTCGAAGGTCTTCTGGTTGCGCTCGACCGCGACTCGCGGTGCAGCCGCTTCGGCTATGCGGCCAGCGACGCGGCGATGGCCGCGCATTCGCGCACCGCGCTCCAGGCCGCATCGAGCACGCTCGGGATTTTTCTCGACGAGAAGCTTGCCGGAGCCGCCGAGATCTACCGCTGCGGCGAGACCGGCGCCTATGAGGTTTCGCTGGTGGTCGATCGGCCGCTACGGAAACGCGGGTTCGGCTGGAACCTGCTGAGCTCCGCGGTGGCGTGGGCGCAAGACGCCGATGCCGACAGCGTGCGCCTGATCTTTTCCAGGCACAACTGGCCGATGCGGCGGCTTGCGGCACGCGCTCGCGCCAGGCTCGACCTTTCGCTCGACGAGCTGAACGCGGAGATCCGGCTTCGCCCGCAAAGTTTTTAAGCCTGCGTGACTTTTTTCATTCTCTCAAGCATCGCGAACAGGAGATTTAAGATGTCGATCAGCTTCGAAAAAACTTTTGCGTCTCACGCGCCCGCCAAGGCCGAGCTCACCTCCTCGGACGGCAAGATTCTCCTGATCGCAGCGCTCGCGCTGCTGGTGATGACGCTTGGGCTCGCAGCGCTGTTGCCCGTCACCGCGGATATCGCCGCAACGCTTCCGCCGTTCGGGCTGTGACACCCGCGACGGGTGTCAGCAAGGGAGGCGACAATGCGAGACCATGACGTCCTGAATTTGACTCCGGCGGACCGCGCATCGATCGCAACATGGCGGCGGCGCATGACCGTGGCTGTTGGGCTGGTCATTGTGGTGACGCTGGCCGGCACAAGCCTGCATCAGCGCTATCTGGCGCCGCTGCTCGAGACGACGGAAGCGTCGGCGCAATCGCGCGCCCCGACGACCTCGCGCGAATGCTCGCTGCGCGACGCGCAGTACCTCTTCCAGCTTGAGGAACAGCGCAATCGTCCGGACGCGGACGGCGCGAGGTTGCATCGCGCCCGTCTCGCCATGCTGGAGGCCCGCACGCTGTGCGACGCGGGCCGGCAGAAGGAGGCGTTCGCGCTTTACGATCGGGCCTTCGGCCCGTTCGTTGCGACGAAGGAGTTTGCCAAGACGCGAAATCCGGCGGAATGAGCCAGCGAAAGCGCTGATCTCGCAAACGGCCCTGGACCGCGCGCTCCGCAATCGCCACCTTTGGCGTTCGCGTCAATGGAGCGGACCATGGCCTTTCCTCAATCGGGCGGATGCCAGTGCGGCGCGGTGCGCTATGAGATCACCGGGCCGCCCGTGACCGTCTACACCTGCCATTGCACCGAATGTCAGCGGCAGTCGGGCTCGGCCTTCGCGATGGCCGCCGTCATCCCGAAAGAGCATTTCCGGATCACGAAGGGCAGCCCGAAGATGTTTGCCCGCCAGACCAGCCCGACCAAGATCATGGAATGCTGGTTCTGTTCCGAGTGCGGCACGCGCCTCTATCACGTGCCGGGCGGCGCGAGCTATCCGAACCGCAACATCAAGCCCGGGACGCTCGACGATACGTCGTGGCTTGAACCCACGACGCATTTCTGGACGCGGAGCGCACAGCACTGGGTCGAGATTCCGGAAGATGCGACGCGGCACGACACGCAGCCGGACACATTGAGCTGGGTGCCACGAAGCTAAGGCGCGGCGGCAATTCACGTCTGCATGGCGGCCCGATCAGCCATGCGACTTTGAGGGCGGCGAAGCATCACTCCCGGAGGATGGCTCGGGCAGGGCCTCGTGATATACGAACGGCAACTGCCCAAACGAGCGGGAGAGAAAGCCATGGACGCCAAGACTGACAAAAAAGGGGCCACGTGCCCGTTCTCGAGCGGAGCGCACACCAACCGCGACTGGTGGCCGGATTCGCTGAGCATCGACATGCTGCACAGGAACTCCAGCCTGTCGGACCCGATGGGCAAGGAGTTCGACTACGCGAAGGAGTTCAAGACCCTCGACCTCAATGCGGTGATCAAGGACCTCACCGCGCTGATGACGGATTCGCAGGAGTGGTGGCCGGCCGACTTCGGCCACTACGGCGGCCTGTTCATCCGCCTGGCTTGGCACGCGGCGGGCACCTACCGGATCACCGACGGCCGCGGCGGCGCAGGCGCCGGCCAGCAGCGCTTCGCGCCGCTGAACTCGTGGCCCGACAACGCCAACCTCGACAAGGCGCGGCGTCTGCTGTGGCCGATCAAGCAGAAGTACGGCAAGAAGCTCTCGTGGGCCGACCTGATGGTGCTGGTCGGCAACGTCGCGCTCGACTCGATGGGCTTCAAGACGTTCGGCTTTGCGGGTGGCCGCGCCGACGTGTGGGAGCCGGAGGAGCTGTACTGGGGCCCCGAAGGCACCTGGCTCGGCGACGAGCGCTACAGCGGCGAGCGCCAGCTCTCGGAGCCGCTCGGCGCCGTGCAGATGGGCCTGATCTACGTCAACCCGGAAGGCCCGAACGGCAATCCGGACCCGATCGCTGCCGCGAAGGACATCCGCGAGACGTTCTTCCGCATGGCGATGAACGACGAGGAGACTGTCGCGCTGATCGCCGGCGGCCACAGCTTCGGCAAGACCCACGGCGCGGGCGATCCCTCGCTGGTCGGCCCTGAGCCGGAAGCCGGTGCGCTGGAAGACCAGGGTCTCGGCTGGAAGAGCCGGCACGGCAAGGGCCACGGCGCCGATGCCATCACGGGCGGCCCCGAAGTGACCTGGACCCAGACCCCGACGCGGTGGAGCAATCTGTTCTTCAAGAATCTGTTCGAGAACGAGTGGGAGCTGACCAAGAGCCCGGCCGGCGCCAAGCAGTGGAAGGCCAAGAACGGCAAGGCCGACATTCCGGACGCCTTCGACTCATCGAAGAAGCACGTGCCGACCATGCTGACGACGGACCTGTCGCTGCGCATGGACCCGGCCTACGAGAAGATCTCGCGGCGGTTCTATGAGCATCCGGAGCAGTTCGCGGACGCCTTTGCCCGCGCCTGGTTCAAGCTCACCCATCGCGACATGGGCCCGATCCAGCGCTATCTCGGCCCGCTGGTGCCGAAGGAGACGCTGATCTGGCAGGACCCGATCCCGAAGGGCGATGCGTCGCTCAGTGACGCCGACGCCACCGCGCTGAAGGCGAAGATCCTGGGCTCCGGCCTCACGGTCTCTCAGCTGGTCTCGACCGCCTGGGCGTCGGCCTCGACGTTCCGCGGCTCCGACAAGCGCGGCGGCGCCAACGGCGCGCGCATCCGGCTGGCTCCGCAGAAGGACTGGGAGGTCAACGAGCCGGCCCAGCTCAAGACGGTGCTCGGCAAGCTCGAGGCGATCCAGAAGGAGGCCGGCAAGAAGGTGTCGCTCGCCGACCTGATCGTGCTCGGCGGCTGCGCCGCGGTCGAGAAGGCCGCCAAGGACGCCGGCGTCGACGTCAAGGTGCCGTTCACGCCGGGCCGTGGTGACGCGACACAGGACCAGACCGACGTCGACTCCTTTGCCCCATTGGAGCCGCGCTCGGACGGCTTCCGCAACTACATGCACGCCACGCGGCAGTTCATGATGCCGGAAGAGGCGCTGGTGGATCGTGCGCAGCTGATGCGGCTCACCGGGCCGGAGCTGACGGTCCTGGTCGGCGGCCTGCGCGTGCTGGGCGTCAATGCCAAAGGCTCCAAGAACGGCGTGTTCACCAAGCAGGAAGGAAAGCTGACCAACGACTTCTTCCTCAACCTGCTCGATATGGGCACGGAATGGAAGCCGAAGGGCAACAACGAGTACGAGGGCATCGACCGCAAGACCAAGGCGGTGAAGTGGACCGCGACCCGCGTCGACCTGATCTTCGGCTCGCACTCCCAGCTTCGCGCCTTCGCCGAGGTCTACGGCTGCGCCGACGCCAAGGAGAAGTTCGTCAAGGACTTCGTCGCGGCATGGGCCAAGGTCATGAACGCGGACCGCTACGATCTCGCGGCGTAAGCGGTATACACGCTGACGTCATCGCCGGGCCGGTGCGCAAGCACCGCGTCCGGCGGTTTCGTTTCGAGTAGCCTGCAGCGCCCGCCGCCTAATTCCTCATGGGCCGACGCAACTCGCACAGCCGGTTGATGTCGTTGAGGGAGTCGCTGGTGTCCCCCATCCGGTTGAACATGTCGGCGGCTTCTCCGTTCTGCATCTCACTGAATCTTTCGCAGACCTGAGTGAGCGCGACAGCCCGGCTGAAGTAGATCCGATAGACGGTGGCGAAGATGATGGCTGCGACGAGCACAAGGAGCAGCTCCCATACCGAGGCCGAAACTCGTCGCTTCAAGAATGTCATGGTGACTTCCTCTTTCCAACGCCGCTGCGAGCCCACGACTGATCGACTCCACGAGCGGAGCCACCTGTGCGGCTTCTTTCAGGAGCCTGTAGCCTGCCCCCGGACAGAAGCTGCCACCCAGACGGCGGCTTGCCTGCGCTTCAGTTCAAGGGGAAATGGCTCAGGTTGCCAAGTTGATTGGTGCCCAGAAGAGGACTCGAACCTCCACGCCTCGCGGCGCCAGTACCTGAAACTGGTGCGTCTACCAATTCCGCCATCTGGGCACTGGCGGCACACATAATGGGCGAGCTTCGGGCTTGTCAATGAAGGTTTGCGGCTAGGGCCCTAAGGGCGCCGGCCGCGGATTCTGGCGGATTTCGGCCACGGCGGCCGGCCGGCGCGTCAGAGGATGAAACTCGCAGCCGTCAGTTCATGGTCGCCGAGGAGCCGCACCGAGAGGTCGGCCACCCCGTCGCCGTTGACGTCGGCGTCGACGAAGGTGTTGCCGCCGCGCGCCTCATAGCGCACCTCGCCCTCGGTGTGGGTGAAGGCGCCCTGGCCGATGAAATGGAAGTCGTTGTTGCCGGAGGCCGTGGGCTTGGCGTCGATCAGGCTGAGGTCGATCTTGTCGTGATCGGCCTCCGAGAAATCCACGATGGTGTCGCGGGCCGCCTTGGTCGAATCGCTCGCATTCGCGAACACGAAGCGGTCGGCGCCCGCCCCGCCGTTCAGCCCGTCGGCACCAGCGCCGCCGTCCAGCATGTCGTTGCCGTCGCCGCCGACGAGCTTGTCCGCGCCGGTCTGGCCGTAGAGTTCGTCATCGCCGCCGCGGCCGAACAGACGGTCATTGCCGTCGCCGCCGATCAGCGCATCGCCGAACTGGATGTTGCCGAGCAGGGTGTCGTCGCCGCCCTCGCCCAGGATGAGCGTGCCGGAGGACCCGAACGCCACCTGGCGCTCGCTCGCATCGGTGCCGACCGCGATCTTCAGCGTCGCAGCACCATCGTTGCCCGGATCGCTGTCGAACACCGCCGGCACCGTGGTGCTCGCGTAGCCCGGCAGCGCGCTCCACGCCGCGTCATCGGGCGTCACCTGCGCCATATAGGCCCAGTGCGTGACGCTCAGGAGGCCCAAGCCCGACGTCATCTGCATCTCGAAGAACCAGTCGCTGTTCATCTGCTGCATCGAGCCGCCGCCGATCGTCAGATCGTCGCGCGGATCGTCCGGCGTGAAGCTGAAATTGACGCTGCCGGTGGGCGAGATCGAGCCGACCAGCGTCGAGTGGATCCAGCCGCCGCCGATGTTGGTCTCGACCTCGCCGAACACGTAGCCCGCGACCACCGCCTCGATGTGCCAGACGGTCTGGTCGACCACCGGCACCAGATGGGGGCCGCCGACATTGGCCAGCACAAAGGCCGGCAGGTAGGTGGTCGGCACGATCCAATAGGTGTCGTCGAGGAAATTCCACTTGGATTCGTCGCCGGCCGCGGCCGGCACCATCGCGGATTGCGGCACCATGTCGTTCTCCCCGGTTTGAAGGGTCAAAATCGGGGCGAATTTCTTCGCGCATAGGGGCCCTGTACAGTGGAGAAAACGGGGCGTATTTCGCTATAAAGCGCCGGCCCGATCTGAGCCCGAACCGAGAGACCCGCCATGAACCTGCAAGCCAATAACGAAACGCTGATCACGATCTTCGGCGGCTCGGGCTTCCTCGGCCGGCACCTGGTGCGGGCGCTGGCGCGGCGGCACTACCGCATCCGCGTCGCAGTGCGGCGGCCCGATCTCGCCGGCCATCTGCAGCCGCTCGGCCGGGTCGGCCAGATCCACGCCGTGCAGGCCAACATCCGCAACGCCGAATCGGTCGAGGCCGCGGTGCGCGGTGCCGACGTGGCGATCAACCTCGTGGGCGTGCTCTACGAGCGCGGCCGGCAGCGCTTCGACACCGTGCAGACCTATGGCGCCGAGCAGGCGGCGCTCGCGGCCTCGGCGCATGACGCGCGGATGATCCAGGTCTCTTCGATCGGCGCCGACGAGAATTCGCCGTCGGCCTACGCGCGGTCGAAACAGATGGGCGAGAAGGCCGTTCTCGCGGCGCGGCCTGACGCGATTATCGTGCGGCCATCGATCATGTTCGGGCCCGAGGACGACTTCTTCAACAAGTTCGGCGCCATGGCACGGATGTCGCCGGCGCTGCCGCTCATTGGCGGCGGCGAGACCAAATTCCAGCCGGTGTTCGTCGGCGACGTCGCCGAAATGATCGCGCGCGCGGTCGACGGCGAGGCCAAGGGCGGCACGACCTACGAGATCGGCGGCCCGGAGGTGCGGACCTTCAAGGAGCTGATGCGGTTCGTGCTCGACACCACCGAGCGGCGCCGCCTGCTGGTGCCGCTGCCGTTCGGGCTCGCGAAGCTTGTGGGGACGTTCGCCCAGCTGTCACCCGTCAAGCCGCTGATCACGCCCGATCAGGTCGAGCAGCTCAAGGTCGACAACATCGTGTCGGCCGCAGCGATCGCCGAGGGCCGCACGATCGGCGCGCTCGGCATCGAGCCGGTGGCGATGGAGACCATCGTGCCGTCGTATCTCTGGCGCTTCCGCAAGACCGGCCAGTTCAAGACCGGCCGCTTCGCCTGAGGCCGCAGGGCGGCGCGTCCGCATGGTAAACGCCCGGTGTCGATGCCGGGCGATCCCTGACGCGGGGCCTCGAAAGTCAGCTATTTTGGGGGTTTTTAAGCCCTGTATTAAGGCTGCGCACACCACACGGAACAGACCACCCCAGGCTTTAACAACCGGCATACCGCGCCTGTGCATGGTTCCCTCGGGGGAGCCAAGGCAGAATGCCGGATCACGACATTGCGCAGTTTCGGCTGAAGTCGCGCTCGCACCGGTTCAAGGTGCTGGTGCCGGTCGTGCTCGTGACCTTGAGCTTCTGCGCGCTGTGCAGCCACATCCTGATCGAAGCGCGCCGCGCCTCCCTGGAGCGCGCCGGCGACGCCGCGGCCAGCATGGTGGTGGCGATCGAGTCCGACGTGATCCGCAACGTCGAGGCGCTGAACCTTTCGCTGCAAGGCGTGATCGCCAATCTCACCGTGCCGGAGCTGGCCAGCGTCAGCCCGGAGCTGCGCCAGCGCGTGCTGTTCGACCACTCGAGCGGCTCGCGGCCGTTCGGCGCCATCCTGGTGATCGATGAGAACGGCCGGCTGCGCTACGACTCGCGCAACCCCACGCCGCGGCCGATCGATCTCAGCACCCGCGATTATTTCCGCACGCAGAAGGCCCAGGACGCGCCGGTGCTCAGCGTCGGCCAGCCCGAAGCGGCGCGGGCGTCCGGCAGCTTCATCATCGGCATCAGCAAGCGGCTCACCGACCCCGACGGTTCGTTCGCCGGCGTCGTCGCCGGCACCGTACAGCTCAGCCATTTCAAGAAGCTGTTCCAGGACATGGCGCTCGGCCCGAACAGCATCATCACGCTCGGCCGCACCGACGGCACCGTGCTGATGCGCTGGCCGTTCGACGAAGCCGTCATCGGCAAGAGCATCAAAGGCGCGGAGATCTTCAACCAGCTGAAAACCGCGCGCAGCGGCCGCTTCGAAACCCACGCCGTCACCGACGGCGTGCACCGGCTTTATGTCTACAGCCAGATCAGCGACCTTCCGATCTTCGTCAGCGTCGGCCAGGCGACCGGCGACATCTATGCGCAATGGATGCGCTACGCCTGGACCATCGCGATCCTGATCGCGGCGCTCGCCGCGACCGCGGGCGTGCTCGGCTGGTTCCTGCTGCGCGAGCTGAACTGGCACACCGACGCCGAGCAGCGGCTCGCGATGCTGGCCACGACCGACGGCCTCACCGGTCTCTCCAACCGCTGGCATTTCGACGACACCATCCGCAAGGAATGGCGGCGGGCGCGGCGCGACCGCACACCGGTCGCGTTGCTGATGATCGATGCCGACGAGTTCAAGATCTACAACGACACCCACGGCCATCAGGCCGGCGATCAGCTGCTCAAGGTGATCGGCGAAGCGATCTCGGCGAGTATCCGGCGCGGCACCGACCTTGGCGCGCGCTATGGCGGCGACGAGTTCGCGGCGCTGCTGCCGGGCACGTCGCTCGAAGGCGCAGCCGCGGTGGCGCAAAACATCCGCGAGCACTTCAACCGGGTGTGCCGCGAGAAGGGCCTCGCCGACGGCGCCAAGATGAGCATCGGCGGCGCCTGCCTGATCCCCGAGCGCGGCGCGGTCCACGCCACGCTGCTGACCGCGGCCGACGAGGCGCTCTATCGCGCCAAGGATGGCGGCCGCAACCGCACGGAGCTCGCCGAAGCCGCCTTCAAGGCCTCGCAGGAGGCGCCGCGGCCGGCGCTCACCCAGGCCGCATAACGGGTGTCATTCCGGGGCGCGGGCCACGAGCGCGTATACGCGCGTCTTCAACGCGCTATGGCCCGCGAACCCGGAATCCAGAACATCGGGACTTTTTGCGGAACTGGATTCCGGGTTCGCGCCTTTGGCGCGCCCCGGAATGACCGTGGGAATTTTACTTCCCGAGCGCGAGCGCGATCAGGCCGGCGGCACCGACCACCACGCGCCACCAGGCGAACAGCGCGAAGCCGTGGCGCTGCACGTAGCCGAGGAACGTCTTCACCACGATCCAGGCGCACACGAACGACACCGCAAAGCCGACCGCGATCAGCACCTGGTTCCCCGACGTCATCTGGCCGTGCGACTTGTAGAGGTCGTAGGCGAAGGCGCCGGCCATGGTCGGCATCGCGAGCCAGAACGAGAACTCGGCGGCGGAGCGGCGGTCGGCGCCGAGCAGCATCGCGCCCACGATCGTGGCGCCGGAGCGCGACACACCCGGGATCATGGCAACGCACTGCATGAAGCCGATCAGCAGATACATCGGCATCGTGTAGGTCATCACGTCATTGTAGCGCGGCTTGAGGTCGAGCACGTCGATCCAGAGCAGCACGCCGCCGCCGGCGATCAGCGTGAAACAGATCAGCCATTCGTTGAACAGCACGGACTTGATGAAGTCATGCGCGAGCGCGCCGACGATCGCGGCCGGCAGGAACGACAGCAGGATGCCGAACACGAAACGCCGCGACGTCGGGTCGGTGAAGAAGCCGATCGCAAGCTTCCACAGCCGGCCGAAATAGATCGACAGCAGCGCAAGGATCGCGCCGAACTGAATGAGCACCGCGAAGGTCTTGCCGAAGTCCTCGTCGGCGAAGCCGAAGAAGCGCTGCACCAGGAGCAGATGGCCGGTGGACGACACCGGAACGAATTCCGTAAGGCCTTCGACGATTCCCAGAATGATGGCCTTGATGATGTCGAAGGTCATGAAAAGCTCCGATGGAATGTGGCAGACGTCCGCGGTGATCCCCGCCGTGCTTTTCGCTCAACCGCTTGTCCGGAGCAATGCCCGGCTGTGGCTTGCTCACCGGACACTGTGGCGAAGCTCTTGAATTTCACGGGGATTTCGGGTTGGGAGTTGGCCCGCGCCCTGTTAGGGTTGCGGCCCGTTGATTCCCACACGCTTTGCCTTGGCGACGGCACCCGACCATAAAGGTTTATGCTCACGATCTTTCATCATCCGTTTTGCCCGCACTCCCGGTATATCCGGCTCGCGCTCGCAGAATACGGACTGGAATACCGCACGATCGAAGAGAGGGTTTGGGAGCGCCGTCAGGAGTTCCTGATGATGAACCCTGCCGCGAGCACGCCGGTGCTGGTCGCCGAGGGCTATCCGCCGGTGCCGGGCGCGGCCGTCATCACCGAATTCATCGACGAGGTGCAGGGCCCGCATCTGCAAGAGCGGCTGCTGCCGGAGGAGCCGGGCCATCGCGTCGAGGTGCGCAGGCTCGCGGCCTGGTTCAACGAGAAGTTCTTCGCCGAGGTGAGCGGGCCGCTGGTGCTGGAGCGCTTCTACAAGCGGCTGATGCGCATCGAACAGGGCGGCGGGCCGCCCGACACCGACGCGATCCGTGCGGCGCGGATCAACGTGCGGTATCATCTGCTGTACATCGGCTGGCTGGTGCGCACCCGCGACTGGCTCGCCGGCAACAGCATGACGTTTGCCGATCTCGCCGCCGCCGCTCATATCTCGGCGGTCGATTATCTGGGCGATGTGCCATGGAGCGAAGACGAGGCCGCGAAGAACTGGTACGCGAGGGTGAAGTCGCGCCCGTCGTTCCGGCCGATTCTCGCCGAGACCTGGCCGGGGCTGACGCCAGCGCCGACCTACTCCGACCTCGACTTCTGACCGATCTCGCAACCCTCAAGACGCAGCTGATCGAGACCGCGCGGACGCACGGTTTCGACGTGGTCGGCATCACGCGGCCCGACGCCGTGCCGCTCGCGGGCGAACGGCTGCAGCAATTCCTCGCCGAAGGCGCCCATGGCGACATGGCCTGGATGGAGGCGACGGCCGAGCGCCGCGCCAGCCCGCAGGCGCTGTGGCCGCAGGTGCGTTCGGTGATCATGCTCGGGCTCAATTACGGGCCGGATCATGATCCGCTCGAAATCCTCAAAGCGCGCGAGCGCGGCGCGATCTCGGTCTACGCGAAAGGCGAGGACTATCACGAGGTCATCAAGCCGCGATTGAAGGACATCGCGCGCTGGCTCGTCGCGCAGGCCGGCGGCGACGTGAAGGTGTTCGTCGACACCGCCGCCGTGATGGAGAAGCCGCTCGCGTCGGCCGCAGGCCTCGGCTGGCAGGGCAAGCACACCAACATGGTGTCGCGGCAGTTCGGTTCGTGGCTGTTCCTCGGCGCGATCTTCACGACGCTGGAGCTGCCGCCCGACGAGGCCGAGCGTGACTCCTGCGGCACCTGCAGCGCCTGCCTCGACATCTGCCCGACCGCGGCGTTCCCGGCGCCCTATCGCCTGGATGCGCGGCGTTGCATCTCGTATCTCACGATCGAGCACAAAGGCCCGATCCCGCGCGACCTGCGTCCGCTGATCGGCAACCGCATCTATGGCTGCGACGACTGCCTCGCGGTGTGCCCGTGGAACAAGTTCGCGCAGGAGGGCCGCAACGCAAAGCTTGCGGCCCGCGACGTGGCGCGCGCGCCGAAGCTCGAAGAGTTGGCGCAGCTCGACGACGCCGCGTTCCGCAAACTGTTCGCCAAGACCGCGGTGAAGCGCAGCGGCCGCGACCGCTTCATCCGCAACGTGCTGATCGCGATCGGCAATTCCAGCGATCCGGCGCTGGCGCCCGCGGCCGAAAGACTGCTGGCCGACGCATCGCCGCTGGTTCGGGGCGCCGCGGTCTGGGCGCTGGCGCGGCTCGAGCCCGCGCGCGCCGCAACTCTCGCGCCGCAGCACGCAGACGAAGCCGATCCGGCCGTGGCCGAGGAATGGGATTTAGCGGCGAACGTCTGATACCGGTCGCCAATTCATCGTGTTAGCCTTCCCGAAAGAAAAGATTCTCGGGAGGACTGCCATGACCGCCATCACGCGACGGCGTGTGGTCGCCGGCCTTGCGGCCGCAGCCGCGCTGCGTCCGGACCGCGCGTGGGCCGCCTGGCCGGATCGCAGTATCTCCATGCTGCACGGATTGACTGCGGGCGGCGGCGTCGATGTCAGCGCGCGATTGATCGCCGAAGGACTGTCGCGGCGGCTCGGCCAGCAGGTCGTGGTGGAGCCGAAGCCCGGAGCAGCCGGGACGCTCGCGGCCGCGCAGGTCGCCCGCGCGGCGCCTGACGGTTACACGCTGGGCTTCATCCCGAGCGGCCACGCCGTCACAGCCGCGACCTACAAGTCGCTACCCTACCGCGCGATCGAGGATTTCACCGTCATCGGGCAGGTGATCGAGTTCCCTTTTGTGATCGTCACCTATCCGGGCCACGCGATCCGCAACGTCACCGATCTGATCAAGACCGCAAAGCAGCGGCCCGAGCCGGTGCTGGGCGGCGTGCCCGGCGCCGGCACACCCCAGCATCTTTTGATCGAATATTTCTCGCGGCTCGCCGGCATCAAGATCCAGGTGGTGCCGTATCGCGGCGGCAACCAGGCGCTCACTGAGCTGCTCGGCAAGCGCATCGACTTCCTGATCGATCCGCCGGTCGCGCTGATCGGCCAGATCAAGTCCGGCGCGCTGCATGCCATCGGCGTCACCGGCGCGACGCGCTACGGGCCATTGCCCGAGGTCGGCACCATCGCGGACGCGGGCTTCCCGGGCTTCTCGGTCACCTCATGGATGGGCGTGGTCGGCCCGGCCAAGCTGCCGAAGGAGATCGCGCAGCGCCTCAACAAGGAGCTGAACGAGCTGGTCGCCGAACCCGTCACGGTCGAGCGCATCCATGCGCTCGGCAGCGAGCCCAAAGCCGGGACGCCGGAGGATTTCACCCGGCGGATCGCCGCCGACATCGATCGCTGGAACAAGGTGATTGACGAGGCCAAGATCGAACGCATCTGATGACCTCATGAGCACCTTGGTTTGCCTGGGCTTCGGCTACTGCGCACGGCACTTCACGGCGGCATCCGGGCCGCGCTTTGCGCGCATCGTCGGCACCACCCGCGATCCGCACAAGATCGCCGACGATCCGGTCGAGCTGCTGATGTTCAGCGAGCATCCGTCGGAGCCGTTGCGCGAGGCGATCGCAGGCGCGACCCACGCCCTGGTCTCGGCCGCGCCCGATGAAACGGGCGATCCCACGCTGGCGGTGTTCGGCGACGACATCGCGTCAGCGCCCGGGCTGGAATCCATCGTCTATCTCTCGACAACCGGCGTTTATGGCGACCATCGCGGCGTCTGGGTCGACGAGACCACACCCACGGTTCCGGCGCACGAGCGCGGCGGCGCCCGCGTCAAAGCCGAGTTCGACTGGCAGGCGCTGGGCCGGCGCTGCGGCGTGCCGGTCGCGGTGCTGCGGCTCGGCGGCATCTACGGCCCGGGGCAGAACGCCTTCGTGCGGCTCCTGGCCGGCCGCGCCCACCGCATCGACAAGCCGAACCACGTGTCGAACCGCATCCATGTCGCCGATATCGCGCAAGCGATCGAGGCCGCGTTCCGGCTTGGCCATGACGGCATCGTCAACGTGACAGACGGTCAGCCCGCTTCGCCGAACGAGCAGATCGAATATGCGGCGAAGCTGCTCGGCATGGCGCCGCCGCCGCTGCTGTCGTTCGACGACGCCACGCGGACGCTGTCGCCGTTCCTGATGAGCTTCTATGAGGGCTGCGCGCGGGTGCGCAACGATCGGCTGACGCGCGATCTCGGCGTCACGTTGCGCTATCCGGATTATCGGACGGGCCTCGACGCGCTGCTCAAGGACGGGTTCGAGCCGGCGTCACGAAACTGACGTTCGGACGGTTGCTTTCGCAATTTGCGGCATCGGCGGTGCCATCCCTCCCCGCGAGGGGAGGGTGGACGCGAGCGAAAGCGAGCGGCCGGGTGGGGAGAGGCCAGCGATAAGCGGAGACTTCTCCCCACCCCCGCGCTTCGCGCGGACCCTCCCCTCGCGGGGAAGGATGAGACCGCCTGTATCACTTCGATCTCAAACAGTCAGGCTCTGGCCTCGTCACCCACCTGACAATTCGCTCACCGCCGCGATCAGCCGCTCGATGTCCTCGGGCCGCGACAGCCGGTGGTCGCCGTCCTTCACCAAGGTCATCACCACATCGTCGCGGGCGAGCCGCGACGACAGCTCCATGGCGTGCTGCCACGGCACGTCGGTATCCTGCACGCCCTGCAGGATGCGCACCGGACAGCCGGTCTCGATCAGCCCGCCGAGCACGAGATGCTTGCGGCCGTCCTCGATCAGCGCGCGGGTGATGACATAGGGCTCATTGGAATATTCCGACGGCCGCTCCCAGAAGCCTTTGGTCTCGATCTGGCGCTTCTGGTCGGCTGAGAACTTCTTCCACATCAGCTCTTCGGTGAAGTCCGGCGCCGGCGCGACCAGCACCATGCCTGCGAGCGAGCCCTGGAATTTCGTGCCCTGAGCGGCGCGCTGGCGAAGCTCCCGCGCCAGCAGCAGCGCCATCCAGCCGCCCATGGAGGAGCCGACCACCACCTGCGGCCCTTGGGCGAAGCTCTCGAACACCGCAACCGCATCCTCGAGCCAGCGGCCGATGGTGCCGTCCGTGAAGGCGCCGCCGGATTCGCCGTGGCCCGAATAGTCGAAGCGGAGGCAGGCCCGGCCGGTCTTGGCCGCCCACTCGTCCAGCGCCACCGCCTTGGTTCCCTGCATGTCGGACTTGAAGCCGCCGAGCCAGAACACGCCGGGGGCCTTCCCGTCGCGCAGCCGCACAGCAATGCGCCGCGCGGCGGGTCCGTTTCCCACATTGATGGATTTCAGGCTTGCTTCGCTCATGTCATAACGCCTTCGCGGACGACTGGGACCGGTATTTGTTGGCCCGTGTTTCGCCGCAAGACGCCGCCCGGCGCAAGGGGGTGCGATGGGCAGCAGGACGAACCGGATCTGAAGGATGGCGATGGCCGAGACCGCCGAGCAGCGCGTGCTGCCCCGCACGCTGGCGGGCGCGACGGTTTTGCAGGTCGTGCCGGCGCTCCAGGATTCGCCGCAGGCGCGCACCACGGTGAGCGCCGCGCGGGCGCTGGTGCAGGTCGGCGCCCGCATCATCGTCGCCGGCGAGCACGGCGAGCTGGTCGACGAGCTCAAGAGCTTCGGCGGCGAATGGCTGCCGTTCGAGAGCGCGACGATGAACCTGAAGAAGCGCCGCACCAACGCCGACACGCTCGCCAAATTCATCGACGCCGAACGCGTTGCCATCGTCCACGCCAAGAGCGCGGCCGCAGCCTGGAGCGCGTCGGTCGCGGCCAAACGGAACGGCGTGCATCTGGTCACCGATCTGCCCGACCTGCCGCGGCGGCGGATGTGGCTCGCGACGTTCTATCTCGCCGCGCTCGGCAGCGGCGACCGGATCATCTCGCATTCGCTGTTCAACGCGCGGCCGATGATGGCGCGCTACAAGATTCCGCCCGAGCGCATCAGCGTCGTGCCGCGCAGCATCGATCTGCGCTATTTCAACCCGGCGAATGTGCCCGCAGAAAATGTCGCGAAGCTCCGCCAGACCTGGGGCATTCCGCACGGCATGCGCATCGTGCTGGTGCCTGGCCGGATCGCTGCGCCGAACGGCCATCTGGTGCTGGCGCGGGCGGCGCGCATCCTCGCCGACAACGGCATGCGCAATGTGACCTTCGTGCTGGTCGGTGACGACCAGCGCTATCGCCGCTTCGCCCGCAAGTTCTGGAAGACCGCAAAGCGCGAGGGCGTCGATGCGCTGTTCCGCATGGTCGGCTTTCACGAGGACATGCCGGCGACCTACGCGGCGGCGGACTTCGTCGTGGTGCCTTACGCCAAGCCGCCGATCTACGGGCGTGTGGTCGCGGAGGCGCAGGCCATGGCAAAGCCCACGATCGCCTCGGCCATCGGGCCGCTGCCGGAAAACATGATGACGCCGCCGCGGATGCCCGACGAGCTGCGCACCGGGTGGGAGGTGAAGCCCGGCGATCCGGCGGAACTGGCGAAGGCGATCGAGGCGGCGCTCAAGCTCGAGCCTGACGATTATCGCGCACATTGCGCGCGGGCGCGGCAGTTTGCCGAATATACCTTCTCGCCCAACCGCGCCGCGGCCGCCACGCTGGAAATCTACGCGTCGCTCCTCGAAGCGCAGGAGTGAATTGGACAAAACCGAAGTTTCGTTCAATTGCCCAAAACGCCTTGTCCATTAAAAAAGCCGCATGAAACCGGCTTTTTTGGCGTCGATCAGCGTTGACTTATTAACCGCCAATCCCGATTCTGTAGGCTTCCCGCAACAGCAAGGAGTTTGCACCCATTCGCCGCCCGATGAGACAGCCGGCCCCCGTCCAGAAAGACGGCCCGCGCATCAATGAGGAGATCCGTGTCCGCGAGGTTCATCTGATCGACAAAGACGGTCACAACCTCGGCAACATGACGCCCGCCGAAGCTCTGGTTAAAGCCCAGGAAGCCGGCCTGGATCTCGTTGAGATTTCGCCCAACGCCACGCCGCCAGTCGTGAAGATTCTCGACTTCGGCAAGTACAAATACCAGGAACAGAAGAAGCAGGCGGAAGCCCGCAAGAAGCAGAAGGTCGTCGAGGTCAAGGAGATCAAGCTCCGGCCGATGATCGACGATCACGACTATCAGGTGAAGATGCGCTCGATGGAGCGGTTCTTCGAGGAGGGCGACAAGGTCAAGGTGACGCTCCGGTTCCGCGGCCGCGAAATGGCCCACCAGGAGCTCGGCACCAAGCTTTTGAACCGGGTGAAGGAGGACACGACCAAGCTCGCCAAGGTCGAATCCGAGCCCCGGATCGAGGGTCGCCAGATGGTGATGGTCCTGACACCTCGTTAATGCTCTGATTTTGTTTCCGAATTTGGAAATTTAAGCCCGCGGCCCCGGCCGCGGGCTTTTTCCTGTTCGGGTTGTCTTTTCAACAGGTCTCTGCCATATACCCGGCCTTCCGTCGCCCGGCTGATAAGGGCTGCCGTGGCGACGGAGCTGATCCATCAGCACGCTCATATGAGCATTTTCCGGCTGGACCGGGCTTTTGGCCTGTGTCCGATGCCGAACCGAAGGAGAGCAAAATGCCCAAGCTGAAGACCAAGTCGGGCGCTAAAAAGCGCTTCCGAATTACCGCGAGCGGCAAGGTGAAGTCGGCGATGGCCGGCAAGCGCCACGGCATGATCAAGCGGACCAAGAAGCAGATCCGTCAGCACCGCGGCACCCGCGTGATGTTCAAGGCCGACGGCGACAACATCATCCAGTATTTCCTGCCGAACGGCTGAACCGGCGCATAGCGCGTCAAAGACGCGCGTGAACGCGCTTTCGGATCGCATTCGTCACAGGTTCTAGCTTTTCAGGAGATCAGTCATGGCTCGCGTCAAACGCGGCGTCACTGCACACGCCAAGCACAAGAAAGTCTACAAGGCGACCAAGGGCCACTACGGCCGTCGCCGCAACACCATCCGCATCGCCAAGCAGTCGATGGAAAAGGCGATGCAGTACGCCTACCGCGACCGCAAGAACAAGAAGCGCACGTTCCGCGCGCTGTGGATCCAGCGCCTGAACGCCGCGGTGCGGCCGTTCGGCCTGAACTATTCGAAGTTCATCGACGGGCTCGCCAAGGCCGGCGTCACCGTGGACCGCAAGGTGCTCTCGGAGATCGCGATCGCCGAGCCGGCGGCGTTTGCGGCCATCGTCGAGAAGGTCAAGGCGGCGCTGCCGCAGCAGGCCAAGGCGGCTTAAGCCTCCACCGCTGTCATTCCGGGGCGGCCCGAAGGGCCGAACCCGGAATCCAGAACCAAGCACGGAATTTGCCGCTGGATTCCGGGTTCGCCGCTACGCGGCGCCCCGGAATGACGGCTGCGCTACCTCGCCTTGCCCGCGGCCTTGCCGCCGAACCGCTTGGCATAGGCCACCGTGCTCTGCGCCCGGCAGAACGCCGAGAACGAGCGGTACATCGAGCCGCTCTGCTTGGCGTATTTGGCGTCGCAGCGCTTCTGCTCGCCGTCATAGGCCTTTTTCTGCGCCTTGCTGAGCTTTCCCAGGAATTCCGGCTCGCAGCGCTCATGGACGGCCTCGCTGAGCCCGGTGTCGCCGGAGGCGCCATAGGCGCAGGCCTGCATGATCTCCATTGCCTGCTGGCAGCTTGGCGCCTTCCGGACGGCGTCCTCCTTGGCCTCGGCGACGTCCTCCTTGACCGGACAGTCCTTGGCCCGGACCGGTGTGGCAATCAAAAGCACGGCCGACACGGCCAAAACCATGTGTCTCATCAAATCAGCCCCCTTTCAGTCTCAACGGGGCCGGATGCTGACACGGGCTCCGGCGGCTGTCACCGCCGCCTCGCGCGAAACAGAGACTTGACCTGACGGGCACCGGACGGCCAAAAACCCACGGCTTTTGCGAGGCTAGAATGACCGATATTGCCGCACTCGAAACTGAGATTTCGACCGCCATCACGGCGGCCGCCGACGAGGCTGCGCTGGAGGCCGTGCGCGTCGCGGCGCTCGGCAAGAGCGGCTCGGTGACCGCGCTGCTGAAAACGCTCGGGGCCTTGAGCCCCGACGAGCGCAAGGTTCAGGGGCCGGCGATCAATGGCCTCAAGGACCGGGTCAACGCGGCGCTGAACGCCCGGAAGGAAGGCTTCAAGGGCGCAGCCCTCGACGCCAAGCTCGCGACCGAAACCGTCGACGTGACGCTGCCGGTGCGCGAGGCGCCGGCCGAGCTCGGCCGCATGCACCCGATCAGCCAGGTGATCGACGAGCTCACCGCGATCTTCGCCGACATGGGCTTCGCGGTCGCCGAGGGGCCGGACATCGAGACCGACGACTACAACTTCACCAAGCTGAACTTCCCCGAGGGCCATCCGGCCCGCGAGATGCACGACACGTTCTACTTCAATCCGAAGCCGGACGGCTCGCGGCTGCTGCTTCGCACCCACACCTCGCCGGTGCAGGTGCGCACCATGCTGGCGCAGAAGCCGCCGATCCGCGTGATCATCCCGGGCCGCACCTATCGAAGCGATTCCGACCAGACACACACGCCGATGTTCCACCAGGTCGAAGGGCTGGTCATCGACAAGACCGCGCATCTCGGCCACCTGAAGTGGATCCTCGAAGAGTTCTGCAAGGCGTTCTTCGAGGTCGACAACGTCAAGATGCGGTTCCGGCCGTCGTTCTTCCCGTTCACCGAGCCGTCGCTCGAGGTCGACATCCAGTGCCGGCGCGATAAGGGCGAGGTGCGCTTCGGCGAGGGTGACGATTGGCTCGAGATCCTCGGCTGCGGCATGGTGCATCCGAACGTGCTGCGCAATTGCGGGCTCAATCCCGATGAGGTGCAGGGCTTCGCCTGGGGCATGGGGATCGACCGCATCGCCATGCTGAAATACGGCATGCCCGACCTGCGCCCATTCTTTGACGCCGACGTGCGCTGGCTGTCGCATTACGGCTTCCGGCCGCTCGATTTCCCCACGCTCGCCGGAGGCTTGAGCGCATGAAGTTCACCCTGAGCTGGCTCAAGGAGCATCTCGACACGGATGCTTCGCTCGACGAGATCGTGACCAAGCTCACGATGATCGGGCTCGAAGTGGAGAGCGTCGACGACAAGGCGAAGATGCTCGCGCCGTATGTCATCGCAAAGGTCGTGGACGCCAAGCAGCATCCGAACGCCGACCGGCTGCGCGTGTGTATGGTCGACACCGGCGACGGCAAGCCCGTGCAAGTCGTCTGCGGCGCGCCGAATGCGCGCTCCGGCATGACCGGCGTGTTCGTGCCGCCGGGCGCGTTCGTTCCCGGCAAGGGCATCACGCTGCAGGTCGGCACCATCCGCGGCGTCGAGAGCCGCGGCATGCTGGTGTCGGAGGCCGAGCTGCAGATCTCCGACGACCACGACGGCATCATCGATCTTCCGGCCGACGCGCCGGTCGGCCAGAGCTTCGCGAAATACGCGGGCCTCGACGATGCGGTGATCGACATCAACCTGACGCCGAACCGGCCGGACTGCACCGGCGTCAACGGCATCGCGCGCGATCTCGCGGCGGCCGACCTCGGCACCTTCAAGGAGCGCACGCCGAAGCCGATCAAGGGCGAATTCCCCTGCCCGGTTTCAGTGACGCTCGACTTCGGCCAGACCCATCCGCTCTGCCCGGCCTTCGCGCTGCGGCTCGTTCGCGGCGTCAAGAACGGCCCGTCGCCGGACTGGCTGCAGAAGCGGCTCAAGGCCATTGGGCTCCGCCCGATCAACGCGCTGGTCGATATCACCAACTTCCTCACTTACGACCGCGCCCGGCCGCTGCACGTGTTCGACGCGAAGAAGGTGAAGGGCAATCTGGTCGTGCGCCGCGCCAAGAACGGCGAGCAGCTGCTGGCGCTGGACGGCAAGACCTACACGCTCGACAACGCCATGTGCGTGATCGCCGACGACAGCGGCCCGGAATCGCTCGCCGGCATCATGGGCGGCGAGCACTCGGGCTGCGACGAGAGCACCACCGACGTGCTGATCGAATCGGCGCTGTGGGACCCGCTCAGCATCGCCCAGACCGGGCGCAAGCTCGGCATCAACTCGGATGCGCGCTACCGCTTTGAGCGCGGCGTCGATCCGAACTTCATGACGCCGGGGCTGGAGCTCGCCACGCAAATGGTGATCGAGCTTTGCGGTGGCACGCCGTCCGAGATCACTGTCGCCGGCAAGGCCGAGGCGCCGGAGAAAATCATCGACTTCCCGACCGCCGAATTGAAGCGGCTGGCGGGCCTCAGTCTCGATTTCCCCGAGATGCGCCGCGTGCTGCAGAAGCTCGGCTTCCTGGTCGCGGGCAATGACCCGCGCGTGAAGGTCTCGCCGCCGTCGTGGCGGCCGGACGTCGAGGGCAAGGCCGACATCGTCGAGGAGATCGTCCGCATTGTCGGCGTCGACCGCATTCCGCTGACGCCGTTCGACCGCGGCGAGGCGCCGCGCAAGCCGGTGCTGACCACCGCGCAGGTGCGCACCCGCAAGGCCAAGCGCGCGCTCGCCGGCCGCGGCATGACCGAGGCGGTGACCTGGTCGTTCATCGGAAAGCCCCAGGCCGAATTGTTCGGCGGCGGGCAGAAGGAATTGGCGCTGGCCAATCCGATCGCGGCTGAGCTCTCCGACATGCGGCCGAGCCTCATCCCGGGACTCGCCACGGCGGCGCAGCGCAATGCCGACCGCGGCTTCCCGGATACGGCGCTGTTCGAGGTCGGGCAGATCTTCAAGGGCGACAAGCCGGAAGATCAGTTCATGGCCGCGACCGGCGTGCGCCGCGCGCTCGCCAAGGCCACAGGCCCCGGTCGTCACTGGTCCGGCAAGGCCGAGAATGCCGACGCGTTCGACGTGAAGGCCGATGCGCTCGCGGTGCTCGTCGCGGCAGGCGCGCCGGCGCAGGCGCTGCAGGTCGTGCCCGGCGGGCCCGCCTGGTTCCACCCCGGCCGCTCCGGCACCATCCAGATCGGGCCGCAGAACGTGCTCGGGTATTTCGGCGAGCTGCATCCGCGGACGCTGGAGGCGCTCGACGCCGAGGGCCCGCTGGTGGCGTTCGAGGTCATTCTCGAACGCATCCCGGAGGGCAAGGCCAAGGCGACGCGGGCGAAGCCGGTGCTGGAGCTGTCACAGTTCCAGCCGGTGACGCGCGACTTCGCGTTCGTGGTGGATCGCTCCGTCAAGGCGGGCGACATCGTGCGCACCGCGCAAGCGGTCGACCGCAAGCTCGTCACCGCGGTGTCGGTGTTCGACGTCTACGAGGGTGCCGGCATCGAGGCCGGCAAGAAGTCGATCGCCATCGCGGTGACGATCCAGCCGCGCGAGAAGACCATGACGGAGCAGGAAATTGATGCGCTCTCGGCCAAGCTCGTGGCCGAGGTGGCGAAGCGCACCGGTGGCGTGCTGCGCGGGTAGCGCCGTTTCCAGTTGCCCGCACCACGAACCACAACGGCGGTGTCATCGCCGGGCTTGACCCGGCGATCCATGAGCGGGTGCGGCTAGGGCAGTCTTACGTAAGACTTCCGCTGTCGAAGCTGGGTCATGGACCCCCGCGTCAAGCGCGGGGGTGACAGTGTGCGTGTTGGGCGGCCCTGCCTGCACGCAAAACGGCTGCACGCACCACATCAATTCCGGAATTCCTTGATCTCCGGCTTGGCGCCCCATTCGCAGAAGCCCTTCGGGTCGAACGGCAGCTGGCGCTCGCGATACATCAGCTCGTCGGCGATCTCGCGCACGCCGGACGAATATTCGAACACCATGTTGTCGGGGCCTTCGAAATAGAGGAAGCGCGCCGACGACGTCGGGTGCCGCCCGGGGCCGAACACCATCGGCACCTGGCGGTCCGACAAAAAGTGGAACGAGCGCATCACGTCGTCGCCGCTCTCCACCTGATGGTTGATGTGCTGGATGCCGGCCTTGTTCGTCGGAAACAGCGCGATGGTGTGATGGACCTCGTCGATCCGTAAGAGCGCCGCGTCGCCAATGCGATCGCTCACCCGCGCATTGCAGACCTTGGTCCAGAACGCCTCGTCGCGCGCCGCATCGGTGGTGCAGAGCCCGATATGGCTGAAGCCGGTGATGCCGGCGTCGCGCTCGCCGTGATAGCGCTTGCTGCTCATGGCCGGCCGCCACACCAGCTCGATGCTGTTGCCTGTCGGGTCCTTGAACGCGATGAAGCTTTTCACGCGGCGCAGCTCGGCCTCCTTCGCGGTGCCGAGGCGCACAGGATGGCCGAGCTTTTCAAGCTCCGCCGCCGCCATATCCAGCTCTTCGCGTTCAGCCACCTCGAAGGCCGCGGTCTGGTCGGCCGGCGAGCCCTCGAAATAGCAGAGCGTGTGCTCGCGCTGATCCGACTTCAGGTAGACGCTGTCCTTCGATCGATAAGAGACTTCGAGACCCAGATAGTCGGTGGCGAACTTCGTCGCGCCATCGAGGTCCGCGGTGCCGAGCCGTACGTAGGAGACGTCCTGCAGCTTGATCATGTGCTGGCCTTCCCGATGAATTCGCCGATCTTGCACTCACTGCCCCAGTCGCACAGCCCCTGCGCGCCTGCGGGAAACTGCCGCGGCCGGCGGCCCTGCGTATCGACTTCGCCTTCCGCGACGAAGCTGAACAGCACGTCGGCGGGTCCGGCGAAGGTCAGAAAAAGCTGTCCCGAAGCGGGCCTTCGCCCGGGCCCGTGCACGACAGGAATCTGCAGGTCGCGCAGCACGTAGTGGTTCCGCATCAGCAGATTGACGTCCTCCACCGCGTATTCGACCGCGAGGATGCCTGCCCGGGACGCTGGAAACAACGCCACCCGGTGGTGGGCGCCATCAAATCTCAGATAGGCCGCGTCACCCGCCCAGTCGCTGACCTGCGCACCGAGCACGCCGGTCCAGATGGTGAGGTCTTTCTCGACGTCGGTCGAACGCAGAATGACGTCCGCCAGGCCTTTGATGCCGGCGTCCCGGCTCGGAAAGTAGCGCCAGCCCGAGTTCAGCGGGCGCACCACCAGCTCGATGCGATTGCCGCTGAAGTCGGTGAACCACGCCATGTCCTTGGCCTTGCGGCGCGCGCAGTCCTCAGGTGTGCCGCGACCCGTTTTGAGTCCCAGCCGGCCGAGGCCTTCAAGCGCCGCATCGAGATCGCTCGAATAGCGCACCTCGAAGCCGACCGATTGGCTCGCTCCGCCGCTCGTTTCAAACGCGAGCGTGTGGTCACGAAAATCCGACCGGAAGGTCGCAACCTCGGGCGTCCGGTCGATCGGCTCGAGACCCAGCACACGCTGCGCGAAATCCGCCGCGCGGCTGAGGTCGTTTGCGGCCAACCGCACGTAACGTAGCTGCTCCAGCGCCACCACCCCGGCCATATCCTCATGCTCCATGCCGTTTCGGCATGGAGCAATTCTTAGCGAATATTGGCAGCCTTCTCCAGATTTGGCCTATGGTTGCCGCGATACGAAAACAGCAGGGCGGCCTTCAGGCTGTCCCACGGGAGGATTGAGGCGGCGCGCACCACCCTGACGGGGCGCTTAGCGCACAGTTCTTCGGAACAACACCACCAAGTGCAAAGAACCAAGCGAGAGTGAGCGTCATGGAGATGAGCGTCCCGGCCGGCGGCGACAGCAAGACCGTCGAGCAGCCGAAAGACCAGCCCACCCGCGACCGGCGCAACTCCAGCGATCTCGACATCTGGCTGGAGAAGGCCGAGGCGATGGGCGAGCTCAAGCGCATCACCGCCGAGGTCAGTTGCGACCTCGAGGCCGCGCACATCACTTACCTCGTTGGCCTCGAAAAAAGCCCGGCGCTGCTGTTCGAGAACATCAAGGGCCATCCCGGGCAGAAGGCCCTCTACAACATGATCGGCTGCAACCTGTCGCGGTTCTGCCTGATGATCGGTGAGGAGCCGGTCGATCATCCGCTCAAGGCGGTGCAGCTTCTGCAGCAGAAGCTCGGCCGCAAGATGAAGCCCACGGAGGTTCCGGCCGAGGTCGCGATCTGCAACCAGAACATCGTCGAGGGCGACAAGATCGACATCCGCATGTTCCCGGCGCAGCGGATGTGGCCGCTCGACGGCGGCATGTATCTCGGCACCGCCGATTCGGTGATCACCAAGGACCCCGAGACCGGCCGGGTCAATGTCGGCACCTACCGGATGATGATCAAAGGCCCGCGCGAGATCGGCGTCTACACGTCGCCCGGCAAGGACGGCGGCGCCGACCGCGACAAGTGGTGGAAGATGGGCAAGCCCGCGCCGATCGCCGCGGCCTACGGCATCGACCCGCTGCTGTTTCTGGTTGGCGCAACCAGCCTGCCGAAGACCGAGAGCGAGTACGAATACTACTCGGGCATCAAGGGCTCGCCGATCGAGCTGTTCACCTCCGACCTCACCGGCCTGCCGCTGCCGGCGCATGCCGAGATCATCCTCGAAGGCCATCTCTATCCGGACGAGACGTTTGCCGAAGGCCCGTTCGGCGAGTTCACCGGCTATTACGGACGGCCGAGCGGCGCCACGCCCTACATGCGCGTGGAGCGCGTGCGCTATCGCAACAATCCGACGCTCACCTGCGCGCTGATGGCCGACGGGCCGTCGAACGAATGCGGGCTGTTCTGGGCCGCGGTGCGCTCCGCCGGCATCTGGGCCGACCTGCAGAAGCTCGGCATCCCGGGCGTGCAGGGCGTGTGGTCGATCCCTGAAGCCGCCGGCTGGGGCATGACTGTCGTTTCGATCAAGCAGATGTATGCGGGCCACGCCTCGCAGGTGATGGCGCTGGCCGCGCAATGCACCGCGGGCGCCTACTTCGGCAAGTACATCATCGTGGTCGACGACGACATCGACCCGACCAACATCGGCCAGGTGCTGTGGGCCATGGCGACGCGCTCGCGTCCGGCGCAGTCGATCGACATCCTGCGCGAGACCTGGAGCACGTTCCTCGATCCGAGCCTCAACCCGCCGGAGCTGCGGCCGTGGGGCTCGAAGGCGCTGATCAACGCCTGCATGGACTACAAGCACATCAAGTCGTTCTCGCCGCGCACCAAGCTCGACAAGAAGACCTACGATCAGGTGGTGTCGCGCTGGCAGGAGTTCGGGCTGTCCGGCACGCCGCCGGAGATCAAGATTTTCGAGGATAAGACCAGCGCGAAGGATGTGACGTAGTACATGGGCTGGTCCGACTGGCCCGATAGCCCGTTGTTCCTCCGCTCTCTCCGCGAGTCATTGCCGGGCTTGACCCGGCAATCCATGATCAGGTGCAGCGAGGCGGCGGTAAGAATTGACTGGTTGCGAGGCCTCATGGATGCGCGGGTCAAGCCCGCGCATGACACCGCCTGTGTAGCAACACTGCCAAAACGTCTTTAGCCGAATCGTCATTAGTCGAAACGTCTTGAATGGAGCACCGCATGAACGTCCAAGACCGACCCAAAGGCTCGCGCGAGCGCACGCTGGACGAGGTCAAGGCCGAGTTCATGCGGCGCGCCGGCAAACTCAACCCGTTCGAGGACATCAAGCGCGAGGACGCCGAGAAGGTGATGGCCGCGCTGAAGAACCTCGACAAGGATCACTGGGCCGAGGAGTGGTGCAAGATCGGGCTCGGCTACGAGGCCCAGGGTGACGCGCTCGCCAAGACCGACGGCAGCCGCGAGACGCTGCGCGAGCTCTACATGCACGCCTTCGACGCCTGCCGGGTCGGCCGCTATCCGTCGCCGGTGTCACCCGGCAAGCTCGTCGCCTACCACTACTCGGTGCGCATGTTCAGCAAGGCGTCGCGCTATTTCGATCCGCCGCTGGAGATCGTCGAGATCCCGTTCGAGGGCAAGAAGCTGGTCGGCTATCTGCAGAAGCCGCCGGGCGTCGCAAAGCCCGCCGTGGTGATGCACTGGGGCGGCGTCGACGGCTGGAAGGAGGACCGGCTGCGCATCGCCAACGAGATCATGAAGGCCGGCCTTGCATCCTTCACGATCGACATGCCGGGCAGCGGCGAGAACCCGGTGCTGTACGGCGATCCGCTCGCCGAGAAGACCTACTTCGCCTGGCTCGATTACCTGCCGACGCGCAGCGACGTCGACGGCAACACGGTCGGAGTCTGGGGCGGCAGCTTCGGCGCCTATTGGGCCGCGCGGCTCGCCTTCACGGCGGCCGACCGCATCAAGGGCGCGGTGTTCCACGGCGGCAACGTGCATTACGGCTTCCAGAAGGAGTGGCTCATCCCGGCCTTCACCACCGGCGGCGCGACCTACCTGTTCGGCGCGCACAGCCTGCTCGAAGCGCGCGGCCGCGCGATGGGCGTGAAGACCGTCGAGGAATTCCTCGCGGCGGTGGCGCCGCTGTCGCTGAAGACGATGGGTCTGCTCGACAAGCCATCGGCGCCGCTGCTCGGCGTCAACGGCAAGCTCGACGACCAGGCGCCGGTCGACGACATTTATCTGCTGCTCGAGCACGGCAGTCCGAAGTCGGCGAAGATCTATCCCGAGGGCCATCACATGGGCCGCACGCCGGGCCAGCCCGCCGACGAGATCGCCGTGACGATCGTGAAGTGGCTGAAGGAGCAGCTGGCGCGGTAAGGGTTGATCCGCTCAAATTGCAGCACTGGAATTTGTGGCCCTGGGTCCTCGCTTCCGCGGGGACGAACGGGGAGAGAGCACGCCGGACTATCAGCCGTTCGTCCCCGCGCAAGCGGGGACCCAGTGCTGCACAAATCGGATCAGTAATGTTGAGCAGTCCGCGGTCACTCGACCGTGCGTCTGCTGCGCTTGCTAGTCTTGCCGCTGCTCTTCGCGCTGCTCGGCTTGGATTTCGATTTCGCTGCCGGCTCCGGCTTGGCCGGGGGCTTCGCTTGCGCCGTGGTGCCGCCGCGCGGCGGCGGTGTTGGCGCGGGCTCAGGCTCCGCTTTCGGCGGCGGCAGGTCGGGCAGGCCGGACAAACGCCGCAGCACCTGATCGGCGGCGCGCTCGCCGGATTCCCAGGCGCCGCCCACCGTGCCCCACTGCGTGTCGTGGGTCGCTTCGCCGGCGAAATAAACCCGGTCGCGCATGGGCTCGCGCAGCGCGGCGCGCGCCCACTGGCCGCCGGGCGACGCGGTCGACACCGCGCCCTGCACCCAGGGCTCGTTGTTCCAGCGCGTCACCTGCGTGCGCTGCACCGCGCTCTTGATGTTGTTGCCGAACAGGCCGGCGAGCCACTGCACGGCGAAATCGACTCCCGCCATGTCGCCCTGCGCCGTCAGCTCGCGACCGAAGCGGCCGCCGATCTCGATCACCGACAGTGAGGTGCCCGACACGTTCGCGAGCAGCGCCGCGGTGCGGGTGCCGGACGCCTTCTCGAACACCAGATCGTCGCGCTGCAGGCCGAGCGGGTTGCCCGGAAGATCGAGCGCGATGTGATCGAGGCTGCCGAGCTTGAGCGCGGCCAGTGCATCCATCTGACGCTTGGGCAGGCCCTTGTCGAACTTGATGCGCTCGGCGGCGAGCACATTGGTCGAGGCCGTGCAGATCATGTAGCGCGCCGAGATCGTGCCGCGCGGCACGATCGCCTCGACGCGTGCGCCCTTGCTGGTGTCGACCGCCGTCACCGGCGAATCCATCTCGACCGGAATGCCTTCGGCGAGCTTTGCGAGCAGCGCGCCATAGCCCTGGCGGCAGAATGCCGCGACGTCGCGCTCGGCCGATCTGCTGAAATCGATCGCCGAGATTTCGCGAAGGTCGCGGCCGCTGGCGTAAGGGCCGAGCGCGAATTCCACGGTGGCCTGCCACTCGCCCAGGTCCTTCGGCAGCGCGCGCCAGCAGTCCATGTCGGGCTTGCCACGCACCGCCTCGCCGATGCCGCGGTTGGCGCGCACGAGCGCCGACAGGTAGTCCTCGAGCTCGCCCTCGCGGGCGTTGCGCTGGCCGATCCGGACCCGCTGGCCCGACGGCGCCTGATAGATATCGAGCCCGGTCCGCGAGGCGAGCTTGGTCAGCGGATTGATGTCCGGCGACACGATCCAATGGGCGCCGCGGTCGAACGGCACGCTGAAGCTTCGCGTATCGGTGAAGCACCGTCCGCCGACACGGCCCGCGGCCTCGACCAGGGTGAAGCTCCGCCCCGCCGCCGATAGCCTGCGCGCTGCCGCGATCCCGGCCGCGCCTGCGCCGACGATGATCACGTCGACATCGGCCGCCGGTCCGCCCGCCGCGCCCTGGCCGAAGGCGGGCTTCGCCATCAGGGCGGCCGCGGCGCTCGCGAGAAACTGACGTCGGCTGGTCTGGCTCAAGGTTCAGGGCTCATGGTTGGCAAATGGTTTTTACGCCGCGGCGCAGCGAACGCAATCCCCGCGTGAAATCGACACTTAGCCCGATCGCAGGGTTCACGGCCGGTTACCGCGATATCGCAGCTATGAACCGAATTGCAACGAGTTCCGACTAAATTGTCGCACCATAAGGCCAAGTGCGGAAGAAACCGCAGGCCGCGATGGCACGGCGTCATGAACTGGATGCTCAGTGGAATCGGTCAAAAGCTCGCCGACTATCTCGAGCGCGCCGAGCAGGGCTATGAGCCTTTCACGCCGAGCGATCCCGACGCGCTTCGCGCCACGCTGCGCCCCGGCGACGTGCTGCTGGTCGAGGGCAACAATCACGTTTCCGGCGTCATCAAATACCTGACCCAGTCGACCTGGTCCCACGCCGCGCTCTATGTCGGCCCGATCGGCGAGCGCACCACGCTCAGCGGCGAGCCGCTGGTGCTGGTCGAGGCCGTGCTCGGCCAGGGCGTGGTCGGCTCGCCGCTGTCGAAATACGACAACTTCCACACCCGGATCTGCCGGCCGATCGGACTGACCCGCGACGACTGCTCCCGGGTCTGCACCTATGCGGCCGAGCGCATCGGCTTCGACTACGACGTCAAGAACATCTTCGACCTGCTGCGCTATCTGCTGCCGATGCCGGTGCCGCAGCGCTGGCGGCGGCGCATGATGTCGCTCGGCTCGGGCCACCCGACCCGGATCATCTGCTCGGCGCTGATCGCGCAGGCCTTCGAGCACGTGCACTATCCGATCCTGCCGAAGATCACGCGGCTGAAGAGCCGGACCGCGCGCCGCGACATGCTGGAAATCCGGCACTCGTCGCTGTACGCGCCGCGCGATTTCGACATCTCGCCCTACTTCCAGCTGGTGAAGCCGACCATCGAGAACGGCTTCGATTACCGCCGGCTCGCCTGGAAGCACCTGCCGCACACCCATGAGCCGATCCCGGCCGTGCCGGAGACGGATGACGTCATGCAGGGCGCAGCAGCGCAGCATTAGACTTCAGGCTTGAGACTTCAGGCTTGCCCAATCGGCCGGCCGGACATACCTCTGCCGGACCGCAGAGGGGCCAAACCGGCAATGTTCGACGCTGCCATCAAAGCACTCACCCAGATGTTCTCGCCGGAATTCCGGCGCGTGCTGTTCAAGTCGATCGGGCTTGCGCTGCTGATGATCATCCTCATCGGCATCGGTCTCAACTGGCTGTTCGATTGGCTCACCAATGCGGGCGCCGCCTGGGCCGAAGCCGGCGTCGGCGGCCACTCGGCGTGGACCGTCATTTCGTGGATTATCAAAATCGCGGTGGCGCTCGGCGTCGTCACCGGCGCGATCTTTCTGATGCCGGCGGTGACTGCCTTCGTGGGCTCGTTCTTCGTCGACGAGATCGGTGAGATCGTCGAGCGCACCTACTATCCGGCCGAGCCGCCGGGCCGCGAGCTGCCGCTGATGACCGCAACGATCCAGGGCACCAAGACCGCGCTGCTCTCGGTCCTGGTCTATCTCTGCGCGCTGCCGTTTCTGCTGTTCGCCGGCATCGGCCTCGTCATCATGTTCGTGGCCACGGCGTGGCTGCTCAGCCGGGAGTATTTCCTGCTCGCCGCGATGCGCTTTCGTCCGCCCGAAGAGGCCAAGGCGATGCGCCGCGCCAACAGCACCAGCATCATGATCGCGGGCCTGCCGATCGCGCTGTTCGTGTCGATCCCGATCCTCAATCTCGCCACGCCGCTGTTCGCCATGGCCATGATGGTCCACGTGCACAAGCGGCTGTCGGGCCAACGCATCGAGTTGATCGCGCCGCGGCGCGTTTAGCGCCTTTCTCCGTTTCCCTGCGCTACGAGTCACAACGGTGGTGTCATCGCCGGGCTTGACCCGGCGATCCATGAGCGCGTGCAGTTCGGGCAGCCTTACGTTAAGACTTCCGTCATTGAACCTGGGTCATGGACCCCCGCGTCAAGCGCGGGGGTGACAGTGTGCCTGTTGCGCGGGCGTGCTCCAATTCAGGCGCAAGGCGCTCTAAGCATCACGCATTCACCGTCTTGCCCGGCCACTTGCACAGGTCGGCGATCACACATTTCTCACACAGCGGCTTGCGCGCCAGGCACGTGTAGCGGCCGTGCAGGATGAGCCAGTGGTGGGCGTGCAGCATGTATTGCTCGGGGATCACCTCGACGAGCTTCAGCTCCACGGCCAGCGGGTCCTTGCCGGGCGCAAGCCCGGTGCGGTTGCCGATGCGAAAGATATGCGTGTCGACCGCCATGGTGGGCTGGCCGAACGCGATGTTGAGCACCACATTCGCGGTCTTGCGACCGACGCCGGGCAATTCCTGAAGCTCCTCGCGCGTGCCCGGCACCTGGCCGCCGTGCTCGGCAATGAGCTTCTCCGACAGCGCGATGACATTCTTGGCCTTGGTGCGAAACAGCCCGATGGTCTTGATCAGCTCGCGCACGCGCTCCTCGCCGAGCGCGACCATCTTCTCCGGTGTGTCGGCCAGCGCGAACAGCGCGGGCGTCGCCTTGTTGACACCGGCGTCGGTCGCTTGCGCCGACAGCACCACGGCGACCAGCAGCGTGAACGGATTGACGTGATGCAGCTCGCCCTTGGGCTCCGGCATCGCTTCCTGGAAACGGCGGAACGCTTCCTCGATCTCGGCCTTGGTCCAGGGCTTGGTGGTGCCGTGCATCGCCTTGACGTCGGCGCTGGCTTGCGCCTTTGTCGGCTTCAGCTTGGCGGCTTGGCCTTTGCGGGCCTTTTTCACCGCCTTGACGGTTTTGACCCGCATGGCGGGTTTCTTTTTCGTCGTCCGAGTGGTCGTTTTCTTGGCCATCTTTGCCCTATATTTGGTGCAGCATGACCGCACAAATTCCGCTCGACAACGACCCCGGTCCCGAGCCCACGCTTTTTTCGGCGATCATTACTCCGCACCGGTCGCTGAACGGCACCGGATTCCTCGTCGTCATGCTGCTGGTCTCGGGCTTCAGCTTCATCGCCGGCATGGTGTTCTTCCTGCTCGGCGCCTGGCCTGTGATCGGTTTCCTCGGCCTCGATGTGGTGCTGGTCTATTGGGCGTTCCGGGCAAACTTCCGCGCCGCGGCGGCCTTCGAGGAGGTCATCGTCACGCCGTCGGAGCTTCGCGTGCGGCGCGTCAGCCATCGTGGCAAGGTTTCCGAATGGACCCTCAATCCGTGCTGGACGCAGCTGGTGCGCGATGCCCACGAGGAGTTCGGACTGCTGCACCTCTACCTCGTGTCGCGCGGCTGCAAGCTGCCGGTCGCGGGATTTCTGTCCCCGCCGGAGCGCGAAAGCTTCGCCGTGGCCCTTTCGGCGGCGCTGGGCGAGGCCAAACGCGGCCCGACCAGGGCCATCGTCTGATCAGGAACCGGGTGGGTTTGCCGCGTATCGCGGCCTAGATGGAGAGCAATGATGGAGGAAACCATGCTCTCGCCCGACCGCATCTCAGACCTGAAATCGTCCATTTCGGCCTCGACCGATTACGACATCGTGCGCCGCGCCATCGCGCATATCCGCGGCAACTGGCGCGACCAGCCGGAAATCGAGCAGATCGCCGAAGCTGCCGGCGTCACGCCCACCGAGCTGCATCACCTGTTCCGCCGCTGGGCCGGGCTGACGCCCAAGGCCTTCCTGCAGGCGCTGACGCTCGACAGCGCCCGCAACCTGCTGCGCTCGTCGGCCAGCATCCTGGACGCATCGTACGAAGTCGGCTTGTCCGGCCCGGGCCGATTGCACGACCTGTTCGTCACCCACGAGGCGATGTCGCCCGGCGAATGGAAGACCGGCGCCGAAGGCGTCACCATCTCGTACGGCTTCCATCCGTCGCCGTTCGGCGCGGCGCTGGTGATGGCGACCGAGCGCGGGCTGTGCGGCCTCGCCTTCGCGGACTTCGGCGAGGAGAAAGCGGCGCTGATCGACATGCAGGGCCGCTGGCTCAAGGCCAAGTATGTCGAGGACAGCGCCCGCACCGCGCCGGTCGCTCAGCGCATCTTCGACAATGAAAAGTGGCGGCCGGACCAGCCGCTGCGCGTGGTGCTGATCGGCACCGACTTCGAGGTGCGCGTCTGGGAGACCCTGATGCGCATCCCGATGGGCCGCGCCACCACCTATTCGACCATCGCGAACCGGCTCGGCAATCCGAAGGCCTCGCGCGCGGTCGGCGCCGCGGTCGGCAAGAACCCGATCAGCTTCGTGGTGCCCTGCCACCGCGTGATGGGCAAATCCGGCGATCTCACCGGCTATCATTGGGGCCTGACCCGGAAATGCGCGATGCTCGGCTGGGAGGCCGGAAAGGTCGCGGCGTAGAACGCGGGCCCGCTGCACGGAACCGCCAGTGCAGCCAGCGATTGACGCTGGCCGCCTGATGCGGAAAAACACCGCGAAGTTTGCAGCGAGGTTCCGTACATGCAGAAACGCCGCCCGGTGATGCTCGTCGTGTTGGATGGTTTCGGCTGGCGCGAGGAGACGGCCGACAATGCCGTCCGCCAGGCCAAGACGCCGACCTTCGACCGGCTGTGGGACGCAGGCCCGCACGCATTCCTAAAAACCTCGGGCCGCGACGTCGGTCTTCCGCCCGGCCAGATGGGCAATTCCGAGGTCGGCCATCTCAACATCGGCGCCGGCCGCGTGGTGATGCAGGACCTGCCGCGGATCGGCGACGCCGTCGCGTCGGGCGAGATCAAGAACGCGCCGGCGCTGAAGGGCCTGATCGAGGCCATGAAGAAGAGCCAAGGCACCTGCCATCTGATCGGGCTCGTCTCGCCCGGCGGCGTGCATTCGCACCAGGATCACGGCGCGGCGCTGGCGAAAATCCTCACCGATGCCGGCATCCCGACTGTTGCCCACGCGATCACCGACGGCCGCGATACGCCGCCGCAGTCGGCCGGCGAAGACCTGAAGAGATTCGTCGCGGCGCTGCCGAAGTCGGTGCCGGTCGCCACTGTCGTGGGCCGCTACTACGCGATGGACCGCGACAAGCGCTGGGAGCGCGTGTCGAAAGCCTATGCGGCGATGGTCGAGGCCGAAGGACCGCACTTTCCCGATCCGCAAGCTGCGATTGCGGATGCCTATTCGAAGAAGCAGTTCGACGAGTTCGTCATCCCGGCCGTGATCGGCGACTATCGCGGCATGAAGGACGGCGACGGCGTGCTGTGCTTCAACTTCCGCGCCGACCGCGTGCGCGAAATCCTCGGCGCCATGCTCGACGAGGATTTCACCGGCTTCGAAAGGAAGCGCAAGGTAAAGTTCGCCGCCGCGGTCGGCATGGCGCAGTACAGCGAGCATCTCGACAAGCTGATGCAGACGATCTTCGCGCCGCAGACCTTCACCAACATCCTCGGCGAAGTCGTGGCGAACAACAAGCGCACGCAGTTGCGCATGGCGGAGACCGAGAAGTATCCGCACGTCACGTATTTCCTCAACGGCGGCCGCGAGGAGCCTTACGTCGGCGAAGACCGCATCATGGTGCCGTCGCCCAAGGTCGCGACGTATGATCTGCAGCCCGAGATGTCGGCGCCCGAATTGACCGACAAGGCGGTGGCCGCGATCAACTCCGGCAAGTACGACCTGATCGTGCTGAACTTCGCCAACCCCGACATGGTCGGTCACACCGGAAGTCTGCCGGCCGCGATCAAGGCTGTCGAGACCGTCGACACCGGCTTGGGCCGCATCGCCGACGCCATCGCCAAGTCCGGCGGCGCGCTTCTCGTCACCGCCGACCACGGCAATTGCGAATTGATGAAGGATCCCCAAACCGGCGGACCGCACACCGCGCACACCACCAATCCGGTGCCGATCGTGCTGACCGGCGCGGGCAACCGCGCGCTGCTCGCCGAAGGCCGCCTCGCCGACATCGCGCCGACGCTGCTCGAATTGATGGACCTGCCGAAGCCGCCGGAGATGACCGGCACGTCGCTGCTGCGGGGGAACTGACGGCTAATCCGCGAGCTTGATCCCGGTCTGCTGCGCGAGCTCGGCCCAGCGCTCGCGCTCCTTGACCAGCACCTCGCCGAACTCCTGCGGGGTCAGCGAGCGCGTCTCGATGCCGAGCTTGGCGAACGCCGCCTGAACCTCGGGCGTTTTGACCTGCTGGTTGATCGCGGCGTTCAGCCTGGCGATGACCGATGGCGGCGTTTTGGCCGGCGCCAGGAATCCATACCAGACCGCAGGCGGGAAGCCGTCGAAGCCCGCTTCGGTCAGCGTCGGCACATCGGGCAATTCGGGCCAGCGCTTGTCGCCCTGCACTGCAAGCCCGCGCAGCTTGCCGGCCTGAATCTGCGGCAGGATCACCGACTTCGCGGTCGAGTGCATCTGGATCTGGCCTGCGATCGCGTCGGTCAGCGCAGGCGCCGCGCCCTTGTAGGGCACGAACACGATGTTGGCGCCGCTTTTGACGCGAATGAACTCCAGCAGAAAGTGCGGCGCGATGCCGACGCCGCCCCCCGACGTAAGTTTGCCCGGATTAGCCTTGGCGTAAGCCGCAAGCTCCTTGAGCGTTGTCACCGGCACCGACGGATGCACCACGACGCCCAGGAGATCGATCGCGACAGTCGCGACCGGCGCGAAGTCCTTCACGGCGTCGAAGTCGAGGTCCTTGTAGACCGCGGGCGTCACCGCGTTGTTGTTGGTGCCGCCCATCAGCAGCGTGTAGCCGTCGGGCGCGGCATTCGCGACCTGCTTCAGCGCGATCCGGCCGCCCGCGCCGGCCTGGTTCTCGATGACGATGCTCTGGCCGAGCGCGCCGGCGACGCTTTGCGTCACAGCGCGCGCGATCGTGTCGGTCGGACCGCCGGCCGGATAAGGCACCACCACTTTGATGGAGCGATCGGGATAGTTCTGAGCAGGCGCGACCGCGATGCTTGCGGCCACGAAGGCAACCGATACCGCAATGGACTTCCACATTCGACTCTCCCCGAATGTTTCAACCCGCAGTTCGAAGCGAAGCGTCAGAAATCCTTCAGTCCCAGCACATCGGCCATCGAATAGAGCCCCGGCTTCTGCCCGCGCGCCCAGAGCACCGCATGCAGCGCGCCGCGCGCGAAGATCATGCGGTCCTCGGCGCGGTGAACGAGCTCAACGCGTTCGGCGGGGCCGGCGAAGATCACGCTGTGCTCGCCGACCACCGTGCCGCCGCGCAGCGACGCGAAGCCGATGTCGCCCACCTTGCGCGCGCCGGTTTCGCCGTCGCGGCCGCGCTCGGAATGCGTGGCGAGATCGATGCCGCGGCCTTCGGCGGCGGCGCGGCCGAACATCAGCGCGGTGCCGGACGGCGCGTCGATCTTCTTGTTGTGATGCATCTCCAGAATCTCGATGTCGAACGACGTGTCGAGCGTCCTTGCGACCCGCTTGGTCAGCGCCGCTACGAGGTTCACGCCCATGCTGAAGTTGCCGGACTTGACGATCACGGCCTTCTTGGCGGCCTCGGCGATGAGCCTCTCCTCGCCATCCTTCAGCCCCGTGGTGCCGATGATATGCGTAACACCCGCGCGCGCCGTGAGCTCGACGAGCGCCACCGTCGCGGCCGGAATCGTGAAGTCGATCACGCCATCGGCCTTCGACAGCAGTGACGCCACGTCGGCCGTCACCGCAATGCCGTTCTTGCCGAGGCCCGCCAGCTCGCCGGAATCGCGGCCGAGCACCGCGGAACCCGCGCCTTCCACGGCGCCTGCAAGCGTCAACTCTTTGCTGTCGGCAATCGCCTTGATCAGCGTGCGCCCCATGCGCCCGCCGGCGCCCGCTACGATCAGCCGCATCTCAGACATCAACTCACTCCCGGTTACGGCTGCGCGCCGTCATAGCCTTCGACGATGATCAGATCGGTTATCGCGTTGGCCTGGCGGATTTTCAGATTGGCCTGATATTCGGGCGAGCGATAGCACGCCACCGCGGTGGCGTAGTCGGGAAACTCGATCACCACGTTGCGCGAGCGGCTCTGGCCTTCGGGGCATTCGTACTTGCCGCCGCGCACCACGAACCTGGCGTTGAACTTCTTGAAGATCGCCGGGTTGGCCACCGCATAGGGCTTGTAGCCCTCTTCGTTGTTCACCTCGACACGCCCGATCCAATACGCCTTGGCCATGTGTGCGCTCCTGCCTACTCGCCGACGCCTTCGATGATCACCAGATCGAACTCGGCCTTGCCGCGGCGCAGATTGATCGCCGCCTGGTAGTCGGGCGAACGATAACACGCATGCGCCGCGTCATAGCTCGGAAATTCCACCGCCACGCTGCGGCCGCGGGCGCGGCCTTCCATCACCTCGGCGCGGCCGCCGCGCACCAGAAAGCGCGCGCCGAATTTGCTGAACACCGCGCCCACCGCGTCCTGATAGAGCCCGTAGCCCTCCGGATCGAGCACATCGATGTGGGCGATCCAATAGCCGCGCAGCGCCGCGGTCGGCGGCGCCGTCTTGCCGAGATGCGGCTGCGGGCCGCTGTAGCCCTCGACGATCAGGAAATCGCAGACCGAATGCGGCTCGCGCAGCAGATGCGCCTTGGAATATTCGGGCCCGTGATAGAACTCGTGCGCCTCTTCGTAGGAGTTGAACTCGCGCAGCACGTTGCGGCCGCGCATCACGCCTTCGACCACCTCGCGGCGCCCACCCCGCACCAGAAGCTTCGAGCCGAAGCGCTTGTGCGCCGCATCCGCGGTGTCGCGATAGGCCTGAAAGCCTCCCGGGTTGCTGACGTCGAGATGCGGGATCCAATAGCCCTTCGGCACGGCCTTCTCCGTCAGCGGCAGGCGGCCGCAATCTCGGCCAGAATAGCATCCGCCGCGGCCTTGGGGTCAGGCGCGGCGACGATCGGCCGGCCGACCACGAGGTGATCGGCGCCGGCCGCGATCGCGGCTGCGGGCGTCATCACGCGCTTCTGATCGCCTTTCTCGGAATCGGCAGGGCGGATGCCCGGCGTCACCAGCACCATGCCGTTGCTGATGATCGGCTTGAGGTTGCCGGCCTCCTCGGCCGAGCACACCAGACCGTCGACGCCGATATCGCGCGCCTGCGCGGCACGCTCGGCGACGAGCTCCGGCACCGTGAAGTCGTAGCCCGCGGCGGCCAAGTCAGCGTCGTCGTAGGAGGTCAGCACCGTGACGCCGAGGATGCGGAGCTTCGAGCCTTTGCGGGCGTCGACCGCCGCATGCATGGTCTGCGGATAGGCGTGCACGGTGAGGAACGTCGCGCCGAGCTTCGCCACGCTCTCGACGCCCTTGCCGACGGTGTTGCCGATGTCGTGCAGCTTCAGATCGAGAAACACCTGCTTGTTGGCGCGAATGAGCGTCTCGGCGAAGGCGAGCCCGCCTGCGAAGGCGAGCTGATAACCGATCTTGTAGAACGTCACCGAGCTGTCGAGCTTCTCGACCATCGCTGTGGCGGCCGCGACCGACGGCACATCGAGCGCGACGATCAGACGATCTTTCGGGTCCATCACGCGAACTCCTGCGCGGTCTCGATGAGCCGAAGCGCTATGCGCTTCAACGTTGCCGCGGCACGCTCGTCTTTCAGGTTGTCCATTTCGTCAAAGGCCTCGCTCGCGTGAAACACCGTGATCTGCTCGGGCAGCACCAGCGCGCCGCAGCCGAGCTCGAGAATCTGCCGCAAGGCCATCAGGGAGCGCAACGCGCCATAGGGCGAATTCGACGCGCCGCCGATGGCAAATACGCGGTGCTTGAAGGCGGCCAACGGAGCCTCGTCGCGCGCGCGCACCCGCGAAATCCAGTCGATGGCGTTCTTCAAAAGCGGCGTCACCGACGCGTTGTATTCCGGGCTTGCGATGAACACGCCCTGATGCGCCGCCATCATGGACTTGAGATTTTGCGCATGAGCCGGCGCGCCGTTGTTCTGCTCCTCGTCGCCGTCATAGAGCGGCAGCGGATAGTCCTCGAGCGAGAGACGGGTGACTTCGGCGCCGGCGGTCGCGAGCTCCTTGGCGGCGAGCGCCGCGAGCCGCGCGTTGAACGAGCCGGTGCGGATCGAGCCGGCAAACACCAGGATTTTCGGAACCGACATCGGGGAACTCAGGGCTTCGTGTCCACTAACATAGGCGCCGTCCTCCGTCATGGTTGCGGGATTGAGCCTCCAGGCGTGATTCATCGGCCCCGGGTGTTGGTCAGGCGCGGGGCGCGCCTTCATTTCCTTCCTCGCTCCCATGAGGGAGCGGAGCGCCGTTCGGCGCTTCGTAGCGATGGCACCTTGGAAGGTGCCGCGTACCGTTTGACCGGCACGCGCGCCTCCCGGCGCTCCACAGTGGCGTCTCTCGGCTCGGGACCGCTCTTCCGGGCGCGGGCGGACGAGCACAACCTCGCCCCTATCCAGGCAGCATTGGCGCCG